>NPIF01002704.1_pt1 | contig 10274 bp, 9 predicted proteins | sample 8637461 | NCBI WGS metagenome assembly NPIF01 (sample SAMN07420641, study PRJNA396082) | bioreactor metagenome | isolation source: sample BR12 brine-fed electro-methanogenic bioreactor BR | place: Japan: Kochi | collected 2016-12-09
TTGCGCGGCTGGTCGACGTCGGTGCCCTTGAACACCGCCACATGATAAGCCAGCAGCTGCATGGGAATGGACATGAGCACCGGAGCCAGCTCATCGATAATCGAGGGTACAGTAATCAGGGCATCGACTTCGCCGAGCAGACACTGCTGCCCTTCGGTGACCACGGCGATGATCCGCCCGTCGCGGGCCCGCACCTCTTCCAGATTGGAGACGACCTTTTCCAGGGTCTCATTGTGAGGGCAGAGGAAAACTACCGGCAGCTGATCGTCAATGAGGGCGATAGGCCCGTGCTTCATCTCGCCGGCCGGATAGCCTTCAGCGTGGATATAGGAAATCTCCTTGAGCTTGAGGGCACCCTCCAGGGCAATGGGATACTGATTGCCCCGACCGAGATAGAGAAAATCACGGGCGTTCATGAAAGTTTTGGCGATGGCTTCGATCTGCTCGTCCAACTCCAGAGCCTCTTCGATCTTGCGGGGCAGGGTCAACAGAGCACCGGCCAGTTCGCGACAGCGCTCGGCGTCAAGCACCCCCCGGGCCCGCCCGAGGCGCAAGGCAACCAGATACAGGGCCACCAGCTGGGTGGTGAAAGCCTTGGTCGAAGCGACGCCGATCTCCGGTCCTGCGTGGGTATAGATCACCCCGTCGCTCTCCCGGGCGATGGACGATTCAACCACATTGCAGATGGCCAGGGCCTTGCCCCCTTTGCCTCGGGCCTCGCGCAGCGCCGCCAGGGTATCGGCGGTTTCCCCACTCTGGCTGATAAGGACGGTCAGGGTACGGTCGGTGACCAGGGGATCGCGGTAGCGGAACTCGCTGGCAATATCGACTTCCACAGGCACCCGGGCCAGCTTCTCGATAAGGAATTTCCCCGTCAGAGCGGCGTGCCAGGAGGTCCCGCAGGCGACAATGTAAAGTCGGTCGAACTGTTGCAGCTGCGCGTCGCTGAGAGACAGTCCCTCGAGATAAACGTCGCCATGGTCATCCAGAATCCGCCCGGCCACGGTGTCGGCAATCGCCCGAGGCTGCTCGTAAATCTCCTTGAGCATGAAGTGGCGATAGCCCCCCTTTTCGGCCATCAACGGGCTCCAGGTAATGGTCTTGGCCGTCTTGGCCACCGGGTTTCCGGCCAGATCGCTGAACCGCAACTCTCCCGCATGGTAGATGACCATCTCCCCTTCTTCGAGAAAAATCATCTCCCGGGTATGGGCGAGCATGGCCGGGATGTCGGAGGCGACAAAAAATTCACCCTCTCCCTGGCCGACCACCAGCGGCGAACCGAGCTTGGCGGCGATCATCTTGTCCGGTTCACTTTCGCAGATAATGGCCACCGCATAGGCACCGCGTACCTCGCTTAACGCCTGGCGCACCGCGCTTTCAAAGTCTCCGCAGCAGCGCAGATGGGCGTCAACCAGGTGGGCGATAATTTCGGTATCGGTCTCGGAACTGAACACATGACCCTGCGCCGTCAGCTTTTCCTTCAGCTGCAGATAATTTTCAATGATGCCGTTATGCACCACCGCCACNNGCCCAGCGGGTGTGGCCGATGCCTCGCACCCCCGTCAGGGGTTTGTCTCTGAGCAGCGTTTCGAGCTCGGCCAGCTTGCCCTTGGCGCGACGGATTTCAATTTGACCGCCGTTGAGAATGGCGATTCCGGCCGAATCGTAACCCCGATACTCAAGCCGACGCAGACCTTCGATGATAATGGGGGTGGCCTGCTGTTGGCCGAAATAACCTACAATACCGCACATAAGCGTGTTGTCTCCTGATTTGCAAAGGGGCGGATACCGAAAGAATCGGCATACCGAATCATCGAGGTGCATGCCAACTGGTTTTCATCCGGGAACGAGCCGTTTCCCATATGAAAACTATACCCTTCTCCTCCATAACTTTCGGCTGGACAGCAACTAACTGTCTTTCTTGCGTTTGCGCAAGACCCAATTCTCGATCGTTTTCTGAGGGCTGCGGGAGAGGGCCAGAGAGTTGGCCGGGACATCCTTGGTGATGGTCGAACCGGCGCCGATCAGGCTGTTGCGACCGATCCGCACCGGAGCCACGAATTGGGTGTCACTGCCGACAAAAACCTCGTCTTCGATGATGGTCTTGTGTTTGTTGACCCCGTCGTAATTGCAGGTAATGGTCCCACAGCCGATATTCACGCGGGCGCCGAGCTCGGCATCGCCAATATAGGTCAGATGGCTCGCCTTGGAGCCTTCGCCGATGGTGGCCTTTTTGGTTTCGACAAAATTGCCGATCTTGTTATGTCCGACCAATACCGTACCGGGACGCAAATGAGCCATCGGTCCGACATCACTATGAGAGCCGATCCGTGAATCTTCCAGAACCGATCCGGCCTTCAGCCGCACCTGATCTCCCACCTGGCAATCTGTCACGGTGACCCCCGGCTCAATGACGCAGCCTTGGCCGATGCGGGTCATGCCCCACAGGCTCACCCCGGGATGGATAATGGTATCGGCACCGATCTCCACCTGTTCGTCGACATAGGTTGCCGCCGGATCGATCAGAGTAACGCCGTCCAGCATCAGGCGTTCGTTAATACGCTGCCGCATAATGGCTGCGGCTTCCGCCAGCTGTACCCGGCTGTTGATGCCCATAGCCTCGGCAGGATCGTCCAGGACCAGGGCGGCCACCCGGTGACCTTGGGATCGCAATACGGCCAGCACATCGGTAAGATAATATTCACCCTGGGCGTTATCACAACCTAAAGAACTGAGAATCTCAAAAATCCGAGGTGCCGAAAAGATATAAATACCGGTATTAATCTCGCGGACAGCCTTCTGCTTTTCCGTGGCATCTTTCTCTTCGACGATTCCCAGCACCCCATCAGCATCCCGCAGGATACGACCATACCCCTTGGGTTCGGCCAGTCTGGCGGTAAGCACCGTGGCAGCAACACCCTCGCTACGATGATAGTCGAGCAGGCTCTGCAGGGTTTTCTGGCGCAACAGGGGTACATCCCCGCAGAGCAGCAGCAGGTCGCCGGAAAACTGATTCAAAGCCGGTTGGGCGCTGAGCAGAGCATGCCCGGTACCAAGCTGCTGTTCCTGCAGAGCAAATTCGAGTTCTCTGCCTTGCAGATGCGCTTTGACTTCTTCGCCTCCATGACCGATCACCAGCACCGTTGGTCGGCAGCCGAGAACGGCGGCCTGCTGCACGGGATAATGCACCATCGGCTGACCGTTGAGTCTATGCAGCACCTTGGGCAGTGCGGACTTCATGCGGGTGCCCTTGCCGGCCGCCAGAACCACGGCGGCGAGTCCCTTTATGTTCATGGCGTCACCTTCCTTAGAATTGTTTCAAGGTCAAAAGTATCCCGAAAAGAACTGTCCCAGTCAAGGCCGTTTTGTTATCGGGACCAACCTTATATTAGGACTATGAAAAGAGTGTAATTTGTTTTAGAATTACCTCCCTGAAAAGGAGGATTCATGCCGGAACGCCAGATTCTACTCCGCGCCCTGGACAATATCGGGGAAGACTTGCGGGAGCTGGAAATTCTCTATGAGCGGTATTTTTCCGGAGAGGAAAAACGCGAACCGCTGCATAAACGGGAACAACTGCAAAAACGTCTGCGCCAGTTTATCAACCGGCGCATCATGAAGACCGACCTGCGTTTTCGCTATGAGAGCCTGGCCGCTCGTTACCACACCTACTGCGGTTACTGGGACCGAATACTGAGGCTGATGGATGAAGGCCGTTACGAACGGCACACAGGAGCCCGCAAACACCCCGCTTTGGCCCCAAAAGGGGAGGAAACTGCGCCCCGAAAAACCGAAAACGACGGCACCTATCAGCAGATGCTCAAGGCCCACCAGGAGTGTAATCCGGGCCGCCCGGCCCCCAGTCGTCAGCAGTTCGACGCCTATCTCGCCAAACAACGCTCCGCTTTAACAGAGAAATTTCACGGCCAGGAAGTTGAATTCCGGGTGGTAACCGAACAAGGCAAACCGAAGATCAAGGCCCGTCCCAAACCCTCCGGGACCCGTTAAACCCCGCTCAGGCCACCTCTTTTTCGCGGTTCTGATAGCGAGGCCTTTCGCAGATAAAGGCTTTTATTTCGCGGACCTCCGGGACCCTGCCAGCCACTCGCAGCAGATCGTCGATGATCAGACCCGGTGACACATAGACCCGATTGTCAATCATCTTGCGCATATCGCGATAAAGATGAACCTCCGCTTTGACCCCCAACTCGGTCAAGGCATCGCGAACATTTTGCATGGTCCGGTCACAACTGCCACTAGATTCGGGCTTGCAAATGATATCGATACGCATCGATTTCTCCTGTTGAATCCTGGGACTGAGTAAAATGCTGACCTTTTTGGTTAATTATACTTGAGCGGGCTGAATTCACAAGTTTTTTCGGGATCCGCAGAGCTTTTTTCAACGAATCCTTGCTGCATCGGGTTCATGAGGATGGAGGTTGCATGGGGACTGCGGCCACGGCGGCGAGCCGAAACAACAATAGCCGCCCCGGAAATGGGGCGGCTATCAGAAGTTGTCAGGAGACCAGCCATTATGGCCAGGGAGCTTAATTCTGCGACTGGCCATTGGCTCCGGCGGTAATCTTGAGGGCCCGTTTGACCCGGGCCATGAGACGAATCAGATTGGCCGGCTTGGCTACGAAATCGAAAAAGCCCATTTCCAGCAGACGCGCTTCCTCTTCCGGAGTGGCGCGACTCGACAAAGCTACCACCGGGATGTCCCGCGTTCCGCTGTTGGATTGCAAGACCCGGAAAAAATCGACACCACTCATTCCGGTCATGCCGGTATCGACCAGGATCAGGTGCGGTTTTTCCTTGAAGACGGCCTTTAAAGCCAGATACGCCGTGCCGAACAGAACGCTGCGCAGCCCTTCTTTTTTGAGGTTATTCTGAAAGGCGGTGCGCCATAACTCCTGTTCGTCGACCACCATCACGGTCAATTCCTCGGCCGGTTTCAGCTCGGCTCCCTTGATGTAATGCTTGCGGATCGCGTCCTGCACTTCATGGGGGGTGGTCAAAAACGGCACCACCCGCATACCGGTCTGAAAAGAGACGTTGTCCAGGGTCTCCAGGTCCAGTGGGTTGGTAATGGCAAGATAGAGCGCTTTACCTTCCGCCTTGAGGGGGAAAATGCCCTTTTCGAGGGCCGTATCACAATCGATCAGGCCGAGCACTTCATCACTGAAAGGATGTTTACTGATATTACTGACCGTTTTGCAGTTAAACTGCCGGGCCAGAATCAGCACCACATCCCGGTCACTGATGATTCCCATCTCCTCGAGCACTTCACCCAGGCGCTTGTCCGAAGCTTTCTGTTTCTCCAGCGCTTTGCTGAGAGTCCCCTCGTCCAGCACCTTGGCGTCTACCAGAATTTCTCCAAACCGTTTGCGTCGCGGCATCGTCGCCTTCCCTGAATAATGGCACTTTAATTTTCCGGCGATGCTACCATATTCAGGGCCGTTTATTCAAATAAATCCCTGCACAAAGACAATTTGATGTTTTCGCAACCACTTATAAGCTGGCTAAGCCATCAGACTTAAGGAGTCGAAGCCTTTTGGGCGGTCACACGGACCTCTAACTGCCCGTCGGCCACCTCGACGGTAATCCGGGCTCCGTGGCCAATTTCGCCACCGATCAAGGCCCGACCGATGCGAGTCTCCAGCTGATGTTGCAGATAGCGCTTCAGGGGCCGGGCTCCATAAACAGGATCATAGGCTTCCCGGGCGATGAATTCCAGCGCCTCTTCGCTGATGTGCAACTCCACGTGGCGATCTCCCAGACGGCGGCGCAATTCGTCCACCAACAGATCGATGATCTTTTTGATCTCCTCCCGGGTGAGGGGTTTGAAAAGCACGATATCATCGACCCGATTGAGGAATTCGGGGCGGAAGTGACGTCGCAACTCCCCCATCACCGCCTTGCTGGTTTCCTCCAGGATGCTGCCGTCCTCCCCCACTCCTTCGAGAAGTAGCGGCGAACCGATATTGGAGGTCATGATAATGACCGTATTTTTAAAATCGACGGTGCGTCCCTGGGCATCCGTCACCCGTCCATCGTCAAGAATCTGCAGCAGCACGTTAAAAACGTCGTGGTGGGCTTTCTCGATTTCGTCAAACAGAATGACCGAATAGGGCTTGCGGCGTACCGCTTCGGTGAGCTGGCCGCCTTCTTCGTAACCAACGTAGCCGGGAGGGGCTCCGATAAGACGGCTGACGTTGTGTTTTTCCATGTATTCGGACATGTCGATGCGCACCATGTTGTCTTCGCTGTCGAACAGCGCTGCCGCCAGGGTGCGAGCCAGTTCGGTCTTGCCAACCCCGGTGGGACCAAGAAAAATGAAGGAGCCGATGGGCCGCCTGGGATCCTTGATGCCGCTGCGGGCGCGAATCACCGCATCGGCCACCAGCTGCACCGCCTCATCCTGGCCGACCACCCGTTGATGGAGAATCTGGTCGAGCTGCAGCAGCTTTTCCCGCTCCCCTTCCATTAGACGGGTGACGGGGATACCAGTCCAACGGGAGATGATATCGGCGATCTCTTCCTCGGTGACTTCTTCACGGAGCAGCCGCGCCCCGCCCTCTTCCTCAGCCGTGACCTGTTCCTGTTCTCGCAGCGCACGTTCTAACTCCGGCAACCGACCGTGGCGTAATTCCGCCGCCCGATTGAGATCGTAATCGCGCTCCGCCACCTCGATCTCCTGCCGGACCCGTTCGATTTCCTCCCGCAGGCCCTGTAGTTTTTTAATATCTTCCTTTTCGCTGTCCCATTGAGCCTTCAGGGTATCGGACTGATGCTTGAGATCGGCCAGCTCCTTGCGCAAGACAGACAGACGTTCCTGGCTGGCAAGGTCCTTTTCTTTTTTCAGAGCGGCCTCTTCGATTTCCAGCTGCATAACCCGGCGGGTGACCTCGTCGAGCTCGCTGGGCAGGGAATCGATTTCGGTGCGGATCATGGCACAGGCCTCATCCACCAGGTCGATGGCTTTGTCCGGCAGAAAACGGTCACTGATATAGCGGTTACTCAGGGTTGCCGCTGCCACCAGGGCGTTGTCCTGAATCCGTACCCCATGAAAGACTTCGAATCGTTCCTTGAGACCGCGCAGAATGGAGATAGTATCCTCGACCTGCGGCTGATCGACCACAACCGGCTGGAAACGCCGCTCCAGCGCGGCATCCTTTTCTATGTACTTGCGATACTCATCCAGGGTCGTGGCACCGATGCAGTGCAGCTCTCCCCGAGCCAGCATCGGTTTGAGCATATTGCCCGCGTCCATGGAACCTTCGGCTTTTCCCGCCCCCACGATGGTGTGCAGTTCGTCGATGAACAGCAGAATCCGGCCTTCGCTGGCGTGGATCTCGCTGAGTACCGCCTTGAGGCGCTCTTCGAATTCGCCGCGATACTTCGCCCCGGCCACCAGCGAGCCCATATCCAGGGCAAAGATGGTCTTGTGTTTGAGCCCTTCGGGGACGTCGCCACGGACGATGCGATGGGCCAGGCCCTCGACGATGGCGGTTTTTCCGACCCCCGGTTCGCCGATCAGCACCGGATTGTTCTTGGTTTTTCGTGACAAAATCCGAATCACCCGGCGGATTTCACCGTCACGACCGATCACCGGATCCAGCTTGCCCTTTTCAACTTCCTTCACCAGGTCGCGGCCATATTTTTCCAGCGCTTCGTAGGTATTTTCCGGATCCGGAGTGGTGACCCGCTGATTTCCCCGCACCGCAGTCAAGGCCTGCAGAATTCGGTCCCGACTGATGTTGAATTGTTTGAACAGACGCCCGGAAGCCGTTGTCGCCCCCTCTTCGACCAGGGCCAGCAACAGATGTTCCACCGAAATATAATCATCCCGTAACTGCTTGGCCTGCTCTTCGGCCTTGAGCAACAGGCGGTTCAAACGCTGGGTCACATAGACCTTGCCGGCCTCCACTCCGGGCCCGGAAACACTCGGCCGACGATCCAGTTCCTTGTTCAGCTCGTTGAGCAAGGTGTCAACAGGCAGATCGGCTTTTTGCAGCAAACGGGGGACCAGTCCGCCCTGCTGTGTCAGCAGAGCCTGCAACAGGTGCTCTCCGTCTACCTCGACGTGGCCGCGTTTAAGAGCCTCGTCCTGAGCAGCCTGCATCGCTTCCTGAGTTTTTTGGGTTAACTTATTGGCATCCATAAAATTATCATCCCCCTTGTCACGATTTGAAACCGATTCACCCTGTGCAACTTGTCGACGGGCTATAATTACGTTTACCTGCAGTTCCGGCCGAAAAACCTCACTGTCCCGGTCCCGGCGAAGCCCTCAGTTAAGGACCAGCAGAGACCGGAAAATGGAGAGCGGATTTTTCGGGTCCTTACGAACCCGGCTGGGTGACCTCAATACGACGCGGCTTGGCTGCGGCCGCCCGAGGCAAAGTAATAGCCAGGACGCCGTCTTTCAGCACCGCACTGGAACCTGCCCCATCCAGGGTGTCAGGCAAACGGAACTGCCGGTAGAACCGGCTCAAAGCAAATTCGCTAATCACCTCTTCCCCCGAAACACCCTGACCCGGGCAGCCTTCGATAGTCAACAGACCCTGCTCGATATTGATCTCTAAAGCGTCTTTAGCCACCCCCGGCAGGTCCGCCAGCAAAACCAGACCTTCATCCGTCTCGTAAATATCCACCGCTGGCAACAGGTAATTTTTGAGTTCCCGGGTCTCTTCCCGAGTCAGGTTTTTCTGCTGCTGGCCCGCATGGATTTTCATTTTATTTTCAGCCATGACGTTGCTCCTTATTTTCAAATCCGAGATGTTTTTATTGTCCATTCTACCCAGCTTTTTTCGATGATGCTTTCGCAAAAACACATGAGCTGGCCGAGCCATCTTTAATGGGCTTCAATCGTGACCCGGGTCGGCTTGGCTCCTTCGGCTTTGGGCAGAACCACCGTCAATAAACCATCTTTGTATTCGGCCTTCACTTCATCGGCATTGACGTCCACGGGCAACTCGATCGTCCGCAAAAAGGACCCGCCGCCCCTTTCCCGACGATGCCAGACACCGCCTTGAGGCAGATCCTCACCGATCTGGCGCTCCCCGGCGATGGTCAGGGTGTTTTGCTGAACGGTCATTTCCAGCTCCGCCGCCTTGACCCCCGGTAGCAGGGCTTCGACATACAGGGTGTCCCTGTCACTGCGGAGATTGATTAAAGGATAACCCCGCTGGCCGACACCGGGCATAAATAGCGAATTTAATCCCCTGCGCCCGCCGAAACCGCGAAACGCATCGTCGATTTCCCGCCGCAAATGTTCCATTTCTCTGACCAGATCTCTGTTGATCATACTGACCTCCCTTGTTGAGTGGTTAATCAGGGTTGCAGGAATCCTTCGGACACGACATCTCAAGCAGCCGAAGCCACCGCTGGCTCATGGAAAGTCCGCCCCGTTCCTGACTCCTTTCACTACAAGGTATATCAAAGCCCGTGCCAATTTGGGCCAGGGTGAAAAATATGCGATTTCGCAAACTTAGAAAGAGGCCGCCACCTACCCTGCCCTGTCGCAACGTCGCTCNNATATTCTGGCTAGAGGCTATTTTTCCAATTCGCTGCGGGAGATCTGTAATTTATCGAGATAGCGATACAGGGTGGCGCGATGAACGCCAAGGAGGCGGGCCGCCGCGGTCAGATTGCCGGCGGCGGCCTGATAGGCACGGCGAATGGCGGCTGCGGTCAAATCGACGGGTCGGGTAGAGCGGGTCCCACGACGGTCTTCCGCGGCGTATTCAGCCTCAAATATCTGTGAAACCGAGGCCAACGGGTCGTCGTCAGGGTCAGAGGATGGGCCGGGCAACATGACCGCCGGTCTGGCCATTCGAGATCTGGAAGGGCCTTCCCAGGGATCGTCGGAAAAGCTTTGCCGTTCGGCAATCCATTCCCGAAAGGCCCGGGCACCGATGGCTTCGGAGTNNCACAGATAGGACTGCAACAACGCCAGCGCCTCGGGGGTAAGGCGATGAATGTTTCTCCGGTATTTGCGGCTGAACTGACTCAGAAAGTGCTCGACCAGTGGCGTTACATCTTCGATCCGCTCCCGGAGGGCGGGCAGATGGATCCGCAAAACCGACAAACGATGATACAGATCGGAGCGGAACCGACCGCGCCCCACCGCCTGCTCCAGGGGCACATTGGTCGCGGCCAGGATGCGTACATCCACCCGCCGACCCTGTTCCGAGCCAACCCGTTCGACAAAGCCTTCTTCCAGAATCCGCAGCAGCCGGGTCTGGGTATGCAAGGGCATGTCACCGATTTCA
>NPIF01007982.1_pt3 | contig 10272 bp, 9 predicted proteins | sample 8637461 | NCBI WGS metagenome assembly NPIF01 (sample SAMN07420641, study PRJNA396082) | bioreactor metagenome | isolation source: sample BR12 brine-fed electro-methanogenic bioreactor BR | place: Japan: Kochi | collected 2016-12-09
TCCGCTTCAGGCCATCTTCGATTTCAGGGGGCAAAAGCCCGTCGATTGGCCCCAAGACGTGTTCCCTGTATTTGGCCGGGCTGCCGAACTCCTTATACCCTGGCGCTGGAAGAATGCGCGCAATCATGAACTGGCGATGTGGTTGGCGGGCGTCCGCCGACAAATTGAAGCTGGCCATGGCATTGATTTGTCGGCCCGCCCGTCCTGCGTTCACTGGGAAGCACTTCCAACCGATCCGCGATTCAGGCAATCGAAAATTATCGGCACCTGCAAGAGCCTGATCGGGAAAACCAAGGACGAGCAAATCGTCCTGATTGGAGATGCGGCGAACATCAACGCGCGTGCTGCTATTGCCCAGAAACTCGGAAAGGCAGGTTTCACAAATATCGAGCCAGTGGATTGCAAGACCCTATATGCGGCCGCCGTAAGAATAGAGAAGGCAGGCGGCATACGGCGCCTCGAAGCCGCCACAAAGTTTGTCTCTTCCTGTATGGTCGGTGCCGAAGAAACGGCGTTTCTTAAGGCCGTCAGGTCGCGCCTAAATGGCGGAAAGCTTGGCACCGCGAAATTCGGCGACCTGATCGATAGTGGGGTAGCTGTTGTCGAGAATGGCGATCCGAAGAGTCTCTGTGATCTCATGGAAGGCTTTCGCGCAAGAGCGGATACATATCTGTACCGGCGCGAGATGTATTTTGCGATGCGGTCCGCGCTTCGCGAACAGTCGGCAGGACAAACTCTTGGCGACGCCATCTGGATTGTGCAGAACCGTGCTCGTCACGCGGGTCGCCTGATCGGCAAGCGGAGCATTGGCAGTACTTTGCTGGTCAAAGGGCTTGAGTTCGATCACTCGGTGATCGTTCACGCCGACAATATGTCGAGGAACGATTGGTATGTGGCGGTGACGCGCGCAACGAAAGGACTGACAATCCTGGCGCCTACGCAAACGATCAGACCGGCGACGTAGTTGACGGCATCCGATTTATCCATTCTGCGTCAGAAAGTCGCCAGTCCCCTTCCGGCCCCAAAGCGGACATTGGTTTCTTCGCTCTGACCCGATATGTATTCACAAGACCATACATTTATTCAGAGGGCGCATTGAAGTCAGGTTATCTATATGTGCTGGTTCACCCGTCCGATCCGGACCTTTACAAGGTCGGACAAACTACCCTGCACCCCGAGGAGCGATTGGCTCAGCACAATAGGAACTACAAAGAATACCTGGGCCAGATCGTCAAAGAGACCGGTCAGAAATGGGAACTCAAGACATACATTGCCGTCCCTGATCCATATTGGGCCGAAACGACTTTTTGGAGTGCAACGGGTATTGCAGATATTCCCTTTAGAGGTGGAATCGAAGTTTTCCCAATGAATTGGGAAACGATACAGGCGGGTTTGGACGCAGCAAAGAAGGCGGGTATTCGGCCGCCTCCGAAGCCCCGAACAAGGCCAATTAGAAACCGGGGATGGATGATCAAGCAGTTGGAAGGATCCGGGATCTCCATGATCGGTCATTATCGTGGACTTCAAACGGGAGTGGAATTTCAGTGTGAGAATGGGCACGTATTCAGGCAATCTCCGGGTAGGGTCGCGCATGACAAGTCGTGTCCATTGTGCCGCTTGGAGGAAGAAGACAATGAGCCTGACTAACTGATGATGTCCTGGCGGTTGGGAATCAGCCCGAGCAACTCACTTCCTTCTGAGCGACGGCACTGATTTGTGACTATTACTAATTCTCTTAAGTCTGAAACGTCGGCCCCGATGTCTGCTTTCGTGCGGGCGATTTCCGGTGCCCCTCCAGCCGTACGTCGCGGGGATGACCGCAAAACTTCGCCTATTGGCAGATAGTGTTGAAAAACTCCTCTGATGAGAGAGGTCGCGCAAGATTGATTCACGAACACCCCGGATTGCGAAACAATATCTTTTCATCGGGGTCATTTTGATTCCGTTCTTGCGCGCCCGAACGCTCTTCCCGACTTTTTCAACAATATCGGCGCATGGCGGACACGTGGTGACTTGGATTTTCGCCGCCTCAAGAATCAATATGTTGTGTTTTCTCGACACATCAGAAAAAGCCCCGTGGTAACCTTTGTTTGGTGGATAATTGAGAATTGCTTCAAACCCAATTAACAGTGGAGTTAGTTTCATCCACCACACGGGGCTGAAACCCCGACAGTGATCTCAATCATAGATTTTGCAGTCAACCCCTGTAGTGTTTCTCCGTCATGTTGTGTAATGGAAAGAACGCTTTTCATTTCCGCAAACCATCCCGGCTAAACACGTGGGTGTCGCGGTTGTCGTGGTTGTCGTGGATGACCATCGCAATAAGCGTCGTGGTCGTTGCTGGAATCTGGTTCTCAGCTGGCTATTACTCCCACCACTACCCCTTCCCCAATCAAACAGCCGCACTTGAGGCTCGGTCCATTCAGGGAGTCGCCAGTGTCACGGACGGGGACACCATTGAAATACATGGCACCCGCATTAGGCTGCACGGCATCGATGCACCTGAAAGTGACCAGACTTGCCTTCGTCCCAGTGGTTCAACTTGGCGGTGCGGACAAGCGGCCGCCCTTGCTCTCCAGGAGCACGTTGGGCGCCAGGTCGTGTCCTGTTCACAACGCGACGTCGACCGATATGGGCGTGTAGTGGCTCGCTGTTCCCTCGGGGAAATTGATATCAATAGCTGGCTTGTCGCCAACGGTTGGGCTGTCGCCTATAGACAGTATTCTTTTGACTATGTAGACGAGGAAAAGGCGGCTAAGGCCGGAAGGGTGGGCATCTGGGCAGGCGCCTTCGTTATGCCGTGGGAATGGAGACGGGGCAAGCGGCTCACCGTCACCAGCAACACAGTTGGCGATTGCCGTATCAAAGGCAATATCAGCACTCGGAGCGGGGAGCGTATCTACCATGTACCCGGTGGGCGGTATTACTCCCGTACCCACATCAATACAGCCAAGGGAGAGCGCTGGTTCTGCTCTGAGGAAGAGGCTCAGCAGGCGGGTTGGCGCCGATCTAGAAGGTGNNGCACTGTCGGTGATGTGCTAATTCCGTTTTCGTGGGATCACTTGAGCTTTGAGATCGCTGTAAATAGGCAGATGTCGTCGATCGCATCCTTCGAAGATTTTACGGCCAACCTTGCCGCCTCATTCACAACCCAAGCCACATCACTCATCGGTCGTTGCGCAAGTCGCTCTGCGGCCGATGCCAGCCCGAGACCGGGGACATGAGGCCTTTCGGACATCAAAGATTCAAGAACTGCCCGAACTTCCTCCGAACTTGGATAGCCAACCTCGAACATGTGGTCGAACCGTCCCTTGCGCATGAATGCGGGGTCGATGATCTCCCTACGGTTCGTAGTAGCCACCACGGTAATCCCATTGCGCGCGGCGGCTTCAACAAGCTTCAATAGTTCGGATACTTCCTCGACTTTATGATCCTGAGAGCCGCTTCCGCGCCCCCCCGCCATGGCGTCCACCTCATCAATAATCACGATAGACGGCGCCTTCTCTGCTGCTTGACCGAACAAGCTTTTTAGCCGAACGCTCGTCTGATGAATGTACGGGCTACCAATCTCGCCCATCCCCAACTCGAAAACCGGCCAGCCGAGGTATGTTGCCAGCGACCTCACAGCAAATGTCTTTCCGGAGCCTGGAGGACCGTAGAGTAGAATACCATTAGGCGGCTGAACACCCATCGCCGCGTAGCGATCCTTGAGCCGATGCTGGTCGATCACATACTCCCGAAAGAACGTCTCCAACTCTGGGCGGCCAGGAAGGCTAAATGGACCTTGCTGCGCCTTAACATCCTTCTGCCCCGCCGAATGCTCGAAGGTAAATCCGAATCCCTCCAGGAAAACCTGAATTTCGTTCTCAGTCAGCCAAGGATTAAAACCTCTAATCTGTCTCGCGGACAAGTTGGTATCCTCAACTCCTCCTGTGAGGAGAGAGACTGCGAGTTCGGTTCGGTCCTCTTCAATACCCTCAGCTATGGGCAGACATACAGTAAATTCTGGTACGAAAACAGCCTCCGACCACAAGGCCTCTGGGTGCCCTTTCGCCATGTCGGAAAGCCCACAGAGCAAACTCTCCGCTTCCGCCAGAGATAGTGGTTCGGGACGCCGAGGGATGTCCGCTACTCTGGTCGGTTCGGCATCGGACGAGGTAACTAGTGATACAAGTTGCCGGTTGAAGAACTCTGCGTGCATCACGCTTTCTCCGGCATGATCGATCAGCCAAGACGCGGCTGCGGTGCTTTCCTCGACAAGAAGCACCGACACTTCTCCATTCCTGGAGCCCACAATTTGNNACCCTCGGCCTTCGTGCGGCCAATCATGGTCCCATCGGGTAATGCGTGTCCGACGGGCAACCATGGAAACTGATGTTGCACGTCCTACCCCCTCATAAGACCCGCCATCGCGGCAATCACCTTGTCGTCACCGCCTACGAAGAAGCGATTTTCAAACATTCGGGCAATCGCATACCGTAATGCATCGATGTCGTTTGCGGCCAATGCATTCTGGCCTTCCGACACCAGATTGTCGTGCAACTCTTTGTCAACCGATAGGTGTCGCTCGGAACTGAGCGTCTTGAACAGATAGACGAGATATGCAGGGTTGCGCCAAAGCTCTCTATAAAGGATTCCCTCCATTTCCTTCAGGGCCCGTTCTGCTCCTGATATATCGCCGTTCTTGATCGCCTGACGGATAGTGACAACGAGCCGGTCGAAGAGCTCAGCGGAAGTCGGATCCGCATGCTCCCTCACATCTCGGTCGAACGTCTCCTGTGCCTCGGCCAACTCCCGCAGGAGCACATCGGCCCGGTTCTCCGGAGCATGTTTGATCCTTGATATCTCTTGGCGGATTGTGCGTGCCTCTTCCGTTACAGACCGCCTAGTATCGGCGTCCACCGACTGCGAAAGAGTTTCCCTCTGACGTTCCGTCCTCCGTTGCAGCTTCTCAACGTCAACATCGACTTTATTGCCGAGCGTCGTCTTGATGGCCTCAAGGTCATGCTCGGCATCGGTCAGAACCGCTTCGGCCAGGGCCTCGCCATCCTTTCCCTCAAAATTCTGATAGCCAGCGCTATATGAATAGAAGTTGCGCGTGTCGAAAACACGACCAAGTGAAGGGACTTCCACGGCACACTTCAATAGACCGTTGTCGTCCATCTCCCAACGGATGACGATCTCATCCCCATTGCGGAGGAAATCTCCTTCTTCAAGGTCAGTTCTTGCGTCGAGTTGGAAAGAGCCAACAAACAAATTTAGTTCTGGCTCGGGAACGTCTTCGGCCTGCTGGAAGAATTCAATGTCAATCTGCCCCGAATGGCCTCCACGCAAGCTCTTCGCGGCGCGGAATGATTTTAAGCCCTGCGCAGGCAGTAACGTCCCCTTGGTCACCATCGGTTCGAGCTCGTTTCTCTCTTGCCCGGATGCCGTCTCGACTACTTTGACTGAAAGCGTATGAGTAGCGGGTATACCCGCAGCACTCGCATGAGCTAAGAATATCTTGATTTCCGAACACGCCTCCGCGACCGGCGCGCCAGTCGAGTCGTATACTGTGATGCGGAACCTGTTGTCTCCCTTGTTCGTAACCGGCACCTCCACGGTGAGATCACCCTTAATGTCGACCAAGCCAGAGGTCCATCCTTCCGGTGTGTCGATCTGCAATCGGTAGCCGATCATCTCCTCAACAGAGGAGGGCCTGACCCTAATTCTCGCCCGGTCCTCCGAGACCCGGGCGGGGAAGTCATAGCGGATATCAACCGGTCCCTTTACCGTTGTCGACGCCCGGGATGCCTTCCGCTTGGTAGCTCCCTTCGTCCATTCGCGGCTTTCGGCAAATATGGCTGCCCCAATCGCCACTGCAGTCATGGGATCAGTTTGGAGATCAGCAGGAATACCTAGTTCTTGTGGCACCCGCGTACGGATGCAGGGCATCTTGGATGGGCCACCGATGAGAACAATTCTGTCAATGTCCTCGTGGTTGTAGCCGTTGTCCTTGAGGATTTTGCGGCAGAGCGCGATGGACTCATCCAAACGTTCTGCGATCAAGCCCTCCAGTTCGTTACGCGTGATATCGATGGAGAGGTGAATGTCATTACCGTCCATGTCGGCGACCCGAACCTCTTCGTCCCCGGCAAAGATAACTGCCGTGTCGGCCGAAGAGAGAGCAATCTTTGCTTTTTCGGCGGAATGGCGTGCGATAGCCAAAAGCCCTCTATATCGATCATCTTTGAGAAAGTTCTGCGGCAGTGAGAAGTTTTCCATGAGCCAAGGACGGACGAACTCATTCACGAGCATACGGTCGAAGTCGCGACCGCCAAGCATGTTGATACCTTCGTGGGCAATAATATTGACCGAGCCGCCGACACTCTGAACGAGAGCGACGTCGAAGGTCCCGCCGCCAAGGTCATAGACTAGAAACTGACCGTTCTTGATTTTCGAAACCGCCATCGACGCCATCGACGCTGCAATAGGTTCTTGGAGGAGGCCTACACGATCAAGCCCGGCGGCTTCAGCAGCCTTGATGGTCGCCTCACTCTGCATTTGATTGAATGCCGCCGGGATAGTGACCACTGCACCATCTACATCGAATTCGCCGGCTTCCGTCTTTGCTTGCGCAAAGAGCGTACGGATGATGTCTGCGCTGCACTCCTCGGGAGACATTTCAAGCGCGGCGGCAGCAAAGGAGATTGGACTACTAGTGCCCATCAGTCGCTTGAAGCCCTGAGCGACGTTTTCGGGAGAGACGATCGCACGATCATAGGCGCGCACGCCGACAAACTTGTGGCTTCGCTTGTCTATGTAAATGACGCTCGGCAATACGTCAGTACCCTCAGCTGTCTTGAAGAGCTTCAGGTCTGTCCCGTTGTTTCCAGCAATGGCAGAGTTTGACGTGCCAAGATCAATCCCCAGGTACATCACGTCCTCCCTCTTCGATTTTCTTGAGCACTACCTTACCCATTAGCAAAATGTTCATGTCTTCAACCACTGCGGGCTCCACAGTGGTTTCGATCATCAATATGTCGCCTTCGGCGAAGTCATCCGCGTTAAGCGCAGTTGCGGGAAGATTCGGCTCAAATTTCTGGCCGTCGAACGTCACCAGATTTAACTCGCCTTCTTTGAGTAGGGAATCGAGTCTCCCAGCAGAAAATCGCAGCTGCGCGATCGTCTTAGCCTTGTGCTCGTGTGACAGTCGACCAATGGTCCGCTCAAACGCCTTTAGGAGCTTCCAATACTCGACCGCCATTTGTGCCACTGTCATGTTGTTGTTCATCGCCATACCTGTCAGCGTCCCATCAAGGTTCTTTGCGTCGACAAATCCCATCTGTCGTCGTTTCCAAGGCCATTTCGGGAAGCTTTGAAGTTTCGTAGGGCAGTTCGCGAGGCCGGCCCCCAGATTCCATCCACCACACCGGCATAGTAGCCAAGAGTCTTCAATCTTGTTTGAACAAGAGTCGCACCAGAAACAGTGGTCACGTCTATCAGATGCTCGTCCTGTGTCGGCGAGAAGGATGACGTGCGCCACGACGAAAGTAGTCGCTGGGCATCTTGCCGAAGGTGCTGCCGCCTGCCGGACACCTCGGCTTCAATAGTTTGCAAGACGCCCTGACGATAGCGAAAGCTACTGCATCGAGAATTAAAATCGCTGACTAGACTATTGTAACGATCGATCTCCGTATTGCTCGCGATAAGCCCCCGAAGAATGTCCAAACGCTCATGCTGAAATGTGCAGTATCGAACTTGACTCCGATTGAGCACCCTATCGGACCCAGGAAGTGGTATTTGCTCTTCATACTGCGATGACGCAGTTGAACTCGAAGACCGAGTCGTGCTTGGTAGATATGCTGTTGTTTGCGAGGGACGAGGCGAATAGGAGGGTTTCTTATTACTATCATAAATCAGGAAGACGACGAAGGCTGCGGCCGCCAGCCCCCAGAACATACGCTTCCTGACTGTGGATGATCGCTTCCGTTCTAGGGCCGTCTTCAGTTCAACCAGAGCCGCCCGTTCGTCTGCGTCAGCGCCGTCGAGCAGTTCGGAGACAAGAGCAATACCCTTTTGAACGTTGCCAGAAATGCGCTGCAATTCCTCCCATTTCAAATTCCGCTGAATTGTCCGTTGATCGATCTTCAACTGATCAGCAACCGCTTTCGATGGCGTCTCGCCCATATGGGAGATGAGCACCTCCAACACTTCACATGCCGCTTCCGGAGACGCGTGATTGTTGTTCAGGTCGATGGCTAGTCCGCGAACGACCATCCAAGGCATGTCCGCGTATTCAGTTCCTGCGGACTTGCCGGCCACATCCAAAAATGCATCGTAGAGCCCCTTCGCCAGCCCTCGAGATTTCGGCCCGAAGCCGGAACCGACAACGTGGTCACAAAAAGCCGACCTCTCCGTCTGGATAGCGTCCACCGCTTCGATCAGCGGCCCCATCAGTTCGACGGACTTTGCCTCCTCGGCAAGGGACTCGAGGGCTTCAACGTCCTGAGAAAGCTGGGCAGCGACTGCCGGCAGCTCAGGGAAAGTCTCAAGCAGGGCGCGAGAGATTGTCAGAGCTTCCTCGAATTGGCCGTTTTCGTTCGCTAGCCAGAGGCAGAAATCGCGGACGATCTCATAGATTTCTTTTGAACGTGGCTCCTCATGGCCTTTTGATTCCTCGAGTAGCTGAACCGGCTGGCTGATGGCATCCCATTCAGCAAGTAGTCTCAAAATCCGTTCAACGGGGATCGTATCGCCGCCACCCCGACATGTTGCGATGTCGGCCTCAATCCTTTCCTTGATCGTGCCTAAATTCGGTTGCGACCACGCGTCGTACTCGCGAACGATAAGATCCAGAAGATGTTCAACATTGTCGTCTCCCCAAGCGAGAAACGCCTCCACTATCTCCGTCAGCGTTTTGCCTGGGTTCTCAGCGGCGGTGATGCACGTAACTGCTGCTTTGGCGTGAAGGCCCCTGACAGCGGTCAATCCACTGCTGACCTGCTGCTGGTCGGGAGTCGGAAAGTCGGAGACGCTTCGCAAACCTCTGAGAACCTTCAGGACATCCTCAGACGTGAAATCCTCGTAAGCTTCGAGCAACACGTTGACATAGTTGATCTCACCGTCGGAGCGTACGCACAAATCCGCCGCGAGATTAGCTTTGTCCAACCCTTGAAGACGCTCTAATGCTTCTTGAGCATCGCGAAGGTTTTTCTGCTCAAGCTTCGAAAGAATCTCTCTCGCGTGCGAAGGAGGTGCACTCGGAAACCAGGTTAGTTCGGCCTCAGTCCGGCTTCGGGGCGTTAAGACGGCTTGTTGAGCCCGCACGAGAACACCTTCATCACTTCGACCATCGACAAGTGCCTCTTCGTGGGCTTCGACGATCTCCTCACGACGGGCTCGAATCGAAACGCCGAGCAGGTGAAAAGGATTCTTGGTGAGATCGAAAGCTGCGGCCAAATTTCAGCCTCCTCCATCATTGTAACTGGCCGCCAGTTCCATGCCGAGATCAGTCAGTTCGGCGAGTCGCATATTCTGATTGGGCGTACGGACGAAGCGCGCTGAGGTCAGGAGTTCGGCCACATTGGGTGGCCGCACTGGAAAGCCTAATAAACGCCGCATACACTCTCGGATCGCGGCCTCCATTGGGAATGGAAATCCGTCCACACGGTAATTCGTGCACGTGATAAATGCTGGGCGTTCACTGCCCCTGGACAGCCTGTAACCGGTGGGGGCCTTGCGGCTTTTTCTTGGGTGATAATAACTTAGAAAAATGACGTCCCAAGTCTTGCCGTCGGTACTTACGGTCTCGTACACGTCCACACTGTCGAGGTGTCCAAGGCGATGCCCGAACAATCCCGCATCCGAAGGGGTAACTAACCGCGACAGGTAGGCGAGCTCGCCGATCGGTCCGTTTACCGGAATCGGATTGGTGACACTTCGCCCGAACTCGCCCTTTGCTCCAGGAAGTTCATCGACGGCGAAACCCGCCTCGATCATCTTCCGTACCGGCTCTGGTAGCGCAGCGTTCTGCGCTTCGTCGTCGGTAAGAAAGTGCTCAATCTTCTCGAATATCTTAGCAACTTCCGGCGGAAGATCCGGACCGCGCTTTCGCCCACCGAAAAATGAGCCAAAAAGCCCCATATCTCCCCTCCTTGCGGCTGTACAACCGAGCGCACTTACTGTGCGCCAGGATCACTACCTTAGGCAACGATACACAACGGATCACATCGATCAACTTTCTTTGTATACGTAAAAAACTGTGGGACGCAGAACCGGCCTCAAAATTCT
>NPIF01000126.1_pt1 | contig 10266 bp, 9 predicted proteins | sample 8637461 | NCBI WGS metagenome assembly NPIF01 (sample SAMN07420641, study PRJNA396082) | bioreactor metagenome | isolation source: sample BR12 brine-fed electro-methanogenic bioreactor BR | place: Japan: Kochi | collected 2016-12-09
CAATTCACGCTGAACCAGTACAGCATCTCTTGACTATGGGAAATCGCTGATCAACACTCGAAACGCGAATGAGATGGTCACATGGAAGTATGATGATCTGCCAGCGGAACTGAAATCCTGGATCTATTCCAATGTCGGATTGCCGCTACGTAAGGAGGCACGACCAAGCGCAGATCCCCAGCAGCTTAGAGATGGCGTCAACCTTGAAGTTCGCGTATTCGCTGCACGCGGCCCAGGCGAAGATGACCTGATCGAATGCGAGTGGGTTTTCATGGATAAACCTGTTGCGGTCGTCTTGAGTGCCAACGGAAAGAGAATCGAGTTTGACTTAAACATGATTTCTGCGTGTCAATCCTCGCGCGGTGCGGGTTGCGTAGATGAAACGAAGGAGTGGGTGGAGAGTGTGCTGGCGATGGAGGGCCGCGATCGTTTTGATCAACATTACCAAATCAAGATGCCTTGGCCGGACGCGTTGCAGGACGGCGTCGCTTTTTCCTCCGCTGCGGAGCTGGACATCGACAAGGCTTTTCGATGGCACTACCGAGTGGATGCGGAAGTAGCGGATGGCATCCTGACGTTCTTCGTCTACAAGAGGATACCGCAACTGATGTCGTATCAGGATGGTTCCAAGTGGTTTGAGGACGATTTCCGTGTCGAGGTGTTGCGGCGAAGCCGCGAACTGAAAGAGGAAGCGCCCGAATCTGACCGAGAGTAGATTCGAAGCACCCGGATGGCCGATGCCCCGTACGAGCCGGCCTGCTGCTGGCGGGTGGTTGTCATGTGGTGATTGCCGACGCGTGGATGGGGATCATCGGCACGGCGGAGGTCGTCTGAGCCCTTGATCCACTGCTGCACCTAGAAATTCAGGCCAGTTGACGCTGCGTTTCGGTGGACTGCATACGGCCCTGGGGCCCGATGCGAAAGACCATCGCCGATGAAGGCCATTGCGCTGCAAGGACAGTTGAACTGGCGGGTACTGGGTGCACTGTCGGTCGCTTTCGGCATGGTGGCGGGGCTCGCGCGCGCGGATAATCTCGCTGCCCTTCACGGATTGGGACTGGGCGAGGGTGCGGCGTACGCGGCGCAGCGCGACGCGCTGCTGGCTGCGCATCCGCAGGCTTGGGATGTCGAGGCCGCCTGCGGCTATTCCTGGCAGGCGGGCCTGGCCGCGTACATCCTCAATGGGCGACTGGCCGAACCTGAACAATTTGCCAAGTGGGAAACCGAGGTGGAGCAAGCCAGCAAGGCGATGCATCTTTCCACTCCCGGATCTGCCTTTCGCCAATTACAGGTAAGTCCCGCGTTTCGGTTGGAGTTCGCGTGGAAACCTCCGGAATGGGTGAACGACTTCCGGTGGGACAGCGAGGCAGCCAATCGGTCTCCCCATCAGGCGGCGCGGGCCGGGGCACTGGCCCCTGACGGCTGGTGCGTGCCGATGGAAGGAACGCCGCTGGCTTTGTGGCGCGCCATCTGGCGGGAATCCAACGAGACGGATTTTCGTGCGGTGGCAATCGCCGCGCTTTCCAGATCGGACTCTTCCGCGGATCAGCAACTCGCCCGGAATGCCCTTTTCGACGGTGACGAAGAATACGCAATCCGTCGTGAGGCACTGTATGGCTATACGGCACGCGATCCTGCTGGTTCCGTCGACGATTGCGTCAAGTTGATCAGCGATCGAACAACGACGCCTGAACTCGCCATCGTGGCGACGTCAGCCCTCGGCAACAATCTATCCCGATTGGAGGGGGCGTATCGGCGTGCCCGCGCCTTCCTGGAAGTCGTTGCTGGTGATGGCACACGGCCCGAGGCCTTGCGTTGCGCCGCCCTGGAGGCTTGCAAGCGTGATCAGCGCTCCGACAACATCGACGTCCTCCGCACGGCACTCATGCAGACCAAACACCCCAAGCTTCAGCTCACCGCCATTGTTGAAAACGCACAGCTTCGTCAGGCACTAAGGCATGCTATGTACAACTATGGCGATCCCGGGGTGGTATCCACTGCGGCGACGGCGCTTCTTAACCTCGGGAGGGCAGAAGACCTTGCATATGTCCGCGGTTACGTCGACGATCCGGCCGTGAGCGACGAGGCTCGCCAGCGCGTGGAGAGCGCGTTGCACGGCTTCAGTGAGCGCAAGCGCGTATCCGAGAGGCTGGAGCAAGAACGCCAAGAACGCGTCGAATAATCAATAATGATGGAACATCACCCCATTACTTCGACCATTGGGGTCCCCCCAACGCATAGCGGTTGCATCGCGGAGGCGGGCGAATAGCACCGGGCGTGGACCATGCGGTCGGCGGTGGCCCGGTGAGCGGGCGAAACGGCGGCGGAGCGGCTGTGGGCCGGGAGTCCGGCTGCGCCCGGAGCACCTCACCCTCACCCCTTCCGCAGCTCCGTCGGCGGCGCGCTGAGCCAGCCGGCGTCGAGGACGCCCCACAGGCCGATGAGGATCGCCTCGGCCGCGTCGTGGCGCAGCGACGTCGGCCGGGCAGCGCCCGACCATGCGATCACCCGCCGGGCGAGGTCCCCCGCGTGCCGCTTGGCCTCCCGACCGCAGCGCTGCTGCCGGGCGTAGAGCAGCTTCTCCCGCCAGCGCTCGGCCGGGACCTGCACCACGCGGATCCCGCGACGCCGGGCCGCGTGCTCCCAGATCTCCCCCAAGCGTCCGCCCCCCTCGAGGTACACCTCGGTCACGCTGGGGTATTCCTTAAACCAGTGCTCCACCGCCCGGCGCAGGGCAGCGGCCGTCCCCAGGTGCTGCGATCGATGCCAGCGCAGCCGGCCGTCGCGGCCGTAGAGCGCCAGCCCCACGTCAACGGCCAGCAAGGCCGGTGCAGTTTCGGGCATGGTGATTCTCGATCCTCGCGTAACCGCCCGGGTCAACGGTTCGTCTGCCCCCATTTCAACTGCGCCCCCGACACCAGACCCTCGCCCGCACGAAGGCTGCCCCTTTCCTCTCTGTTGGCATTGCCAATAAGTAAGCCTGACCCCCTTTTTCTGCTCCATTTCAACTGCGCGCCCCGACACCAGCCCTTCGCCTGCACAGAGGCTGCGCCGTTTGCTCTCTATGGGCTTTAGCAATAGGTAAGCCTGCCCCCCCTTTTTTTCTGTCTCTGTTGGCTTTTGCCCATAAGTAAGCCTGACCCCCTTATTGTGCTCCCCTTATTGTGCTGTTGGCTTTTGCCCATAAGTAAGCCTGACCCCCTCATTCTGCCTTTGATAAGTAAGCCTGACCCCCTTATTCTGCCCCCTTATTCTGCCCCCCTTATTCTGCCGCACGAAGGCTGCCCCTTTCCTCTCTGTCGGCATTTGTCAATAAGCAAGCCTGACCCCCTTATTGCCCTCTGACCCCCTTATTGCCCTCCCTTATTGCCCTTATTGTGCCCCCCGCCCCAATGTCAACGGCGAATACCCCGACATCAGCCGTTGGCCGACATCAACCGTTGGGCCGCCCCTCGGGCGGATGCACCCGGCCCCGCTCGCCGCGTTTCATCTCCGGGTCGATCCGATTGAGCAGCCGCCGGCGCAGCAGGGTGAAAGGCCGAGTCAGGCGGCCGTGCAGCCGTACGTACCATGGCTTGGCATACGACGCCGCCAGTTCGTCCGCGGTCAACTGGTCGGGCCGGGTCCGCCGCTGAAGCTTGGTCACGTGATAGAAGTCCGCCCGCTGCATGCGCCGGCGCAGCCAGCGCGCCGGCCAGAGGTTTCCGCCGTAGCGCCCGGGCCAGCGCCAGGCGATCTGAAAGTCGATCAGGTAAGGCCGGCCATCGTCGCTGACCAGCACGTTTTCGCATTTTTCCAGATCGACGTAGGCCATGTCGCGGGCATGGATCGCCGCCAGCGCCGCCCGCAGCCTGGGGAAAAAGTCATCCGCGACCTGCTCGCCCTTGTGCAGCGGGTGCCCCTCGACGTAGGCATGGGCGAAACCGTGCCGGCCGTAGCGACCTACAAACGCCGGCACGGCCGCCACGTCGGCCAGGGCCTGATAGCAGGCCGACTCGTGGGCCGCGTGCCAGCGCCCGATCCAGCCCAGCGGGACGCCGAACAGACTGGCCCGGCGCCCGACCTTGAGCACGATCCGCGCGGGCAAAGCCGCCGCGCCGGTCACGGCCGCTTTGGTGGCATCTTCGGGCCTGGCGTCCGCGGCATCTTCGGGCCTGGTGTCCGCGTCGCATTTAGGCCAGGCGTCCGCGGCGTCTTTGGTTACAGTGTCGACGCCTTCCGGCTTCGTGTCAGCGCCTCCTGGTTCAGCATCCGGGCCGTCCGGTTCGGTGCGGGCGCCGCTCGGCTGCGCGTCGGCGTCTTTGGGTTCGGTGTGGGGGCCGCTCGGCTTCGCGTCGGCATCTTTGGGTTCGGCGTGGGCGTCGCTCGGCTGCGCGTCGGCGCCATTCGGTTCGGTGTCGGGGCCGTTCTTCTCGGCCCTGTACAAAGCGGTGGCGGCGAAGAAGTCGTGTTTGAACACGGTCTCCAGCCGATACTCCCGCCGGCCGAACGCCACCCGCGTCGGCAGCGACGAGCGCCCCAGCGCCATGAGGAATGCCGGCTTCGCCCGACGCCGCTCGGATGGGCCTGTCTCCGCAGTCATGACGACCAGTGTATGCGGCGTCCCCTCACCCGCAACGCCCGAACCCGACCGCTCGACGCCCCCCTGATGTCCCCCGCTCGATGTCCCCCGGCGTCCCCCGACGACTCCCCCCAGCCCGAGCCACCGCCAGACAAGGCCCAAGCGCCCCACCGGCACAACTGGGCAACTGCTCGCTGAAAGCTGATAGCGGATAGCTCATAGCTGAAAGCTGATAGCTGATAGCTGATAGCTTAGAAAAAGATCCTGATCGCCGGGGAAGGCAGACGATCAGGATCCGTGGCGCCGCAAGGGATACGGCTGGTTGACGCAACCGCCGCAGCGGGCCCCTTGCAGAGCCGAAAGTGTTGAGACGAAGCGACCGACCCTAGTCGTCGCTCCCCAGCATACAGACCTCCCTTACACGGCGTTCGTGTATCGACACTAGCGTATAATGGCTGGGCCGATCGCCCCGTCTCACCATGCCGTGCTCTCTCTCCCTCCCAGGCGGTGGCGCGTCGCCGTACAGTCCCGCTTGGGTAACGGTCCAGTCCGGCCGTCGGTCCAATCACCACGAGCCGCGCAGCGCCCTCTCTCCTTCCCAGACCAGGGACAGACATTCCCCGTCGACGTGCGCCGCTTGGTTTCGCGGCGCCGCCGGACCTGACGCACAGCGCGCTTTTTGCGCACCACACCACAGCAACGTGCGCTATCGACGCGTTATCGCCGCGCAGCTCACCACACCGGCTGCACGCAACGCAACGTCCAACACACGATCACACTCGTTTGTCGCAGGTTTTTCAGGGATCCGGCTTTGGCGGCGAGGTAGGATGATGCTGGATTATCGTATATCAGGTAAAGGTATAAGCGATACGGATTGCAGTTTGCGTATGAATAGATCCTCGCCTGCTTCCGGTACCTTACCTACAACTACAATGTTAACCCGCAGGGCGGAATTGTCAAGATTTGTCCAAGAGATGGCCGCCGGTCCAATGCTGGGCGATGTCGATCGCCTTGAGCATGCTCGCGGCCTTGTGCAGCGTCTCGGCGTACTCGTTGGCCGGCTCCGAATCCGCGACGATCCCCGCCCCCACCTGGGCAAAGACCTTGCGCTGGCCCCCGGGCGCCTCCGTAATCACCAGGGTGCGGAGGGCGATGCAGGTGTCCATGTTGCCCGCGAAATCGAAGTAGCCCACGGCCCCGCCGTAGGGACCGCGGCGGGTCGGCTCCAGCTCGTCGATGATCTCCATCGCGCGGATTTTGGGCGCCCCGCTCACCGTGCCCACCGGCAGCACCGCCCGCAAGGCGTCGAACGAGGTCCTGCCCGCGGCCAGCTTGCCCGTCACGTTGCTCGAGATGTGCATGACGTGGGCGTAGCGCTCGACGATCATCAACTCGTCGACCTTCACCTCGCCCAGCTCGGCCACGCGCCCCACGTCGTTGCGCCCCAGGTCGACCAGCATGACGTGCTCGGCGCACTCCTTGGGGTCGGCCAGCAGCTCCTTCTCCAGGGCGAGGTCCTCCTCGGGCGTTCGCCCCCGCGGACGCGTACCCGCGAGTGGCCGCGTCGTCACCATCCCCTGTTCCACCCGGCACAGAATCTCCGGCGACGCGCCCACCAGCGTCGCCTGCGGGCTCTTCAGGTAAAACATGAACGGCGACGGGTTCACCGCCCGCAGCGACCGGTAGATGTCGAACGGCTCGGCCGCGGTGTCCACCATCAGCCGTTGGGAAATCACAACCTGGAAGATGTCGCCGGCGCGGATGTACTCCTTGCACGCGTCCACCGCCCGCTCGAAGTCGGCCCGCTCGAAGTTGCTCACGAAGGGCAGCGATTCGTCGGGCTCGGGGATGGCCATCAGCGGCGCCGGCTCGACCGAGGCGAGCGACGCCACGATCCCCTCGATCCGCCGGCACGCGTCCTGCCAGCCGCCGTCCACGCCGTCGCGACCCACGTGCGCGAGCGCCACCACGTTGATCCGCTTCTGCACGTGGTCGAAGATGACCATCTCGTCGTAGAGCCCGAAGTACAGGTCGGGCAATTGCCGGTCGTCGGCCGGGGCGTTGGGCAGATGTTCGTAATAGCGGATCGCATCGTAGCCGGCGTACCCCACCGCCCCGCCGATGAAGCGCGGCAGCTCCGGCAGGTGGGCGGCCGAGTATGCCGCGACAATCTCTTCCAGCTTCTTGAGCGGATCGTCGGCCGACCAGGTTTGCGTGCCGTCGGCCGTCGTGTACGAGGCCTCGTTGCCCGTGGCCTGAAAGACCCCTGCGGGCCTGGCCGCCAGAAACGAGTAGCGCGCGATCTTTTCGCCGCCGACCACGCTTTCCAGCAGGAAGGCGTGCTCGGTTTCACCCGCAAGCTTGCTGAAGGCCGATACGGGCGTGAGCTGGTCGCTGAGCAACTGACAGTAGACCGGCACGGTGTTGGCGGTCTGGGCCAGCTTGTCGAAGCGCTCGCGGGATGGCAGCATCTGTAACATGCGAGGCATGCTACTGATGCCCCCCAAGACGGTCAAGAAACGCCGGCGACCGGTCCAGATCACAACCCGGCTATTCAACCGCGGCCTGCCAGAAGCGGCATCGAAGCTCCGTTCCGGGGCTTGGCCGGAGATGCACCACCGCTCGATGTTCACACCGGTGCAGGGGGCATAACGCAGCCCCGCCCGCGACCCCCGCCCCCCTGGAAGGGCGCGCGGCAACAGCCCAGGTGTTGGCAAAATCACAACTTCCCTGCGCAGTGGACGGGCGCCACGAAGCTCTCGTGCAGCCACGATCGGCCGCGTCAAGCGGGTACGTATTTCTCCTAACGGCCGGGGGCTGTGACGGCGTGTCCGCCCCTGCTGGCCTCGGCCGGGCGTCGCGGTACAATGCCCGGCAGGAAAGCAACCATCACGCGTTCGCCAGGCGCGTCGGCCGGGCCCCCTGCCCACATGGCCGACGCCTGACCGGGAGTTGCCATGTACGAGGTCTCCGTCGAGGCGGTGTTCAGCGCCGCCCATCAACTTCGGCTTTACGACGGCTCGCTCGAGCCCCTTCACGGGCATGACTGGCGCGTCACCGTCACCTTCGCCGGCGCGGAACTCGACGACGTCGGCCTGCTGGTCGACTTCGTCGCGGCCGAGGCCCGCCTCAACGACGTGCTCAAGCGCTTCCACCACACCGACCTCGGCGAAGTCCCGGTCATGCGCGGGCTCAACCCGACCGCCGAACATGTTGCCCGGGTGATCTATGATTGTATGGCCCAGGACGACCGCCTTGAGCCCGCGCTCGATCGGGTCCGGGTCACCGAGGCGCCGGGCTGTACGGCCACATACCGCGGTGCGGGCGATCGCCCGGGTCGCCGCGGCGGGTCCTGAGGCCGGGTAAAGGCATTGGGCGTGCCGGGGAGGCCTGCTCGCCGGTTGTCGAGCGACGGCCTGGCCGGAACGCCTCACGCCGCGCCGGCCGGTTTGACGATGATCAGGGCGTGACCTAGACTTTTTCGGACGTCTGCCGCCTATTCTGAGCATAAACGAGCCCGCTGTCCGGCTCGAGAAAGACGCACGATGGGCATCCTCTGTCAAAGTTGTAAGCAGGCCAACGCCACCGTCCACCTGACGGACATCCAACCGAGTGGCGAGCCGGTCGAGCGCCACCTGTGCGAGATGTGCGCCGCCCAGGAAGGCGTCACCATGAAACCCCACGAGCCGGTCAACATGATGCTGGAGAAGTTCGTCAAGATCGGCGCCAGCATGCAGGAAGCCACCCAGCGGAAATGTCCCCATTGCGGCATCTCCTTTGGCGAGTTCCGCGCCCAGGGCCTGCTCGGCTGCCCCCAGGACTACGAAGTCTTCGGCGACCTGCTCATGCCCCTCATCGAACGCGCCCACGACGGCGGCGCCCAGCACGTCGGCAAGATCCCCGGCAAACAGGGCAGCACCGGCAAGGAGCAGACCCGCCTCCGCCGCCTGCGCCGCGAGCTCGCCGCCGCGGTCGAGGCCGAGCAGTACGAAGACGCCGCCCGCCTGCGCGACGAAATCGCCCAACTCGAAGGGGAGCACGCCGATGGGCATTGAAGACCTCACCGGGCAGGTCGGCGAATGGCTGCGCGGCAACGGACCGCTGGCCGACATCGTTATCTCCTCGCGCATCCGCCTCGCCCGCAACGTCAGCGGTTTTCCCTTCCTCTCCCGCGCCAGCGACGACGAGCGCAAGGAGCTCTTTCGCGTGCTGGGCGACGCCATCAGCACCACCGACCTGGATAAGAACGCCATTTTCCTCGACCTCGAGGAGCTCGACGACATCGACCGGCAGGTGCTGGTCGAGCGTCATTTGATCAGCCGTCAGCACGCCGACAGCGAGGGCTGCCGGGGCGTTTCCGTCTCGCCCAGCGAGACGCGTTCGCTGATGATCAACGAGGAGGATCACCTGCGGATCCAGGTGCTGCGCAGCGGCTTGCAGCTCGAGCCGTTGTGGGACGAGATCGGCGAGATCGACGACAACCTGGCGCAGCACGTGAAGTTCGCATTTGACGAGAAGCTCGGCTACCTGACGGCCTGTCCGACGAACGTGGGCACCGGCCTGCGGGTCTCGGTAATGCTGCACCTGCCGGCGTTGAAGATGACTGGGGAGATCGAGAAGGTTCTGCGTGCGGCCAAGGATTTGCGCCTGGCGGTGCGCGGGCTCTACGGCGAGGGGACCGACGCCATCGGTGATTTCTACCAGGTCTCCAACCAGATCACCCTGGGCCGCAGCGAAGACGACATCATCGAGAACTTCTCCACCAACATCATTCCGCGCATCGTGGAATACGAGCGCGCCGCCCGCAACGCCCTGTCGCAGGAGCGCTCCGTCCAGCTCGACGACAAGGTCTGGCGGGCCTTCGGCACGCTGGAAAACGCCCGGGCCATGGCCAGCGACGAGACCATGTTCTTTCTCTCCCACGTGCGTATGGGCATCAGTATGGGCCGCCTCGAGGGCATCGACCTCGGCACCATCAACGAAATGCTCCTCCAGATCCAGCCCGCCCACTTGCAGAAGCTGCACGGGCACACCCTCACCGGCGAGGAGCGCAGCATCGCCCGCGCCCAGTACCTCCGCACCCGCCTGGGCCACAGCAACTGAAACCCCCACCCGCACCATTGCAGGCCAGGCCCTGCCCGCCGAAGCCGATCGCGCCCATGTGGGGCGGGCCGTGCCCGCCGATGGCTGAAAAGGACCGGTGACGCCCGCCGATGAGGGGGCGGAAAGGCCTTCGGTCCGGCGGGCGGCGGAGGTCGGTCTGGCGCGGCTGGGCCGGTTGGGTAATTCTATATACACTTCAAAACGGCTTCGTTTTTTCATTTTTCTTGCGCGCGCTTTGGGGCGAAAACTGCGTTGGCGGCAGCGCCAGTTGGGAAAATGGCGTTGTTGAAAACGGCTTCGTTTTTTGGACGCGTCGGGCATGGGGATTCTCCGCAGCCGGATTCGCCTGGGTGACGACCCATGGCGAATCCGGGGGACACGTGACCAACAGCCGGGGGCATCTCGAGCGTGCCTGGGCGTCACGGGGCTCGGGCATGGCGGCGATCGACTCCGTCGAGCTTGGCCGTGGCACGCTGGCGTTGTGGTCGTGGCAGCCTGACTGTTTGCCACATGGCGGCGCACGGCGTTCAGCTCGTTCGGCTATTCCAGCCCGTTGTCGCCGTGCTTGGCCATGGCACCCAACGCCGTTAAGCAAACTGGCC
>NPIF01002704.1_pt10 | contig 10264 bp, 10 predicted proteins | sample 8637461 | NCBI WGS metagenome assembly NPIF01 (sample SAMN07420641, study PRJNA396082) | bioreactor metagenome | isolation source: sample BR12 brine-fed electro-methanogenic bioreactor BR | place: Japan: Kochi | collected 2016-12-09
GTGGTTTATACCGGCACCCACGATAACGCCACCACCCTGGGCTGGTGGCTGGATCTGCCCGAAAATTCACAAAATCAGGTCGCCGCCTATGTTGGCCGCAGGGCGCCGGAAATCCCCTGGGACCTGATTCATCTGGCCATGATCAGCGTTGCCGACACCTGCATCCTGCCGCTGCAGGACGTGTTGGGTCTGGACGATCGAGCCCGCATGAATCGGCCCGGCGAACCGGAACACAACTGGGGCTGGCGATTCAGGCCGGGGGACTTGACCGATGAATTGGCGGAGCGGCTTTGGGAGTTGAACCGGATCAGCGGCAGGGGGACGAGTGCCCTGTAACCCAACTCGGTATTTCTTCTGCGGTTGGTTCAGGATTCAGAGGCACCGGACTGGAAGGTTTCGTAGATCCGGAGAGCCAGCTTTTTTGGCAGACCGGGCATGGCCTCCAGTTGCTCCAGCGTCGCCTTTTTGATCTGCCTGAGACTGCCGAAATGACGCAGCAGCGCCTTGCGACGCTCAGCGCCGATACCCGGAATGTCCTCCAGGGATGAACGCAGGGTCGCCTGTCGACGTACCTTGCGATGATGGGTGATGGCAAACCGGTGGGCTTCGTCCCGCAAGCGTTCGAGCATAAACAGGGCCGGCGAGCCCTGGCGCAACACCACCGGGTTTTTGCGACCGGGCAGAAAAAACCGCTCTTCGCTGCGCTCCACCAATTTGCCCCGCACGTTGCTGTGGACCCGACTTTTGGCCATGCCGACGGCATCCACCCGATCGCTCAAACTCAATTCCTCAAGGACCGCACTGAGCACCGACAACTGGCCCTTACCGCCGTCGATAAGAATCATATCGGGCAGCAGACCTTCCTCCACGCCGCGAATCAGCCGCCGTTTCAGCACTTCGTACAGAGAGGCGTAATCATCCGCCCCGGATACGGTGCGAATGCGATAGTGGCGATAAGCGCCCTTGTCCGGCTCGCCGTCGCTCAAAACCGCCATACTGGCCACGCTGAAGGCACCCTGCACATTCGAGACATCGAAACATTCGATCCGTTGCGGCGGTTGCCGTAAATGCAGGCGCGTGGCCACATCCTGTAATAGCTGCTGCTTGGCCTCCCGACGGCTGCCCCTTTCCCGATAGGCTTCTTCGGCGTTGCGCCGCGCCATCTCGACCAGCTGCCGCCCCCCGCCCCGCTGGGGCACCAGCAGCTGCACCTTGCGGCCTTTGCTCTCACTCAGCCAGTCAGCCAGGGTGGCGAGATCCTCGATGGCCAGGGGCAGCAGCAGACGGTCGGGGATAAACACCTCCCGGCTATAATATTCCCGTAAAAAAGAGGACAGCAGCTCGTCCTCATCCAGCCGCCACTCGAGGTTGTAGCTGCGCCGGCCGATGACCTTACCCTCCCGGACAAACAGCATCGCCAGCTCCACCTCGCCCCCATCACGGTGCACACCGACCACATCCTGGTCCCCTCCGCCGGCCTCGGAAACCTTCTGCTGCTCCACCGTCTGTTCAATGGCCCGAATCTGGTCCCGCAAGCAGGCGGCCTGTTCGTAATCAAAGAGCTCAGCCGCACGACTCATACGTTGCTGCAGCTGATCGACCACCTCCGTCTCCCGGCCGGACAACAGGGCCAGGGCGCCATCGACCAACAGACGGTAATCTTCCGGTGTTATCAGGTTCTGGCAGGGAGCGCTGCACTGGTCAATCTGATAATAGAGGCAGGGCCGTTCCCGCCGGCGGCAGATTTCCAGGGGCTGATGACGCAGGGGGAAAATCCGGTAGATGAGCTTGAGGGTTTCCCGAATTGCCGCCGCCGATGAATAGGGTCCGAAATAGCGGGCCCCGTCTTTTTTGACCCGTCGGACCAATTGCAAGGCAGGGAATTCTTCGCGAAGATCAATTCGCAACGAGACGTAGGTCTTATCGTCCCTCAGGTCGATATTGTAGCGGGGGCGATATTTTTTGATCAGGGTGTCTTCAAGGATCAATGCTTCTTTTTCGGTGTTGGTCACAATGGTCTCGACGGCGGCTACCCGGTTCATCAAAAACCGGATATGCGCCCGACCGTCGCCGGTGGCGGAAAAATAGCTGCGCAACCGATTACGCAACTGCTTGGCCTTGCCGACATAAAGCACTTCGCCCTTTTCTCCCTTCATGAGATACACGCCGGGAGCAGTGGGAAATTTTTTCAGATCGGCATCGAACATTGTCAAAAGACCTCGGTTTTGCCATAAAAAAACCAGGGAACGGATCCCCGGCCCGGGCTGAAAAAATTCGGACAACTGTTTCCACAATACAAGGTCCCACAGAGACAGTCAAAAAAGATGCGAGGCCTGCGGGATTATCAGCGGGGTGTTTTCCCGCAAAAACCCATGTAACCTATTTTGATTACTGGTATTTTTTCGATCCGGTCAAGTTGCGGTCAACTCCATTGCCCGATAGGCTATAATAGTCAATCGGCAAACGAAATCGCCTTTAGCCTAAGGGGGATCTTTCTGTTGTTTATTTCTGCCCCTGACGCGTTTTATGATGATCGGGATCCTTCTCCCTTGTGATCAGACCCGGATTGCAGACACCCCTTTGGTAATTAACCGCCCTTGCAGCGACTGGATAATCGATCTCCATGGCTGATAGCTTTATGCAACGAATACGCACCCGACTGATCCGCTGGTGGTCCTCTCCGCGCATCTTCAAACTGTTTTCCCTGCGCCTGCGACTTTCCGGAACTTATCGGATCATCGAGCGTTACCAGGTACTCTTCTGGGCCGGTCTGGTCGGCGTCCTTGGCGGCCTGTCATCGGTACTTTTCCGCGAAGCGCTGGATTTCATGGCGAACCGACTTTCCGGACAACCCGGCCACATCGTCGAAATCTTTACCGCCCTGCCCCTCTGGCAACGACTGCTGCTGCCCCTGCTCGGCGGGGTCGTCGCCGGCGGTATTCTGTCTTTCGGCCGCAAGGTGATACCGGCTCGGGAGAGTTCCACCGATTATCTGGAAGCGGTGGTTCTCGGCACCGGCCGACTGCCCTTTCGCCTCAGCATCGTCAAGATCCTGTCCGCCATGTTCTCCATCGCCTCGGGCGGCTCCATCGGCCGTGAGGGTCCCATGGCCCAGCTCTCCGCCCTGGTGGCCTCGGTAGTCGGTCAGACCCGGCGCTGGTCCATGGCCCAGACTCGTCTGATTCTGGCCTGCGGCGTTTCGGCCGGAATCGCCTCAGCTTACAACGCCCCCATCGCCGGGGCCCTGTTCGTTGCCGAAATCGTGATTGGCTCTATTGCCATGGAGACCTTCGGCCCGCTGATTTTTGCTTCGGTGCTGGCAACCCAGACGGTACGCTTCCTGGATGGCGGCGCCCCCCTCTACGACATTCCTCCCTTCCAACTCGATTCCGGGGCGGAACTTCTCTATTATCTGATTCTCGGCCTGATCGCCGGCCTGGCCGCGCCCTGGTTTCTAAGGGCTCTGCGCGGCAGTGAAAAACTGTTTACCCGCACCCGCCTGCCGCTGTTCCTGCGGCTCGGTCTGGGCGGCTTGGTGGTCGGCGCCCTGGCCACCCATTATCCACAGGTTTCCGGAAACGGCTACAGCGTGGTCAGCGGAATATTGCAAGAACAGTGGCTGTGGTCGAGTCTGGCGGTTTTGCTGATATTCAAAGTGGTGGCCACCTGCGCCAGTTTCGGCTCGGGCGCGGTCGGCGGCGTATTCACCCCGACCCTGTTTGTCGGCGCCAGCCTCGGCTACCTGTTCGGCCACGCCTGCCATGCCCTGGGCCTGGCCTATCTGCCCTCCCCCGGTGCCTTCGCCCTGACCGGCATGGGGATGATGCTGGCCGCCACCACTCATGCACCGCTGATGGCCATCATCATGATTTTTGAAATGACTTTGGACTACCAGCTGATTTTGCCCCTGATGCTGGGTTGCGTGCTGGCTCACCTCACCGCCTCCGGTGTCGACAGCCGTTCTATCTACAGTGCCTCCATGGAGCGCAAACGACGGGCGATTTCAGCACAGCAGCTGTCCCTGCTGCGGGTCGACGGACTGATGAAACGCGACCCGATCAAGGTTTCCCAGGCCACCTCCTTTGGCGACATCGCCAAGATATTCCTGCTCAATTCCTATCGCTACGTGTATGTGGTGGATGAAACGAATGTCTATCTGGGGACTGTCGGCCTGCAGAATATCAAGGAGTATCTCGGCACCACCGGGCTCACCCATCTGGTGATCGCCGAGGATCTTTTGGAGGCGGGGCCGCCGGTCGTTCCGGCGTCCGCCTCTCTGGGCGAGGCGTTGGAAAAATTCAGACACTACTCCGGGGAGAGGCTACCGGTGGTGGATGACGCTCCGACCCCGCGACTGCTCGGCAGTCTGGCGAAAACCGATCTGTTACTGGCCCTGGCCGAGCGCTTGCCCGATCCTTTGCAGTCGCGCCGCTAAAAAGCAACGTCGCCGGCCTGCCCGGTCTGGCATAAAAAGTCGCTAAACCAGCCCGGGGCTCCTGTCCAAATAAGCGAGGGAGGCGAGATATCCTCTCGCCTCCCTCCTCAATAACCTGCTACGTTGCCGACGAACCCTCTATAGCTACATACCACCCGTTTTGGGCGACAAGGCGACCTGGTCCCCTTCATTAAGTGCATGATCGAGGGTCACTTCCTTGTTGTTTACAAACATAATTTTGATGTCTTCCACATCCAGCTTCAGATTTTCAATCAAATTTTTGACGGTGGCGCCGTCGCTCAGTTCAACGGTCTTACCAGCATGCTGATCACACGTCTTCTCTTGGGACAGGTTGCCAAAACACTTAATATCGACTTTCATAGCCCACCTCTCTTGTTGTGTTTTTTCAAAATTATATGATCAAAATTTCCACCTGCTTAAACAGTTAACAGACGGTTCCCACCTGTCAACACAGGCTGGTCGAAATAACCTCTACATGAAAAAAGCTCAAGCGGGTTGGTTCTCGAGGCCCCCTCTTCTACCGCTCCTTGAACCCTTGCTCTCAGCAAACCTCTGTGGGATGATGAGAACGTATTTGTTTCCCCTGCTGCCAGGAGCTCATTCTGATGGCTAAAACCAAGCAACAACCCCCCATCACCCATCCGATGACCGAGGCTATCCTGGAGAGCATTTCCGACGGGGTATTCACCGTCGATATGGACTGGCGGATTACCTCCTTCAACCGGGCCGCAGAAGAGATCACCGGGGTCTCCCGTGCAGAAGCCATCGGTCGGCTCTGTTCGGAGGTGTTCCGCTCCAGCATGTGCGGACCCGGCTGCGCCCTCCAGCAAACCCTCAAAGCCGATTCACCCATTATCGGCAAATCGGGCTTTATCATCAACGCCGAGGGAGACCGCATTCCTATCAGTATTTCCACAGCGGTATTGCGAAACGCAGAAGGTCGTGTGATCGGCGGTGCGGAAACCTTCCGCGACCTGTCCGAGATCGAAGCGTTGCGCCAGGAACTTGGCGGGAAATTCAGGGTGGGGGATTTAACCAGCCGCAGCCCTCTGATGCAGCGCATATTTGAAGTTCTGCCCGCTATTGCCTCCAGTCCCAGCACGGTGGTGGTTCTCGGCGAAACCGGAACCGGCAAGGAATTGATGGCCCGCACCATCCATAGTCTCAGTCCTCGCAAAAAGGCTCCGTTTGTTGCCGTCAACTGCGGCGCGCTACCGGATACGCTGCTGGAGTCGGAGTTGTTCGGCTACAAAGCCGGTGCCTTCACCGGCGCCACCCGGGACAAGCCCGGCCGCTTTTCCCTGGCTCGGGGGGGAACCCTGTTTCTAGATGAAATCGGCGAGATAAGCCCGGCCCTGCAAGTCCGACTGCTCCGCGTTTTGCAGGAGAAAACCTACGAGCCTCTAGGAGGCATCCGCACCGAAAACGCCGACGTGCGGATCGTCGTGGCCACCAACAAAAACCTCGCCGACCAGGTTCGACAAGGTCTTTTTCGCGAAGATCTCTACTATCGGTTAAATGTCGTCACTATTGAACTCCCTCCTCTACGCCGACGCAAAGAAGATATTCCCCTGCTGGTGGATCAATTTGTCGCCCGCTTCAACCGCTTGCAATACAAATCCGTACAAGGCATCAGCGCTGAAGCCCTGTCGCTGCTTATGGCCCATGAGTGGCCCGGCAACATCCGTGAACTGGAAAATGTCGTTGAGCGGGCCTTTATTCTCTGCAGCGATGAAGACATCGATATCCCCCACCTCCCCGGCGAGTTAACGGCTCATGGCTCTGCCCCCTTCTCGGATACCGATATCCGTTCCGCCCACGAAATCCTTGACGAAAAGGCGATTCGCGCCGCCCTTGAACGAAATGCCTTTAACCGGCTGGCGGCGGCGCGGGATCTCGGCATCCACAAAACCACGCTGTTCCGTAAAATGAAAAAACTAGGCATCGCCCTGCCCACTCAGGACGGACGCACCAGCCGCAACAAAACACAGTAGCGTTTCTGCACCTGCATTCCCCGCAAAGGGTATCGATAAGGCTACCCTTTCCTCTGATTCAATCCCCCTGCAAGAAATGTTTTATTTATTCATATCAACACCTTACTAAACAAATAAGGGGTTTTTCCGTGCTTGGCACTGCCTTTGCTCTATAAGGTCGTAGGAACGCAGCTCCGTACTAAGGATTTGAATAATGAAAACCGCTTTTGCCCACTGGAGCCACCGCATCGCCCCGGTTTTCGACACCGCCCGGCAGATTTATGTCGTGGATGTCGAATCGCTACGAATCGTCAACGAGGCACAGGAAACCCTCGCCGATGACTTCCCCCTCCGGCGCGTTCAGCGGCTCGCGGAACTGGGGATCGAGGTGTTGGTTTGCGGAGCCATTTCCCGTTCCCTGTGTGCGCTGGTCACCGCTTATGGGATCCAGGTGGTTCCCTTCGTGGCCGGGGATCTGGACAGCGTGGTTCAGGCCTGGCTCGGCGGCACCCTGCAGGGAGAATCTTTCACCATGCCGGGTTGCTGTGAACGAGGTGGCCGCCGGTTTCGGTTGATGCAAGGCAGGCACAGAGAGGAGAACACCATGAATCAAAGAGGACAAGGACAAGGCAAAGGACAAAGGCAAGGCGGAAAACTAACCGGGCGCATGGGTGGCCCTCTGGCGGCGGGCCCCGCAGGTTCCTGCGTTTGCGCACAGTGCGGGACAACAGAGCCGCACCAAAGAGGGGTTCCCTGCACAGAGCTTAAATGCCCGAAGTGTGGAGCCGCCATGACCCGGAAATAACCGACATATCAACAGAAAGGAGACAAGGACCATGCCAAGAGGAGATGGAACTGGACCGATGGGAAGAGGAGAAAGAACAGGACGAGGAGTCGGCTTCTGTGCAGGGTATGATCTGCCGGGATACGCCAATCCAGTCCAGGGAGCAGGTTTCGGAATGGGAATGGGCTTGAGCAGAGGCCGCGGGGCTCTGCCTCGTGGAGCCGGTGGTGGCCGTGGCTGGCGCAACAGGTATTTCGCCAGCGGGCTTCCGGGCCGAGCACGCTCTAGCGGTTACGGAGCGTCCTATGGTTTCCCGGATCCCTACCAGAATTCTGATCCGGAACGGACGAAGCAGCTTCTTAAACGACAGGCTGAGGATCTTCAATCGGAGTTGGAATTGATCCAGAAACGCCTTGCCGAAGTGGACGCTGGAACATCGGCTGAATAATCGCTGTTTCCAACCAGGACCAGAGCGCCGCGCCGGGTGCAGGTAAGGTGTCGACCGGCACAGGGAGCAAACCTCTAACACCATCAACAAGGAATCAAAATGAAAATAGCATTCTCAACCTCCGGAAACGACCTTAACGCCCCCCTGGACAGCCGCTTCGGCAGGGCCGCCAAGTTTCTTATTTACGACCTGGAAAATGAAACACTGGAGGTCATCGATAACGAGCAAAACCTCAATGCGGCTCAGGGAGCCGGCATCCAATCGGCGGCAACAGTAGCCAAATCAGGAGCCGGGGCCCTGATATCGGGCCATTGCGGTCCAAAGGCCTACCGGGTGCTGCAGGCAGCTGGCATCAAAATTTACTATTCTGATTCGGCTACGGTGGCCGAGGCTCTCAAGGCCTACCAGCAGGGAAAGCTTGTCGAGTCCAAGGGGGCCGACGTTGAAGGGCATTGGGCGTGAAACCGTTCGCCGAGCCCTTTTTCATTTTTTATGCGGATGACCTGCTGAACCCGAAGACTGGGCACGGTCACCTATGGAGGAAAGGAAAGATCCTATGATTCTCGCTGTGGCTTCAGGAAAAGGGGGGACGGGCAAAACGACCCTGTCCGCTAATCTGGCCCGCATGCTTGGCTCCACCAGGGTGCAGCTTCTGGATTGTGACGTCGAAGAGCCCAACGCCCATCTGTTTCTGCAGACCGAGCCGAAAACCCAGGAACTGGTCACGATTCCGGTGCCACAGGTGGACGAGGCTCGCTGCAACGGTTGTGGTGAGTGCGGCGAGTTTTGCGAATACCAGGCGATTGTCTCCTTTGGCAGTACGCCCCTGGTTTTTTCGGAAATGTGCCACGGCTGCGGCGGTTGCGCCATGGTCTGCCCACAAAAAGCCATTCATGAAACAGCGAAACGAATCGGCACGGTGGAAACCTCCCTGGCGGGGAACATCACTTTGATCCAGGGCCGGCTAGACGTTGGAGTGGCCATGGCCCCGCCCCTGATCCGTGCGGTCAAAGCGCGTCTGCAGCAGGGCATGGCGGCGATTCTGGACGCGCCTCCGGGGACCTCTTGCCCGGTAATCGCGACCCTGCAGGATGCAGATTTCGTCATCCTGATCACAGAGCCGACCCCTTTCGGCCTGCACGATCTCACCCTCGCCGTGGAGATGGTACGGGNNCGGGGTGCCCTTCGGCGTGGTGGTGAACCGCTTCGGCATCGGCGACCAGCGGGTCCATAAATTCTGCAGCGAAGAGCAGATCCCGGTACTTCTGGAAATCCCCGATGACCGGCGGATTGCCGAAGCCTATTCCCGAGGGGAATTGATCGTCGATGCCCTGCCGGAATACCGGGAGCTGTTCCAGGGCTTGATCGACCGGACCATGCAACAATGGCATTAACCCTTATTTCGGGCACCCAAAAGGCCCACTCCCAGGGAGCGTAGCTATGCAGGAATTGGTCATTATCAGCGGCAAGGGAGGTACCGGAAAAACCAGCGTTACGGCATCCTTTGCCATGCTGGCCCAAGGCCCGGTCATTGCCGATTGTGACGTGGATGCGGCGGATATGCACTTGATTCTGGCGCCGCGGGTCCAGCAACGGCACCCCTTCCGAGCCGGCCATGAAGCCGTAATCCGCCAGGAAAAATGCACAACTTGCGGAGACTGTCGGACGCTCTGCCGGTTTGACGCTGTGGCCCTGTCGGCCGGCGATGGCGGAAACTCTATCTTTACCATCGACCCCGTGGCCTGTGAAGGATGTGGAGTTTGTGTGCGGTTTTGCCCGGAGCAAGCCATCGACTTTCCGGAAAGATGGTGCGGCGAGTGGATGGTTTCGGATACCCGCTGCGGCCCCATGGTCCATGCACGACTGGGTATCGCGGCGGAAAATTCCGGGAAACTGGTATCCACGGTCCGCAAAGAAGCCCGGCGCATTGCCGAAGAGAATCATCACAACCTGGTCCTCATCGACGGGCCGCCGGGAATCGGCTGCCCGGTGATCGCCTCCCTGACCGGGGCCAGCCTGGTGCTGGCGGTTACCGAACCTACCGTATCCGGCGAACACGATTTGCAGCGGATCTTGTCCCTGACCCGGCACTTCGACATACCGACTGCCATTTGCGTCAACAAATGGGACATCAATCCGGAGATGACCGAACGCATCGAGACGGCGGCACGTTTGGCCGGCGCCCGGGTTGTGGGCCGCATCCGCTACGACCGCGCCGTAACCCATGCTCAATTAGAGGGAAAGGCTGTGGTGGAGACGGTCGCCCCCTGTGTCGAAGACATCAAAACCATCTGGCAGCAACTCGGTTTCTAACCATTGATGCGCCGCCCAAACCCGGCGCCTGCCAACCACCAAGCCCAATCATGAACCCCAAGGAGGATACACAGATGAAAATCGCGATTCCGCTGGCGAACGGCAAACTTTCCCTGCATTTCGGCCACTGCGCTCATTTTGCCCTGGTGAATGTGGATACAGCGAAACAAACCATTCTTGACCGGCAGGACATTGAGGCGCCTCCCCATGCGCCGGGCCTGCTGCCACCCTGGCTGGCGGAGCGTGGGGTGAACATGATCATCGCCGGCGGCATGGGACAGCGCGCCCAG
>NPIF01002514.1_pt3 | contig 10262 bp, 7 predicted proteins | sample 8637461 | NCBI WGS metagenome assembly NPIF01 (sample SAMN07420641, study PRJNA396082) | bioreactor metagenome | isolation source: sample BR12 brine-fed electro-methanogenic bioreactor BR | place: Japan: Kochi | collected 2016-12-09
CTCAAGGACGTGACGAACGCGTTTGCTTCGTCTAGAGCGGCCCGCATGGTAGCGATTGTCGCATCCGCACCCTGCAGACGATCCTCTATTCCCGTGAGGATGGCTTTCCGCTCGGCCGCGATGTTTGCCGGTAGTCGGTCGATCTCATTGATCAACGAACGTACGTCGGCAAAAGCCCTGTTAAGTTCAGGGGTGGCGATCAAATCACCCTTGATCGCCGCCACTTGCCATCGGAGCAGCGTGGACTCGCGTTTGAGCCGATAAAACATTCGCTCGCCGAGCTCTCGCACCTCGTCGACGGCCTGACCCGCTTCTGCGATTTCCGCGAAGAGGCCCCGGGCCTCGAGTATCTGGGCGGCGGCCGATCTGCCCCGCCCGATGGCGAAGTTTGAGAAGCGAACAAACGAGGCGCGAACGACTTTCTGGTTCTCCTGTCGCCAGTCCTGCAGCAGAGAGTCAAGAATGCCCAGTTGATCAACGGTGAGCACACGAGCAGCGAGTATCCACGACTCAGCTCTAGCCTTAGACAAGGCATCGGCCAGCGCTTGACCTGGTTTGCCAAACACCGCCACGGCCCTGCCATCGTCGTCCCACTCCTGACTTACCAATGTCGTAACCACGACCAAGTCGAGCACACGGGTGAACGCGTCGGCGTTACTGGCGATGTCGTAAACGTTGCTGGCGTTATCCACGAGAAGTATCTGTGCCGCTCGGCGCTGTATCGGATCAGGGTTATCCTCCCTCAAAGCATCGCAGACAGAATAGAGCAGTCCGACGTAGCGGTCGGCAAAGGCGCGGGTAAGCCCGTCCAGCTCCGCCAAGGTAACTCGCTCTCCAGCCTCCGCACCACCAAACCGGCGTGCAAACTCATCTGTTACACTCCTTTGCAAGTCCGCGCAGCCACCCAACATGAGCACTGCGAAACACATCCACAACGGTGTGATTGTAGCAAGCGACGGTTGAAAATTCATCGATCAGTCCTCCTTTTTTTTCGCGGACAGAGAGCTGATTCCCCGTGGATGGCTTGGGGTAGAGGGTTGCCTGGCTGAAGTCCCCCAAGGCTTACCCTGTATCGCCTACAATCTAGCGGCAAATGGACATGCTTGGGGGGGACCTGAAATAGGCCCAAATCAACGCGTTACTGGAAGTTTATCTAATTCAGGGGGGGGCGCTACCTGGGTAGACCCCAGTCTTCGGTATTTTTCATCACGATTCCTCGCCGGCGTAATCAAGCTCGCAGGGCCGCCGGGCTGTCGATGCGGCAACCCTCGGTCGTTGCAAGAGATAAAGCAGACCAAAGACAGCCATGCCGACGGCATAGACCCAATAGCGCTGATCATGGGGAATGCCGGTCAGCAAAGCGATCAGATCGGGCCGTAGCAAGGTTAAAGTCACAAACAGGAAAAGAGGAATCTCCCAGATGGTGTTCCTGGCCATGAACCAGCCCTGGGTAGCCGAAGCAAAGGCGAAATTGCCACAGCAAGCCATGGCGAGAATCAGCAACCCCTGGGGCCAGCTGGTGATGTTGTGCAGGATCAGGTCACTGTTAAAAATAAACATGAAAGGCAGGATGGCCGTGCGGATGTCGTACATGAAGGCCTGCAGTCCGGTGGGAATGGGTGGGGATTTGGCGATGGCCGCGGCGGCATAGGCAGCCAGCCCCACCGGCGGGGTGTCGTCGGCCAGGATACCGAAATAAAAGCAGAACAGGTGCGCGGCCATCAGCGGCACGATGAAGTCGTTGAGTCCGCCGATCTGCACGATGGCCGGGGCGGTGAGGGACGCCATAACAATATAGGTGGCCGTGGTGGGTAGCCCCATGCCAATGATCAGGCTGCTGACGGCGGCAATCACCAGCATCAAAACAATATTGCCGCCGGAAAGGGTATCGATGATGGTGGTAATCAACTGGCCCAACCCCAGCGCCACCACACCGACGATGATCCCGGCCGCCGCCGTGGCCAGGGCCACGGATACCATATTCACCGCGCCTGCGGCCAACGCCGAAAAGATATCCACCGCCCCGGCCTTAAAGGCCGGCCCCAGGGGTTTCCTGGCCAGATAAGCCCTTACCGGCCGTTGAAACAGCATAATGATGGCCATAACCCAGATGGCATTGAAAGCCGCCAGCGCCGGTGAATGCCTGACGATGATCAGTTCGTAGAGCAGCATCGAAATGGGCACCAGATAGTGGATGCCGCTGACCAGGGTTTTGAAGAAGGGGGGCAGCTCCGAGCGCGGGATACCGCGCAGACCCAGTTTGGAGGCTTCGAGGTGGGTGATGTAAAAAAGTGCCGCGTAGGAGGCAAAGGCCGGAATGGCGGCAGCCTTGATTACCTCCGCATAAGGCACGTTGACATACTCGGCGATGATGAAGGCCGCGGCGCCCATGATCGGCGGCGCCAACTGGCCGTCGGTGCTGGCCGCCACTTCCACGGCAGCCGCTTTGGTGGGTGGATAGCCCACCTTTTTCATCAGCGGAATGGTGAACGTACCAGTGGTGACGATGTTGGCGATACTGGATCCCGATACCATCCCGGTGAGCCCGCTGGCCATAACCGCCGCCTTGGCCGGCCCACCCTTGAAACCGCCCAACAGGCTCAGGGCCAGTTGGATGAAATAGCGGCCGGCGCCCGCCTTTTCGAGCATCGCGCCAAAGAGTACGAAAAGAAACACAATGGTGGCTGACACATCCAGGGGAATGCCATAAATTCCCTCGGTGGACATGGTCATCTGCCCCATGAAACGGTTCAGGGAAACGCCTTTGAAGGCGATGAGATCGGGCATGTGCGGGCCGAGAAAAGCATAGGCGCAGAACATGATGGCAATCAGCGGCAGGGCCGGACCGATCACTCGTCGGGTCGCCTCCAGGAGCAGAATGACCAAAGCCGTCCCCAGGATCAGATCCCGCAGGATGGGAGCACCTGTGCGCCATATCATGCTGTCGTAATCCAGGGCGATGTACAAGGCGGATATGGCGGCAATGAGGCCAATGACCATATCCAGAACGGGTATCCGGTCGGTGGCAGAAAAATAATTGATACCGAACTTCGGCCGTTTACAGAGGGGGAACTTCAGATAGACGATGAGCAGAGCGAAACCCAGATGAATGGAACGGACAAAGGTGGAATCGATGATCAGCCAACGGGCAATGGCCAGTTGGAACAGACTCCAGCATACGGCAATAGCCGGGATCAGCCAGCGAGTCCAGTCCTCGGGCTCGCGCCCCCTCCCCTCTTCCTCGGCTATCCGGTTAGCGGTTTTCAGCTCATCATCCTGCAGTTCAGCGGTTGTTTCGGTCATCAGCATACCCGACATCAATGGTTGAGACTACTTCAGCCCTACTTCTTTGTAATATTTCATCGCCCCCTCGTGAACAGGTGCAGACAGGCCCTCCAGCATGCCTTCCTTAGTCAGCACGGCATAAGCCGGATGCAGTTTTTTAAAGCTTTCGAAATTGTCGAACACCTCCTTGGTCATGGCATACACCACATTGGCAGGTACCTTGGCTGAGGTGACCAACGTGGCTTTTACGCCGAAGGTAGGTACATTCTTGTCGTTTTGTGCACCGGGGTAGTGATCCACAGGCACAAAAGATCTGACGTTGTAGGGGAATTTTTTGACAATCGCCTCCACGTTGGAAATGGCAACAAAGCGCACCTTGGTAGCACCGGCGGTAGCTTCCTTAAAGGCGCCGCTGGGGTGACCGACGGTATAGAAAAACGCATCCAGGCGGCCGTCCTGCAGCAATCCGGGCGCCTCTGAAGCTTTGACCTGTTCGGCGGTGATGTCCGTTTCCCAATCCAGCCCGTTGGCTTCTAAAGCATCGATAGAATTCTGACGTTGTCCGGAGCCGGGATTGCCGATGTTGACCCGCTTGCCCTTGAGATCCTTGATGTCGGTGACACCGGAATCGACAGCAGCACAAAGGGTCACGGATTCCGGGTGAATGCTGAACACCGCCCGTAAATCCTTTTGCGGGGCTCCCTCCCATTCAGCCAATCCATGGGTGGCCTGATACTGGCGATCGGACTGAACCACGCCGAATTCCAAATCCCCGGACATGACGGCATTAATGTTGAACACCGAGCCTCCGGTAGCTTCGACCGTGGCCCTGATGTCGTAGTCTTCTCGTTTGACATTGATCATCTTCGCGATGGCACCTCCGGTGGGGTAATACACTCCCGTGATCCCCCCCGTCCCGATAGTGGCAAAATAGATTTTGGATGCAGGTTCATCCGTCGAGAGCGATTTCTTGTCGTCGCAGCCTGCCAATAACGAAATAATGCAATACAATCCAACAATCAAAAAAAACCTTTTCATCTATTCCTCCTTCTGCTTGGAAATGAATAACAACGGCTGCTAAAGTGCCAAGGCAGGTTCAGGCCGCCCTGAAACAGGATGGGTTTCCCACTCTTCCCGGCCGGCCCTGCAATCCACCAACAAAAAAAGCCGCTCCCCGGATATCTTCGGAACGAGCGGCTCTTGTCAATGAGTCCAGATTTACTTCTCCAACGGCATATTCCCACCAACATCACAGAAAACACTTCATAAATACCTCTCCATAAGCATTTTTGTCAAATTTATCAGTTTTTTTCTCTCTCGGGTGGGGCTATGGTGGGGTTTGGCCGGTAGAATATCTCCGAGGATTAGTCTAGTTGTGCGCCTGGCTCAAGGGGAAAAAGGGGGCTCAAGGTCGACATTTGACATTTTGGGGAATCTCGCACGTCCAGGTTTTAATTTACGACCACCATTTTGCCATCATGGGTTTGATGGTAAGCCCATGGATAATAATCGATAACACAATAACAATCAGCGTGATGTGAATGAACTCCATGCCCAGGTCTTCAGGCAGGCCAAACACGATGGCGAACATCAGGTAATACATCGAACCGATGCCACGCACACCGAACCAACCGACCAGCATCTGCAGCCGAAAGGGTGCGCCGGAACCCAGCAGACCCAGGAAGACGCTTACGGGACGGACCACTGCAAAAAGGAAAAACGCCAAACCAACAGATCGCCAACTCCAGGAGTCTAAAAACAGCATCCCCCCCAGCAACAGGACCAGCACCAACTCGGACAGTCGCTCCAGCGGCTCCTTGAACAACAGCGAACCTTCGGCCACCTGTGGACTGTCTTCTGGCAACGACTCCTCAGTATGGACCGGGGCGTCAGGTGCAACATCGGCTTCTCTGGGGAGCGCGTGAATACCTGCCAGTTTGAGCTCCGATTGACGAAGAGAGATTGCTGCGACAAAAACGGCCAGAAACCCCCAGGCTTCGAGCAACAGGCTGGCACCATAAGCCAGTCCGATCAAGCCGAGACCAATAAAGTCATCGAGCAAGGGGCCTTCACTGCTCGAAAAGTGCTGTTTTCGTACAATCCTGGCCAATAAATGGCCCATCACAATCCCGACCACAATCGCCAAAACCGTCGACCATAGAACATCCTTCAGCAACCAGATCCCAAGCGACTCGTAATGGGCCGGTGTACTGAGCATGGCCAGCCCCAGCATGATAAACGGAAAAGCACTGCCGTCATTCATGCCCGCTTCACTGGTCAGGGTAAAGCGCAAAGGGTCTTTGTCGCCCATGTGCCGAACCTGTACATCCGAAGCCAGTACAGGGTCGGTAGGCGCCAGAATGCCCCCCAGCAGAATAGCCGCGCCCACGGGCAGGTCCAGCACGTAATAAGCAAAAGCGGCTGTCAGGGCAACGCTGATCGTCATGGAGAGGAATGCGAGTCGCACGGGAACACGCCATTCCAACCATCTGATCGGCACGGGCATTTTCATGCCCGCTATAAACAACGACAACAAAACCGCAATTTCGGCAAGAACTTCCAGCAAAGGGGCTTGATTAAGCGGGTTGAAGTGAAAAACACCAAAAACCGACGGGCCAAGAATGATGCCGACGGCGAGATAAATAGTAGCCGGTGTCAGGTGTAAACGCTGAAAAATGGAAGAGCGCAACCCCATTATGATCAATAGGGTCCCTATCAATAAAAACCAGCCGACGTTGGTCACAATCATTCTCCCAGTGCAGGGGCAGCGGAATGACGAGGCAGGAATGCTTTCTGAAACAACGTACAAAAACTACGTTGGCCGCAAAGAGGTGGCGCGGGTGTTAATCTTTTGCGCGTTTTTGCCGCCGCCGAATCAACAGCGAGAGGATGGCCCCGGTCAGGACATGCAGCAACACGGCCGTACCCAGAACCAGACGATAGAGCTCGCCGTAGGAGCCGCCGCCAAGATGCAGGCTGCGGGCGAAAAATACGAAATCGCCAAAGGGCAGAATATCCAGGCGCGCCAGGCTGAGAATCAGGGCCGTGACTACCTGCAGGCCGAGAAAAAGAACCAGAATTTCTCCCAAATGCCGATGGACTGTACGCAGTTTCGCTTCCTTCATGGAGCCTCCTTGGGGAAAGCGTGCTGTTCAAAAAATCACTTCGGAAAGTATACCCGATTCATGGATACACACATGGAATCAATTACTTTGCTAATAACGCTATGGGGTACAGGGTACTAGTGCTGTTTGTGCTCAGCAAAGACAAACCCAAGCAAAAGCCAGAAGCCGCCGACAAGAAATCCTGCAGCAACATCGCTGGCATAGTGCAGCCCCAATACCATTCGGCTGAAACCAATCAGACTGATGAGGACGGCTGTCCAATAGATAATCTCGAAACGCTGCCGGGTCGTCTTAAGGTCCCTGGCAATGATGTAAGCGATGAATCCATATACCGCCATGGCGCTCGTCGCATGGCCGCTGGGAAATGATGGTGTGATGGCAGCAACCCCTGCCACAAATTCCGGTCGATGTCGCACCAACAGGTACTTGCCCGCATTGGTGGTGACTTGCGATCCAAGAATGGTTAGCCATAACGGAACAATTAAGTTCGCACAGCGGTGCGCCCACAGCAGGCCCGTGGTTGCGAGGGCCACCGCTACCAGGGCGACTGATCCGCCAAGATCGGTGATCCAAATGAATACCGTAATGATGCCATGGGTACGAATCGGAGCAAGTTGTTGATTAATCCACTCATCGAAGCGAACCAGCTCGTCCGCTTCGAGCAGCTCGTCGACCAGTCCTCCAAACAAAGCGGCGAGGTAAAGCGCCGCAATCACAATCAGCGTCAGTGGAAGGCCGTTAAATCGGCTCGGAGTCAACCGCGCTGCCAATAGCCCAGTCGTCTTTGGAAACGAGGTCTTGATCCTATAGCCGAGTCCAGAAATACTTTCTTGAGTCTGGACATGCTTGAAAGCCAACACCGATTTTCCGAACAATTGCGCAACCAGGCGCAGCGCACACCAAACAGCCATTCGAAGCGCAACGATTATGGCGACCATCACCAGCATGGTTATCAGTATGAAGGTCATATAATTCTCAGAACGTTATTCAGGTTGACCCCCTAACCTACTGCTACGAAGGCGGTACGGTTTCGTTTGCAAAGATAATAATGCCAGAAATAGTAGGCGGCGAGGGAACGGAATGGTCGCCATTTTTCCGTTAAAACGACTATTTCGTCTTTTGTTTGAGCAGAACTCAATTCTCTTACCGCATTCAGGACCGCAATATCTCCGATGGGGAAAATGTCTTTTTCCTGCAGGCAAAACATCAGATAGATATCGGCCGTCCATTGCCCGATACCTTTAATACTGGTGAGCTGGGTCCGGACTTCGGTTTTATCCATTGCCTCAAAAGCATCAAGCTTAACGGACTGATTCATCACTGCCGAGGCCAAGGCGCGGAGGTAACTGGTTTTTTGCCGACTTATCTGGCATTGGCGCATTTCTGCGTCACTTAATTTTAAAATTTCTTCGGGCGCAAATTCGCGCAGATACCCATTGAGTTTATTAAAGTGAGCCGTCGCGGACGATAAACTGATCTGTTGTTCAAGAATGATCCTTGCTAATGAGACAAATCCCTGGTCTCGTTTCCAATTAGGCGGTGCCCCATATTTTTCATCGATAAAAGAAAAAACAGCGTCTTTTTCGGATAATTTTTTTATGTCATTTTTGTTCACTATATCCTGCACTGGACCCGTCATCCCTTCTGGCCATGGATAGTTCCTGTATCGGCCTTTCCGTACTCAAAAAACAGAGACATGTGCGTGCAAAAGCTCAGCTATTAAAAAACCATTTACTATTATCGGCTAATTGGTTTGGTTCGCCCCCCTCGGGCTTCCGTAGCGCAGGAACAACTCAACCAAATCCTCACGACCATGGCTGGTCGCGGACATCATGGGAGTAACTCCCGCCAGAGACGGCACATTTACATCGGCACCGTTTTTTAGAAGCGCTTCGACATAAACAAGGTCCGCTCTTTCATCGATAGCAAGCAACAACGGAGTCCGGCCCCCTCGTCTGTCCCTTGGAGAAAAGTTCCCCTGTCTTGCATCGGCCAACATGCGATCGGTGGCGTAATGTTGGTTCGGGTCCAGGCCTTGTTCCATCAGATACAGCGCCGCTTCTTTACCACCCGGCGCCGCGCCCATCAAGGCGTAATGAAGCAGCGTGGCTCCCCACTGGTTTCGCCCCGAGATTTTTGTCCCCAATTCATGCAGTTTACGGACAACCGGTCCCAGTCCATTATAGGCCGCCGTCTCAAGCAAAATCCTGATTTGTAGGGGAGAGCGGGCATCTAAAATTTGACGGGCATAAAGGGGCTTCAGCAGTTCCAGGGCCACCTCTTCCCGGTACTCATTCGCTTTCAATTCCATCGCCAACTCAAGCGCTCCCGTGGGGCGACCGTCGGTGGTCAGGAGCGCAGGATCAGCGCCTTCGGCCAACAGAAACCGGACCATTTCCAGCTGTCCCATTTTCGCCGCAAACATCAAAGGGGTTGAGCCTTCATGGGGAAGGCGGGCATTGACCTGCGCCCCTTTTTTTAGCAGGGCTTGCGCAACGGACACCTCACCCATTGCGGCCACAGCAGCAAGGAGTGGATACTGATCGTTCTCGGCTCCAGCCCCCCAAACGGCGACATGCTTACCAGGTTCGGCGACTTCCGAAAAGACCTTGTAGGACACCAGCCAATCTGATTCAGCCTCATCCTCAATAAGCCGAATCGCCTCGGCGGATTCGCCTGACCGAATCGCCGTCGTGATTGCGGTGTGCCCTTCTTCGGTGTAGATCGACTCTTTACTCCACGCAGGAAAACTCAGAGATAAGAGTAGAAACAACGATGTAAAAATCCGCAGACTGTGCATTTTTCTCTCTTTTCTCATTTAGACTGCTTTGACGTCGGGGAACTCTATTTGATCTCTGGCGCTAAAAGAGGCTTTACACCCCCATCTTTGCCCGAAACATACCATCCCTTCATTAGCCGGTCAATGAACCTCAGGGCAGAGAAACGGTTCAGTTGAGCCGGCGAATACGCCGACCCCCGCCGCGCCGAATCCCGACTACGAGAAATTATGGCACCCTGATCCGATACAGTAGGACGAGATTATTCCGTGGTTCCTCGGCGTGAGAAAGTCGCAGAAATTGGCATGTAGTGAAATCAGCTGTCAGGTCTCAACCTTGACATCCCCGTTCAACAATTCCACGATGCGTTAAAACTCTTGCCTGTTCTCCCCACTTTAAAAGGAAGGGTTGTGCATTTTCAAAATCTGTCATAAACATTCTCTTATTTAATGCCCGGCCCAGCTCATTTGGGAAGCCTGTTCCAGAGTCGACCCAAAGAAGAGACGTTGCGTAAGATTCTCCAGCGTATGAGGTGGTCGTTTCGCTCGACGACAGTGGCATGATAACGGTCCTCCCGGAAAGCTCCTTTGGGTTGCTTGCGCAGACTGAATTCACTGCGCAGTTCTTCCGGCAGTCAATTGAGCCCTTTAGGGAAGCGACTTGGCCAAGGCCATAGAAAAAGTCTGTGAGGAAGGGACGGGTTAGACTTGGCGGGTTCAGGCTTGGAGGTAAAGGTAGGAATAGCCGAGAGAGCGAAGTGGGGTCGGTCGTCAATTGCGGACACCAAACTCCTCTGCTGCTCTTAGATCTTTGAAATATTTTCGCTCGTAGGCAGCAGGTGACAGATAGTCCAATCGTTTCTGGCGCCTTTGGCGATTGTAGAAAATTTCGATGTATTCCGTGATCTCCCGCATCGCTTGGCGCCGGGTGGCGTACCGGCGATGATGGACAAGCTCATTTTTCAGAATGCCCCAGAAACTCTCGATCGGGGCATTGTCGTAGCAGTTGCCACGGCGGCTCATTGATGACTGCATGCCGAACTGCTCAAGTAATTTTTGATATGCCAAGGCGCAAT
>NPIF01006327.1_pt1 | contig 10254 bp, 7 predicted proteins | sample 8637461 | NCBI WGS metagenome assembly NPIF01 (sample SAMN07420641, study PRJNA396082) | bioreactor metagenome | isolation source: sample BR12 brine-fed electro-methanogenic bioreactor BR | place: Japan: Kochi | collected 2016-12-09
GCGCGCCGGCCTTCTTTCATTCTTCAGCGATAGATGCGGGCAGGTGCCCCGGTTTAGAAAGCCTTCTCTTCGTTGCGAAGGATCTTCACGAGTTCCTTCACCTGTTCCTCCGGTTCGCCTTCGAGCATGCGTCCCGGGGGTCGCGGCGGCGGCGGGGCGAACTCGCCCATCCGTGTCGGCGTCGCGTCGCGTGCGAGGTCGCCGGCACTGAAACCCAGCGCTGCCGCGTCCTTCACATCGACAGGCTTCTTCTTGGCTTTCATCAGGCCCGGCAGCGATGGATAGCGCGGCTCGCACAAGCCCTTCTCGGCCAGCAGGATCGCGGGGAACTGCACTTCGACGACTTCTTCCGCGCCCTCGACGCGCCGACGAACAACGGCCGACTTGAAATCGCCGCCCCATTCGATGTTGACGACGGTGCCGACGTGCGGGATGCCGAGCAGTTCGGCGAGTGCCGGTCCGAGCTGGCCGCTGTCGTAGTCGATCGCCTGCTTTCCGCCGAGGATGACGTCATAGCCTTCATCCTTGATGGCAGCGGCGATGACCTTCGCCGTCGTCATCTCGTCGAGATCGACAAACAGGTCGTCGCACAGGTGCGTCGCCTTATCGACGCCCATCGCGTAGGCCGTCCGAAGGACATCGACCGTCGTGGCCGGGCCCAGCGTCAACGCCGTGATCTCGGCGTTCGCACCGGGGTTCTTCTCCTTCAACTGCAAGGCCGCCTCGACGGCGAACTCGCAGAAGGGGTTCATGACGTACTTGACGCCTTTCGTTTCGATGCCGCTGCCGTCGTCTTTCACCTTGATGTTGGCCGTCGAATCCGGCACGTGCTTGACGAGAACGAGTACTTTCATCATCCACCTTCCAAAACGTCGGCGCTTCGCCCGGCGGCGATCGCCCGATGAACATCAACGCCTTACCTGCCCCGCAACAGCGTATCCGCAAGTTCGGCGATTCCCTTGCCATGAGACGCGACCGTCTGCACCACGGGCCGATTGTCGCCGAGGGTGTCGGCGATCTGGGCCGCCAGCCGATCCGCGCCTTTCAAATCCGCCTTGTTGATCACAAAAACGTTGGCGACCTCGGTGATGCCGGCCTTCGCAAGCTGCAAATCGTCGCCCGCACCGGGCATCAGCACCAGCAGCACCGGGTTCGCCCAGTTGCGTACCGTGACATCGTTCTGCCCCGCGCCGACCGTCTCCACGATCAGCACGTCCGTCTTCGTCTGCGTCAGTGCGCGGATCATCCCGCCCGTGGCCGGTGCCAGGCCCCCCAGTTCGCCGCGGCTGGCCGATGAGCGCAGGTAAACGCGATCTTCGTCTGCTGCCAATGTCATTCGCGCGCGATCGCCGAGGAATGCGCCGCCTGTCAGCGGGCTGGCGGGATCGACGGCCAGAACGCAGACGCGCATGTCGCGATTGCAGAGTTCCGTGGCCAGCCGCCCGATCAGCGTGCTCTTGCCGACGCCGGGCGCGCCCGTGACGCCGACGATCAACGTCTTGTGCGGCTCGTCAGGCAGATAACGATCAACGGCGTCGTCGCCGGGGCCGCTTTCAATCCATGAAAGCACCTGTCCGATGGCGGTTCGATCGCCGGTCCGCGCCGCGGCGATCCAGCCCGCGTGCTCGTTCGCCTTCCACGCGGCCGCGCGTCGTTCGCGCGCCTTCGCGCCGATCGACTTGATCTCCGTGACGATCTTCTCCATCAAGTCTTCCGGCTGAAAAACGCCGGCGACGCCCGCGTCCTTCATGGCCTGCAAGTCCTCGTTCGGGATGATGCCGCCGATGACGACCGGCATGTCGGGCCGGCCGATCCGCTTGAGCTCCTGCATGAGGATGGGAACGAGCGTCAGGTGGGCGGCGCTGTGGAAGCTGACGCCGAGGACGTCGACATCCTCCTCGACGGCGGCTTTCACCGTCGATTCGGGCGTCTTCCACAATCCCGTGTAGATGACTTCGATGCCGGCGTCGCGGAAGCTCTGCGCCAGCACTTTCACGCCGCGATCATGTCCGTCGAGACCGACTTTTGCCAGGAGAACCCGCGTCTGTGTCTGTTCCATACCGATTCCGGTCTTGTGTCTGCGTCGATTTCACCCCTCTCGCGGCCTCCGCTCACAGCAGAGCCGCCCATTCTTTCACAAACGATCGGCCGCGCCAAGTCGAGGCGGGCCGCGCGCCGCGTCCGCACGGCATTTCCGCGCCAAAAATACAGGAAGCCTACGGCCGTATGACCGAAGGCTTCCGCTATCTGGGTCTTAAATGCGGCGTGTACGGCTACACAGGCGAGGGACGCCGGCGCCGGTAATCGCTGTCAGCCGGTTGATCAGCCGTGCTTGGCGAGATACTTGGCGACGCCGTCTGCCGTGGCCTTCATGCCTTCCTCGCCGCGCTTCCAGTTCGCGGGGCAGACCTCGCCGTTCTTCTCGAAGAACTGAAGCGCGTCGACCATGCGGATCGCCTCGTCGACATTGCGGCCGAGCGGCAGGTCGTTGATCACCGCGTGGCGGACCTTGCCGTCCTTGTCGATCAGGAACAGGCCGCGAAGCGCGACCGACTCATTGAAGAGCACGCCGTAGCTGCGGGCGATGTTCTTGTTGAGATCCTCGACGATCGGGAACTGCACATTGCCCAGACCGCCCTTGTCGCGCGGGGTGTTTTTCCAGGCCATGTGCGTGAACTTCGAGTCGACGCTCACGCCGATGACCTCGCAGTTGCGCTCCTTGAACTCGGCGATCTGCTTGTCGAACGCGATGATTTCCGACGGGCACACAAACGTGAAATCGAGCGGGTAGAAGAACAGGACGACGTACTTCTTGCCGCGATAGCTCGAGAGCTTGATTTCGCCGAAGCTGTTGTCCGGCATGACGGCCTGCGCGGTGAAGTCGGGTGCGTCCTTCGTTACGAGTGTTGACATCGAGTGCTACTCCTTCGCTGCCTATTGTGATACTTGTGGTTTCCTGTTTCAATCGCGACGCCGGTCCGCAGCATCCACATTCCGGCCCGGACCCGGCCTACGGATCATCTCTTCATCCACCAAGGGCACGTCCCCCCAGACACATCTGACAAAGCGCGACTCGCAGCCGACGGCCGAGTTTCGGCCTGCGGCCCGGGTCACGCGGGAGGATAGTATCGCATGTGAGGCGGTATCAACCGGCATTTGCGGCAAAAGCGCGGCGATGGCGCGGCCCGGCGCGAATGAGCCTTGCCTGCTGCTCTTTCGGGCTGTAAATAGGGGGTTTTGCTGGAGTTTGGATCAAAAGCCATGGACTTGTCACAGCTTGAACAACTGCTCGGCGGGATCGAGGCAGAGGCGGCGGCGTCGGCCAAGGCGGCAAAGTCGCTCGACGCCCTCCGTTCCGCCGAATCGAAACTGGCAAAGGGGCCGCTGGCCGAGGCCCTCAAGTCAATCAAACAGTTCGCCCCCGAGGAGCGGGCCGCGGCGGGCCAGGCCATCAACCGGGCCAAGAACGCCGTCAAACGGATATTCACCGAGGCACAGCGGACCTTGCAGCAGGCGGATGTCGCGGGCGAACGCAAGCACGCCGCCGGGTTCGACCCGACCCTGCCGCCGCCGGTCACGATGCGCGGTTCGCTGCATCCCGTCACGGCCGTGCAGCGCGAGGTCGAGCGGATATTCGTCGGACTGGGGTTCACGATCGTCGGCGGCCCCGAGATGGAGACCGACTACTACAACTTCGAGGCGCTGAACATCCCGGCGATGCACCCCGCCCGCGACGCACAGGACACCTTCTGGCTGACCAACGGCTGGCTGCTCCGCACGCACACGAGCCCCTGTCAGGTCCGGGCCATGAAGCGGTTCGGTCCGCCGCTGCGCGTCATCGCGCCGGGGCGGTGCTTTCGCTACGAGGCGATCGACGCGTCGCATGAGAACACGTTCTTCCAGCTTGAAGGGCTGCTGATCGACAGGGACATCTCGATCGCACATTTGATCGCGTTCATGAAGCTGCTGCTGCGCGAGGTGTTCAAGCGCGACGTGGAGGTACGGCTGCGGCCGGGGTTCTTCCCGTTCGTCGAGCCGGGCTTTGAACTGGATATGTCGTGCATGATCTGCGGCGGTGAGGGTTGCCCAACGTGCAAGAAGAGCGGCTGGGTCGAGGTGCTGCCGTGCGGCATGGTTCATCCGAACGTGCTGCGCCACGGCGACATCGATCCGCACGAATATACAGGCTTTGCATTCGGCCTCGGGCTGACGCGGCTGGCGATGATGAAATACGGCGTGGCGGACATCCGCATCCTCAACAGCGGCGACTTGCGCGGGATTGTGAACCGCGAGCGCCTGATGGGGCCGATTGTGAGCAATGGCTGACGTGCGACTTCGCCGCGATCGATCGACGCGGCGAGAGATAGAGCGAACGAGACCCTATGTTAATCTCACTCAACTGGCTTAGAGACTTCGTTGATATTCCGGCCGATCTGGACCCGCGCGATCTTGCGCTCAAGTTCACGCTGACGACGGCGGAGGTGGAAGGCGTCGAGCACTTTCAGCCCAACTTTGAAGGCCTCGTCGCAGGCAAGATCGACGCGATCGAGCCGGTCGAGAACGAAGCGAAACTCCAGCGCGTCTCCATCCGCACCGACAAGACGCACATTACCCTCAGCAGCGCACCCGATCTCGTCGTGGGCGACATCGTCATCTACGCGCCGCCGGGAGCCAAAATCAGCGGCCACGCCGTCGGTGAGAAGGACACGGCGGGGCGGCAATCCGAAGGCATGATCGTCGCGGGGCAATCGCTCGGTCTGGTGCAGGTCGGCGCGAACGCGATCTTCCTGCCGCCGAGTACGAAGATCGGCGGCCCGATCGACGCAGCGCTCTTCGACGACTGGATCATCGAGGTCGACAACAAGTCGATCACGCACCGGCCCGATTGCTGGGGGCACTACGGCATCGCCCGCGAGATGGCGGCGATGTTGCAGCACCCGTTGCGCAAATACGAGATCACACCGATCGAGGATTTGCACGATAAGGAACTGCCCGAGATTCCGATCGAGATTGATGACGCGAAGCTGTGCCCGCGCTACAGCGGTTTGCTGATGAAGGGTCTCAAGGCCCAGCCGTCGCCGCTGTATATGCAGGTGCGGCTGGCGATGTGCGGGCAGCGGCCGATCGATCTGCTGGTCGATCTGACGAACTACATCATGCTGGAAATCGGCCAGCCGATGCACGCGTTCGACGGCGCGACGCTGCCGAATATTCAGGTCGCCAACGCCGCGCCCGGCGAGAAGTTCACGACGCTCGACGACGTGACGCGAACCATGCCGCCCAACACGCTCATGATCCAGTGCAATCGCAAGTCGGTCGCGCTGGCGGGCATCATGGGCGGTGCGGCGACGGAAGTCAGCGACAAGACGGAAACGGTGCTGCTCGAATCAGCGAACTTTGATGCCGCGACGATCCGACGCGCCGCCACGGCGATGGGCCATCGCACCGAAGCAAGCTCGCGGTTTGAAAAGTCGCTCGATCCGCAGAACACGGTCATCGGCATCGCGCGGTTCCACCTGCTGGCCAAGCGCGAACTGCCGGGCCTCAAGCTGGCGAGCACGCTGAGCGACTGCTACCCCGCGCCGCAGAAACCGTCGCCGATTGAACTGGACTGCGGTTTCGCTTCACGCATCATCGGCAGGGAGGTCTCGCGCGAGCAGATCGTCAGGATTCTCTCATCGCTCGAGTTCAAGTGCGAACAATCAAGCGGCAACAAGGTGATGATCACGCCGCCGACCTATCGCGCGACGAAGGACATCGAAATCGAGGCCGATCTCATCGAGGAGGTCGCCCGATTCGTCGGCTACAACAACATCGAGCCGGAGTTGCCGGTCCTGACCGCTCGCTATCTCGATCCGTCGCCCGATCTGGCGATCGAGTCGCGCACGCTGCAATACCTCTGCGTCGGCGGCGACTTCGCCGAGGTCCATAACTACATCTGGTACGACGATGATTGGGTCGCCACGCTCGGCTTTGATCCCGGCGAATGCATCACGCTGCAGAACCCCGCGGCGGACAACTGCTCGCGCTTCCGCAAGACGCTGATGCCCGGCCTGATCGCGATGGCCGAGCGCAATCGCCACCATTTCTCGCGGTTTCAGCTTGTGGAAATCGGCAGCGTCTTCACGCCCGGTCTCAAAGGCGTTGAGGAATCGCAGCATCGCAACATGGGACTGGTCGCGGTACAGGCGGGCAAGAAGGCCGACGGCGAAGTGTGGGATCGGATTCGATCCGCGCTGGACGGCTGGGCGCGGCAGGTGCTCGAAGCGCGGCTGCAATATCGCGAGACGAAGGCGGCGAATCCGTGGGAAGACGCGGATCGCATCGCCGAGATCGTTGTCGAAGGCCGCGTCATCGGCCGCGTGACGATCCTGCCGCTGACGTGCAAGCAGAAGATCGACGAGCGTCTCAAGGCGTGGTCCATCGCGATGGCGGAAGTCAATCTGTCGGCTGTCAGCGATCTGATCGATCGACATGAGAAACTGCCGGCCGTGCCGCGCTTCCCGCAGGTTAAACAGGACTACAGCTTCATCGTCGACGCGTCGGATCGCTACGAGGCGATCGAGGGCAAGCTTGCGACGTTCTCGCATCCGCTGCTGCGCCGGCTCTCCTTCGTCGAGGCGTTCGAGGGCGGCGCGCTGCCGCCGGGCAAACGCAGCGTCGCCTTCCGCGCCGAGATCGGCCGCGACGATCGCACGCTGACGGAAGACGAAATCCGCGACTTCCAGGAATCGTTCAAGTCCTTCCTGTCGTCGAACAACATGGAATTGCGAGGGGTGCCGGCATGATTCGGTATCGCCTCTGCCGTTGCGTCTTCGTCACGGCAGCATGGCTGATCCCGGCGGCCTCGGCGCTGTGACAGACACCCACCGAGCCGTCCGTCCTTCGCATCAAGGGCATCGTCGATCAGAACCAGACGTGGTCCGGCCGCGTGCTGCTGACGGGCGACGTGGAAATCGCCGGCGCGACAGTCACCATCGAGCCGGGCACCATTATCGAATTCGCCCGGGCGTCGACAAAACGCACGCCCGTTCTGATCGTCGGCTCCGCCCGCACAACCGGCGGTGAGTTCAGATTGAAGGCCGCGGCCGAGGCGCCGATCATCTTCAAGGCCGACCCCGACAAGACGCCGGGCCGCGTCGTCGTCAACATCCGCAATCGCATCGTCCCCGGCCGCAGGGCGGCGGATCCGTCAAAAGGCGTGATCCCGCCGACGATCGAGCCGAACGACGTCACATGGCGGCACGTGCGCTTCGTCGGGCTCGGCCGGGCCCGGGAGCGCGGCGGTGAAACGATGCGGACGACGGTCCACGAAGCCTCGCTCACCTTCAACGTGACCGGCGGCCCGCACACATTCCGATTGGCGAACTGCGCGTTCGAGGGTTGCACGCGAGCGGCGATTCGCGGCGGCGACAAGGCGAAGCTCTCGATCGAGGGCAATACTTTTACTGACTGTGACGATCGCATTGCGCTGGAGGTGTCGGGCAACCTGAGCGGTGAGGCGGCGGAGTACGTCTTCGCCAAGGCCAATACGGCCGATACGGCCTTCAGCTTCAGCGGCGCCGCCACAACGTTGACCGGCAACATACTCATCGGCGAACACGCGTGCATGGTTCTGGATCGAGATGCGAAAGCGCCGTCGCGCATCGTCGGCAACTACATCCACAACACGTCAGAGAGGCACGACGGCCCCTACTGCCTCGACAGCCGGGTTCCGGACGCCGCGATCGAACGCAACATCATCCGCGGCGGCACCACAATCGTCATGACCGGTTCGCGCGAAATGCGGGATAATGTCCTCATTGGTTCACATCTTCGCAGTGATGCGGTCAAGAACGCTCGCACGCATTTCCACGTTCGCTCGCTTCCGCGCGGCGCCGTGTTTGAGCGGAATCTCCTGCTGGGTCCGGCGTATTCGATGCTCGCGCCGCAGGCGGGACCTACAAAGGAATCCTTGCCGGACGAGGCAACGACGCGGCCGACGATCGTGCGGCATAATCTCTTCGACGGTTTTGATGAGGGCCGGCGGGCGATCCACCTCAATCCGATCGGCGGCGGGGGCGGCGAGACGGCGATCTACAACAATGTGTTCCTGCGCGTCTCGACGCTCGTCTACGATGAAGCCCGAACAAAGAACAGCCTGCTGTACCTCGATCACAATGTCGCCGCCCCGACACCGACGCAGGCGTATGACGGCGTCTCCGTCGGCGCGATCGCGCAGGGCAAGCCCGGATTCGGCAAGGCCGATCTGTTCTTCGATACGCCGGGGCGATTGCGGTTGAACAACATCCCGCGGCGACTGCCGGATGACATCGACGCGGCATTTCTCAGCGGCAGGATGCAGGTGGAGCAGTGGCGCAAGTCGCTCTTTGACGCGTACACGCCTGAGCGCGTCAGTCCTCTCATCGGAGCAGGGCATCAGACCGCGGCGGGCGACGGCGAGTCAGCGGTGCAGCCCACGATCGGCCCGCGCGACGCATTGAAACAGGATTCCGGGGGTTAGGTTTCGTTCGCGATCATCGGCCGCAATTCGGCCAGCTTCTCGTCGATCATCGACTTGCTGCGGGCCTGCAACGTGACGTGCAGGGCGGGCTCGCGCGTGTCGCGTCGCAGATGAACCTGCCAGTCGGGATAGCGGAACATCACGCCGCCGATCTCCTCGACCTGTGCATCCTCATACGCCTGCGCGATGAGCTTCAACGTGCGGTCGGGCTCGGGGCAGGCAAAGCGCACCTCGCCCGAAGAACGATAACGCTGCAGCGGCCGAGCCAGTTCGGCCAGTTTGCGATCGGATGCCGCCGTCAGGTTGATCGCGTGAACAAACGCGAGAAACGCTGATTCGCAGAAACTGTTGCTGCGGAAGTAGAACCGGCCCTCCAGGTCGCTGCCGAACGCAGCGTTCTCCTGCGCCATGACCTTTTTGATGACAACGTCTCCGCCGCGGGTCGGCACGGCCACGCCGCCTGCGCGCTCGACCTCCTCCGCGATCGCACGCGTCGCGCAGAGATCGTGAACGATTGTCGCACGCGGTTCGCGCTCGACGAACATCCGCGCGAGCAGCGCCGCCATCACGTCGGTCGGAATCGCGATGCCCTTGTCGTCGATGAACGCGCAGCTTGACGCGTCGCCGTCGAAGCAGACGCCGAAATCAGCCTTCTCCTCCTTGATCGCCTTGCGGAGATCGCGGCAGTTCTTGCTGACAAGCGGATCGGGATCGTGTGCGAATGCGCCCCTGTGTTCGTAGTGAAGCGGCACGATCGTCAGGCCGCGTATGCGCTTGAATATCAGCGGCAGCCAGCGGCCCGCCATGCCGTTCGATGCATCGACGACGATTTTGAGCGGACGTGGCAGTTTTGTCCGGCCGTGCAATTCGCCTCGAATGAAATCGGCGTACGGCTGCGACAGATTCTGGACCGTCTGATGCGCAGTGACGCCGGTCTTGTGTTTCGGCACGCGCGCGGCGATGTCGCGGATGCTGGCGAGGCCCGTATCGACCGCGATCGGGACGGCTTTCGCGGCGCAGAAAACAAACCCGTTGTATGCGGCGTTCATTCGGCCGCCGGTCGTCTGGACGCCGCCACAGGCCCCGGTCCGTTCGACGGCGAAGTACAACTGGGGCGTGTCGATCAGGCCGATGTTGACGACATCCATGCCCGCCGATCGAATGCCCTCGATCAGCGCCTTCTGCAGCCACGCACTGTCTTCGCGCATGTCGCGTCCGACGATCACAGAGCGCGCGTTGGGATCGACGCGATCGAATCCTCGCAATTTGCCGCGCAGGTACTGCCCCGTGGCGTGCCCGATCCGCCATGCGACCTCGTCGGACAGCGGCGTCGGCACAGTGGCGCAGACGTCGTCGGCCCTGAAGACATTCTCGACGCGCGCGACGGACTGGCTCTTCTCCTCCTCGGGCCTGATCTCCTGCTCCTGTGCCGCCGCGGCGTCATCATTGAACTGGCAGGACGCGCATTTCGGATAATGGGCGTGCCGTCGCCCGCGGCAGATCGCGTTGGAGATCTTGATGTGCTCCTCGCCGGGGCAGAAGCGATAATAGTCTTTCGTGGGCTGGCGATCGTTCATGAGGCCGTCATGGTATACGCCTTGCGAGGGCGATTCCACGGGTCGATTGTTGTCACCGCCTGGTCTGCTGTCTCATTTGCGTGCAGGTGAAAACGGAGACAACGCCGCGCTGTGTACGCGTAAACAGGTTTTAACAGAAGTTTGGTCCCCACTGTGTAATTGGCCCTCTGTTTG
>NPIF01003000.1_pt1 | contig 10248 bp, 9 predicted proteins | sample 8637461 | NCBI WGS metagenome assembly NPIF01 (sample SAMN07420641, study PRJNA396082) | bioreactor metagenome | isolation source: sample BR12 brine-fed electro-methanogenic bioreactor BR | place: Japan: Kochi | collected 2016-12-09
CATTTGCGTGCAGGTGAAAACGGAGACAACGCCGCGCTGTGTACGCGTAAACAGGTTTTAACAGAAGTTTGGTCCCCACTGTGTAATTGGCCCTCTGTTTGCTACAAGGACACGCGATTGGGGGGAGTCCCGCATCGCTTTTCACAGGGAAAGGCACGGATTCAGAGTGGCGCAGGCCTGATTGCGAGGACGGCTGGAAGGGTCTAACATAGCCGTCTTTACGAGCGGCTTGTCGAAAACGATTGCCACCTAAACCATGTTATTCAGTCACTTCGGAGGAGCATCGAAATGACACAGGCAGCAAGTGCAGGGTCGGCCGAGAAGTTCGCACCGCCTGCTGATTTTTCCGCACAGGCACACATCAAGTCGATGGCGGAGTATCAGGCGTTGCACAAGCGATCGATCGAAGACCCGGAGGGGTTCTGGGGTGAAGTCGCGGCCGACTTCCATTTCTTCAAGAAGTGGGATCGCGTGCTGGAGTGGAACGAGCCCTTCGCGAAGTGGTTTGTCGGCTCCACCACAAACGTCAGTTACAACTGTCTCGAACATCAGATCGCCAGGGGCCGCGGTGACCACGTCGCCATCCTCTGGGAAGGCGAGCTGGTCAACGACAAGGGCGAGCCGACGGAAGTCGTCCGACTCACCTACAACGACCTCCTCAAGGAAGTCTGCAAGTTCGCCAACGGTCTCAAGAAGCTCGGCGTCAAGAAGGGCGATCGCGTCACCCTCTACATGCCGATGATCCCGCAACTCGCGATCGCGATGCTGGCCTGTGCCCGAATCGGCGCGCCGCACTCGGTCATTTTCGGCGGCTTCACCGCCCAGGCGATCGTCGATCGTCTCGTCGATGCCGAATCGCACTACGTCATCACCGCCGACGGCGGCTATCGCCGCGGCAAGATCGTCCCGCTCAAGAAGAACGTGGACGACGCCTGCGCCATGACCGACCTCGTCAAGAAGGTCATCGTTTACAAGCGGGCCGGCAACGACGTCGAGATGAAGAACGGCCGGGATGTCTGGTGGGACGACGCCACCGCCGGTTGCTCCGACAAGTGCGACTGCGAAGAACTCGACGCCGAGCACATGCTCTTCCTGCTCTACACCAGCGGCAGCACGGGCAAGCCCAAGGGCATTCTGCACACGACAGCCGGCTACATGGTCTATGCGGGCTACACCGCGAAGATAGTCTTCGATCTCAAGCCGGACGACATGTACTGGTGCACGGCCGACATCGGCTGGATCACGGGTCACACCTACATCGTGTACGGCCCGCTCCAGAACGGCGTCACGTCGATCATGTTCGAAGGCGCGCCGAACCATCCTGACTGGGAGCGCTTCTGGGCCATGTGCCAGCGCTACAAGGTCACGAAGTTCTACACCGCGCCGACTGCCATCCGCGCGTTCATGAAGCAGGGCGCCGAACTGCCCGGCAAGTACGACCTCTCGTCGGTCAAGCTGCTCGGTACTGTCGGCGAGCCGATCAACCCGGCCGCGTGGCACTGGTATCACGAGCACATCGGCGGCAAGAAGTGCCCCATCGTTGACACCTGGTGGCAGACTGAAACCGGCGGCATCATGATTTCGCCGCTGCCCGGTGTCACCGCGACCAAGCCCGGCTCGGCGACGATGCCGCTGCCCGGCATTGACGCTGCGGTGATGGAACGCGACGGCAAGGCGCTGCCGAAGGGCAGCAGCGGTCTGCTCTGCATCCGCAAGCCGTGGCCGGGTATGTTGCGCGGCATTTACGGCGACGAGGAGCGCTATCGGGCGCAGTACTGGTCGGAAATCAAGGGCGTCTATTTCACAGGTGACGGCGCGAAGTACGACGAAGACGGGTACTTCTGGATCACCGGACGCGTTGATGACGTCATCAAGGTTTCGGGTCACCGCCTCGGTACGGCGGAAGTCGAATCGGCCCTTGTTTCACACCCATCCGTGGCGGAAGCGGCGGTTGTCGGCTATCCGGATGAGATGACGGGCGAGGCAATTGCGGCGTTTGTTACATTGAAGGCGGGCGTGGAAGTCACAGACGATCTTCCCGACCTTTTGAAGAAACACGTGGCCGCTCAGGTGGGTGCGATCGCGCGACCCAAGGACGTGCGTCTGACGGAAGCGCTTCCTAAGACCCGTAGTGGTAAGATCATGCGGCGATTGTTGCGCGAACTGGCCACCAAGGGACGCGTGGAAGGCGACGTGACGACCCTTGAAGACTTCTCCACCATTGCCTCCTTGAAGGAGAGTGAAGCACAGTAGGGGTTTCATACTCCACGGCAACCTGTTACAATACACCCAGGAAATGCGGGCGCGTAAAAGCGACAGGGGGAAACGCGTTTTTCTGAGTGTTGCGATGTGAACAATCGCGGCCGCTCCTCGCCCGATTTCCAGCGGGGAGCGGCCGAGTTTTTGGCCTGAACCGGTAGCGACTCGCACGGCGCGGCGCGGGTCGGCGCGAACTCCCAACGGGCCAGGGGAGACGCAGGTTCAAGGCGATCGATGCACGTCCGTTCTAATGCCCGCATGTTGGATCGGCGACATTAGGCCCACGAGACAAAGGACGGCTCTCATGGTGATGAAATCGGCCTGCAAACTGCAAGTTGGAAGAGAACAGTTTGACGGCAAGGTGCGCATGGAGGCGGATCATATCGACTTCGCCGGCCAGACGAAGTTTCGTTTCCGGCTGGCGGAGATTCGCAGCCCCCGGCTCAACGGGGATTCCATCCAGTTCGACTTTCACGGCAACCAGGTCTCCATCAAGCTCGACACGCAGAAGTCGGCCGACGCATGGATCGACTACATCCTCCATCCGCAGACGCTGGCGGACAAACTCGGCGTCAAGCAGGGTGCCACGGTGCGCATCCTCAACCTCGAAGACCCGGAACTGATGACGTCGCTTGCCGACAAGGGAACCAAGGTCATCTCGTCGAGCGATCGATGCGACGTGGTCATGCTCGCCGTCGATCGGCCCGCCGAACTGCACCAGATCGAAGACCTCAGCCAGAATCTCGAGCCGGGCGGTGCGATCTGGGTCGTCCTGCCCAAGAGCGTGCGCACAATCACGAAGGCCAGCGTGCTGGCGTCGGCGCGCGAGGCGGGACTGAGCCAGACCGAGTCCATCGACTACTCTGAAAGCCAGGCCGCCTACAAGATCGTGCCGCCCGACGGCGCGAAGAAGCGAACGCGCGCATCCAGCGGCAACGGCAACGGTCGCGCGAAAACCCGCCGGCGAAAGACGGCGGTCAAGGCCGATTAGCTCAATCGCGAAACGACCGCACTGCATACAATGCGAAACCCATCAGGCGTTCGATCTTCGGACGCCTGTTTTCTTAGGCCCGCGGCGGTATCATGCGTCAACATGTCGCCGACGCGAGATCTGCGGCGGCTCGCACGAAGCAGCCCTCGGAGCGGATTGAGACCATGCATAAACGTCCCCAGGCGATCATCTTCGACATGGACGGGACGCTGACCCGGCCACTCCTCGATTTCGACGCGATTCGACGCGAGATCGGGCTGCCGCCGGGCCCCGTGCTGGAGGCGATCCGCGAGATGCCGCCGCAGCGGCAGGCCGAAGCCAACGCGATCCTCGACCGCCACGAAGCGGAAGCGGCCGCCGCCTGTGAATTGCAGGACCACGCCGCCGAAGTCGTCTCCGCCATCCGCGAAAGCGGCACTCTCGCCGCATTGATGACCCGCAACTCACGGCGATCCGTACTGTCGTTCCTCGACACGCATCGCATTGCGTTTGATCTGACCTGGTCGCGCGAAGACGGTCCGATGAAACCCTCGCCGGAGCCGATCCATCGGATTTGCCAGCGGCTCGGCGTGCCCGCGGCAGACACCTGGTCGATTGGCGATTATTACTACGATCTGGTTTGCAGTCGCGCCGCCGGCGCCAGGGCGATTCTGTTGCTTACCCCCGATCGGCCTCGCCCCGACTGGGCGGACGAGGCGGACGACGTGATCGCGTCGCTCGCCCAACTGCTGACGATGATGGGGATTGAACGACCGGACATGCGTCCGGCTTGAGAAAAGGTACCACCGCTTTGTTCTCGCTCGCAATCTCACATCTGCTGCATCGAAAGCTGCGGACGATCCTCTCGGTGCTCGCCGTCGGGATCGGTATCGCGATGCTGCTCGTGATGCTGGGGCTGTCGCACGGCATGTTGAACGAAGTGGCCGATCGCGTCGAGAGTGTCGACGCACAACTGATCGTCCTGCCCGAGAACGAGAACGTCATCTTTACAGCCGGCGCCGCCTTCAGCGGCAAGGTCAAAGGCGCGATCGACGCGTTTGAGTACCGGGGCCGGCCCGTCGTCAAGCGCACGATCCCCGTCATGGTCGACACGTTGCAGATGGGCGGACAGCAGCAGCGTCTGTTCGGCGTCGATCACGACGATATGCCTGCCTTTCTCGGCCGACGCGAACTGATCGCGGGGCGTCTGTTCGACGAGAATCGCGCGTTCGGCGATCTGCTCGACTCCATGCGCAACAGCGCGGGCTACTACGATCCGTCGCAGGTCGGCGAAGATCGGCTCAACGCCGCGTGCGAGCTGGTGATCGACGCCCGGCTTGCACGCGTCGGGCGGTACGAGGTCGGCGACAGTGTGACGTTCCTTGGGCGCGACTTCCGCACCGTCGGCATCGTTGAATCAGGCGTCGCCGGCCGCGTGTTCTGCCCGATCCAGGTGCTGCAACTCATCAAGAACGGCGGCGTGCCGTGGGTGAGCCTTTTCTTTGTGCAGCTTCAATCGCCGCCGAGCGGTGACGCGGACCAGGCGGATAACGCCGCGGCCGCGAGCGAGCCGTCCTACGAAGAGGCCGTCGCCGACGCGCTGAGCGCGCACATCAAGGCGAAGGTGGAGCCGAAGGGCGCGTATCGCCGGCTCATGTATGAGAGCTTCGAGCAGGTCTATCTCTACATCAACGCCGCCAGTGCGGTCGCGCTCATTGTGTGCTTTCTCATCATCCTGCTCAGCATGTACCTGATGGTGCTCGAACGCACCCGCGAGATCGGCATCCTGAAATCACTCGGCGCGACCCGGCTGTACCTCGTCGGCGAGATCGTGACTGAGGCCGTCATGGTCTGTTTGCTGGGTACGCTGCTCGGCGTCGCGTTTTCGTATGGCGCGAAGTTTGGTTTGGAGGCGGCCAAACCGCTGATGACGATCACCATCGAGCCGCATTTCATCCTGATCGCCGTGCTGATCGGTATCGTCGGCGGTACGATCAGCGCCCTGTATCCGGGCTACCGCGCCGCCCGGCTCGATCCCGTGGCCGCGTTGATGTACGAATAGGAAGGGCGAACGTCCGATGCTGGCGTCGCCTTCGCACTTGGGGCACAATCGCACGAGATGAACGACAGGCAAGAGACGATTCTTCGCGCGAGCGACATCCGCCACACCTATCGACACGATGGCTGCGGTGAACCGGTGCTGCACGGCATCGACCTGGAAGTTCGTCGCGGGGAGTTCGTCATCATCATGGGGCCGAGCGGTTGTGGCAAAAGCACGCTGCTCAACATCCTCGGGCTGATGATGCCGCCGACGAGCGGCGACGTCGAAATTGACGGCATGACGGCGACGCACCTGAGCGATGCTCAGCGAACGCGCGTGCGGCGCGAGAAGCTCGGCTTCATCTTTCAGCGCTTCAATCTGCTCCGCGTCCTGTCGGCCGAACGCAACGTCGCAATAGCGTTGAAACTGCGAGGCGACAATGTCGATCACCAGCCGCTGGAAGCGCTCGAGCGCGTCGGCCTCGGCCCCAAACGCCGCAGCCGTCCCGAGCAGATGTCCGTCGGCGAACAACAGCGCGTCGCCATCGCCCGGGCGATCGTCACGCGGCCGATGCTCCTGCTGGCCGATGAGCCGACCGGCAATCTGGATTCACGTAACGCCGACGCTGTGCTCGATCTGCTCGCCGACCTGAACCGCAGCGACGGTCTGACGACCATCATGATCACGCACAACGAACACCTCGCCGATCGGGCCGATCGCGTGATCGAAATGGCAGACGGCCGCATCGTGAAGGAACACCGATGACCCATGCCGCAGAGGCCGCCGCATCCCCGCCGCCGCAATCAACGGCCGCGGTTGCGGATCGCTACGCCCGCGGCGACGGCCTCAACCTGCGACTGTGGTTCGCCGGGTATCTCGCCTGCCTCACGATCCTGACGCTGGCGGCGCTGTGGGGCATGGGGGAGATGGACGGCACGTCGCCCGCGCTCGGCTGGGCGGTCTGGGTCTTCGCGGGCTACGCGTTCTATCTCGCGCTGTGCTGCACGTTCTTTCCCGCCCCGACGACGTGGGTCGTGATGTTCGCCGCAAGCGACATGGTGGCGGCGCAGATCGGCATGGAAGACCTCGCCTGGTTGCGCGTCGTCATCGTTGCGATCATCGGCGCGGCGGCGACGGGACTTGCGAATCTGAACGAGTACCACATCTTCGCTTACCTGCTCCGCAAACGCCGCGTCGCGAAGTTTCGCCAGACGCGATTCTTCCACAAGGCGAGTGACTGGTTTCACGCCGGACCGTTCTGGATTCTGACGCTGTTCAGCTTCCTGCCGATCCCGGTCGACGTGATCCGCTGGCTGGCGATCACGGCGCGATATCCGCGCGGCCGCTTCTTTCTGGCGAGCTTCCTGGGCCGCTGGTTTCGATACGCGATCTGGGCGCTGGCGGCGGTTGGTTTTGAACTCGGCACGTGGCAGATCGTAACAATCCAGGTTGTCCTGGCGGCGATGGCGCTGCTGCGCGTGCTGATTCGTGTGATCGGGCGGCGCAGGCGCGGCGATCGCGAGACAGCCGACGTTGTCGGCAAGGAGCGGGACGCATAGAATCGCCCGCGTCCTCACTGAAGGAGGATGAACCTCAAGCCTGTTTCCACGGAGACCCCATGCGCTGTACCGCTGTTGCCTGTGCGATCCTGCTCGTAGTCGGATGTTCGACGCTGAACGCCCAGACGCCCCCCGCTTCGCAGCCCGCAAAGAGCGAAGCGGCGCGCGTCGAGCCGGTCGACAGTACTCACGCCGATCCGAAACCCGCGGTGCCGTCCAAGCCCGCCGCCGCCACGCCCCAACCGACGACGACTCAACCCGCGACGACGCAGCCCGGCAAGACACCGCCTGTCACCTCCGCCGCAAAGCATGAACTCTCCTCCGGTGATCCGCGCGTTGATGACATTCTCGATCGGCTGGAAGCCAGGGGCGAGGCCATCAAGGGGCTGGCGTGCTCGCTGACCTATCGCTACGTCACAGTCGAGCCGGTCGAAGACGCGATCGTCAAGGAGGGCGAGCTTCTCTACGCCGTCGCGAAACCGAATCCCAAGTTCTACATTCACTTCGACAAGATGATCGCCGAGGGCGTCATCATCCCGCGGCACGAGTATTTCCTGTTCGACGGCCGCTGGCTGACGGAGCGCAACGACAAGGCGAAAACGATCATCAGGCGCGAGATCGTCCGCGAGGGCCGCAAGGTCGATCCGTTCAAGCTCGGCAAGGGGCCGTTTCCGCTGCCGTTCGGGCAGAACCGCGACGAGATCCTTCGCAGCTTCAAGGTAACGCTCCGCGATTTCCAGGTCGGCGATCCGCCCAATACGCGGCATCTGTATTGTGTGCCGTTGCCCGGCACGGAACTGGCGGACAAGTACAGTCGGGTGGATATTTTCTTCGATAAGAGATTGGAACTGCCGACGCGGATCGAAACGCAGCGCGTCGTGGACGGCAATCGGATCGAGGTCGACTTCCGCGACGTCGACGTGAACGAGGCCCCGGCGATGTCGCGGTTCCAGATCGAAACGCCGCCGGGCTTCACGGTGACCGAGGAACCGCTGCCGCCGATGCCTGAGGGCCCGTCGGCCGCCGGAGATGCCGAATAGTGTTTTCTGAAATGCCAGACGTGTGTCACTCGCACCGGCGTCGGGGTCTTCTCCCCGGTCGTACATCGCGATGGACAGGGCTGCTGCTTATGTTTCCTATCCTCACGGCGCTGGATTGCGGCGATATCCCCCGCGGGTCCACCAAAAAGAACGACCTGTCCGCGATGTCGACCGTGCAGATCGCGATCACGAATCGAACGACCTACACCGCCTACATCGCCGACACGATTCATCGAACCCAGCTCGGCCTGATGAACATCACCGAAGCGGAATTGCCCGCCGATCACGGCATGATCTTCGTTTTCAAAGAGAACGACGAGCGTTCGTTCTGGATGCGCAACACGATCATCCCGCTCGACATCGCCTACATCCGCAGCGACGGCACCATCGTCAAGACCTACACCATGCAGCCGCTGGACGAGTCGGGCTATCCGTCGATCGAGCCAGCCCGTTTCGTGCTCGAAGTCCGCGGCGGCCAGTTCGCCGAATGGGGCATCGTCGAAGGCGACCACGTCGTCATTCCCGACGAGCTGTTCGAGATGGGCGTTTACTGATCGCCTCGCCCGCCGGCCGTCTCTCTTGTCTGCCACATCCACGAACCCCCAATCTTCCTGCCCGAACCGGCTCGCGCACGCCGACTCCGCACCAACGCTAACTTAATCTCAGGGTGCGTTGGACCGAATAAGAGGGGGGCGAGGTGCAGTGCCGTTTGCATCCCGGTCCGTCAAAAGGCGACGTGCGCCAGGCAGAGATTGCCGAAGCGGAATCCTGCAGAAAAGCCTCCGGCGCTACTGATAACCGCCACAGCGTCGGGCCGGTCGAAAGCTGCCAGACATGCTGACTCCGAGTCAAATCAACGCCGAACCCCACGCAGCGACGACGGTGCTGCAAGACGACGCGCGAATCCTGCGCGTGGCAGTCTTCTCAGACGGCACTACCCCGACAAAACTGCTCGCGTCGCTGTTCTCGGACGCACCGTGGTGCGAGTGCGGGTCGGCTTCGCGCAACGAGATCGAAGAATCCTCCTTCGCCCGGACGTTCGACGCCGCCATCGTCGTCGATCACGGCGAAGGCGCGCCCGACAAGCCGGGGCCGCGCTACGCCGAACAGGAGCTGCTGCTCGAACTGCTGCGCCGCCAGAGGCTCGGCACCTTGATCCTGACGCAACGCCCCTGGATGTTCGCGGGCTACGGCTTCGGGACCGTCTGCCTGCGGCATGATGAAACGCTGGACACGGCCCGCGGCGTGTTGCTCGCGCTGTCTCGTTCGCAACCGGTGATGCGGCTGATCGACAAGCAGGTCGACAGCATTCGCCGTCTCAGCGAGAACCTCAGCAAGCAGTTTGAAGAGACGCAGACCGAACTGAAGCTCGCCTCGCGCTTGCAGCAGGAGTTTCTGCCGAAGAGCATGCCCGAAGGCGCGCCGATTCGGTTTGCCACAGTGTACCGTCCGTGCAGTTGGGTCAGCGGCGACATCTACGACATCTTCCGGCTCGACGAACGCCATTGGGGCTTCAGTCTAGCCGATGCGATGGGGCACGGCGTCGCGGCGGGTCTGCTCACGATGTACATCAAGCACGCCATGCAGACAAAACGCATACAGGGCGATTCCTACGAGCTGATCCGCCCGGCAGAAGTGCTCAGCGCTTTGAACAAGCGGCTTGTCGCACAGGGACTCAGCGATTCGCAGTTCATCACCGGCTGGTACGGGATGATCAACGCCGAGACATTGGAACTGAGCTACGCCAACGCCGGTCATCCGCCCGCGCTGCACATCCGCAAGAACGGCGACATCAGCGAGTTGCACGGCGAGGGCTGCATTCTCGGTCTCCTCAGCGACCTGAAGTACTCCGACGAAACGCGACAACTCGAACGCGGCGATCGGCTGGTCGTCTACAGCGACGGTCTCGAACCGCTGCTGATCAAGCACCGGCCGTCGCTGCCGCAGATGCCGGAGTTGTATGACGACGCGGTGGAGGCGCTGCGGCTGCCGTTTGATCAACTCACCCCGCGGCTGCACGCGCTGGTCGACGCCGCTCCCGGCAGCCTGAGCCGGGCCGATGACGTAACCGTCGTCGTGATGGAAGTCATCGTAGACTGAGCTGTTGCCGAAACCGATCTGCGAACGCGCAAACGCCCCCATCACATTCAGAAAGTCAGGCGCTCTTAAACAGTAAACAGGGACAGTCACCTATTTCCTCTTCCGCCCACGGCCCCGAAAATGGTGACTGTCCCTCTTTTCCGACGACTGAGCTGTTGCCGAAACCGGTCGACGAACACGCAAACGCCGCTCGCCGGAATACTCGCTCATGACCCAGCCGCGCGATACACTACGCAAAGCACTGAAAACAACGGCGTTACGGCTTAACTGAATGGCGTT
>NPIF01005517.1_pt1 | contig 10224 bp, 6 predicted proteins | sample 8637461 | NCBI WGS metagenome assembly NPIF01 (sample SAMN07420641, study PRJNA396082) | bioreactor metagenome | isolation source: sample BR12 brine-fed electro-methanogenic bioreactor BR | place: Japan: Kochi | collected 2016-12-09
AACAGCGGGGTGAGATCATCCAAGGCCTTGTCGACCATGACCCGGATCGGGCGCAGGGGATGATCCTTGGGCACCCGGGCTTCCGGGGAGATATAGCTGAACATGACCTGTTGCTGTAGATCCTCACCGCGCATAACATGTTCTCCTGTAATTACAAATAGTTATGCGCGAAATTATACCAGTACCATCTTTGTCTATCTAGTAAAAACAAGGACTTAGGCAAATAGTTTTTCAACAACCTGGTAGTGCTCACGGATTCAGGTAAAAATAAAAGCAATTGAAATTGCGACAAGCGGGGAAACAACCGCACCATATGTAATTTGCAGATTTGTCTTTTTGTCATATATAAAAAATCCAGATACTGCTGTGCAAAAAGATACTATTGCCATTGCAAAAAAGAAAGATGTATATATTTTTAGATCAAACCTTTTGAGATGAATTAAAGCAAACATTGTGAACCACATCAATTGTGCAATAAATCCAGATAAAAATATTTTCAAAAATGACCACTTTGATGTTTCATTTATTTGTGGCATAGGGAATTCTCCTACTTAATCAGGGCATATATACCCCAATATAATTATAAAACCAGTTTTCTTTTGAATTCTCTTCAGCTTTATTTAGCATTTCGAGGGGAGGTAAATAAAGATCTCCCATCGCCGGATATTTCTCCGACATTCCTGACAGGAATTTACTTGCCTCATCCCAGCTTAGCTGGGCTTTATTTCCAAACATATCAGCATATTCTTGCTCTAAAACATTGTCCAATTCAATGCAGCTTTTCATGTCTTTAAATGGATGTAATGGTCCAACAGGTTTAACATCAATTTTTTCGATTATCTTGCTTAATCTGTTGGCGAACTTGAAAAACCTTAGCGCAATACCTGTTGGTGCTTTTTTCAGTGGGGTGAATTTAAACTCAAATCGGGTTTCCCATCCACGCCCACCCCCACGATTTTGATATCCATAAATCTCAAAAAGGCCGTATGAATCAATATAATTAACAGGATTGTTTTGGACATACCCATACAGATTCACATCCCCGCCAGCAAAACCAATCGGGTCTTTTGAGATAAACCGCCCCTCCATCGGATCATTATACCGGGCGCGATAGTAGTACAGCCCTATCTCCCGATCCCATTCCCGACCAGTAAAGGCATAGGGCTGCTCAAAATTGGGATCTAGCGTCATGGGCAAACCGAAGCTTTCGTAATTGTACCGCTGCACGAGGTTCTTACCGGAATCGGTAAGAGCCACGATGCTGCCAAGCCCGTCGGTATGATAATAATAATGCTGCCCATTGCGAGTGAGGGCCAGCGGCTCGTCGATGCCGGGACCATGGAGGTAGCGGCTTTCGGCGGTTGTGGTAGCGCCGTTTTGGGTGTTGTCTTCTTTTTGCAGCACGATGTCTTCGCCGTCGTAGACGTAGCTGACAGTTTTGGTTGTGGTGCTACCGGCCAGCAGATCCACTACCTGCTTCTCGATCCGCCGTCCAAAGGGGTCATATTTAAAGGAGACGGTGCGGCTGTCGCTGCCATTTTGCCATTGTACCTGTTTCAGCTGGTTTTCGGCATCCCAGCTTTGGGTCCAGGTTTTGCCGCCGGGCAGCAGGCGGGCGGTCTGGTTGCCGTTATTGTCGTAGCTGTAGCCGAACTTGCGACCCTGGATCATCTGGTGGACGTCGTTGTGGTCGTAAGCGACCTCGGCGGTGTCCTTGACCGTGGGGCCGGTTTCGCGGTTGCCGACGGGGTCGTAGCTGTAGTTCTCGCTGCCCTCGGGACCGCTGGCGGTGAGCAGCTGGTAGAGCTGGTCATAACCGTAGCTGGTGACCTGACCGTCTTCGCTGCGGGCCAGGCGGTTGCCGAGTTTGTCGTGGCTGGGATAGGCGATGTTGAGCAGCTCGCCAACCGTTCCGGTGGTGATCAGGCTGGTGAGGCGGTCGTTGGCGTCGAAACCGTAACTGGCGGTCAGGCCATTGGGATAGCTCAGGGTGTTGCGACGCTCGGCGCTGTCGTAGCCGAAGGTGAAGCTGCCAGCTTCGCCGACCAGGGTCTGCAGGCGGTTGGCGGTGTCGTAGTTGTAGGCCACCGTCTGGCCGCCGGGCAGGGTGGTCTGGGTGCGCTGGCCCAGGGCGTTGTAGCTGTAAGCGAGGCTGTAGCCGCGACTGTCACTGACGCTGATGAGGCGGCCGGCATTGTCGTAGCCGAAGGTGTAACTGATATCGAGGCTGCTGACGCCGGTGAGATAGCCGGTGACAGCATCGTAGCTGTAGCTGACGGTGGCACCGCCGGGCAGGGTCTTGAGGGTCAGGCGATCGAGGACGTCGTACTGGTAGGTGACGGTCTGGCCGTTGGCGTCGATGCGCTTGGTCAGATTGCCGCGGCCGTCTTCGTAGAAGTATTGGGTTTCGTTGCCCAGGGGGTCGATCTCTTTGGTGAGCTGCCCGGCCAGGTCGTATTCAAAGCTGGTGGTCTTGCCCTTGGGATCGGTGAGGCTGGTGAGCTGGCTGTCGGTGCCGCTGCAGCTGGCGCAGCCTTCGCCTCCATAGGCCAGGGTAGTGGTACCGCCCTGGGCATCGAGGATTTGTGTGACCTGGCCGCCGTGGTTGACCTGGTAGGCGGTGGGGCGCCCTTCGGCGTCGGTGACATTGACGCGGTGACCGGCTTGATTATAACAGTAGAGGGTTTCGTAGCCGAGGGGATCGGTGACCTTGACCGGTCGGCCGAGGGCGTCGTAAGTGGCGCTGACGGTGCGGCCGTCGATTGTGGTGCTGAGCAGGCGGCCTGCGACATCGTAGCTGAAGCTGGCGCTGGTACCGGAGGGCGGGGTGAGTCTCTGCAGCAGGCCGTTGGCGTCGTAGGTAAAGAGGGTCTGGCGGCCGAGGGCGTCGGTGATGGTGGTGACCAGGCCGCGACCGTTGTAGGCAAAACCGGTCAGGGAGCCGTCGAGGTTTTTGACCTGGGTCAGGTTGCCGTTGGCGTCATAGGTGTTTTCGATGGTACCCCGGGGACCTGTAGCGGTGAGAACCTGGCCGAAGCCGTTGTAGGTGAAGGTGGTCACGCGACTCAAGGCGTCGGTGACGGTGAGCACGTTGCCCTGGCTGTCGTAGGTGTAGCCGGTGGTGACGGCGCCCGGTTCGGTTTTGGCGACCATGTCGCCGGTGGCGTCGTAGGTGTAGCTGATGATGTTGCCGAGGGGATCCTGCTTTTCGGTCAAAACACCTTCGACTGGGTCGTAGGTGTAAACGGTCTGACCGCCGTTCTTCTGAATGAGGGTGGTCTGGTTGGCGGCGGGCACCCCGTACTGCAGGGTGAGGGTATGCTGGGCGACGGTGGCGGTTTCGCCGCCGGCGGTGTCGAGTACGCCGTCGGGATCGACCACGCGGATGCATTTGCCGTCGCTGTAACCGTATTTATGAATGTGCCCTTCGGGATCAATCCTGTATTGGAGCAGGCCTTCGGCGGTGTAGAGAAACTGCCAGGTGGGTCGACCGGCGCCGGCGCTCGGCTCGGGATAAAGGACCTGTTCGAGCAGGCCGCTGCTGGCGTTGTAGCTGAAATCGAAAACCTGCCCATCGGGAGCGGTGATGGTGGCGATCTTGCCGCTTTCGGTATCGTAGTTGATAACGGTGGCGCGGCCGGCGGGATCAAGGACGGTGGTCTGATCCGTCACGCTGTTGTCAACGGTGACGCTGTTGCCGTTGCGGTCGGTGATGCCGGATAGCTTTTTATCGGCGCCGAATTGATAGACCAGAGCGCTTTTGAGGGTGATGGTCCAGGTGCCGTCACCGTTGGCGGTCAGAGTCGAGTAGTCGCCGGTGCGGGCCACGTAGCCACCGCTGCCGTTGGCAAAGTAGAAGCGCTTACCGGCGCCGCCGGTGAGCACCATGGTGCCGTCGCTGTTCTCATGTAGATAGAGATCGTAGGAATGGCTCCAGCCGAGGCCGAGCACCCCGTCGAGTCTGTCGAGGCTGTTGTAGGAAAGTGTAACCTGTGTCGCCAGAGGGCCGCCTTGCGCAGTGAAGAGTTCCTGGCGGTGGGAGAGGTTGCCGGACAAAACATTGACCGAGGCCTGGGCGGTGGAAACGGCGAAAAGAAACAGAATTATGGTAAATAGTAGCTTTTTCATCAAACCCTCCTGAAAATCCATATCAGTTGGCATTTAAAATCAAGCGGCAGTCACGGGGATGTTCGGCCGGCTGAATGTCCGGGTCCGAAGGATCGTCCGGATCCGACCCTTGGCAGACCTGACCATTCGCTTGGTCATAGGGAGGATTCGTCGGCAATACGAAGACTTGATCGAACTGATCGACATGCAGAGTGGGTGCGGAAGCCAGGTTTTTCAGAGCTTTTCCGTCCAGCACGCCATTATATTTGGCAAAGGTATTGGTCACGCTGACAAAGTGAGTTTTCTCGGAATTAGCGAAGACCTTGCCGCTTGAATAAGTCGCCGCGTTTACCACCGCCGACTGCACGTAGTCGGGGGAAAAGCTCCCCCCTCCCTGAAACCAGGATTGGGATGGCCCCTTGACCACCACATTGTTGACGCAATGAATATCGGTCACCACGTAGCGGTAGACGTCTTCTCCGGTGCACTCGGCGACCAGTTCAATGCCGATGATATTGGTCACGCCGCTGCAACTGGTCGCCGCCTGGGACTGGACCACCGAAAACCATAGCGCTGGAACCGAGATAAAAATCGCTATCTTTATAAACCGTAAGGTCCTGAACATGATTCCCCCTTGTCTCAAACTTGAATATTCATGGGTGCATTGAACGGCCGCGCGGCCCATCACTTATGCGACTTGACTTTTTTCCCCAGAGAATCTTGAAAAACATTGCGCCCATACCGGGTCAGGAAACTTTGCCGCGAATTTCGTGACAGATCCTTCCGCTGCAAAAACCGGGGCTTGTCCTTCTGTGATTTTTTCTCAAAACGCCTTTTTGCCTTGGGGCCTTTTACCTTGACGGTGACGGCCCGGCTGCCCTCGGGGCCGGAGACGGTCACCGTTTCGGGAGTTTGCCGTACGGTGGAGCTTTTAAACTTCCAGCAACCCTTTTTAGCCCGCCAGACCATCGGCCCGTAGCCGACTAGTTCCAGATCCGCCTCGGCGCCGTATTGACTGACGGCTGTGACGGTCAACTCATGTTTCCGGGTGTGATATCTGGCATTAGTAATGACGATGGTGTTGCTCTGGGGCGAACCGACGGTGAAGTCCACTGTTCTGGTTTCCCCCGCCGCCAGGGAGACGCCCTGCTCGGCGACGGTGCCGAAGCCGAACAGTTCGGGGTGAGCCTGGACTAGCCAGGAACCGGCAGGAGCTCCCAACCGGTAGGTGCCATCGGTCGCGGTAGTCATAGCCGCTCCGATCTCTCCCGAGGCGTTTTGCAGCTCGACCGGCACTCCGAGCACAGGCGCAAGACTGTTCTCCAACACCCTTCCTTCCACCCACGAGGATACCGGGGTGGCGGTCAGGTCGTTGCCCGTGGGGGAATCGCTGGTGGTGGAGAAATCGGCGATCCGGCTGCCCAGATAACCCCTGACCTGCGCCGCCTGGTCGTCGAGGATGATCCGCCAGTTCTCGCCATCGAGCAGGCCGAGGCTATAATGACCATTGCCGTCGGTGACGGCTGCGGCTAGCAGCTCGTCGTCGTTTTCCGCAGGGTCGAGCAGGCCCAATACCGGCATACCAACCACCGGATCGCCCAGATCATCCAGGACCCGGCCGGAGACCAGGACTTCGGCCGGGGCCAGGGGCAGTTCGATGTCGGTCAGCTCACCGGAAACAGAAATGGCATTTCCTCCGGCCCCTAGGCCGACATAACCCTGAGCCGCGGCTGCAGCGACATCGGCACGCAGCAGGTAGTCTCCTGCCGGCAGCAGCAGTTCAAAAGCACCGGTGGCATCGGTCAACCCACTGCCTTCATAGTGAGCATTTTCGGCCGTTACCCGGATACCAACAATGCCGACTCCGGTAACTTCGTCCGTAACCTGTCCAGTCACCAGATGACTGCCCGCCATGACCTGTATATTTAGGCCGCTCAGGTTCTCATTGCTGCCTACCGAAACCAGGGCGAGAGCGGATTTATCCACGACATGTCCCGGAGCCCAACCAACCAGGTAATATTCCCCCGGAACCGGTACATTGAGGACATAATGGCCCATGTCATCGGCCTGGACGTGGGTTATTTCCCGCCCCCACTTGTCGACCAGGGTCGCCAGGCCGCCTGGCATCAGGCTCATCCCGTTGCCTATCGTTCCGGCAATACTCTGCGCTTGGGGAACCGCACTAACGACCAATGGTGTGACTGTACTTCCGTAGGCCCCGACAACGCGGAAGACCGTGTGGCCTGCGGCGTGGGGACGATCCAGCGGGTTGTAGAAATTCAAGGAAGTGGTGATCGTGCCGTCAACCAAACCGTCCTCATCCCCCTGGACATTGGGGTTGGCGGAGGCGTTGCCGTCGGTCAGCTCGAAAGAGCGGATAACGGGCTCTCCTGGGCCGGCAAGGCCGTCCTGGTCGGCATCGACAACCTGCTCGATTCTGACCGCGGCGCCGGGACTGTAAAGGCCGCTGACGCTTAACTGCAGCGGCCCGCAATAATCTTCGTCGATGCTGTTTGGCGAGATGGCGATGACCGGCGGCGCCACATAGGTCAGGGTAAGGGTGGCAATGCCGGCATTTCCGGCACCATCTTCAGCCGTGGCCGTAATGACATTGGCGCCTTCTTCCAGGCCGCTGACAGCCACACTCCACGTCGTTCCGCTATAGGTTACGGCTCCAACGGTAGCCGTTGTATCAGCGGTCACGGCAACCGAGGCTCCCTCCTCCATGGTGCCGGTCACTGTTACGCTGGATTCACCAACGGGGCCGGTTACACCATCCATCGCTATCGCCGGCGGTAAGGTATCGATAGTGACCATCAACGTTTCGCTGGCGATATTGGAAAAAGCATCTGTTACATGCAGGGAGGTGTTATGAAGTCCATCCGGCAAAGCGGTAAAGCTTGCCGCCCAGCTTCGGCTGGTGGGATAACTTACTGTCGCTAGCTGACTGTCAGCAAGATTCGTTGCGACGATGATCGCACCGGTTTCCCGCGTTCCGCTGAGTACAAGATTGGGCTGGTTGCCCGGATTTGCATAGTCGTCAACCCCGTAAACCGCCACACCCGATTCGTAAACTACCGTAGCGGACTCTTCCACAGGGTCACCCGTAGCCGGGGTCATCGTTACCAGAAGGGTGTTGTCCCCTTCGACCAGTTGCTGCACCTCAAACTGCCAGCGCGTGGCTGTGGGATAGCTGACGGCTCCGATAGTGGCCGAGGTGTCCGCCGTGGCTGCTATTGCGGCACCGCTATATCTATTCCCTTCAACCGTATACGCGCCGGATGTCACCGGTACATTTATCGTGTCGACATCGAAGAGCTGCGGCACGAATTTCTCAATCAAAAAGGAACGCCCTTGCAAGCTGGGAACAGGGCCATAAAGTTGGCTGACATTCAGCACCTCTATCCCGTCACCCTTGGACAAACCGCTGCCTGCATCGGAGGCGGCAGGATCGGCGAAGACGCCGTAATTCACCTGAATGCGGCCATCCTGAAATAAAACCACCTGCATCTTATTGACTTTCGCCGCGGACTGAGCCGAAAAGGATTCCGTCTGCCACTCCACTACAACCCTTTCCGGATTGGACTTGTGTTCCACAAATATGCCGCCATAGGCGTAGCTGGACAAATCCGCGTTCCAGGCGGCAATGACCGGTCCGGTGGCGGGCAAATCGAAGGTGTGCGGCAAATTTTCAGGGTTAGAAGGCGAAAACCAGATNNGTTGCCGTTGGAGTCGGCTACGATTTGGCTGTAGCTCTGGTCGTAGAGAAGGAAGGCCCAGGGCAGCGAATAGACAACCTTGTCCTCGTCGCCGTAATTAAAGGAATATCCAGCCGTCTCCGCCTGCCAGCGGCTTGCGGTGGTCGTCTCCCACTGGCTGCCCACTTCTTCAATCTCATACCAGGCCGCGGACGCACCTTTTGCTGCGAAAACCTGACACAGCAACCACACCACAAAAAGAGTTTTCCCGACCGTTGCTTTCATTGCCCCTCCTTTTTAATTTCGGCAGGCGTTCTTGAAATTTCATTTCATCGGTTTATTGGACGGTTTAAAGACGAATTCCCACTCGCTATAACGCTTGCATTGGGAGAAGCGGGCATATTCATACGGAAAACCTTCTTTTTTGAAAGGTTCCAGTTCGCTGGCGGAGCGCACTCCTGTGATGCCACCCGAGCCGTCCCTGATCAGCACAAAATCCTGGCCGGTTATCGGGTCCGGATAAAGACGCCGTATGTGGCGAACCCGTTGAAGAAACCGGGGATCGCGCTCCAGCTCTTCCAAACTACGGGGAAATTTTCCTGCGGCGCCGCCATGAGCCCTCTTGCAGTAGCTTGCTATGGCTTTCCGATACTGGTCCCCCCGCCACAACAATTCCTGCTCCTTGGATCGATAAACTTTGGTCTGCCAGGTCGATCCGGCGATGCCGGCGCCAAGGCCCATGATGACCACCATAAGAAGAACCGCCATCAGGGCGATACCCCGCTGATTTGAGACAATGGGAAGCAAATCTTTGAGCATTGGATGCCATCGCTTTTTGATCAAAAGGATTGCCGTTATTTTTATTAGCGACCTCTCTAACATTATTTTTTAATGTGTTCAACATAAATTTATTAAATTTCATTTTATTTCTTGAATTGGCGTGTTTTTTCCTGTAGTAAAACTTCGGGAGCAAAACTCCTGTCCAGCCGCAAATGCGTAAGATACTCCGCTTGATTCGGACAAAAATCATGCCCCTTTTCGATTGCCGCATAGGATCGCCATCCGGAGAGTTGATCCGTGATACGTTTGAGGCTGCCAACGCCGCTGTTCTTCGCAACCGGTTGCGCAATGAAGGCTTTCACGTTATCGCTTTACGTCGCCGGGTGACATTTTTGGGTAGAGGGGACCGCAAGGACTCGGGGCGAATCGCCAGCCGACAGTTCTTGGCCTTCAATCAGGAACTTTTGGTCTTGCTGCGCTCCGGGCTGCCGATGTTGCAGGTATTGGACGCCACCCTGGAGCGGCTCGATGCCGGGCCCCTGCAGCGGGCGGTGAAAGAGATCCGCGAAGCGGTCAAAGGCGGGGCCAGCCTCTCGGATGCCTTCGGACGTTTTCCCCGGCTTTTTCCGCACCTGTATCAGGCCTCTTTGCGGGCCGGCGAACAGACCGGCGACCTGCTCGTGACCATCCAGCGTTACATCGAATACCAGAAACGGGTCGAGCAGATCAAAGGCAAGGTGAAAATGGCGGCCTTTTATCCCACTCTTCTGCTCCTGGCCGCTATCGGCGTGCTGCTGTTCATGGTGCTGTTCGTGGTGCCGAGTTTCGCGGAGATCTTTCGGGACGCGAAGGTCGACCTGCCCTGGGTCACATGCTTGCTGATCGCCTTGGCGGAACTTTTGACGGAGCACTTCCTCTGGCTGCTGCCGATTCCGCTAGTGTTGCCGATGCTGGTACGCCGTGTTCGATTGAAACCGAGACTGCGGTTGCTGCTCGACCGTTGGAAACTGAAGCTAGCTTTTCTGGGTCCGCTATTTCTCGAATATTCGCTGCTTAATTTCACCCGCACCCTGGCAACCCTGATGTCGAGCGGCATCTCGCTGCTGCCGTCGATGAAAATGAGCCGGAAAACCCTGAACAATCGCTACCTGGAGAGTCGCCTCGAACAGGCCACCGGGCGGATCGCCGAGGGGAAAAGCCCCGCCGACGCCCTGGAGGAAGCGGGATTTTTTCCCTCCCTGGCCTTGCGGATGGTGAAAGCGGGAGAGCGCAGCGGCTCGCTGCAGGAAATGTTGTTGGAGGTAGCCTCCTATTATGAGAGCCAGGTCGAGGAACGTCTTGGGCGTCTGAGCAGCATGATCGAACCCCTGATGATGCTGGTGATCGGCCTGCTGATCGGCGGCATCGTGGTCGCCATGTACATCCCCATTTTTCAATTGGCCAGCGCGGCCTGAGTGATGGCGTAGCCATCTTATGAAGTTATTGAGAAGGCATCTTGAATGGATTTTTTGTTTTGAACTTGAGGAGGGAACCCCTCGGCCGCATCCTCTGCGACCAGGGCATCATCACTGCCGACCAGCTCGATCTCTTGCTGGCCCGGGCCAAAGCCGAAGGACTGCGTCTCGGCGAGGCGGGCATC
>NPIF01008597.1_pt1 | contig 10182 bp, 7 predicted proteins | sample 8637461 | NCBI WGS metagenome assembly NPIF01 (sample SAMN07420641, study PRJNA396082) | bioreactor metagenome | isolation source: sample BR12 brine-fed electro-methanogenic bioreactor BR | place: Japan: Kochi | collected 2016-12-09
GAGTCAGACGGTGATGTCCGCGTTTTATGCGCCGATGCGGGATCGGCGCCTGCGGCGACAATCCGCGGGGGGGCATTCGTCCGACGAAACGACCGCAGCGGCTGCGGAGGACGCGCACCGCGTGCGGGTCGGTCGCCTGTTCGTATTGTTCTGGTCGGTCGTGCTCGGCTTGATGGCGTATGTGGCATGGCTGATTTCGCAGGAATATAGATCAATTCTGGATCTGGCGCTGGCGCTGGCGGGCTATGTGCACGGTGCTTTGCTGGCGGGGTTCTTCCTGTCCTTCCTGCGACTGGGAATCGACGGGCGAGGCTTCATGTATTCCGGGCCGCTGTCGGTCATGTGCGTGTTCGCGCTGGTCTGGCACGATACGTGGGCGCATCTCGTCTGCTGGCTCTTCGGGATCACGCTGCTTGTGATCTGGCTCTGGTCTCTTTCCTCGAAGGACCGCGGGATCACGGGGCCGAAGACGGCGACGGCGATCCTGGTCGCGGGAATCGCGATCATGATGGTATTGAGCTACTTCGGATTCTGGGAAGGACCGCCCGATGCGGATGGTGCGCCGACGCGAGAGAACCTGGCGTGGCCGTGGTACACACCCTTCGGCAGCATCGTCGCATTTGTCTGGGGATACCTGCTCGCGCGAAAGCGCGAGACGGCCTGAGTTTGCCGCGCGGATGATGGAGGCCCTGAGGTTGATTGAGGGTGCGAAGATGGGAGGCGCGCAGTGAGGAAACATTCGGCGGGAAGATGGGCGCGCGGCGTCCTCATGTTGTCATCCGTGATGGCCGCGGCAGGCTGTGCCGGGCCGAGACCGACGACCGCCATGCGGGCGATCTGGGTCACCCGGTTTGACTATCGAACAGCGGAAGACGTGTCGACCGTTATGGCGAATTGCGCGGACGCGGGGTTTAACACCATTCTGTTCCAGGTGCGAGGCAACGCCACGGCTTTCTACAGATCGTCGTTCGAACCATGGGCGGATGAGTTTGGTGGGTCCGATCCCGGCTTTGATCCGTTGCAACTGGCATGCGACGAAGCACGCAAGCGAAACATGCAGTTACACGCGTGGGTCAACGTCATGCCCGCATGGCGGGGAACGAAGCCGCCGACAAACCCGCAAGCGCTGTACAACAGACATCCCGAGTGGTTCTGGTATGACCAGCACGGCAACAGGCAGGCGCTGTGCGATTTCTACGTCAGCGTCAACCCATGCCTGCCGGAGGTGCGGACCTACCTTGTGGACGTGTTCCGCGAGATTGTCTCGAAGTACGCCGTAGACGGCCTGCACCTGGATTACATTCGGTTTCCCAACGAGCCGCCCGCAATACCCGCCGGGTCGGATATCGATTACCCGCGTGACCCCCACACGCTGTCTCTCTTCCTGGATGCCACGGGCATGACACCCGAATCGGATCCGGCGGCGTGGAATGCGTGGCGGACCGAGTGCGTGACCGCACTGGTCGGGCAGATCCGGCGGATGATGCGGGAAACAAAGCCGGGGGCCGCGCTCACGGCGGCGGTCGGCGTCGTACCGGCCAACGCGCTGCGCCATTTTCAGGACGGCACGCGCTGGATTCAGGAAGGGCTTGTCGACACGGTCTTCCCGATGAACTACACCGACAGCCCGGAAGTCTTCGCGGAGAGGCTGACGCCGTGGATGGCCGTCAGTCAGCGAGGCGAAGTGGTGCCCGGCCTGTGGTTCGGGCGGCCCGCGGCCGACGAGGTTGAGGCGGGCGCGCGGTCCGTGTGCCGGCAGATCGAGTACGCCCACGCGCAGACCGGCGGCTTCTGTGTTTTCGCCTACTCTTCGCTGTTTGATTCGTGGCACGAGGATCCCTCGGACGTGGACGTCGCGCAACGGCGGGCAAGACAGTTCCGACGCGATATCGTTCTGCCCTTGGTGCGCCGGCTGGGCGCCGGGCAGTGAGACGCCGAAGTGAGGGTTGGCGCGAGGAACGCCTGATGTGGTCCGTGACTGACAACCGTTTTCGTGAATCGGCGTCGGTGGCCGTGGGCGTTTCCGTTTTGTTGCGAGTGGCAATCTCGAATCTGTACGATCGAATTATGCGCGCCGACGCGACATTCAGCGGAGTCGAGCAGGATGTCGTTTCCGACTACCTGCTTGATGGCGGAGCACTTTTCGTGAGCGGGGCGGAGGCGGCCTACGAACTGATCCGGCTCGGCCGCGGGGTGTCATTCATGCAGGATCTGCTGCACACAGGGTATGCGGGCGACGATGCGGCCACGTTCGACGCCGTCGGTATGTTCGGTAGCGTCTTCAACGACATCGGCACGTTCGACTTCGACCCGCTCAACGGCGCGCCATACGAAGTGCGGTACCCCGATGTGCTGGCACCGCTTGCGGGCGCGCAGACCTGCCTGAGTTATGTGGGCGGCACCGGCGGCGCGGCGGCCGTCCAGTTCGGCGGCGACGGCTACGGGGTGATTGTGCTCGGCTTCCCGTTCGAGACGATTACGGCCGAGGCCACGCGCGCGGACATCATGTCGAGTGCCATCGACTTTCTAACACCGCTTCGCTTCGATCATGACTGGGACCAAGACGTCGATTGGAGTGACTTTGAGGTATTCCTCGACTGCTACGCGGGACCGGACGCAGCATATCCAAGCGCTCAGGGCTGCCGCGGCAAGAATGCCGACGGCGACGCGGACGTGGACCTTCTCGACTTCGGTGGATTCCAGCGGGCATACTCCGGGTCGTTGGATTGACGCAGACGGGTTGTTCAGATGCCGAGCCCAGGGCCTTCTTCGTCAGATCGACTGCTTTCGCTGGACGCGTTTCGCGGCGTGACCATCGCGGGCATGATCCTGGTGAACAACCCGGGAAACTGGGGATCGATATACCCGCCGCTGCGCCATGCCGAGTGGAACGGCTGGACGCCGACCGACCTGGTGTTCCCGTTCTTCCTCTTCATTGTGGGAGTGGCGATCGAACTGGCGTTCGCGCGACGACTTGCGGGCGGTGATTCGAAGGCGACGCTTTTCGGACACGTCATCCGTCGGTCCGTTATCCTCTTCGCGCTCGGGTTCTTCATGTACGCGTTTCCCGACTGGCGGCTCGCGGCGCCCTGTGCGTGTCTGATCGTCGGGCTGACGCTGGCCACCTGGGACACGCCGGTTTGGTCTCTCAAGGGTGCCTCCGCCTCGCGGGCGCGGAAACTTACCGGCTTGTGTTTGCTCTTTGTCGCGATCGCGTGGTGGTGCGGCGACTTCGGGTACTTCGACGCGGCACGGCTGCGCGTCCCGGGCGTGTTGCAGCGGATTGCCGTGTGTTACTTCTGCGCGTCGCTGATTGTGATGGCGACCGGCACACGGGGCAGGCTTGTTGTCGTCTGCCTGTTGCTCGCGGGGTACTGGTGGATCGTCAAGTCGATTGGACCGCCGGCGGATTTCGTGTCCAGCGCACACTCCGACGGCCTTCTGCATGACTGGGTCGACGCCACACTGCTGGGCGAACACCTCTATACTCGCCGCCCGGACCCGGAGGGCATCCTGAGCACTCTGCCGGCTGTCGCCACGACGCTGTGCGGCGTGCTGACCGGTACGTTTCTCAGGACCCGGACAGAGCCGCGAGATAAGGTCATCGTCCTGTTCGTCGCGGCCAATCTCGCCCTCATCGCGGGCATGGCGATGCACCTCGGGTTTCCCATCAACAAAAACCTGTGGAGCAGTTCCTACGTGGTGTTCACGGCCGGGCTGGGGCTTCATTTCCTCGCCATGTGCTACTGGCTGATCGACGTTCGAGGTCATCGCCGCTGGGCGTGGCCGTTTCTGGTCTTCGGCAGCAACGCGATCGTGGTATTCGTCGCGTCGAGCCTGATGGGCAAGCTGCTGGGGCGGTGGCAGATCGCCGCCGGCGGGGAGTCTCTGTCGGTGAAGGCGTGGATCTACAGGGAGTTGTTCGCGGCGTGGGCCGATCCAAAGACCGCTTCGCTTCTTTTCGCGGCGTGCTATGTGCTGTTCTGGTTGATGATCATGATTCCGTTCTATCGCCGCCGCATTCGTATTCGGATATGAAGCGCTCTGCAATCCAAGGCCGTGCTTCGCGACGGCTTGTCGCAGTCGGTTGTCTTGATCGGGATTCACTTGTAGTCGAAACGTTGTGCAAGCGTGGCGTGACTGCATATGTGACGTGTCCGCAAGTGAAGCTGAGCAGAAACGGCTCTGACTTCTCGCAATCTCTGCAACTTGCTGTCATCTCGGGTCTTGGTTTGAATAGGCTGAGAAGGGCTCGAATGGGCTCATGACCCGGAAGCCGGAGGTTCGAGTTCTACCTGTGCCAGTTCCCTAACCCAATTTCAGTAAGCACTTACTGCGGCTTCCGTCTGCAACTCACGGCATCTGATAGCTGCCTTCAACGTGTAATGGGTGGTTTTGAGCGTGCCAGTTTCGGGCTGTGTGGAGGGCATTCCGGTGAATTGCCGGCGGTTGGAGACCTTGTGTTGTTGGCTGCCGGTCGTCCGACTATTCTCTTCTTGATTCGACGTGAGACTCAAGGATCAGTGGGCTGCGGCAAGGGTACTTGAGAATCCCGCGCGAGGCAGAGTTGTAGTGGACATCGCAACGGATTGGCCCGCAGCGCAAAAAACACGCTGCCCGCAGTCAGCAAGTAGGGCAAAACTTCCGCGTGGCGAGGCAATCTCCGGGCGTTCACTGTATCTCAGTCGCTCTCGCGAACAGGGCCTTGAGCTGAGAGGTATTATCCCCGCAACAGCCCCCGATCGGCTAGAATGTCGGTAGGCCCCATGGATTCCGGTTGAGTCTTGTCGAGCGGCATTCTCCATGAAGATCTTCGCAGCCCAATTCAGTTCGTTCATTCGCAGCCGGCGGGGGCGACGCAACATTCGTCTGCTGCTGCAGATGCTGGCAATGCTGGCTCTGCTGGTGGTCTTCTATAGCGTCCTGTTTCATTACATCATGCTCTGGGAGTATCGGCACCACGAGCAGCGCGTCCAGTACAGCTGGGTGACGGGCTTCTACTGGACGCTCACGGTGATGTCGACGCTGGGCTTTGGCGATATCACTTTTCAAAGCGACTTGGGCAAGGTGTTTTCGATCATTGTGCTTCTGTCGGGTACAATGTTCATGCTCATCCTGCTGCCGTTCACGTTCATCCAGTTCTTCTACGCGCCGTGGGTGGAAACGCAGGCCGCCGCCCGTGCGCCGCGCACACTGCCGGAAGAAACGGCCGGACACGTGCTGTTGACGCACTACGGCCCGGTCACTATGGCGCTGATCACTAAACTGAATCAGTTCGGATATCCGTACTCGCTCCTGGTGCAGGAGTTGGATGAGGCTCTGCATCTTCACGACCTGGGCGTGAACGTGGTGGTAGGGCATCTCGATGCCCCTGAGACCTATGTGCGCACCCGGGCCGACCGCGCCGCGCTGGTGGCAACGACCGCGAGCGACACGATTAACACCAACGTTGTGGTAACCGTACGCGAAGTCGCGCCGCGCGTTCCGATCATTGCCACGGCGACGGACCCGGCCGCCGTGGACATCCTGGAGTTGGCGGGCGCGTCGCACGTCCTGCAACTTGACGTAATGATGGGGCGCTCGCTCGCGCGCCGCGCGATCGGGGGCGACGCCATGACGCACGAGATCGGACGGGTCGAGCAACTCATAATCGCAGAGGCAAACGCCGCCCGCACGCCACTGGTCGGCAAGACGCTTCGCGAAAACCGGCTCAGAGACCTGGGTGTGACGGTGGCGGGTGTCTGGGAACGCGGGCGGTTCGAGTTGGCCCTCCCGGAGACGATGATCACTGACCATACAGTGCTTGTGCTCGCGGGGTCGCAGGAGCAACTGCTCAACTACGACGAGCATTTCGCGATCTACAACGTCTCGGCAGCCCCGGTGCTGATCATCGGTGGCGGTAGAGTCGGACAGGCCACCGCCCGAGAGCTTGCCGTTCGCGACATTGACTATCGGATCGTGGACTATGATCCGGAAATTGCCGCGGGAGCAAAACGGCTGGTAAGAGGCAGCGCGGCGGAACTCGAGGTTCTCGAGCAGGCCGGCATCAGGGAAACGCCGACCGTGATCATCACGCCGCACGACGACAATACAAACGTCTATCTGACGATCTACTGCCGGCGTTTGCGCCCGGACGTGCAGATCGTCAGCCGGGCGACGCTGGAGCGCAATGTCGCAAGCCTGCACCGTGCGGGCGCTGATTTCGTCATGTCCTATGCCTCGATGGGGACCAACGCCGTCTTCAACCTGCTCGAGCGCGGTGACATTCTGATGGTGGCCGAGGGGTTGGACGTGCTGAAGATGCGCATACCGGCCGGCCTTCGGGGCAAGAGCCTGGCGGAGTCGTCCATCCGGGCCAAGACCGGTTGTAGTGTCATCGCCGTTACCAGGGATGGGGCGATGGACATCAACCCGGATCCTCGCACGCCGCTGCCCATGGACGGCGAGATCGTTCTGATCGGAAACGTGGAGGCCGAGAGGCGCTTTCTGGAGATTTACCACGACTCATCGGCCTGACGCAGCGTCGAGCTGATTAACTCGACCGAGCGCTCCGGCACTACTTCCAGCAGCTTCGCTTTGCCGGCCCAAGGCGTACGCTTCAAGCTGAGCGTACGTCCGCACTCTGGTCCTGCCTGGGCGCGCGGCGGCCGTGCATTCATTCGCGGTGAAGAGGAAAACATCGCTCACCGGACAGCGGCGCGGAGCTTGGTGGGTAGCGTGCACCAAATGTAGCCGATGGGCGCTCCCTCGCTCAGGTAGAGCGAAGCAAACAACACCCTGCGGCCCGACCTGGAAGCGAGCAGGTTCATCTTGACCATTCAGAGGCTTCAAAGGTTGATCCGCCTGGTGATCCGAGATCACACGACCAGATCACCTTCATCAGGATCACGATAGTGAACATTGTATATGTCCGTGCGGCGATCCTGCCATGTGCGGACGGTTCCGCTGAGCCGGTACCGGCGGAGTATCTCCGTATCAACGTCATGTATGATGACCGTTTCGATATTCGGCGTGCACTCGGCGGCGATGGCATCCCGCGCGAATGACACGTCCGCGGGCGTGAATATCCCCGACTGGGCGTAGTGAATATCGGCATTGTCAACGAAGGGGAGATTGCCGGTCACGCCCGCAATCACGACGTAGACCCCGTTTTCGACGGCTCGGGCCTGCGCGCAGGATCGCACGCGAAGGTACCCGTATCGCTCATCCGTGTTGAACGGCACGAACAGGATCTTGGCGCCCCGCTTGACCGCAACTCGCGCCATTTCGGGGAACTCGATGTCGTAGCAGATCATGATCGCGATTTTTCCGCGGTCGGTTTCAAAAACGTCTATCTTGTCACCGGGTTCCACACCCCACCAGCGCCGCTCGCTCGGGGTGATGTGGAGCTTGTACTGTTTGGCGATCGTACCGTTGCGGCGGAAGAGATAAGCCACGTTGTACAGGCGCTCGTTCTCAATGGTGAATTGCGAACCCGCGATGATGTTCACGTTGTATTTGATCGACATGTCGTGAAACATATCGAGGTATTGCGGCGTGTACTCGGCCAGCTTGCGGGCCGCCACGCCGGGGCGTTTGGCATCGATTGTCGAGAGCAACTGCGTCGTGAAGAGCTCAGGGAATACGACGAAGTCAGACTTGTAGTCGGACGCCACATCGACGAAGAACGCGCACTGTTGGGCGAATTCCTCGTAGGACTGCACGCGGCGCATCTGGTATTGCACGGCGCAAATGCGCACCAGGGAAACTGCGGCAAAACGGCGCCCCGTGTCTTCGATATAGTCGAGGTTCGTCCATTCGAGGAACGTCGCATAACCGCGAGAATCAGAGTCGTTCGGAAGATAATCGGGGATCAATCGTTCCAGGACAAAGCCGTTGGCGAGTTGGGCCGTGAGTACCGGATCGAACAGTTGCTTGCGCATGATCCGCTCGACGTATTCGCGCGGCGTCATCTGATCAGCGTACTTTCCATAACCCGGAATGCGGCCGGCAATGATGATGCGCCGCAGATTTTTCTGTCGCGCCACCTCTTTCCTCGCCTCGTACAGGCGACGCGCCAATTTCATGCCGCGGTACTTGGGGTGGACCATGATCTCGATGCCGTAAAGCGTGTCCCCCTCGGGATCATGGTTGCGGATGTAACCTTCATCCGCGATCTCGTGCCAGTTGTGCCAGTCGCTGTAGTGGTCGAAATCCACGACGAGACTGCTGGAGGAGGCGACCATCTCGCCCTCGTACTCGATGCACAACTGACCTTCCGGGAATATGGCCAACTGGCTCTCGATCTGTTCGCATTTCCACGTCTGCATGCCGGGGAAACACGCAGCCTGCAGCGCCACGATTCGATCGTAGTCCTCGAGACGAATCTGCCGCAGGTGCAGCTTCTCCTCGAATTCCCTGAGATCCAGCAATTCAACCATCGAAACCTCACGTTTATGCGAATCACTTGCGAATTCAACGCACAGAATCCAGCCTGAAGGAACAGGAAGCCACAGTATAGGGCAAGAATCGGCACGCCTCCACGGCGTCCCGTGAACGATCGAATTCGTGATCGCTCGCTCAATAGACTCGTCGATAGAGACTCCTCAGGGGATGATGCGACAACTGCCCCAATCTGCCCAACGCTGCTCAGCTTGATTCTGACGGGGACGGCGATGGTGATGCATGTCAGCCCAGACCGCTCGATCCGATTCCATTCCCCGGAGGAGCATTCGTTGATGAAGGTACTCCGCCCAGCGGGCCGACGCCTCGGGGAGCCGTTTTCAGGAAAGCGGAATCGCCTCGGCGCGTCTCCGCTGTCGAATTCTGCGATTCCGTATATGACCAACGCATGCGGTGCGACGGGGTTCGCGGCGATGTCGGCCGGGCTGTTCGGCGCACCGCTGTTGGCGTGGAGTACGCGACGCCGCCGAAAGTGATGCGAGCTCAATCCGGCTGTGACATCGATCAGCAGGGAGTCGCCTTGGATAACGAGGCGGCTCTCTGTTTACGTATTGGGCTACGTTAGATCAGGACCGCTGACGATTCCTCAAGGTCTGCGCGAATGGGGTGGGACGTGAGCGAAAATCAGCAACGCGTGATCTACCCGCCGGTACGCGCTTCGATCAACTTGCACAGCGAGTCAGCGGTCCGCGCGGCGAGGTCGTGCGCCAGGGCGACGACCTCTTCCGGTGTCCATGTTCGATTCGGCGTCAAGTCTTCGAGAGAAATTGGACGCACCGGTTGGTTGGTTGGCAGTCGAACCGCGTTCTTTCTCACGTTGACGCCGATGCCGACGATGATCGCAGTCACGCGATTCCCGGTTGCGAACGCCTCCGTCAGCAGTCCGCCGAGCTTGCGCCCCTGTGCATAAAGATCGTTCACGCCGCGAAGCTCGATATCGGCTCCGCTTGCAGACCGCAGCAGGTCGGCGCAGACTGTTCCAAGGGCCGGCGTGATCTGTCGCGGATCGACCGTGCATGCACGATCGACGCGGCGGATGACACTGAGGTAGATTCCGCCGTCGCGCGGTGAGCACCAGGTGTGATCCTGCGTACCGCGCCCGTGGGTCTGTTCGCGGGCCACGACGCACGCGACGCTCCCGGCGCGACCGTCGGCCAGCAGCCGTCTGGCTTCATCATTGGTGGAGTCAATCACGTCATAAAAAAACGTCTGCATGATATCAGGCGTCGTTTGCCGAAGCGCCGGGATGACGGTGCTCGCTGCCTCGCAGTCGCTGCCATTGGTGACTTCGCGGCGAGGTGTCGAGCGACCGGGCGATGTGTTCGGCTGCGTCGAGGACGGCGTCAATGCTCACGCCGGTTGCAATGCCCATATCCGTGAGGAAATAGACGAGATCTTCCGTGGCCAGGTTGCCCGCGGCGCCGGGAGCAAACGGACAGCCGCCGAAGCCGCCGGCGGAGGCATCGAAAGTCGTGATCCCAAGCTGAAGCCCGGCCAGGACGTTGGCGAGTGCGGTGCCGTATGTGTCGTGCAGATGCAGGGCAACGCGCTCAGCAGGGACGCGATCAAGCACCGCGCCGACGGTGTCAAACACACGGCGGGGCGTGGATGCGCCATTCGTGTCGCTGACAGCTACTTCGTCGACGCCGAATGCCAGCAGCCGCTCAGTCAGGACGGCGACGCGATCAGACGCGATGTCGCCTTCAAACGGACACACAAAAAAAATAGAAAGATACGCCC
>NPIF01007983.1_pt1 | contig 10171 bp, 12 predicted proteins | sample 8637461 | NCBI WGS metagenome assembly NPIF01 (sample SAMN07420641, study PRJNA396082) | bioreactor metagenome | isolation source: sample BR12 brine-fed electro-methanogenic bioreactor BR | place: Japan: Kochi | collected 2016-12-09
GTCGTCATCGAACCCAGTCAGATCGTCTCGTGAGGAGGGGCAGATGAACGACACCGCGCCCGCCCTGCGTCCACTCGACCGCGTCGCCAGCACACACCCCTATCAGGCGCCGTCCAGGGAGGACGCGGGCACGCTCGCCCTCGACGCCAACGAGGGCCTGACGCCACACCCGGGGCTGATCGCTGCTCTCGACGCCGCGGCGTTGCAGCGCTACCCGTCGTCTGAAGGACTCGCCGCCGCCTTCTCCGCGCGCCACGGCGTGGCGCGCGAGAGAGCCCTCGTCACGGCGGGCGTCGACGACGCTCTGGATCGGCTCTGCCGGGCGTACCTCGATCCGGGACGCACCGCACTCTTCGCGGAGCCGACCTTCGAGATGGTGCCGCGCTACGTCGCACTGACTGGAGCTCGCGCGCGGACCGTGCCGTGGCGAGGGGGAGCTTTCCCCTTGGAGGCCCACATCGCGGCGCTCTCGGACGCTCCCGCGCTTGCGTTCGTCGTCTCGCCGAACAACCCGAGCGGGGCGGTGGCATCGTGCGAGGAGCTCCTGCGCTTCGCCCTCGCGGCGCGTGGGCGAACTCTCGTCGTGGTCGATCTCGCCTACGTGGAGTTCGCGGACGAAGACCCGACCCCGGGGCTGCTCGCCGAGGAGCACGTCGTCGTCCTGCGCACGCTCTCGAAAGCGTGGGGCCTCGCCGGGTTGCGGGTCGGGTGTGCTCTCGGCGCGCCGCAGGTTCTCGACGCGATGCGCCGCGTCGGTCAGCCCTACGCCGTCGCCGGTCCTTCCGTGCGCTGGGCGCGCGCCTGGCTCGAGCGAGGAGAGGACGCCGTGCGCGAACACTGCGCAGCGGTGCGCGGCGAACGGGCCGAGCTGTCGCGCTGGCTCGCGACGCGAGGCTTCGCGGTCGAGCCCTCCCAGGCGAACTTCGTTCTCGCGCGCCGCGCCGACGCGCGTGAGCTCTACCGGGGCCTCCTCGCGCGCGGCGTGCGCGTGCGCGCCTGGCCGACGCGCGCGGCGCTGAGCGATGCGCTGCGCATCAGTTGCCCAGGAAGGCCCGCGGACTTCTCTCGATTGATGACGGCCCTCGCGGCCGTGGTGGAGGCGTGATGAGCGGGGCGAGGCAGGTGCGCCGAGAGCGCGCGACCAAGGAGTGCCGGGTGAGCGTCACCGTCTCACTCGACGGTGAGGGGCGCAGCGTCGTCGATACCGGGCTGGGCTTCCTCGATCACATGCTGGCGACGCTCGCGCTGCACGCGCGGCTCGATCTCGAGATCGAGGCGCGTGGCGACCTCGAGGTCGACGACCACCACACCGTCGAGGACTGCGCCCTCCTTCTAGGCGCGGCGCTCGACGAGGCGCTCGGGGAGCGCGCCGGTATCCGGCGCTTCGGCTCCGCGTACGCGCCTCTCGACGAGGCCCTGGCTCGCGCTGTCCTCGATCTGTCGGGCCGGCCTTTCGCGAGCGTCGAGCTCGGGCTCGAGCGCGAGCGGCTCGGCGCGGTCGCCACGGAGAACCTCACGCACTTCCTCGCGTCCCTGGCGACGACGCTGCGGGCAGCGCTTCACGTCGACGTGTTGCGCGGCGTCAACGATCACCACCGGGCGGAAGCGGCTTTCAAGGCAGTGGCGATCGCTCTCCGGCAGGCGATCGCACTCGAGCGCACGGAAACCGTGCCGAGCACGAAGGGGGTGCTCTGATGCGCCGCGTACCCATCGCCGTCGCGCCGACCGGCGCGGCCAACCTCGCCTCCGTCCTCGCCGGCCTGCGCCGCGCGGGGGGCGCCCCTCGCGTCGCGTCGTCGCCTCGCGAGCTCGAACGCGCCCCTTACGCCGTGCTCCCCGGTGTCGGCGCATTCGCGCCGGCGCGCGAACGCCTCCGCGAACGCGGCTTCGACACGGCGCTCGCGGAGCGCTTCGCGGCCGCGCGGCCGACTCTCGCGATTTGCCTCGGGCTCCAGTTGCTCTTCGAGGGCAGCGCGGAAGGTGGCGGTGTCGAGGGGCTCGGTCTCGCCGAGGGTGAGATTGCGGCGCTCCCGGCGGCGCCGCGGCTGCCGCAGATCGGCTGGAACACCGTGGACCCAGAATCGGACTGCGCGCTGCTCGAGCCCGGTCACGCCTACTACGCGAACAGCTATGCATGCCGCACCACGCCGCGGGGCTGGCGCGTCGCGCGCAGCGAGTACGGCGTCTCCTTCCTCGCCGCGATCGAGCGGGGGCCGTGGCTCGCCTGTCAGTTCCACCCGGAACTCTCGTCGGCGTGGGGGAACGGGCTGCTTCGTCGGTGGCTGTGCCGAGGAGGGGAGACGTCATGTTGAGTCACCGCGTGATTCCTTGTCTCGACCTTCGTGGAGGCCGGGTCGTCAAGGGTGTGCGATTCGCTGGCTTGCGCGACAGCGGAGACCCCATCGAGCTCGCACGCCGCTACGAAGAGCAGGGGGCGGACGAACTCGTGTTGCTCGATGTCTCGGCGACGCCGGAGGAGCGCGGGCACGCGTTCGAGACGGTCGCGGCGGTGCGCGCGGCCTGCGCGCTGCCGCTCTGTGTCGGTGGCGGGGTGCGCTCGGTCGAGGACGCCGGGCGCCTCCTCGAAGCGGGTGCCGACAAGGTTGGCGTCAACACCGCCGCCACGGAGCGCCCCGGGCTGCTGGTCGAGCTCGCCGAGCGTTTCGGGAGCCAGGCCACTGTTCTCTCGCTCGATGCGCGCGACGTGGACGGGGTCTACCGCGTCGTCGTCCGCTCGGGCCGCGAGACGCTCGGCCGCGAGGCGTGCGCTTGGGCCCGCGAGTCCGTGGCGCGGGGCGCCGGCGAGATCCTGCTGACGAGCTGGGACCGCGACGGGACGCAGAGCGGCTACGACCTCGCGTTGATCCGCGGCGTCGCGGCCGAGGTGAGCGTCCCGCTGATCGCTTCCGGTGGGGCGGCGTCGGTGGGCGATCTCGCCGCGGCGCTCGAGGCCGGGGCGAGCGCGGTGCTCGCCGCGTCGATCCTCCACGACGGATGCGTGACGATCGGGGCGCTGAAGGCCGGGCTCGCGGAGCGTGGATTCGAGGTGCGGCCATGATCGTGCCCTCGATCGACCTGATGGACGGGCAGGCCGTGCAGCTCGTCGGCGGCGCGCGCAGGGAGCTCGAAGCCGGGGACCCCCGGGTGTGGGCACGGCGCTTCGCGCCACTCGGGGAGATCGCTGTCGTCGACCTCGATCGCGCACTCCGCCGCGGTGAGAACGACGCGCTCGTCGAGGAGCTGCTCTCGCTCGCCCGCTGCCGCGTCGGCGGAGGCGTGCGCAGCGTGGAAGCCGCGCGCGCGTGGCTCGACCGCGGAGCCGCGCGCGTCGTGCTCGGCACGGCCGCGGAGCCAGCGCTCCTCGCGAAGCTGCCCCCCGAGCGCGTGATCGTCGCGCTCGATGCCCGGGACGGCGAGGTCGTCGTCGACGGATGGAGGCGGGGGACGGGGCGCCGCGTCGCGGAGCGCATGCGCGAACTCGAAGGTCTCGCGGGTGCCTTCCTCGTCACCTTCGTCGAGCGCGAGGGTCGCCTGGCGGGGCTCGACGAGGACGCGGTGCTCCTGCTTCGGGAAGCGGCAGGGGATGCCGAGCTGACCATCGCCGGGGGGGTCCGCGGCGCCTCCGACGTGGCGCGTCTCGACGGGCTCGGCGCGGACGCGCAGGTTGGCATGGCGCTCTATCGAGGCCTGCTCTCCCTGGCCGATGCGTTTCTCGCGCCGGTGAAAGACCCCGGGGGGCCGTGGCCGACCGTCGTCTGCGACGAACACGGGGAGGCGCTCGGCCTCGTATGGTCGACGCGCGAGAGCATCGAGGCCGCGCTCGAGAGCGGGCGAGGCGTCTACCACTCGCGGCGTCGCGGTCTGTGGGTGAAAGGAGAGAGCTCCGGGGCAACGCAGGAGCTGCTTGGCGTCGCGCTCGACTGCGATCGCGACGCGCTGCGTTTCACGGTACGTCAGTCGGGATCTGGATTCTGCCACCTCGGGAGCAGGAGCTGCTTCGGGCAAGGGCGCGGTCTTCCGGAGCTCGCTCGCCGGCTCGCGACGCGGCGGCACGACGCCCCAGAGGGCTCCTACACGAGACGCCTCTTCGAAGAGGAGGGCCTCTTGGAAGCGAAGCTCGTCGAGGAAGCCAACGAGCTCGCGGCCGCCTCGGCGCCGTCCGAGCTCCTGCACGAAGCAGCGGATCTCGTCTACTTCGCGATGGTGACCCTCGTGCGCGGTGGGCTCGGCCTCGAGGCGCTCGAGGCGGAGCTCGATCGGCGCGCGCTCTCCGTCTCCCGCCGCGGGGGTGATCGCAAACCGGAGGAAGGACGATGACGACCCGAAGTCTCTTGCCGCGCGCACCGCTTCGGCGCGGGGCCGCAGCGCGACCGGCTCCTGTCGCGCCCGAACGGCTCGCTGCTGCGGCGGCGATCGTCACCGCGGTCGCCGACGGCGGTGAGCCGGTATTGCGGGAGTACGCCGAACGCTACGACCGGCTCGCCGTCGGTGCGCCCCTGCTGTTCGGGCGCGACGCCCTCGCCGCGGCGTCGGAGGCGGTGCCCGACGCGGTGCACGCCGTTCTCGAACGCACGGCGGAGCGCATCGAACGCTTCGCCCGGGCGCAGCGCGCCGCGATCGGCGAAGTGGAGCGGAACCTCGGAGACGTCGTGCTTCGCCAGAGGGTCTTCCCTGTCGAGCGCGCGGGGTGCTACGCACCGGGTGGTCGCTACGCCTACCCCTCTTCCGTACTGATGACGGCCGTGACCGCGCGTGCGGCCGGCGTGCGCGAAGTGATCGTCGCGAGCCCCGCGCCCTCGCCGCTCGTACTCGCCGCGGCCCACGTGGCGGGCGCGGACGCCGTGCTCGCGGCGGGCGGCGCACACGCGATCGCGGCACTCGCCCACGGCGCCGGCGTAGTCGGGGCGTGTGACGCGGTCGTGGGCCCCGGCAACTCGTGGGTGACGGCGGCGAAGCAACTCGTTGCGGGTCTCGTGCGCATCGACGCCCTCGCGGGGCCCTCGGAGCTCGTCGTCGTCGCGGACGCCAGCGCAGACGCCGCGCGCGTCGCCGCGGACCTCATCGCGCAGGCCGAGCACGATCCGGAAGCGCGGACGACGTTGGTCACGTTCGACCCGGCACTCGACCAGCGGGTGCGCGACGCGCTCGAATCCCAGCTCGCGACGCTGACGAGCGCGGCGGTGGCTCGCGCGGCGCTCGAGCGGGGGGCGACTCTCGTCGTGGCCAGTGAAGACGAAGCATGGGAGCAGTGTGAGCGCCTCGCGCCCGAGCACCTCCAGCTCGTGCTCGCCGAGCCGGCGGCGCTCGCAACGCGCCTGCGTTCGTACGGCGCGCTCTTCATCGGCGACGGCGCTGCCGAAGTCTTTGGCGACTACGGCGCCGGGCCGAATCACGTCCTCCCCACCGGAGGCAGCGCGCGGGCTTTCTCCGGCCTGTCCGTGCAGACCTTCCTCCGCGCGCCGACCGTCATGGAAGATCGCGGTGGAGGGCTCCCGCAGGAGGTGATCGAGGACGCGCGGGCACTCGCCGAGCTCGAGGCGCTCCCTGGCCATGCCGCTGCGGCACGGGCGAGGCTCGAATAGAGCGATACAATCTCCGCGCGCGGCTGCCATCCAGCGGGCAGCGGCTGGCGGAGACGATGGCAACGGGCGAGAGCATCTCTGGACGCTCCTCCTCCCGGCGAGAGACGCTCGCGGAGGCGGCGCACCTCCTCGGCCTGGAACCCGCGAGGTTGCAGCGCTCGACGGCGGGGCTGCCGACGGCTCGCGTGGGCTGGGCCGCCCTGCGGAGGTTCTGCGGCGCGCCGCTCGATCGCGCAGCGCGGCGCGATCGCCGCCTCGCCCGCCTCGTCGCGCATGTGGCCTCCGAAGTGCCTCACTACCGCGAGCGCCTGGCTTCACTCGGGATCGATCCGGGTACGATCGGAGGCGTGAGCGAGCTCGCGCGGCTCCCGATCCTCGAGCGTTCGGAACTCGGCGAAGGGGGGCGGCGCTTCGTCGCCGACGCAGCGCTCGCGCATGGCCGACTCCGCTGGGTGCGGACCTCCGGTTCGAGCGGGCGTGCACTCAACGTCTTCTTCGATGACGAGGAGGCCGCGACCAACGTCGTCCTCATCCTCGCCGCCTTCCTTCGGGCCGGGTGGCGGCCGTGGCACACGCTCGCCTATCTGTGTGTTCCGACCTACGCGCGCCGCACGCGCGTGCTCGCGCGCATGGGATTCTTCCGCGAGGTGCTCATCGACCTTCGCGAGGGAGCGCGAGCGAACCTCACGGCACTGCGCGCGTTGCCGCGCCCGGTCATCTACGGCTACCCGAGCCAGCTCTCCTTGATCGCACGTTTGATCGAGGCCGAGCCGGGGCAGCCCGTGGCGGCGCGTCTCGTCGTCACCAATGGCGAGGTGCTCGGCGCGGGCGCGCGGCGCCGGCTCGAGCGCGCTTTTGGCTGCCCGGTACGCGACAGCTACGGGAGCGCCGAATTCCAGCGCGTCGGCATCGAGTGCGAAGCCGGGCGCCTGCATCTCGACTCCCGCTCCTTCGTCGTCGAAACGGATCCGGCGACTCGCGACGACGAGGGTTTCGAGGACTTGCTGATCACGAGCCTCTACCAGCGGACGATGCCGTTCCTGCGCTATCGCATCGGCGACCGGGCGCGGGTCGGGAAAGGGCGCTGTCCTTGCGGGCGCCGCGGGGCGACGCTCGAGTCGATCCAGGGTCGATGCGACGATGGACTCCGGCTCCCGGGAGGCCGCACGCTCAGTCCGCGGGCGGTCAGCCTGCTCGAGGAGGTCCCGGGCATCCTCGAGTTCCAGCTCGTGCAACCCGCGGCGGCGCGTCTCGTCGCGCACGTCTCGGTCGACGCCTTGTTCGGGAAGAGCGAACGCGAGCACGCGCTCGCCGTCCTGCGGCGCGGGGTGGGAGACGAGAGCGTGGCGCTCGAACTCGAGGTGCACGAGACGCTCGCGCGTGGTGCGAGTGGGAAGCTGCGCGCCGTGATCTCGCACGTGGAGAGCCCCGGTGCCTGAGTTCGTCCGCAGCGAGCGTCTCGAAACGACCGGGGGCATGGCGCAGCTCGTCGTCGATCGTCTCGTTGGGGGAGGTTCGTTCGGGGGCCTGCGCATCGAGCGCACGATCTCCGAGGACTCCCTCGAGGCTGCCGCGCGTTGCATGAGCCGCAAGTTCGGCTTCTGGGGTCTGCCGCACGGGGGAGCTAAAGCATCGGTCGAGCTCGCCGCGGACGCATCGCGCGTGCTGCGCGTCGCGGCGATGGAGGAGCTCGGGCAGCGCTGGGCGCCTCTCTTGCGCGAGGGGGTCTGGCAGCCGGCGATCGACAGCGGGACGGACCGTCACGACATCGCCGCGCTCTGGCGCGGGGCAGGGCTGCCGGATCCGACGCGCCTCTGGCGCGGCCGCTCGCACCTCTACACCGCTTGGGGTCTTCTCGCTGCGGCCGAGGCCGGCTGCGCGGCGATCGGTGAGAATCTCGAGGGGGCGCGGGTCGTCGTGCAGGGGCTGGGACGGGTCGGCAGCGTGCTGCTTGCCGAGCTCGCTGGGCGAGGCGCGCGCGTCGTCGGTGTCGCCGAGGAGGAGGGCGCCCTCGTGCGCGCGGCCGGTCTCGATGTTCGAGCCGTGCTCGCGGCGCGTTCTGCGGGCGAGAGCCTCGCGTGCTGCGATGGTGACTTCGACGCGAGCGGCCGAGCGCTCTACGACGAGTTCGCCGAAGTCTTCTGCGCGTGTGCCTCGCGCGAGGCGTTCACTCCCCCCGCGATCGACGCGTTGCGCGCGCGTGTTCTCGTCCCCGCAGCCAACGGTCTACCTGGCGATCGGCGCGCGCTCGCGCTCGAGGACGCCGGCGTCGTGGTGGTGCCGGACTTCGTCGCCAACGGGGGCGGGGTCTTCGGGAGCTTCCTCGACGCCTACCTCGGCGATGCGGAGATTCGCCGCTTTCTGCTCGATCGCCTGCCTGGCGAGATCGGGCGCTGGGTCGCCCACGCCGACGAACGGGGCGCGAGCCTCGCGGAGACTCTCGTCGCGGCTGCGGAGGCGCGCCCGCGCGCCTTGGGCGGCCGCACCCGCTTGGCTGCCGCAGGGCGCCGTGTCTTGCCGCGTTTCCCTCGCGTGTTGAGGCGGCCGCTCCTTCTGGGCTGGCTCGCCCGCCGTACCTTCCCTCCACTCGAGCTCGGAGAGACCGTATGAAACGACTCGTTTCGAGCATCCTTGGCATCTTCGGCTGTCTGAGTCCGCTCGTCCTCGCCGAGACCCCGCAGGCGGTCGTCGCGCGGCACTTCGATGGGCTCGACGCCTGCGTGATCATCGCCGAGCAGGAGAGTGGCGAGCTGGTCCTGCGCCACGGTGGAGCGCGCTGCGCCCTGCGGCTCAGTCCTTGCTCGACCTTCAAGGTGCCCCACGCGCTGATCGCGCTCGAGACGGGTGTCGCGGCCAACGAGCGCGCCGTCATCCCGTGGGACGGTGTCGCGCACTCGCGTGCGGTCCTCAACCAGGACCACACCCTGAGCTCGGCTGTCTCGGACTCGGTCGTCTGGTACTTCAGGGAGACGGCGCGCCGCATCGGCGAAGAGCGCATGAGCGCGTTCATCGAGGCCCTCGGCTATGGCAACGAGGACCTCAGCGGCGGCATCGACCGCTTCTGGCTCGAGAGCTCGCTGCGCATCTCGGCCGACGAACAGCTCGCCTTCCTGCAGCGACTCTACGCCGGCACGTTGCCGTTCGAGGCGCGGCATCAGGAGACGGTGCGCCGCATCCTCGTGCTCCGGGAGGGCGAGTCCCACGCCTTCGCGGGCAAGACGGGCTCCGGCAACTCGAACGCGCGCAGCATCGGCTGGTTCATCGGGCGCGCGGAGCACGGCGCGCGCGCTTGGTTCGTCGTCGCCAACGTGCGCGGCCAGAGCGGCCCCTACGGTTATCACGTGCGCGATCGCCTCGCTGCGGCGCTGGTCGAGCTCGGCTGGCTGCCGCCCGAGTAGCTACGCGCCGAGCACCGTGCAAACGAGCCGGCGCTCCTTGCGCGGGCCGTCGAACTCGCAGAGGAAGAGGTTCTGCCATCGCGAGAGCGCGAGCTCTCCGTCGATGACCGGCACGCTCTCGGAAGGGCCGACGAGCCCTGCCTTGAGGTGGGAGTCGCCGTTGCCGTCCTGGGCGTCGTGCTCCCACACCCCGCGCGGGATGATCCCGGCGAGGAAACTCACGACGTCGTTCTGCACGCTCTGATCCCAGTTCTCCTGGACCATCACGGCCGCCGTGGCGCCCTGGGCGTAGACGGAACACAGCCCATCCTTTATTCCGGATTGCGCGACGATCGCCCGCACCTCTTCGGTGATGTCGACGAGCTCTTCCCGGCGGTGGGTCTCGACTCTGATCAGCATGTGCGTGGACATACGTGTTGGCTCAGTGGACCAGGTCGGGCAACGGGGACTCGCTACCGATATCGACGACGAGCCGCCACGCGCCGCTCGCGTCGCGGCGCCAGATGGAAACGTAGGAGCCAACGCTCTCCCTTGTCTCGCCGTCCTCGCCGGGGTTGCGCATCGTGTAGCTGCCGACGCTGTAGGCGAGCTCCCCAGACGCGGCGACTTCGATCCGTCGTGGCGACCAGAGGAGCTCGATCTTCGGGTTCTCGAGAATGGCGCTCCACCCGCCGACGACCGCGTCGGGGCCATCGAAGACGCTGCTGCCGAAGAACAACGAGTCCTCCGTGAGCATGCGCCGGAACGCGGCTTCGTCGCCGGCGGCGACGGCGGCCTCGAGCGCCGTCTCGGCGGCGTGGATCTCCCGCTCCCAAAGGTCCATGTCGACTGGCGTTGGGGCCTTCGGGTCCGAGGCTGGCGGGGAGCAGGCGAGGAGGACGGCGAGAAGAAGGGCGATGGTGAACGGGCGGTAGGACGACATCGGGGTTCCCTCCGTGTTCGCTGTATTCAATCACAGCTCCCCGCCGTGGAGGCAGTGTCATCCCTGACCGTGGCGACTCCTGGAACGGGCCCCTCATTCGGGGCCCGCTTCGGCGACTCGGACGAAGGGCTTGTGAGGGCTTCGGGGGTCAGGCTTCCGGAGCCGCGGGGTCGGTCACCGGACGCTGGGCGAGCTCGCGGTCGATCATGAACAGCGCATGGGGCGCGCCCTCGATCAGCGTGAGCTGCTGGACGATCGCGTCGACGTTG
>NPIF01004795.1_pt1 | contig 10161 bp, 9 predicted proteins | sample 8637461 | NCBI WGS metagenome assembly NPIF01 (sample SAMN07420641, study PRJNA396082) | bioreactor metagenome | isolation source: sample BR12 brine-fed electro-methanogenic bioreactor BR | place: Japan: Kochi | collected 2016-12-09
GTTCGGCGAGGCGGGAGTTCGGCATGGCGGGGGTTCGGCGTGGCGGGGGTTCGGCGGGGCAAGGATCAGCCTCGCGAGGGATCGGCGTGGCGGGGACGAGCCTCGCGAGGGATCGGCATAGCGAGAGCGAAACCCGGCAAGAGAAGCCCGAGGGCTCGCCACGGCGTAGTTCGCGAAGCGGACGAAGCCGGGTCAGTCCGCCGTCAACCGCCTCACCACCGCCAACGCCCTCTCGAGCTCCGAGATGTCGAGGACCCGCGGCAACGTCCACAGGCCCTCGCCGAAGAGCAGCGCGTAGGGTTGACAGAGCCTGAGCGCCGCCTCGACCCCCGCGGCGCCGTCTGGCACCTCGACGATCAGACGGCAGCGGCGCCCCACCCTCTCGATCAAGGCGAGGTCGAAGGCCTGCGCCGCGCTGCACTCGTCGCGCGGCCGCACCCAGAGCGCGTCGCACTCCGGTGGGCGCCCCTCCCGCGACAGCTCGTCCTGGCGCACTCTCACGACGTGCGCGAGCGCGCCGACGGGCCGCGCCGCTCCGAGCGGCGTGACCGCGCCGTGGAATCCCGGGGGGAGCGCCTCGCCCGCTTCGAGCAACGCGTAGCGCTGCGTCAGCGGCGGCTGCGCACGCGCGAAAGACCCGCTCTCGACGCCCTCGTCGAGAGCGCCCGGCTCGACGACGACGGCGTCGACACCCAGGCGCGCCGCCTCGCGGAGCTGCGATGGGTCCTGACACCCGAAACAGAGCGTACGGATCGGCAGCACTAGTCCCTCACGGTGAAGTTCAGGACGAGAGGATGCGCGAACTCCTCACACTTGAAAAGGAGCGTGTAGCGCTGCCCGACGAGTTTCCCTTCGGGGTGCGGAAAGTAGAGCATGTCGTACATCCAGGAGTGGCGGGGCAGCTCGACGCGATCGCGGAGCAGCGCCTTGTCCTGGAGCCGCGGGTTGACGGTGGGGAACGGGAAGAACACGGCCGGCATCAGCGGCCAGACGTCCCAGCGTCCCGCGAAGACGCCGAGGAAATACTCCCCCAGCCGGTAGTCCATCGCCATCCGGGGCCGGCTCTCGCGCAACTCCTGCACCGTCGCGAGGGGATAACGCCGCCCGGCCTCGTCGACGAGGGTGAAGGACTCGCGGGTAATCGTCATCTTGTGCAGGTCGATGTTCGCGACGCCGACCGCGAGCGGGATGAACGGCGCCTCTTCCCGCCAGCGCGTCGCCTCGGTGTCGACCGCGAGTGAGACCTCGGTGCCCTCCTCGAGGTAGGCGTACGGAGTCAGGCGCGGATGGAGCCCCTCCTCCTGAGGCAGGCCGCCCGAGAACGTGGCGCAGCCTGCGGTCGAGAGCAGGCCGACCAGAACGAATACGACGAGGCTCGAAGACACGAGACGCGACGGCATGGGACCTCCGCAAGAGCCGCGCCGTCCCCACGCGCGCGGCAAGGAGAGCTTAGCAGTCCGGGTCGCGATCGGGCGCCTCGGCGGAAACGCGGGGCGGTGCGCGCCCCGCGTCCGCTCGGGCTCCGAAGGGCGAAGGGCCGCGCTCAAACCCCGACGAGCTCGAAATCCCGCTTGGCGAGCGGGCACCCGTTGACGAGGATCTCGACAGCGTGACGCCCCGCGTGATAGCGGCGCGTGGTGATCTGCCGGAACGGACGCTTGGCCGCGAGCTCGACCGTGGCCCCCGCCGCCAGCTCCAGCGTCTTGAGCTTGAAGACCTTGGCCGTGGTCTTGCCGTTCGCCTTGACGTGGTGGATCGCGTAGTCGACGACGATCTTCTGCTTCCCGCGCGCCTTCGAATGCAGCCGGAAGCGGAAGTTCAGGTCCTCGCCCATCGCCACCGTCTTCTTCGCGAGGCGCAGGCCCTCGAACGCGAGCTTCGGCTTCGCCGTGTAGCCGAGCAGCGGGAAGACATCGGGGTGCCCGGCCTTGACCAGCGTGCGCGTCGCGTGCCCGATGACCCACTGCCGCTCGTCACTCGCGCCGCGCTGCCAGCGCCGGCAGGTGGCGATCACGGCCTCGGGGTTGTCCTTCGAGATGTCGTTGAGGTTGTTCGCCACCGAGCGGCGCACGGTCAGGCTCGGGTCGTCGCGAAGATGCTCGAGCAGGGCGAGCACCGGCGCAGGATCCGCCTGGAACGCCGGCAGCCGGATACCCCACGGCAGTCGCGGCCGCGTCCCCTCCGACGCGAGCCGGCGCACGTGCTCGTCCTCGTCGCGCGCGAATCCTTCGAGCGCGGCGAGAGCCTGCTCCGGGTAGCGCACGAGGAAGGGTCGCACCGCGAACTCCGCCGAGAAGAGCGGCGTCAGCTTGCCGAGCAGCGGCAGCGCGAGCTCCGGGTGATCGAGCCCGTGCTCGGCGACGTAGTCGATCAGCGGCCAGCGCGCGAAGCCGGAGAGCGGGTCGGCGTCCTCACCGCGCGGCGGCCAGCGCTCACCCGCCGCCTCGAGGATCGGCGCCGCCTCGCGGAAGTCCGCCGGCAGCACGCTCGCCATCGCGGCGATCACGTGCAGCACCCGCTCCTTGAGCTCGAGCGCGTCGAGCCCCTCGAGCGCCCGCGCCACGAAGCGCTTGCGCGGAAAGCGCGGCTGCGCGGAGGCCAGGACGCCGGCGAGCTCGGAGACCGCCGCTTCGCCGAGTCCGTCTTTCATCAGAGGGTTGTCGCTTCTGTCTGCCATGCGCGCTGAACCTCCCCTTGTGTCGCGACCCAGAACTTCGTCGAACCCGTCTTCTAGTCGAGCGCGTCGTCCGGCGCAAGGGGCATGCCGGCGCGCTCGACGTTTCGCGAAACCAAACCCCGGGCTCGCGCGTTCTGTACCCGACGACGGGGATCGAGCCCCATGAGGACGACGGAATTGACCAGGATGCAAGGATCGAGACGAAACCCCTGGCTGCGCACGGTGCTCTTCTTCGGTACCGGGTTCGCGGCCCTCGCTCTCGCGATCTACGTCGCGCTCGCTCCCGGCGGGGCGTTCGACGAGTCCCGGCAGGTGCCGCTGGCGATCGCCCTGATCCTCGCCGTCTTCCTCTATCTCTGGGACAGCTCCCGCCCCCATCGTCAGCCGGTCGCGGCGCGCCGGGATTCGAGCTCCCGGCGCGCTCGAGACGACCGATTCGCACACCACAGGGTCCGCCAGACGGCGTATCCTATGTGGTGACGCCGCTAGCCCCACCCGCTCTGCGTCGTCATCGCCATGGCTCCCTGGGGGGGAGATGACAACGACCGGTAGCAGCGCCCCGCGCCCCGCCACCGCCCCGTTCGAGGCGGTGCCTTCCTCGACACAACAGACCCACGAACTCGCCCGCCCATCCCGCGCGGGGAGGGCCGGCCGATGACCGGCGACAGGACCCCACGGCGCACCCCGACCGCCGTCCGAGCCGTGATCTTCCTCGGGCAAGTGACGCTCGTTGCGGCGTTCTTCTCGATGCCCGTGAGCTGCCTTCTCGTGGACCGCGAGTACCAAGCCGACCTCGACACCCTGCTCGGCAACGCCGCGATCAGCGGGACGATCGGCCTGATCCTCGTCACCGCGNNCGCCATCGGCGACCGCCGGCGCGCGCGCCTCGCCGACGCCTATGCGTCGGGAGAGCGCAAGCCTCGCCGCCGCATCCTCTCCCGCCTGTTCTGGCGCCTGATATGGCTCGCTCTGGTCTGCGGGGCACTCGCCCTCGCTGCGACGTTCCTGTTCCAGTTCTTCTTCTCCGAGCCTGGCGACCACCCCTTCTCGATGTTCCTCGCGATCCCTCTCGCGCTCGCGCTCTATCTCCTCTTGCTGCTGTTCGACATCTCCCACGCCAAGGACCAGGACCTCTTCCTCGAGCGTTTCTCGATGAGCGGCAAGGCGAAGCGCCTCGCGAAACACCGTACGCAGGGCCGCAAGCGGCAGGAAGCCCCGCACTGGGTCACACCCGCTGGCTTGGACTACGAGGAGTAGCTGGGAGCCCGCGATGAAGAAGGTGCTCGCGTTCGCGATCCAAGTCCTGATGCTCGGCGCCCTCGTCGGCGCGGTGATCCTCTGGCAGACGGGGACGCTCGAGCGCCTCTGGCCGAGCCTGCCTGACGATCTCGGCGTCTCACTGCTCCTCGGACTCACGATCACCCTGCTGTGGCGCCTTCTGATGCTCCTTCGCGACCGGCGGATCGCCGAACAACTCGCGGGCCTCGAGGAGGAGGAGGCGGGCTCCCCTCGACCGCATCAGGGGTGGCACATCGTCCTGCAACTCACACGGACCCTCGTGATCGGCCTCGCCCTCGGGCTCTTCGGCATCGCGCCTCTCGTCGCCGTCAGTCAAGGCTCCCATCCGAAATCCGGGGCAATGACGCTCTGCGCTCTCGTCTTCGCGCTCTTCCTCATGCTCCTGTTCGCCGACATGGGACAGTCGGGAGAGCAAGATCTCTACGAAGCGCGCTTCTCCATCGGTGGCAAGACCAAGCGCCTCGGCGAACGCGCCACCTACCGCAAGAAACGCTGGGCGCTCTGGGCGAGCACGGACACGGCGCCGCGTGACGATGACTGAGAGATGGTAATCGACAAACCCCGCAGCAGACTCCGCAGATCGGCGCCCTACTCTTCCAGGTAGCGATCGTCGGCACGCTGTTCACGGTGGCGATCTTCGCCGTGCCGTTCCTATGGGACTTCCGATACTGGCCGATGGGCGAGCAGCTCGGGATGCTCGCCCGCGTCTACGGCGTCGCAGCGTTCCTCGTCCTCGTGATGCGCGCTTTCCACGCCTGGCGCGATCGCATGCGCGCCCGGCGCGTGGACGCTCTCATCGAGGACGACGAAGCTCCGGCCCCTCCCGTGCGACGCCGGCTCTCACACTGGGTCAGCACGATCCTGATGGTCCTCACCGGCGTCGCCGCGATCCCCTTCCTCGTCCCCTCCCTCGCGGACTACTTCAGAATCCGAGAGTTCGGCTACCCGGTCTTCTTCTTCCTCCTGCTCGCCATCGTCCTGCTCGAGTTCCGCCAGGAGGGAGAACAAGACCTCTACGAAGCGCGCTTCACGATCGGAGGCCGCCAACGAAGCCTCCGCCACAAGAAGAGATCGCGCCGCAAACACTGGACCTTCTACGGCCGGGGGATCGACACGGCGCCGCGCGACGACGAGTAGGAATCCCAACCCCACCAGGCGATGGATCCAGAGTTCTCCTATCTAACCCGGACTATTCATGAGCCGAAGTGTTCCGGACCGGGAGTTCATCGCCGTTGTCGGCGAGCCATCGGCGTCCCGGGCAAGGCGCGACGACGCAGGCGTGGCCCAGCCACGTCAAGGAGGAGCAACGCAGCCAGGGACGCCGAGGGCCGGCGACAACGGCGATGAACTCCCGGTTCGGGACACTACATCAAAGAGTGGGGGTCGATATCGACCGTCAGCCAGCGCGGGAGCGCGCCCGTCTCATCGCGATAGGGCGCGAGCGCGCGGTGCAGCGCATCCGCGATCCGCGTGCGGTGCTGCGCGCGCAAGAGGAGCTGCACCCGCCACTGCTTCTTGATCCGCGCGATCGGGGCGCTCGTCGGGCCGAGGAGCTGCACGTGCCCCTCGCCTGCCGCCTTGACCGCCTCGGCGATGTCGACCGCGCGCTCGTGGGCGCGGAGCTGCTCCTCGTCGCGGATGAGCAGGTTCGCGAGCGCGGCCTCGGGCGGGTAGTGCTGCAGCCGCCGCTTCGCCCACTCGTTCTCGACGAAGCCACCGAAGTCCTGTTTCAGCGCGGACTGCAGGGCCGGGTGCTCGGGCCGGAACGCCTGGACGATGACGCGTCCCGGCGCGTGGCCACGCCCGGCGCGCCCCGCCACCTGGGTCAGGAGCTGGAAGGTCCGCTCGGCCGCGCGGAAGTCCGGCATGCCGAGCGCGGAGTCCGCCGAGAGCACGCCGACGAGGGTCACGCGCGGGAAGTGGTGCCCCTTCGCGATCATCTGGGTCCCGACGAGCACGTGCAGCTCGCCGCGCGCGAAGCGGCCGAGCGTCTCCGCGAGGCGCTGCGGGCTGCGCACGACGTCGCGGTCGAGGCGCGCGACCTTCGCTTCGGGCAGCGCCGCGGAGAGCGCCTCCTCGGCGCGCTGCGTGCCGTAGCAGACGTCGGCGAGATACGGCGACTCGCACGACGGGCAGCGTTCGGGCCGCGGCTGCGCGTGCCCGCAGTAGTGACAGCGCAGCGCCTCGCCCACCTTGTGCCAGGTCAGCGCGATGCTGCACGACTGGCAGCCGACCGGCTCGCCACACGCACGGCAGTGCAGCGCGCGGGTGTAGCCGCGCCGGTTGAGCAGCACCATCGCCTGGTCGCCGGCAAGCACGGTCTCCTCGAGCGCACGCACGAGGCGGCGTGAGAGCGGGCTCTCGTCGCCCGTCTCCTTGAACTCCCGCCGCATGTCGACGAGCTCGACGTCGGCGAGGCGCGCGCCGCCGACCCGCGTCGGCAGATCGAGGCGCTCGGCCTTGCCGTTGTGGGCGAGCGCCCACGCCTCCATCGAGGGTGTCGCGGAGCCGAGCAGCGCCACCGCGCCGGCCTCGCGAGCCCGCACGAGCGCGAGGTCGCGCGCGTGGTATCGCGGCGCCTCCTCCTGCTTGTAGCCGCCGTCGTGTTCTTCGTCGACGACGATCAGCCCCGGCGCGGCGAGCGGCGCGAAGAGCGCCGAGCGCGCCCCGACGACGATGCGCGCCGTGCCGCGCCGCGCGCGCTGCCACGCGTCGTGCCGCTGCCGGTCCGAGATGCCGGAGTGCAACACGACGACCTCTTCGCCGAAGCGGCCGCGCAGCGCGTGGGTCAGGTGCGGCGTCAGCCCGATCTCCGGCACGAGGAAGAGCACGGGGCGCCCCGATGCGAGGCAGTGCTCGGCCGCGCGGAGGTAGACCTCGGTCTTACCCGAGCCGGTGACGCCGAATAGGAGCGCGGCGTGGAAGGCCTTCTCGTCGAGGCGCGTCGTGACTGCCGAGAGCGCCGCGTCCTGCGCCTCGCTGAGCACGTGGCGCACTCCGACGGGGAAGCTCGCCTCCGGCACGGGCGCGGCAGCCGCCTCTTCCTCGCGCGCGACGAGAACGCCCGCCTCGAGCGCCGCACGCAGCGCCGCGTCCCCGGCGCGCGCGTGGCCCATCAGCTCCTTCGCGGGGCGCGCAGGACCGCCGAGTGCCGCGCGCAGGAGGCGCGCCTGGGCCGGCGCCCGCGAGAGCGCCGCGAGCGCCGCTTCGGGATCGGCCGCCGCTTGCTCCGAGGCCGCGATCACACGGATCAGCGCCTCGCCGCGCGGGCGGGCCTCCTCGCCGTGGCGCTCGATCCAGCCCGTCGCCACCCAGTCCTTCGGCAACGCGCGCGCGCCGAGCTGCTCGAGGAAGGTCTTCTCGAGCACCCTCCCGCCCGGGCGCCCGGCGAGCCAGCGCAGCGCCTCCGGCGTGTGCGGCAGCTTGGCGGCGAGGCGCCCCTGCTCGGTCACGCGCACCCACGCGCGCGAGCGCCGGGCCGAGAGCCCAACGGGCAGCGCGGCACGCACGACCTCCCCCGGCGGGGCGAGGTAGTAGCGCGCCGCGTAGCGCACGGTTGCGAGCAGATCGGGGGGCAGCGAGGGCCGGCCGGCCTCGTCGAGCACGGCCTGGACGTCGCGCAGCGCGACGCCCTCCGGCGCGCGCTCTTCGAGCTCGAAGACGACGCCGATCACCTGCCGGCTGCCCAGGGGGACGCGCACGCGCATGCCGGGCGCGAGCGCGGGGGCGAGTGCGGGGGGCACGCGGTAGCTCAGCGGGTCGGGTAGCGGTGCTGGCACCGCCACCCTCACGCTCTCGGGGCCCCCCTCCTTCATCGCGCGCTACTCGGCGAGGCCCGCGCTGTCGAGCGCCGCGTCGAGCAGGGCGTCGTCGGCCTCGGCCGGCAGCGTCACCTGCATGCGCGGGTCGTCTTCCATCGCGCGCTTGGCGGCGAAGACCGCGCCCTCGTTGCGGGCCCAGGCGCGGCGCGCGAGGCCGTTGGCGACGTCCCAGCACAACATGCGCCGCGCGCGGGACTCGGCCTCGGCCGTGCCGTCGAGCACCATGCCGAAGCCACCGTTGATCACCTCGCCCCAACCGACGCCGCCGCCGTTGTGCAGGCTGACCCAGGTCGCGCCGCGAAACGCGTCGCCGATGACGTTGTGCACGGCCATGTCGGCGCAGAAGCGCGAGCCGTCGTAGATGTTGGCCGTCTCGCGCCACGGCGAGTCGGTGCCGCTGACGTCGTGGTGGTCACGCCCGAGCACGACCGGCGCCTTGACCACGCCGTCGCGGATCGCGTCGTTGAACGCGCAGGCGATCGCGCGCCGGCCCTCGCGGTCCGCGTAGAGGATGCGCGCCTGGGAGCCGACGACGAGCTCGTTCTCCTCGGCGGCGCGGATCCAGCGCAGGTTGTCGAGCATCTGCTGCCGGTTCTCTGGGCCGGCTTCGGCAGCCTGGCGCTCGATGACCTCGGCGGCGAGCCGGTCGGTCGTGCGCAGGTCCTCGGGGTCGCAGGAGGTGCAGACCCATCGGAAGGGGCCGAAGCCGTAGTCGAAGCACTCCGGACCCATGATGTCTTCGACGTAGGACGGGTAGCGGAACGCGCCGTTCTCGCCCATCACGTCGGCGCCGGCATCGCGCGCGCGGATCAGGAACGCGTTGCCGTAGTCCCAGAAGTACATGCCGTTGTCCGAGAGCTTGTTGATCGCCTCGACCTGACGGCGCAGCGACGCGTGGACCGCCTCGCGGAACGCGTCCGGGTCGGCCTTCATCATGTGCCGCGCTTCGTCGAAGCTCAGCCCCGCGGGGTAGTAACCCCCGAAGTAGGGGTTGTGCAGCGAGGTCTGGTCCGAGCCGAGCTCGATCGGCACGCCTTCCTCGGCCAGGCGCTCCCACAGGTCGACGACGTTGCCGCCGTAGCCGAGCGAGACCGCTTCCTTGTTTTCGCGGGCGCTCTCGATCCGGCGCAGCAGCTTGTCGAGGTCGGTCTCGATCTCCATCACCCAACCCTGCTCGTGCCGCTTGTGCAGCGCGGCCGGGTTGACTTCGGCGACGACGCCGATCGCGCCCGCGATGACCGAGGCCTTCGGCTGCGCGCCGCTCATGCCGCCCAAGCCGGAGGTGACGAAGACCTTGCCGGCGAGCCCTTCCTCACCGGTGCCGAGGTAACGCCGCCCCGCGCCGAGCACCGTGATCGTGGTGCCGTGCACGATGCCCTGGGGCCCGATGTACATGTAGCTGCCCGCCGTCATCTGCCCGTAGGAGCTGACGCCGAGGGCGTTCATGTTCTCGAACTCGGCCAGCGAGGAGTAGTTCGGGATCACCATGCCGTTGGTGACGACGACGCGCGGCGCCTCGCCGTGGCTCGGGAAGAGCCCGTGCGGGTGACCGGAGTACATGACGAGGGTCTGCTCCTCGGTCATCTCCGACAGGTAGCGCATGGTCAGGAGGTACTGCGCCCAGTTCTGGAACACGGAGCCGTTGCCGCCGTAGGTGACGAGCTCGTACGGAAACTGCGCGACGACCGGGTCCAGGTTGTTCTGGATCATCACCATGATCGCAGCGGCCTGGCGGCACTGGGCCGGGTACTGCTCGATCGGGCGCGCCTTCATCGCGTAGTGCGGGCGGAAGCGGCGCATGTAGATGTGGCCGCTCTCGGCGAGCTCGGCGGCGAACTCGGGCGCGAGGGTCTCGTGCCACTCGGCGGGGAAGTAACGCAAAGCGTTGGCCACGGCGAGCTTACGCTCGGCGACGGAGAGCTCGGGCCGACGGGCGGGGGCGCGGTCGACATCCGGGTCCATGGCCGGCGCCTCGGGGAGCTCGGCGGGGATACCCTGACGAATCGCTTGCTGGAACGCGGCGAGGTCGAAACTCATGATCTGGTGCCTCGAGGTGGGGGGAGAAAAGGGGCGCCCATTGTAGCGCCGGGTCAACGGCCGGGCTCCCGCCAGAAGGAGATCCCGCGTCCCGCGTTGGAATCAGCCCACCGCTGTCCAAGATCACCGTGATCACAGGCCAGAATCCCGGGATTCGTGGACGGAGCCTCGTTCGGCGTGGAACCCGTTCGACGCCGTAGGGCAAGGGTTCATCATCCCACTCTTGTCCAAGAACGCCGAGATCTTCGCGTGAAACCCCGGATTGAGAGCTTGTAGGCGTTGTCCTGCGCAGGATGTGCGGAACTCTGGATTCAGGCCCCCCATTTG
>NPIF01000575.1_pt2 | contig 10160 bp, 10 predicted proteins | sample 8637461 | NCBI WGS metagenome assembly NPIF01 (sample SAMN07420641, study PRJNA396082) | bioreactor metagenome | isolation source: sample BR12 brine-fed electro-methanogenic bioreactor BR | place: Japan: Kochi | collected 2016-12-09
CCTGGTGTCGGCAGGGCGAGCAAAGGCAAGTCTTGGCATGGTTCAACGCCTGGATCGGGATACTTCCGGGGTCGCGGTTTTTTCTATTCATCCCCGGGCCCATGGGGCTATGACCCGCATGTTTGCTGAACGACGGGTGGATAAATGTTATCAGACCCTGGTCGCAGGCCGCCTGGCCAATAACAAGGGCGAGTTCCGCTCTCTTCTGGCTCGGCAGCATCGCACGAACTTGATGAAATCCGTCGAAAGGGGTGGCAAAGAAGCCATCACCCTGTATACCCTGGTGGAACAATTTGCCGATAGCGCCTTGATCGAGGTGGACCTGGTAACCGGTCGTTCCCATCAGATTCGGGTGCATTTTTCCGAGGCCGGTCACCCTTTGCTGGGAGATCAGCGCTACGGTGGCCCTTCCACCATTTCCGGTTTTGAAATCAAGCGACCGATGTTGCATGCCTCCCGGCTCTCTTTTGAACACCCCGTGAGCCAGGCGCCCCTGTTTTTCGAGGCGTCACTGCCCGCTGATATGACCGCCTTGCTGGCCCGTCTGCGATCCGGCGAGGTGGGAGATAAACCAGGGCAGTCATCTCCGATTGCTTGGAAGGATTCCTTATGTTGAGCTATCCCCAGATCGATCCGATCATTTTCCAAATCGGCCCCCTTGCCATCCGCTGGTACGGCCTCATGTACTTGCTCGGTTTTGTTGCGGGCTATTATCTGATTCGGCACCTGTGTCGTTGGCGGAGCCTGCCGCTGAAAGGAGCCGAAGTCTCCGATCTGCTCTTTTATTGCGTCCTCGGGGTGATTCTGGGCGGCCGGTTGGGCTATGTGCTGTTTTACGACCTGTCCTACTATCTGTCTCACCCTTTGCAGATTCTGGCGGTCTGGCAAGGCGGGATGAGTTTCCATGGCGGACTGATCGGGGTAGCAGTGGCGGCCTCGGTTTTTATTCTCCGCAAACAACTGCCCTGGTTGCTGACCGCCGATGTGCTGGTGACCGCCGCGACTATCGGTCTCGGCCTTGGCCGGCTCGGCAACTTTATCAATGCCGAGTTGTGGGGCCGGGTAACAGATGTCCCCTGGGGGATCGTGTTTCCCGGAGGCGGCCCTTTGCCGCGCCATCCCAGCCAACTCTATGAAGCGCTTCTGGAGGGGGTTGTTCTTTTTGTTTTGCTTTATTTTATGCACCGAAGACGTCTGACTCCGGGAATCCCTTTTTTCAGCTTTTGTTTGTTTTATGGGTTATTCCGATACAGTGTCGAATTTTTTCGTGAGCCTGATGCGCATATCGGTTATCTGTGGGGTATGGCCACTATGGGGCAGCTGCTGTCCCTGCCCATGGTCCTCTTCGGATTGGCTGGTCTCGGCTGGATTATTCTGTTCAGGAGAGAGGCATGAACCGGGTACGCGGGGTTATTTTTGATTGTGATGGGGTGTTGTTCGAAAGTCGTCAGGCCAATCTGGCCTATTATAATACGGTATTCGAGCGTTGCGGTTTTCCGCTGGTCAGCGACAATGACCCGCACAAGGTGCATGTCTGTCATACGGCGGCTACGCCGCAGGTGTTCACAACGCTGTTGGATGACGCCCAGGCGAAGCAAGCTCTTGTTGTCGCAAAAACTATCGATTATCGGCAGTTTGTGCCCTTAATGGTTCCCGAGCCTGACCTGCTGGCCGTTTTGGGTGCATTGCATGGTGAATGGCCGCTGGCCGTAGCCACCAATCGTGGCCGAGGAGTCACCGATCTGCTGGCTTTTTTCGATCTAGACCATTTTTTTATGACCGTGGTGAGCAGCGCCGATGTGAAACGGCCCAAACCTCATCCCGATATGTTGTTGCTGGCCGCTGAACGACTCGATCTCGCTCCCGGAGAATTGGTCTTTATCGGCGATTCGGAGCTCGACTGTCAGGCTGCCGGCGAGGCAGGCATCCCCTTTATCGGTTATAAAAACAGCTTTGACGGCCAAAAATCCGTTCATGGCCATCGGGATCTGCTGACGCTACTGGAAACCAGTCTTCAGTAGAGCCTTTTTTCCATTTCCAGCACGTGTCCTTCTTGATCTTTTCGATAGCTTACCCGGTCCATCAAAGCCTTGATAATAAAGATGCCCCGGCCGTGTTCAGCCAGACAGGGCGGAGAAGGTTCCGGCTGGCCGCACAGATCGAACCCCTGGCCGCGATCGTATACCTTAATAGTCAAGCGGCCCTGTTCAACCTGCAGGGAAACATGCAGTGTCTCGCCTGGTTCCTCTTTCTCCCCGTGCCTGATCACGTTGGTTACGGCTTCGGTGAGCACCAGGTTGATGTGGTAGGCCAGCTTTTCCCGGTCCCCCTGGTAGGATTTGAGGCTCTGGACCACATGCTCCCCGATTTTTCCGAGCAGTCCCAGATATCCGGTCTCTTTAGGCACCCTGATGTCAAGAAAGATTTGTTCGCTCATCGCACCCCGGGCAGGGCTATCCCTGAAAACTGTTTAAGGCCTGCTCCCTATCGGTAAAAATTTCGAAGACCCGATGAAGTCGGGTTAATTCAAACATCGATTGCACCTGTGGCTGCAGTCCGCAAAGCTTCAGGTGGCCATTGCGGGCACTGGCGTTTTTAAATCCTGAAACCAGAGCGCCAAGCCCGGAAGAGTCAACAAAGCGTACCTCCTGCAGATCGACAATGATATTGTTTTTGCCTTCTTCAAACAAACTCAGCATCTGGCCCTTCAATTCAGAACTGTTATGCGCATCGAGGCGCTCTTCCTGAACCAGGATCAGGGTGATGCTATCTCTGGATTCAATTGTGGTCAGCATGGGCTTCTCCTTGAGGCTCATTCGAGCAATACATTCAGGTTTTCAGAGAGTCGGACATGGCGATGACCGCCCTGCAGGTTGTCATGATGTCAGCGTGTATTTAAAATCTTTGGCGTTCCCCTGCCAGGGAGCCGAAGATGCGCTCAAGGTGCCTGCAGATACCTTTGCAGCGCTACTCTTCAGCGTTCCTCGGCCGATTTGTACTCCGATTCTAAGCGGCCGATTTTTCTTGAAACATTACCATGCGGGTGGGGCCGGGGAAAGCTTTTTCCCGGGGTTCATGGCGATTGACCCCGCAGGCGTGGTATGATACTAATCTTAGCCTCCGGGGACCTTTTCTGCCCCGGTGGTCTGATCGATACTCCCCCTGTCCTAACTGGCTGTTTTTCTCTGTCCTTGCCTAGGAGCTTGCATGGCTTTAAAGTCTGCGATTCTTCTCCTGATTCTTACTTTTCTGGCGGGTTGTCCCGCACCAAAGGTCTATTCAGCGCCGGCCAAGGTCCCGGCCCGGACGCCGGATTATGTTTCCGAAATTGAAGATCCCGCCGCCAAAGCTCTTTATTTTTTTGGTCTCGCCCGGTTGACGGCCGTGGATGGTCGTTATGACGAAGCTGTAGCCGCCTTGCGTCAAGCTTTGCAGCACGATCCCCAGTCGGTTTATCTGCATCTGTTTCTGGCGGAACTCTATCTTACCATGGGGGAGATCGCCTCAGCAGTGGAGACTGCTGAAAACTCTCTGCTGGTGGGACCCGATGATCCCCGGCCCTATCTGCTGTTGGGGAATATTCACTTTGAGCAGGGCGAGGACGCCGAAGCGATATCCCGCCTGCAACAGGCGCTTGAATTGGATGCCCAAAACCCGGAGGCACGCCTGCGGTTGGCTGTCGCTTATGCACGCAGCGGCGATAGCGAACAGTCCGTTGTCGTTTTAAAAAAGTTGATGGCCGACAATCCTGATTATGTGCTCGCCGGGCTCACCCTGGCGCGGGTTTACCGAGAGATCGGTCCATCCAGCCGGGCCGAGGAGGTTTATCTCGATCTGTTGGAGAAGCGTCCCGATCTCGATGCCGTCTATCTCGAGCTGGCGGCTCTTTATCAGAATCAGGGGAAGAGTTCCAAATCCGTAGCCGTATTGCATAAAGCCCTGGAAAAAAATCCTGACAATACACCGCTGCGCCTGCGGTTAGCGCGACTATTGGTCGCCATTTCCGATTATCGGGGAGCGCTGCAGGAACTCGACCAGGTTATTCAAAGGCATCCGAAACAGAGCGAAGGTCACCGTTTGCGCGGTCTGATCCTTAAGGAGCAGGAACAGTGGGGAGAGGCCGAGCGTTCCCTGAACAGGGCGCTGGCTCTTGAGCCGGATTCGTCCCAGATTCGCTTTTACCTGGGAACGGTTTACGAACGGCAGCAGCGATGGCAGGAAGCTCTGGAGACCTTTCAAGGGATAGATAAGGACGCGGATCTTTTCGTCGATGCGACCAATCACATGGCTTATATTCTGCACCGACTGGAGCGGGTTGACGAAGCGGTGGCCATGCTTCAGGAACGGCTGCCCCTACTCCCGCCGCGTGACGAAATCTACCTCTTTTTCGCTTCTCTGTATCAGGAGCAAGAAGACCTCGATGGAGCCATAGGCGTTTTGGAGCAAGGGCTGGAAGTCCTACCTGAAAGTGCCGAATTGCATTATCGTCTCGGTCTGCTTCAAGAAAATGCCGGTCAGCAAGAGGCGGCCGTCGCCTCCATGCGCCGGGCCATTGATTTGGACGAAAATCATGCCGAGGCCTTGAATTTTCTGGCCTATACCTTTGCGGAGCAGGAACTTCATCTCGAAGAGGCTCTGCTTCTGGCTCGACGGGCTCTGGCCATTGATAATGCCGGCCATATCCTGGATACCCTCGGTTGGGTCTATTTCAAGCTCGGCCGGTTGCAGGAGGCGCGACCGGAGCTGGAGGCCGCCGCCGCACTGCTGGCAGAGGATGCGGTAGTTCAGGAACATCTAGGAGATTTATATCGGGCCCTCGGCCTGTTCGAGCGAGCCCGTCGTAGTTATCGCAAAGCCCTACAGCTTAAACCGGAAAACCCGATTGTCGAAGACAAGTTGAAGGCATTGGACCATGACTGATTTCTGTAAAGTTCTATTTGAACCTGGTAAGGGTGTCCACAGGGGGTACCGCGCGTTTCGTCCGGTGCTGGTTTTTTGTTTGGTTTTTTTTCTGACCCATTGCGCGCCTGTGCCGTCGCCCTTGCCGTCCCTTGATGAAGCAATGCTGCTTCAACGCCTGCAGAACAATGCCCGCGCTTATCAAGGTCTGCGCGGCATGACCCGGATTCGTACTGAAAGCCCGGCTGGCAAAAATTCCGCCCGGCAGGTCCTGCTGCTGTCCCGACCTGACCGTATCCGGGCCGAGGTGCTTGGTCCTTTTGGTCAGCCCCTGCTGCTCCTCGCTGCCCATGATGGTCAATTGAGCCTGTCGCTGCCGGGAGAACAGCGCTTTTTACGAGGGGCCGCCACGGCCTCGAGGATTGCCCGTTTTGCCGGTGCGCCGTTGACCTCCGATCAGCTGGTGCGGTTGGCTCTCTATGACGTTCCGCTGATGGCCTACGACGAAAGTTCGTTGATTTTTAGTGATTCCGGTTACCGCCTGCTGTTGTCTGGGGCAGAAGGCGAGCAGAGACTCGATTTTGATGCGGCTGGCCGACTGCTCGGAGCAAGCTATCTGCGGGGCACCGAGTCTGTGCTGGAGGTGACCTACGGCCGCTTTGACCGGGAGCTGGAAGATTTTCCCCGACAGGTGAGCGTGACCATGGACGATGGCGCTGCAAGTTTGTCTTTAACCTACACCGATATCGAGTTGAATCCCGAGCTGAGGGCCCGGCATTTTGATCTGCAGCCCCCTCCGGGGGTAGCGGTGGAATCATTGCCATGAACGCCATGAGCCACAAGCGGCTTGTTTTTGTCGGGATCCTGGCTTTCTGTTGCTTCTGTCTGCTCTGCGCCTGTGATCGAAGCAATGACGATCTGGCGGGGCAGGGGGAGGCAGGCCCTCCGGTGGCCGGGGATACCCTGATCATCGGTTCCGGAGCCGATGCCGTTACCCTGCTGCCTGTTCTGGCCAGTGATGGCACCTCCTCCGATATCAACGGCCTGGTTTACGATGGGTTAGTGCGCTACGACAAAGATCTCAACCTCGAAGGGGCACTGGCGGAGCGTTGGGACATTTCAGATGATAATCTGACCCTGACGTTCCATCTTCGCCGGGGGGTACGCTGGCATGATGGAGCTCCCTTTACCGCCGATGACGTCCTTTTCACCTATCAACTCCTGGTCGATCCCAAAACGCCTACCGCCTATGCCGAGCGCTACCGGCAGGTGGCTTCGGCAGAAGTCATTGATGCCCATACCTTTCGAGTCCGCTATCATAAACCTTTGGCTCCTGCCCTGGTTAGCTGGGCTTTTCCGATTCATCCCCGACATCTTCTGCAGGGAACCGACATCACCAGGAGTCCTCTGGCCAGCCGTCCTGTGGGCACCGGTCCCTATCGCCTGGTGGAGTGGCAACGGGGGGAAAGGATTGTGCTGGAGGCCAATCCGACCTATTTCGGGGGCGCGCCCTTCATTCAAAGAGTTCTTTACCGGGTGATTCCCGATGCCACCACCATGTTTCTGGAAATGCAATCCGGCGGTCTCGATTTTATGGGTCTGACCCCTTTGCAATATGCCATGCAAACCGATACCCCCGCGTTTCGTCGGCGGTTTCGCAAGTATCGTTATCCGGCCTTTGCTTATACCTATCTTGGATACAATCTGCGGCGGCCCATGTTTCAGGACCGGAGGGTGCGTCAGGCCCTGTCCTATGCCATCGACAAGCAGGAGATCATCGACGGGGTGCTGCTCGGCCTGGGGCAGATCGCCAGCGGGCCCTACACCCCCGGTAGCTGGGTCCATAACCCTCATGTGCAGGCTTATGAGTACAATCCCCAAAAGGCCCGGGAATTGTTGGCCGAAGCAGGCTGGCGGGACAGCGACGGCGACGGTGTACTGGATCGTGAAGGTCGGTCTTTGGCCTTCACCATCGTCACCAACCAGGGCAACGACCAGCGGGTCAAGGCCGGTGAGATCATTCAACGGCGTCTTTCCGAAGTCGGGGTACAGGTAAAACTGCGGGTTGTCGAATGGGCGACGTTCCTTAAAGAGTTCATTAACCCGGGAAATTTTGATGCTACCCTTCTGGGTTGGAGTGGTGGCATCGATCCCGATGTGTACAACGTCTGGCATTCGAGCAAGACTGCTCCGGGTGAACTTAATTTTATCGGTTTCCATAATGCCGAAGCCGATCAACTGCTGGAGGACGGGCGGCGCACCTTTGATCAGGAAGAACGCAAGCGGGCCTACGACCGGTTTCAGGAGATTTTGGCCGACGAGCAGCCCTATACCTTCCTGTATGTTCCTGAAAGTCTGCCGGTGGTATCGGCGCGGGTTCGCGGCATCGAACCGGCGGCGGCAGGGATCATGTATAATTTTATCCACTGGTATGTGCCTGTTTCCGAGCAGAAATATTCTCGTTGAAACCAGGAAAAATATTTAAGATTAACTGTTTAGATGTGAATAGTTGCCATGGTATCTTATCTTTTAAAACGCCTGCTGCTTATGCTGCCGCTGCTATTGGGCATTACCCTGGTCTCCTTTGTGGTGATCCATTTGGCCCCCGGGGAGCCCACCGACCTGCAGACCCAGCTCAATCCCGAGGTCAGTGTCGAGTTGCAGCAGCGGCTGCGGGCTCAATACGATCTCGACCAGCCGCTGATGGTACAGTACGGCAAGTGGCTCGGCCGATTGGTTCGTTTCGACTTTGGCGACTCTTTTTCGCAGGATCGGCGGCCGGTAATCGCCAAAATCAGCGAGCGCTTACCGATTACTATTCTGATCAATATTTTGTCCATTGGCCTGATTCTGGCCGTGGCCGTCCCCATTGGCATCCTTTCGGCGGTGCGGCGCAATTCCCCCTTTGATCGCTTCACCACCATCTTCGTCTTTATCGGTTTTGCGACCCCCTCTTTCTGGTTGGCTCTGCTGCTTATGGATGTGCTCGGGGTTCGCTATGGCCTGTTTCCCATCGTGGGGCTGAAATCCCTCGGCTATGACTATCTGAGCTGGTCCGGACGGATTCTGGATGTGCTTCATCATCTGGTTCTGCCGGTGTTTGTTTCGGCTTTTGGCGGTCTGGCCGGCTTCTCCCGCTACATGCGGGCCAACATGCTCGAAGTGATCCGTCAGGATTATATACTCACCGCCCGAGCTAAAGGCCTGACCGAAAAGAGAGTGATCGGACGCCATGCGTTGCGTAATGCCCTGCTGCCGGTTATTACCATTCTGGGCCTGTCGGTGCCGGGTCTGATCGGTGGCAGTGTTATTTTTGAAACCATTTTTGCGATCCCCGGTATGGGCAAGCTGTTTTACGATGGGGTGATGATGCGTGATTATCCCCTGATTATGGGGATCCTGGTGATCGGTGCGGTTCTGACTCTGGTGGGCAATCTTCTGGCGGATCTTGGCTACGCCCTGGCCGACCCCCGGATCCGTCGTGGCTGATGCCGAACACCGTCGATTCAAGCAGAGATCGGAAGCTTAATCTATCCTTCAGGAGTTCGACTATGGAAAAAATATTTGTAACCGGTGGCGCCGGCTACATCGGCAGTCATGTGGTCAAGGCTCTGGGCCAGGCCGGTTACCAGGTCCTGACCTACGACAATCTTTCCACCGGCAATCGCTGGGCGGTATTGCACGGCGATCTGGTGGTCGGCGAATTAAGTGATCGTGCCTTGCTTACCGATACCTTGCGAGTTTTTCAGCCCGATGCGGTGATGCATTTCGCTGCCTTTATCGAGGTGGCGGAGAGTGTCAACAATCCCCTCAAATACTATCGTAATAATACCCTGAATGCCCTGCAGCTTCTCGAAGTGGTGCGGGAGCTGGGCATCGGTCGCTTTATTTTCTCTTCTACTGCGGCGGTTTACGGGACTCCCGAGGAGATACCCGTGGCCGAAACGGCCCCTTTGCTGCCCATCAATCCCTACGGCGCCTCCAAGATGATGTCTGAGAGATTGCTGGCGGACCTTTCCCTGGCTCTGCCCGAAGCCTTCCGTTATGTGGCTCTGCGTTATTTTAATGTGGCTGGAGCCGACAGCGGCGGTCGAATCGGGCAGGCCTATCGAAACCCGACCCATCTGATCACCCGTGCTCTGAAGACCGCGCGAGGCCAGTATCCGGCTCTGCAGCTTTTCGGCACCGATTATCCCACTCCCGACGGCACCTGCATCCGGGATTATATTCACGTCGACGACCTGGCGGAGGCGCACCTGGCGGCTCTACGCTATCTTATCCAGGGTGGCCGGAGTGATATTTTCAACTGTGGTTACGGCCACGGCTACTCGGTGCGGGAGGTGATCGATATCGCCAAAAAGGTCAGCGGCGTCGATTTTCCGGTGGTCGAAGTCGAAAGGCGGGAAGGTGATCCAGCGGCTTTAACGGCTCAGTCTGATAAAATCCTGCGGGATCTTAACTGGCAGCCTCGGCACGACGATTTGGAATATATTGTGCGAACCGCCTGGCAGTGGGAACAGCAGGTGGACGAACGGCTCAAGACTTGAACATATCAATGGTTTCTCCGGTTTACGGTGCGGGCTGACAGCGCCGACAGGAACAGTATGCCAATGCAGAGCTCAGTCAAGACATCTTTTTGGCGGCAGGTTTTCTGGCCGCGGTTACGGAATAATCCTATGGCCCTGGCGGGGGCGGCCATCGTTCTGGCCATGGCCCTGCTGGCCTTGCTGGCGCCGCTGCTGGCCCGGGATCCGGGGCATATCGATATCGCTCTGCGGTTTCAACCCCNNCTGGGTCGTGATGTTCTGGCCCGCATCCTCTACGGGGCCCGTATCTCACTATTGGTCGGCTTTGTTTCCGTGGGGATTGCCACCACCATTGGTACAGTGCTCGGTGCCCTGGCCGGTTACTATGGCCGCTGGGTCGATGGGTTGATCATGCGTTTTGTGGACATTATGCTCTGTTTTCCGAGTTTTTTTCTGATTCTGGCGGTGGTCGCCTTTCTCGAGCCATCCATCTGGAACATCATGATTATCATCGGCCTGACCGGCTGGATGGGGGTGGCCCGGCTGGTTCGCGCCGAGTTTCTTTCCCTGCGGGAACGGGATTTTGTGCTGGCGATGCGGGCCGCCGGGGCCCGAGATAGTCGTATCATTTTTCGACATATCTTGCCCAATGCCCTGTCTCCCTTGCTGGTTTCCGCCACCCTTGGCGTCGCTGGAGCGATTCTTACTGAAAGCGCTCTGTCCTTTTTGGGGATC
>NPIF01002649.1_pt1 | contig 10156 bp, 7 predicted proteins | sample 8637461 | NCBI WGS metagenome assembly NPIF01 (sample SAMN07420641, study PRJNA396082) | bioreactor metagenome | isolation source: sample BR12 brine-fed electro-methanogenic bioreactor BR | place: Japan: Kochi | collected 2016-12-09
GTGAGATAGAGATTGCGTTCCAGATTGGCGGCATCGACAATATTGACAATGGCAGACGGTTTTTCCTGGACCAGGAAATCCCGAGCCACCAGTTCTTCCAGAGAGTAGGCTGTTAACGAATACATGCCTGGGAGGTCGATAAGATTCAGAGTCTGGCCATCACTGATATAAAGACCTTCTTTCCGTTCAACGGTCACCCCGGGGTAGTTTCCGACATGCTGCCGGGCCCCGGTCAGGGCGTTGAACAGAGTGGTCTTGCCAGAGTTAGGATTGCCCGCCAGGGCAAGGGTGTACTCGGTGTTCATATTTAGTCCTCCACTGTCACGTCAATATAATCGGCTTCATTGTTGCGCAGGGTGAGGGTGAAGCCCATAATTCGGATGGCCACGGGGTCATAAAGGGGGGCTCGTCCCTGAATTTTGATTTCGGTGCCGGGAATCAACCCCATGTCGCGAATTCGCTGGCCGAGTTCTCCTCCCGTCCGCACCGCAGAGATAACCCCTTTTTGATTTTCCTTCATCTGTCGCATGTTGAGTTTAAGCACCTTGTCTGCCCCCCCTGGTTGTTTGTATCTCTTGTCTGCTGATTAAATTTTTTGGATTTTTTGCAAAATATAAACATGAAACTGACTTCGGTTTTCAACCATAAGGAAAGGAATTGCGGGGGTCAAGGGAAAATTGAAAATGGTAATCATTTTTTATTGTAAGGGCGGCTTATCGCTGAGGAGTGGCCCTCATTTGAATTTAATATTATTAAATGGTCTTGACTGTTAAAGAAGATCAAATTATAAAAGGTACCTGCTAGGGTTTTTTATTAATATTTAATCGGGCAAAGCCGGGGCAAGCCGGTGACGCAAAGCCACGGGTCCCAAGCGGATCGCCGGGTTGTGGGAAAATGAGACGAAACAATCGAAATGCAGATCTAAATAGAAATGCCGCCGATAACCAAAGCCCTTTGTTGCGCCCTGCCGTGCCACAAGGGGCTTTTTTGTACAAACAGCGCTGGGCAACCCTTCGTCCGGCAGATTTTTGTGGTGACGTCACTCGGGGAAAAACTTCAAGAAAGGAAATGTTATGAAACTCAATTTGCGGGGGAAGCTGCTGCTGCCAACCTTTGCGGTCATTGTGTTATGCCTGACCGTGACGGGCTATTACTCTTACAGTGTCGGTAAAAAGGCCCTGGAAGATGCTCTGAAAGATGAGATGCATATCATTGCCGCCAACATGAGTCGGCAGATCGAAACCAATATAATCGGGTTAACCCGCACTTTCCGTACTTTTGCAGGAGGTAACGTCGTTTCCGAGCTGATGAATGCCGAGCAGGGCGGAGTGCGGGCTAAGCAGGAACAGGGGGACGCGGCCCTGGTCCAAATGATGCGGGATTATCCCGGTGAATTCGAGTTTTTGGCCGTGATCGGCGACAGAGGCGTCGCCGTCTCCGCTTCTCAAACGGAACTCGTTGGTCAGCTGACGGTGGCCGATCGGGACTATTATCAAGCCGCTATGGCCGGAAAGGTGGGCTACGAGGTGGTCAAGAGCCGGGTATCGAGTGAGCCGATCCTGGTTCTTGCCGTGCCGGTTCTGGTCCAGGGGAGGGCGCAAGGGGCTTTTATTGGCGCGGTGCGGGTTTCCTACATTGCAGAACAATATGTAACGCCGGTCCGTGTGGCCGAGCACGGCTACGCTTATCTTGTGGATCAGACGGGTACTTTTCTGGCCCACCCGGATTCGAGCCGGGTCATGTCCGCTACCATCGGTGATTATGATTGGGGGCGCAAGATGCTGACCTCCGGAAGCGGATTCTATGAATATGACTGGCAGGGAGAGGCTAAGGTTGTATCTTTTGAAACCATTCCCTCGACCGGTTGGGTGATTGCTGCGGGAGCTGATTTCAAGGATATGTTCGCGCCGCTTTCCGGAATCGCTCGAGCCAGTGTTTTCGCCGGGCTATTGACTTTGTTCGGGGTCGGAATAGCCCTGTTCATCGTGGCGACTTCAATCGTTAAAGCCGTACGGCAAGGGGTGGCTTTTGCAAACGAAATCAAGATCGGCGATGTCAGCCGCCGTTTAGGTTTGACTCGGCAAGATGAAATCGTGGCTCTGGCTGCAGCTCTCGATCGCATGGCGGATGGCCTCGAACAAAAGGCCGTGATTGCCGAACGTATCGCCGCCGGTGATCTGACCATCGAAATGGGTGAGGTCGATCCCCGGGATCGTCTGGGCAATGCCTGTTGTACGATGGTGAACAATCTGGGAGACCTGATGACTCAGTTGCAGGCGGCCGCCGAACAGATTGCGGCTGGCAGTGTACAACTGGCAGAAGGCAGCCAGAGTCTTTCCCAGGGGGCTACGGAATCGGCCGCTTCCCTGGAGCAGATCAGTGCTTCGATGACCGAAATGGCTTCCCAGACCCGACACAGTGCCGAGAATGCCGATCAGGCCAACGGTCTGTCCAACCAGGCGATGAGCGCCGCTACCAATGGTAGCCAGCTGATGGCCGAAATGATGAGCGCCATGGGAGCGATCAATTCGTCGGGACAGGATATTGCCAAGATTATCAAGGTGATCGACGAAATTGCTTTCCAGACCAACCTTCTGGCGCTCAATGCGGCTGTCGAAGCGGCCCGGGCCGGTCAGCACGGAAAAGGCTTTGCGGTGGTGGCCGAAGAAGTGCGGAATTTGGCGGCACGGAGCGCCAAGGCGGCAAAGGAGACCGCCGAACTGATCGAGGATTCGGTGTCCAAGACCCGCAACGGTAACGAGATCGCCGAAAAGACCGCCGAGGCCCTGCACGGCATTGTAGCCGGCACCACTAAAGTTTCGGATCTGGTTGCGGAAATCGCTGCGGCCAGTAAAGAGCAGTCGGAAGGTATCGGCCAGGTCACTGAAGGACTCGGCCAGATCGATCAGGTCACCCAGCANNGGAAGAGCTCTCCAGCCAGGCCGATCATCTGCGCCAGAATCTGGCCCGCTTCAAGGTCAAAGGGGGCGTTTCCCGTGGCACCAGCGGTCCGAAGACTCCGTCGAAACAAACCTTCAGCCCGCAGATTGCCTTGTCTGCCTGCGACAGCCCAGAGCCGAGGCCGGAACAACTCATTGCCCTGGATGACGCCGAGTTCGGCCGCTACTGAAAAAAACAGCTCCGGAAGAAAAACGCCAAGAAGCCCGGCAGGCTCAGTTGCCGGGCTTACTTGCGGTCCTTGAAATGCGAAAGGCCGCCAAGGCAAGGATCAAGTATTGTAGCGGCAAAGAAGGTCAGGGATGGTCTGGGCTGACACCGGCTTGCTGAACAGATAGCCTTGGCCGAGATCGCATTCCAGCTGCTGCAGATAATCCAGCTGATTTTGAGTTTCGATCCCCTCGGCCACGGTCTGCAGATTAAAACTGCGGGCCAGGGTCAAAATCGAGAATACCAGGTTTTCGTTGTCGCGATTACCGGGGATGTCCTGCACAAAGGAACGATCGATTTTCAATTTGCTCAGGGGCAGTTGGCGCAGATAGTTGAGAGAAGAATGCCCGGTGCCGAAATCATCGATGGCCAACCGGACACCGGCCTGTTTCAGACGGTGCATGGTGGTCAACGCTTCCTGAATATTGCCCATGATGACGCTCTCGGTGATTTCCAGCTCCAGCCACTGAGGGGCAAGTCCGGTCCGTTTCAGGATCCGTAAGATTTTATCGACAAAACCCCGCTGGGCGAACTGCTTGGGGGAGATATTGACGGTTACCTGAATTTTCGGCAAACCCTGCTGTTGCCAGCGAAGGTTCTGACTGCAGGCCTCCTGCAGTAGGAAATCCCCCAGGGCATGAATCAGGCCCGAATCTTCGGCGACCTTGATGAAAAGCTCGGGAGAAGGCTCGTTACCCTCGGGTCCGGTCCAGCGGGCCAAGGCTTCGACCCCGGTGATTTTGCCGCTGATCAGATCGATCTGCGGTTGATAATGTAGATAAAATTCCTTCCGTTTCAGAGCCTCGCGCATATGCTTTTCAAATAGAAAAGATTCCTCGCGGCAGGTTTGCATCTCCTGGTTGAAAAAGGCGAAAGAACGGCTTTCCTGGGTCTTGGCTTCGTTCATGGCAATCGTCGCTTGGCGCAGCAGGGTTTCGCCGTCGCTGGCGTCCTGCCGGGAACTGGCGATGCCGATGCTTGCCGACAGATAGACGGTGTGCCCGGCAATCTGCAACGGTTCCCGAAAGGCATCCAGAAGCCGCTGGGCAAGAAGGGAAAGATTCTCCTGTTTGGTGATATGGGTATAGATCAGTGCAAACTCGTCCCCATTGAGACGAGCCAGAGTATCGTTCTGGCGCACCAGCTGCTGCAGTCGACGCCCGATTTCGCACAGGGCCAGATCGCCGCAGTCGTTACCGAGGGAGGCGTTGATTTCTTTGAAGCGATCGAGGTCAAGGATCATGACCGCGATCGGTTTGCGGCTCTTTGCGGCCCGGATCAGGGCTTGTTCGAGGCGCTCCATAAGCAGCAGGCGGCCCGGCAGCCCGGTCAGTTGATCGTGCTGGGTAAAATATTGGTAGCGCTGTTTGCTTTGTCGAAGTGAGTGTTCCACGGCTTTTTGCTGGGAAATATCGATCAGCATGCCTCGGACGCCTACCACTCGATTATTTTCGGTCAGAGGAAGGGCGTAGGCTACCGCATAAAAGTCCTCGCCGGTTTTGGTCTGCGCACTACATTCGACAGACAGACCACTCTCGCCCTGCAGTACCTGGCAGAAAAGTTCCTGAACCCGTTCTCGGTCGCTGGGGGAGATCACCTGCATAATGTTAAGCCCCCCCACAAAATCCCTTGCCGTATAACCAAAGGTGTTCCGGGCGTGGCGGTTGGCAAATGTAATCCGGCCGAGGGGGTTGGTTTCAAAAACCGTCTGCGGCAGCCCGTCAAAGGCTTGCCGGGTGTCCGGGCGGGCGGGGCCATTTCTAAAGCGATCAGGATCCGGAGTGATCTGCAGGATGGCCTGGGTCGAGTGCCCATCCCGGTCGGTGAGGGGCCATACCCGTACTTGCAAAGGCCCCATTCGCGGATGAGTTGTGACGCCCCCGGTTGGTTCGCCTATGCTGAAAGCCTGTTGTATATAACACTCGTCGCAGGGACATTCGGAGTGGACTGCGAACAGGGACTGGCAGAGGGGGCGATCCCAGTTCCCTTTTGCGGACGGGAGGGCGCTGCCGGCGACCATGAGTCCGTCGGCATTGACCAATGCCCAGGAGTAAGGATGCGGATCGATGTTTGGCTCGGAAGTAGAGGAGGGGGCCATGGAAGAATCTCGTTTTCGTATATTCTTTGAGCGGTGCGCAGAACGGGGCCTGAGTTGGCAGCCACAAAAAAATCCACCCTCGGGCCGAAGGTGGATTGACGGATATGCCATCAACTTTGTTCGGCAACCTGGCGATCCAGTTTTTCATGGACCCATGGCTTTGCGTCCCTGCATTACTGCAGGTTTGCGTTTGTCGCTAAAGCGTCAGTATTAAACTATCCGTCGTTAATACTCTTTAAGTGGGTTTTTTGTCAAGGGGAAAGTGCCGTTTACCAGTAACGGGCATGGGAACAAGGGCTGGTTTTGCGGTTGTCAGCCGCCGCCGTTTCGGCCATCATGACCGCCAGGGAACAATTTTTAAAGGAGAACCTGTCTTGAATAAAGCGGTGGCCCCGTCCAGCCTGTGGTTGGCTATTACCGCCTGTTTGTTGTGGTCAACGGCCTTCGTCGGGGTGAAAGTCGGTCTGAAATATGCGGGTCCCTTTGGCTTTGCCGGGCATCGCTTTATGCTTTCCGGGGTGTTGTTGCTCCCCTTCTGGTGGTCTCGGAAACCTTCCTGGGGGGCGGTTCTCGGCCATGCTGGTCTGATTTTCAGACTGGCTGTTTTTCAGACGTTTCTGCTGTATGGACTGTTTTATGCCGGCATGACCCTGGTGCCGGGGGCGTTGGCGGCCATGGTCATCGGGGCCTCGCCCCTGGTTGCCGCGGTGCTGGCCCATTACTGCATGGCCGGCGATCGCCTGTCTCCCATGAAAGGAGTCGGCCTGTCCCTGGGAACCCTCGGAGTGGTGGTGCTGAGCCTCAGCCGCCAGCCCTGGGTCTCTGCGACGGGCCTGGCGGAGCTGGCCGGGATTGGTTTGCTGCTGCTGGCCAATGTGGCCGGAGCTTTGGGCAACATTCTGGTGGCGCGTCATAAGGCGAAAATCGATCCGATATTTCTCAATTCGGCGCAGATTTTTGTTGGCGGTCTGGGGTTGTGGCTGGTGTCTTTACTGGTGGAAACAGCGCCGACGGGGGCTTTGCCCTGGGATTATTACGCTGCCCTGGGTTGGTTGGCGTTTTTGTCGGCGGCGGCTTTTTCCATCTGGTTTATTCTGCTGCGCCGGCCGGGGGTGAGGGTGTCGGCGCTCAATCTGTGGAAATTCCTGATTCCCGTTTGTGGTGCGCTGCTTAGCTGGTTGTTGCTGCCGGAGGAACAACCGGGTCTGTGGCCGGTGGTGGGAATGCTGTGCGTTGCGGCGGCTATTGTGTTGTTCAATTTGCCGGCGTTTCGGCAAAGGTAGCCGGACCGGAGTTCAGATGCGTTCGTGCTGGCGGCAGAGATCGAGGATCAAACCATCCGCCAGGCCGAATTGGGGGACGTAAATTGTGCGGATCCCCGCCCATTCCATGACCCGCAGATAAATAGTGCCGGCCGGTACCACCACATCGGCCCGATCCCGCTTGAGTTTGAACGCGCTGATCCGCTCTTCGAGGGACAGACTGTCGAGCCTGGCAAGAACCTGGGCCAGTTTTTTGCGGGGCAGGGGCTGTTCCTGCTCCAGCTTGGCCAGGCGATGCAGGCGACCGATATTGCCGCCGCTGCCGATGGCGGTGAGGCCCGGCTGGCGGGCATTCTTGATCAGCCATTCCCGCATTCGCTGTTCTTCCCCTGCCGGCACTGCGTTTTTTAGAATTCGCACCCCGCCGAGGTTAAAGGAATGAGAGGCGAGCTGGCGACCGGAGGCAAACAGGTTCAATTCTGTGCTGCCGCCGCCTACATCGACATAGAGAAAGGCGTCCAGATCGGCAAACTGCCGATCAATCCGGTTGCTGAAGATCAATTCGGCTTCTTGCCGACCATCGATGACTTCGAGTTGTAATCCGGTTCTCTGCTGAATGGCCTCCACGATTTTGGGGCCGTTCCGTGATTCGCGCATGGCGCTGGTGGCACAGGCCCGTACCGCTTTCGGGCGAAATACCGAGATCAGATGTTTGAACGAGATCATCGTCTCCAGCAGTTGACGAACGCTTTCCGGAGTCAGTTCCTTGTGGCTGTACACATCATTGCCAAGACGCAGGGGTACCCGCACCAGCATTTCTTTCTCGACCCGGGGGGCGCCGCGCAGCTGCACCCTTCCTATCAGGAGTCGTACCGCGTTGGTGCCTATATCGATGGCCGCATAGCGCTCACTCCTCACCCATCGCCTCCTGGTTCCAGTTAGAATTAGTACCCTCGGTCGCCGACGTTGCCCGGCGTGTAAAAAAATCAGCCAGGGCGATCTGGGATTGTACCACAGGGATTCCCTGGGGACGGTAGTGATTGTCCAGGGCTCCGTTCCAGACCCGCGCCTTGACGTTTTCCCGCCATTGCAGATCGAAATAATCCATCAATTCCTGGCGCAGATTCGGCTCGTAAATAGGGCAGGCCACTTCTAAACGCCGGTCGAAGTTGCGGGGCAGCCAATCGCCGGAGGAGATGTAATAGCGTGGTTTTTCTTCATTGCAGAAAATAAAGAAACGGGAATGTTCCAGAAAACGATCGACGATGCTGATCGCCTGAATATTCCCATGCAGTTCCGGCCGGTCGGGGACCAGGGAAAACATGCTGCGCACGATGAGCTGGATTTTTACCCCCGCTTTGGCGGCCCGGTTCAGCAGGCGTACCGTGTCGAAATCGGATAAGTTGTTGATTTTTACTTTGATCCAGGCCGGTCTTCCCGCCTTGGCAGCCTGAATTTCGCTGCGGATCATTTTAAAGGTGCGGTTGCGCAGGTGAAAAGGCGCTACGATCAGATGCCGGAAATAGGGGGTGCGGTAGGAATTGTCGAGAAAATCAAAGACTTTGGCGACTTCATCGGTAATTCGTTTATCCGCAGTCAGCAGCAGATGATCGGTATAGAGTGTGGCCGTGTCTTCGTTGAAATTGCCTGTGCCGACACAGGCGTAGAGTCTTTTTTTACCCTGTTCGCGGCGCGAAATCAGGCACAGCTTGCCATGGACTTTGAGACCGTGGACGCCGTAGAGAACCCGGATGCCCTCATCGCACAAGGTCTTGGCCCAGTGCAGGTTGGCCTGTTCGTCGAAGCGAGCCTGCAGTTCCATGATTACCGTCACCTTTTTGCCGTTTTTGACCGCATTGATCAGGGTATTGATAATGCTTGAGTGCTTTGCCAGGCGGTAGGCGGTGAGCTTGATCGAATGCACTTCGGGGTCGATAGCCGCCTCGCGCAGTAGATCGATAAAGCTGTCAAAGTCATGATAAGGGAAATGCAGAAGCACGTCCTGCTGGCGCAAGACCGCCATCCGGCTGGTGTGATGGCGAAAACTTTCGTGCCGCACGGAAGCGAAAGGGGGGTAATAATGCTCGGCCCGGCCCACATCGGGCAGTTTCATGAAATCCTTGAAGTTCAAGTAGCGGGCTCCGGGGATAACCGTATCATTGGTTACTAACTGCATGCGCGTCATCAGCAGTTTAAGCATCTTTTTCGGCATCTGCCGGTCGTAGGTCATGCGCACCGGCGCCCCTTCCTTGCGCCGTCTGAGACTTTCCTCGAGCTGCTGAGTATAGGTTTTTTCGACGACGTCCTCCAGGTCGAGTTCGGCGTCGCGGGTGACTTTGAAAGAAAAGGCGGCAAACTGACGATACTCGAACATGCAAAACAGTTCCGGAAGGCAGGCTCGGATGACATCGTCCAGCATGATTAGATCTTTTCGATGCCCCTTGTCGGGCAACTGCAGAAATCGCGGACACTGGTCCGAAGGAATGCGCAACAGAGCGTAATCCGGTTTTTTCCCCGTCTCTGTATTCATTTCTACCGCCAGGTAGATGGCGTGATCGATAAGCCGAGGGAAAGAACTTTTTCCGTGCAACAAGATCGGCTGCAGGCAGGCGCGTAAATGGTCAATGAAATAGCGTTTAACGAAAGCCATCTGGTCCGGGTCAAGATGTCGATCGTCCCTGAAAAAAATTTGTTCGCGGGCCAGTTCTTTTTCGAGCCGAAGGTAGATTTTTTCAAACTGTTGTTGTTGACAGAAGATTATTTTCTGGACTTCCTCAAGGACTTTGCAGGGATCCTGGGGATGAAGTTGCAGAGCGTCGACACCCAGTTGGCTGAGCCGCTTGAGGGTTGCCACCCGCACCCTGAAGAATTCGTCACGGTTCGAAGAATAAATGCCGAGAAAACGCAGGCGCTCCAAAAGGGGCACGCGCGGGTTGTCCGCTTCCTGTAAAACCCGCTCGTTGAAGGCCAGCCAGCTGACTTCCTTACTGATATAGTCCAGTTTCATAATTTCACCAAAACAAATGTGATCACCGTCCATACATGGGGCCGCCGTTGGCCGCAGATCCCGGGAACATAACAGGTCCATGTTAGAATAGCATTAAACGGATGCCGGGCAGTGTGCCCGGCATTGTTGCATTGTGTCTTGCTGGTCGGCATATGACTGGCTGCCTCTCCCTGTACCATTCCCAGTAAAAGATATGGAAACCCGGATCGTAACCTAATGGATCTTTAATGCCTTGCTAACAGGGCCGCGCTAAATCGTAACCGAGCCAAAGAGGATTCATTGCGGCTGAACCGCAATCATTTTTTTCAAAGGAGAAAACCATGATCAAGCCTGTTCCCCCGCTAACGGTTTTGTGGCGTCGCTGGAAGGGCGTGTCCACCGGCGTGCGTATCGAAGAGCGCCGTTGGCGCCGGTCCATCGACGCCCTGCATCGCGATTGCGATGGTCTCAGACAGCGTATCGTGGGCTCGCGATGATACCCTCCCGGTGAAGCTCAGGGAAAGTATACAAGAGCTTGGACAATCTTGTCGGGAAAGGTAAGGGGAATGCCGTATTCATCGCAGGGCCGTAACAACCCGTTACAGCTGGTTGCCCGCCATGGCGGGACAGGCAGGCCGCTCA
>NPIF01001138.1_pt2 | contig 10149 bp, 8 predicted proteins | sample 8637461 | NCBI WGS metagenome assembly NPIF01 (sample SAMN07420641, study PRJNA396082) | bioreactor metagenome | isolation source: sample BR12 brine-fed electro-methanogenic bioreactor BR | place: Japan: Kochi | collected 2016-12-09
GGTGCATGGTCCGAGGGGGCCAGCTGAAAAGAAGGACAAGATGAACAAGATTTTTCAGGATGAACAAGAGGTTTTCATCTTGTAAATCCTGAAAAATCTTGTTCATCCTGTCCGCTGTTTTCCTTTAAAACTGGAATTCCGCGATGACCGGCGCGTGATCCGACGGCCGCTCCAGCTTGCGTATCTCCTTGTCGATGACGGAGCTGGAGCATTGCTCCGCCAGGGGCGGGCTGGCAAGGATGTGATCGATGCGCAGGCCGATGTTGCGGCGGAAGGCATTCATGCGGTAGTCCCACCAGCTGTAACTCTTCTCCGGCTGCTCGAACAGGCGGAAGGTGTCCTTGAGGCCGGCGCCGAGCAGGCGCTGGAAGGCGGCGCGTTCCGGCGGCGAGAACAGCACGCTGTTTTCCCATGCCTTGGGGTCGTACACGTCGCGTTCGTCGGGGGCGATGTTGAAATCGCCCAGCACCACCAGCCTGGGCGTGCGTTGGAGTTGCGCCTCGATGAAGGCCTGTAGTTTCTCCAGCCAGTCCAGCTTGTAGGCGTATTTGTCGGAGCCCACTTCCTGGCCGTTGGGCACATAGAGATCGAGTACGTACACATCGCCGAACATGGCGCCGAGCACGCGCCGCTGCGGGTCGTCGAGACCGGGCAGGTCGGTGACGATGTCGCCGCCGGCAGGTTCGCGGCTGAGCAGGGCGACGCCGTTGTAGGTCTTCTGCCCGGAGAACACCACTTGATAGCCGGCGGCCTCGATCTCGGCGCGGGGAAACTGATCGTCCGACAACTTGGTTTCCTGCAGGGCAAGCACGTCCGGCTGGCGCGAGGCCAACCAGTCCAGCACCTGGGGCAGGCGCACGCGCAGGGAGTTGACGTTCCAGGAAGCGATTTTCATGAAGGCCGATACAAGTTGAAAGATAGAAGGGGAAGTAGGAGCCCACTCCGTGGGCGAATGATGCGCCGAGAGGACTCGGCTCCTACAGTATGTCGTGGTGCTTCAAAGCCTGAAGCCGCCATGGCGCTCGCGGATGCGCCAGTCCAGCCACATGATGCCGAGGATGAATCCCGCCACCAGGGATACCAGTACGGCGAAGAACATCCACCACGAGCGCGACACCTGGTTGTTCTGCTGCGCCGCGCGGGTCTGTTCGGCCAGCTGGCGGCGCGCGAGATCAAGCTCCTTGGCGGTGCGCTCATGCTGTTGTGCCAGCGACAGCAGCAGCACCTGCGCCGGCATGTCTTCCTGCAGGCGCTGACGGTGGATCCAGCCGGTGTTGCCGTCGCCGCTGCGCACCCGGACGAAGTCGCCCTGACGGGACAGTACCTGCAGGCTGGTGCCGGTGGGCAGCAGCCGGATGGGTTTGCCCGCGGCGCGCGGCGCCGGGTACAGCTCGGCCGCCAGGCGATCGGTAACGTACAGGGTTTCGGCGTTGATCGGCTGGAGCGGGAACAGCACACAGAGCAGCAACAGGGCCGGCAGGGAACGGTTCCTTCGCGGTAAGCATCTCATCGCGAGTAGCTTACTATCGTTATCGAGTATTGGACAATCCTCAGCGGGCCCAAGATTCAAGTTCAAGGTTGAAACAACACGGGCATCCTCTTGTCGAGCCTTGTCTTGAACCCTGGCCGTCTTCCTCAAGCCGTCATGCCGCTGTGGCGCAACAGGGGATCGATGCTCGGTTCACGGCCGCGGAATTCCACGAACAGCTCCATCGGTTCGCGCGCGCCGCCCTGCTCCAGGATCGCCTCCATGAAGGCGATGCCCGTGGCACGGTTGAAGACGCCTTCCTCCTCGAAACGGGAGAAGGCATCGGCGGACAGGACCTCGGCCCACTTGTAGCTGTAATAACCGGCGGAATAGCCGCCGGAGAATATGTGGGCGAAGCCGTGCTGAAAGCGGTTGTAGTGCGGCGGGCGTACCACGGCCACTTCGGCGCGCACCTCGTCGAGGATCTGCTGGATGCGGCCGCCCCGGGCCGGGTCGTATTCCAGGTAGAGACGGAAGTCGAACAGGGCGAACTCCAGCTGCCGCACCATCTGCATGCCGGACTGGAAATTGCGCGCCGCCCACATCCTGTCAAACATTGTCTGCGGCAGCGGCTCGCCGGTTTCGTGATGCCGCGCGAACAGGTCCAGCGCCTCGCGTTGCCAGCACCAGTTTTCCAGGAACTGGCTGGGCAGTTCCACCGCGTCCCAAGGCACGCCGCTGATGCCGGCGACGCCGGCCACGTCGATGCGGGTCAGCATGTGATGCAGGCCGTGGCCGAATTCGTGAAACAGGGTCTGCACCTCGTCGTGGCTGAGCAGGGCCGGCTTGCCGTCCACCGGCGGGGTGAAGTTGCAGGTGAGATAGGCCACCGGCGTCTGGCGGCTGCCGTCTTCCAGGGTGCGCGAACGGATGCATTCGTCCATCCAGGCTCCGCCGCGCTTCTTCGGTCGTGCGTACAGGTCGAGATAGAAGCGGCCACGCGGCGCGCCGGCGGAGTCGAAGATATCGTAGAGGCGCACGTCCTCGTGCCAAGTCTGTATACCGTCAACCGCACGGATGTCGAGGCCGAACAGGCGTTGCACCACCTCGAACATGCCGGCCACCACGCGGTCGGCCGGAAACCAGGGTTTCAGATCTTCCTGCGACAGGTTGTATTTGTGCCGGCGCAGTTTCTCCGCGTAATAGTTGATGTCCCATACCGCCAGTTCGCCGTGGCCGTGCTGCCCGTTTGCGTAGGCGGCGATTTCGTCCAGCTCGCTGCGCGCCATTGCCAGCGAGCGCGCGGCGAGATCGCGCAGGAAGCCGAGCACCTGCTGCGGCGTATCGGCCATCTTGGTGGCGAGGGAGTGTTCGGCATGGCTGGGATAGCCGAGCAGCTGCGCCAGCTCGTGGCGCAGACTGAGGATCTGTTCCATCACCGGCCCGTTGTCCCAGCGCCCGGCCTGCGGGCCCTGATCGGAGGCGCGGGTGGAGTAGGCGGTATACAGCTCCTCGCGCAATGCGCGGTCGTCGGCGTGGGTCATCACCGCGAAATAGCTGGGGAAGTCCAGGCCGATGCGCCAGCCCTCCTGCCCCTCGCGCTGCGCCGCCTGGCGCATCATGGCCCTGCTGCTGTCGGGAATGCCGGCGAGGCGCGACTCGTCGCTGATGAGCAGATGCCAGCCGTTGGTGGCATCGAGCAGGTTTTCCTCGAAGCGGGCGGTGGCCCGGCTCAGCTCCTCGCTGGCGGCCTTGAAGCGTGCCTTCTGTTGCGGCGGCAGGGCCACGCCGGACAGGCGGAAGTCGCGCAGCAGGTTGTCCAGGTGTTTGCGTCGGGCGGCGGACAGCTGTGCGTATTCCGCGCCGTCGCGGATGGCCTGCAGGGCGTGGTACAGGCCTTCGTTCTGCCCCAGCTCGGTGGCGTAGGCGCTCAGTTTGGGCAGGCAGGCGTTGTAGGCGGCACGCAGCTCTTCGGAGTTCATCACCGCATTGAGATGACTCACCGGCGACCAGGTGCGGCTCAGGCGATCGTCCAGTGCCTCCAGCGGCACCAGCAGGTTGTCCCAGTGGTACGTGCCCTGTTGCAGCAGGCGCACCACCGCGGCACGGTTTTCCGCCAGCACGGTGTCGATGGCGGGTTCGACATGTTCCGGGTGGATGGCATGGAACGGCGGCAGGCCGTTCATTTCCAGCAGGGGATTGGGCATAGATATAAACTCCACTCAAATCAAAGAAAGTCCACAAATGAACGCGAATGTACGCAAATAAATCGCACTAGACATTCGCGTGTATTTGCGTTCATTTGCGGACTCCGATTTGTTGTACAGTGGGGCCATGTTAAACGAAATCCAGTCCCATCCTTACGATGCCTTGACGCCGGATACCGTGCTCGACGCGGTGGAGCTCTGCGGCCTGCGCGCCAGCGGCGGCCTGCTGGCGCTGAACAGCTACGAGAACCGCGTCTACCAGGTGGCCTTGGAGGAGGGCGGCTTTGTGGTCGCCAAGTTCTACCGCCCCGCCCGCTGGAGCGATGCGGCGATACTGGAAGAGCACGCCTTCGCCCTGGAGCTGGAGGCGGCTGAGGTGCCGGTGGTGGCGCCGCTGGCCGACGCCGGCGGTGCGACGCTGCATGTCCACGCCGGTTTCCGCTACGCCCTGTTTCCGCGCCGCGGTGGGCGCTGGCCGGATCTCGACGTGCCGGACGTGCTGTGGCGGCTGGGCCGCTTTCTCGGCCGCCTGCACGCGGTCGGCGCGGCGCAGCCGTTCAGTGCGCGGCCGCGGCTGGACATCGCCGGCTTCGGCGTCGAGTCACGGGACTATCTGCTGGCCAGCGGCCTGCTGCCGCGCGAATACCAGTCCCGCTATGCCGACCTCAGCGCGGAGTTGCTGGATACGGTGACTGCGGCCTTTGCGGCGGTGCCGTCACTGAACTGGCAGCGCATCCACGGCGACTTTCATCCCGGCAACATCCTGTGGACCGACAGCGGCGCGCACATCGTCGACCTGGACGATTGCCGCAGCGGGCCGGCGGTGCAGGATTTGTGGATGCTGCTCTCCGGCGAACGCCACGAGCAGCTCATGCAGCTGGACGAGCTGCTGGGCGGATATGAGGAGTTTTTCGATTTCGACCGGCGCGAGCTGCGCGTGATCGAACCGCTGCGCACCCTGCGCCTGATGCACTACGCCGCCTGGCTGGCGCGGCGCCGCGACGATCCGGCCTTCGTCCTCGCCTTTCCCTGGTTCGGCACGCCGCGCTATTGGGAAGAGCACATCATGACGTTGCAGGAGCAGCAGCGGCGTCTGGCCGAGCCGCCGCTGTCGTTCAGCCCAGCTTGAACTGGCGCACCATACCCTGCAGCTGTGTCGAGAGTCTTGCCAGGCGCTCGCCGGCGCCGGTGATGTCCTGTGCGCTGCCGGTGGTGGTGTCGGCCAGGTTGCGGATGGTCACCACGTTGCGGTTCATCTCCTCGGCGACGGAGCTCTGCTGATCCGCGGCAGTGGCGATCTGCGTGTTCATGTCGCTGATGGCGGAGATGGCACGGCTGATGGCATCGAGGGAGTCCTCGGTCTGACGTGACTGTTCCACCGCGGCGGAGGCCTGGGTCTGGCCCTGCTGCATCACTGCCACCGCTTCGCCGATGCCGTTGCGCAGATTGTCGATCATGCTGCGTATCTTGCCGGTCGCCTCCTGGGTGCGTCCCGCCAGGGTGCGCACCTCGTCGGCCACCACGGCGAAGCCGCGGCCGCTCTCGCCGGCGCGCGCCGCCTCGATGGCGGCGTTGAGCGCCAGCAGGTTGGTCTGTTCGGCGATGCCGCTGATGGCCTCGGTGATGGTGCTGATGCTGTCGCTGTCCTGTTGCAGGCGATGGATCACCTGGGCGCTGCGGTCCACCTCATCCACCAGGCGGTGGATCGCCGCGCGCGCGCCGGAGACCACGCGGCGGCCATCGGCGCTTTCCTGTTCCGCCTCGCGTGCCGATTGCGCCGCCTGGGCGGTGTTGCGCGCCACTTCCTGCACCGTGGCCGTCATCTGGTTCATGGCCGCCGCGACCTGTTCGGTCTCCGATTGCTGCTGCTGCATGTGCTGTACGGTTTGCGTACCGGTGCTGGAAAACTGCTCCGCCGCGGTGGCCAGTTCGCCGGCGGATTCCAGGAAACGGCCGAATACCGTGCGCAGGCGGGCCTGCAGCAGCTTGATGGCCTGCTGCATCTGTCCTACCTCATCGTTCGCGTTGACCTCGATGCGGCGTGACAGATCGCCGCTGGCCATTTCCTTGGCGTAGGCGACGATTTGCCGCATGGGATCGATGACCGTGCGATTGAGCAGCAGGCCGATCACCACCATGGCAAGCAAGCCGACAACGCAGATAACGAGGATGATGCGGGTACTGGTCCGGTTGATGTCGTTCCATGCCGCGGCGAGCGGCCTGCCCGGCGACGAAGTACTCAGCGCCTCAATCTTCGCGCCCAGCGCACCGGCGCCCGGGATTCGGTTTTCCTGCCACAGCCGCTGCACTTCGTCGATCTGTGCCATGTGCTGTTCCAGCAGCAGATTCTGCCGGCCAGCGGCATAGCTGCTGACCAGCGCCACCAGGATCGCCAGGCTGGCGAGCAACACCAGGCTGGTGAGGACACGCACCTTCAGGCTGATGTCGAACACGTTGCGGCGTTTCGGCAGTTTGGCGGCGGCGTTGCTGCGCAACTGTGCGTAGAGTCGTTCCGCGGCTTCGATCTGCTCGCGTGCCGGGCGGGTGCGCACCGACTGGTAGCCGACCAGCTGGCCGCCTTCGTGCACCGGGGTGACATAGGCGTCCACCCAGTAGTGATCGCCGTTCTTGCAGCGGTTCTTCACGGTACCGCGCCAGCTGCGCCCCTGCTTCATGGTGTCCCACAGATCCTGAAAGGCGACGGGCGGCATGTCCGGGTGGCGGACGATGTTGTGGTTCTTGCCGATCAGCTCTTCCTCGCTGAAGCCGCTGATGTCGATGAAGTCGCGGTTGGCATAGGTGATGGTGCCTTTGAGGTCGGTGAGCGAGGTGATGGTGACATCGTCGCCATAGGTACGCTCCCGCTGGGTGACGGGCATGTTGATCTTCATGACTCCTCCTTGAATGTTCTTCTTGTTCTGTGCCGCCTGGGGCGGCACGTTGTCCGTCGTATTTGCATGCACCGGTGTGGGGGCGATGATGCCTGCGGACACGGTCATGTGGTTACAGGAATTCCACAGCCGTTTATGAGGGTATGGTCTAGGAAATTGACTTATGACAACAATCAGAAATTGTTATGACTGGAGGCGGGGGACAAAGGAGGTTTTATTGGAAGTGGGTGCAATTCACGGCCATCCCTGGCCTACACGGCATAAGTCCGTCCCTGGACAAGCGCCGCTCTTGGCCATCCCTGGCCTTCGCGGCATAAGTCCATCCCTGGACAAAAAAAATGGAAGGCCGGGGCCTTCCATTTAAGGGGTGTAACAATGTCTGGGTGGAATGAGTCTACGAATGCCGATTGATTTAGTCAAGTAATTTCTCGTCCTCGGGCGAATGGCCTAGAATCGCCTCATACCCTTGCCGGCGAACTCCCGATGGTCATGGAACACCGTTTTTCTCCGCGCCAGTCATTTCCACTGCACGTGGCGTTGTATGCGCGCGGCGCGGTGGTGGCGCACGGGGTGTGCCGCGACGTGAGTCGGGACGGGATGTATGTCTACGTGGATCCCGCCTGCCTGCATCGCAATGCGCTGGTGGAGGTGGAGTTCATGGCGCCGGACGGCAATGGGCGCCTGTGCCTGCCGGCGATGGTGGCGCACTGCGGCAATGATGGTGTCGGGCTGGTATTCGACGAACTGGCCGAGCCGCAGGCCCTGCGCATGCTGCGGGCCTACTTGCAGTCGCTGCCGTCCTAGTGCCCCGCGAGCGCCGTGTTGCGGCGGACGCGGCCCGCCCTATGACGCACCGCAGAGATGGATGCCTGTTCGGAACACCTGGTCTGGGGAGGGCCTGAACAAGTCCGTCCCGGACTTTTCAGGCGCACAAACCGAAGCGTGTGACTTTCGATTTGCTTCCTTTTCCAACGTTGTCGTCGGTGGAAAACGGCGGTCTTTCCCTAGGCCACGACGGCGAGATCGCGCCCCGCTTCCTTGGCGCGGTACAGTCCCTTGTCCACCCGCAGCAGCAGCGCGTCGGCTTCCTCATGCTCCTCCAGCATGGCCACGCCGATGCTGACCGTGAAGCCGATACTCTGGTTGTCCGGCCCGCGCACCCGTGCCTTGTGGCAGGCGGCACGTATGCGGTTGGCCAGTTCCAGCGCCTGCTGCTCGCCCTTGCCGGGCAGGATGGCGAGGAACTCTTCACCGCCGTAGCGGCCGATGAGGTTGATGCCGGGCATTTCGCGGATCATCAGGCGGGCAAACACCTGCAACACCAGGTCGCCGGCCAGGTGGCCGTAGGTGTCGTTGATGCGCTTGAACAGGTCCAGGTCCAGCAGCAGCACCGACAGCGGGCGCTGCTTTTCGCGTGCCCGGGTCACTTCCAGATCGAGCCACTTGGTGAGCACGGCGCGGTTGACCAGGCCGGTGAGGGCGTCGCGCGTTGCCTCGCGGTAGAGCTGCAGCAGCATGTGCAGCTGGGCCAGCTCCGCCCACATGGCGATACCGGCGAGCAGGCCCAGCAGCCATACTTCGCCGAAGGCGCGCACGGTGAACAGGGTACCGAAGCCGAGTTCGGTGCCCAGCACCACCATGCCGATGGTGAGGGCGTAGGCCAATCCCTCCAGCAGGGTGAAGGGGAACAGTGCCAGCAGCGACACCACCAGATAGGGAAGGAAGCTGTAGCCCATGAGGATGCCCGCGTCCGGCACCTCGCCGCCGAGCACGATGCGTGAGCCGATATAGAACAGGCCGGGGATGGTGATGAACAGCGCCACCCGCAGCCGCGCAAGGGCCAGGCTGTGGGGCTGCGCGGTCCACAGTCCCAGGAGCAGGAACAGGCCGCTGAAGGTCAGGCGCAGTACCAGCATCTGCTTGAAACTGGCTCCCGAGAGCAGGACCAGGTCGATGGGGATCCACAACGGTGCCAGCAGGGCGAAGACGAAGCTGAGCAGGCGCACGCGCAGGTAGATGTATTCGGCGCGGGAGCCGTTGAAGTCGCGCGAGTGGTTGTGCGAGGCCACCATGTCCTGCAGCGTCGTGCGCAGCAGCCATTCACGCAGCCCGGAACGGGGCTCGTCGACCATCAGTTCCTGTTCGCTGTATTCGTCCGCCCGCTCGTTCACTCTCTGCCTCGATGACTGTCGTTGTTGTTATAGGTACGCAGTATACAGTGGCCGCAGTTCCTGTAGCGCTTCTTCCACCATCCCCGGCAGTGACTTTGCATACATGTCCAGCAGCACCAGCGCATTGACCGCGCCGTCCTCCCGCGCCGCCGCCCGCAGTCGTTCGGCCATGGCGCGATTGACGATTTCCACGTTGCGGTACAGATGAATCAGCCCGCTGAAACCCATTTCCGCCGGCAAGCCCTGCTGCTGACGGAAGTACTGGCCGAGCAGGTACATGCTGGCGGCGCGATACAGGGTTTCCTTCTCCGTGGCGAAGGGCAGGTGGAAGCGCGCCATCGGCTTGAAGAAGGCCATGTGCGGGCAGCCGCTGGTGGCGATGATCAGGCCCATCATGGCGCTGATGGCCGCCTGGGCCGATGTGTGGTGCAGGATGCGCCGCTCTGCGGTGATCACCTCGGTGTCCACCCGATCGTAGGACAGAACGTCGCCGAGCAGGGAAATCACCTTGACCAGCGAGCGGGCCAGCGGGCACCAGGGATGCTGTCCGGCGTCCAGCGGGCAGTGGGAGCAGCGATGAAAATCGAGCCGGGTCCAGGCCGGGGGTTCGGCGGCCTCATCCCCGAGCGGCGCCAGGTCGTTGCCGTCCATGCGTACGGCGAAACTCACCTCGCGCCCGTCGGCGAAGCGGAAAATGTATTGTATTTCCAGATCCATGGCGCGCCTCCTGCGGCCAAGCATATCAGTTCCCGGATCGGGGTGCCCCCCGGGCGCCGCGGACTGTTAGAATCGAACATCGCAGCCCATAAGCAGGCCTCTTAGCCGGGATTTCGCAGGCTACCGGCGTCAACCAAGGAATCGTCATGACCAAGCACTACGATCTGATTGCCATCGGCGCCGGCAGCGGCGGTCTCTCTGCGGCGGAGCGCGCCGCCCTGCACGGCAAGAAGGCTGCCGTCATCGAAGCCGGCCGCATCGGCGGCACCTGCGTCAATGTCGGTTGCGTGCCGAAGAAGGTGATGTGGAATGCGGCGGGCATCGCCGGCGCACTGCGCGACGCCAACGATTACGGTTTCGACGTGCTGGTCAACGATTTCGACTGGAACCAGTTGGTGACTTCGCGCGAGCGCTACATCCAGAACATCAACGACTGGTACGGCGGCTACCTCAAGGAGTCTGGCATCGATCTGATCCAGGGCTACGCCCGTTTCGTCGACCGGCGCACGCTGGAGGTGGACGGCAAGCGCTACAGCGCCGACCATATCGTGGTCGCCCCCGGCGGCGTGCCGCTGATCCCGGCCATTCCCGGCGCCGAACACGGCATCAATTCCGACGGCTTCTTCGCCCTGCGCGAGCAGCCCAAGCGGGTGGCGGTGGTGGGCGGCGGCTACATCGCCGTGGAGCTGGCCGGC
>NPIF01007448.1_pt2 | contig 10145 bp, 12 predicted proteins | sample 8637461 | NCBI WGS metagenome assembly NPIF01 (sample SAMN07420641, study PRJNA396082) | bioreactor metagenome | isolation source: sample BR12 brine-fed electro-methanogenic bioreactor BR | place: Japan: Kochi | collected 2016-12-09
ATGTTGCCGCCGTCGAGCGCCGCCGCAAGACAACTGTCGTAGTTGCGGGCCCGCTTGGTGAAGATGTGGGCCTGCACCTGCCCGTTGAGCAGCGCCGCTGCTGTGTTGCGATACTGTGCGTAGGTGCCGACGATGGCTTCGTACGCGTCCTTGCGAACGCGCCGGTCCGTCGATCGCATGTACAGGTAGAATGCGGAGTCGTCGAGTTCCACCTCGTCGCCGTTCTCGTCACGAATCTTGGGGAACTGAATGTCGGCGTTGGTGAGAAGATTGTAGGCATTGCTCGGCGTATTGCTGACCTGCCCCGACCATGCGAGCAGTTCCTCTTCACGCGGCGAGAGAATGTGCTTCTCCTGACGATACAGATCGTCGAAGAAGTGATCGTACATCGCCAGCTCGGGGTTCTCCTTCATCCAGCCGCGGACCTTCTCGAGTCCGATCGCCTTCAATTCGGGGACAGCCCAGGCGGTCTTGGCGCTGTAGTCGACGAAGAGCGAGATTACGCGCTGCTTCATCGCCTGATACGTGCCGACGCGCGTGTCCTGATCGGACAGCAGCGACGTATAGACATAGACGCGCTCGAGCCGCGGCTCCAACTCCTCGCGGAACTTCATCGCCGCCAGCAGTTGTTCCGGCCCCTTGCCCAGCGTTCCCTTGAACGACTCCGCCTTTTCGCAGAGTTTCTTGACGGCCTCGAATTCCTGCTCCCACGCCTCGTCGCTGGGGAAAATCGTCTCCGTCGACCAGAGGTACTCCTTGTCGATCTCGCTCCGCTCCGGCACGGTCTTGTCCTGTGCCGTCGCTCCGTTGGCGGTCGCCAGAACCAGACCAAGCATAAGCACTCCTCTCCAATCACACATTCGTTCCAGCATCTTCATGTCCATCCCTTTCGTTGCGAATCCAAGGCTGTCGATTGTCTCCGAGGGGTCGCCGAACCGCGTGGCGGTCGGTGCGTTCGGGCGCTCCACCGTAGCGAGAAGATCATCGGCGGGCAAGCGTGCGGAGTCGTCCAGCCCCCTCACAGGCCGCCAACCTGTTTAAACGAAGGCCGGCCGACCCATTCACGACCGAGACGGCTGCAGAGGATTGCATTCTGGACTTATGCCGCATGCGATGATGTGCCGACGGCGGAGCGAGCCGCTGGAAATCGGCGCCATAGCCGAGCCGGCCGGGATTGCCCTGCCGGGTCATAAGTCGCCGTGACTCGTCCCGGAGAATCCGTCGGAGTTGGTGTTCGAGATTTGAGGTTAATGCTGGGAAAGCCGACCGGCATGTGGTACAACGGCTGCGCACTCGCTGAGCCTGAGGCTCCTGCCTGCTGAGGAACGTCTGATGTTTGATCCATTCCTGACCATATCGAGCGCAATCGGCGCCCTGTTCGAAATCGTCAGTACGACGATCTCCGCGTTTCTGCTGCCGATTGAGACTATCATCATCACACCGTTCGCCGCGATCTTCGGTCTGTTCTTCTGATCGCGCCACGACGGGTGCTTCCATTGAACGATTTCGCCAAAGTTCTGCGCAGAGGCTCGGCGCAGCGCGGCCCCGCGGGTTTTCAACCAAACTCTAAGGTAGGAAAGCCGACGCGCTACTCGCTCGCCGACGTCGTAGGCTGCGTGGCGGGTGGCGCCGGGTTGGCGGCCAGCGGCGTTCCCGGCGGCGGAGGCGGATTGTGCCCGATGACCAGTCGGCCGCAGACGGGGCAGAACGTATCACCCTTCTTGCCGACGTATTCATTCAGCAGCACATAAACGGGCGTCTTGAGCCGCTTCCACTGACCGTCTTCCTCGATCCAGTAGCACGGTTCCGCGGGATAGCCGGTCTTCTTCTTGGTATGAGGTGAATAGACCGGCAGTTTCTCACCCACCTCCATGGCGTGCATGAACGTGGCGCCGGTCTCGGTGCAGATGAAAACGCGTTCCAGATCTCGGGGAGCCTCGCGCTCAGCCACCGTGTAAGCGCGGTAGGTCATGAGCCCCGCCACGGCAAACAGGATGATGAATAGCACGATCCCCAGCCCGCCGGAAAGCGGGCCGCCCTGCCTGGCATTTGACGGTGTCGCGTTATCAACGTTGTTGTTGTTCGCATCAGCATGCACGGCCGGTACCTCGCAACTCGATCCCCCAAACCTGTTGTCGGGCCGTATCGTACACAAGAACCGCCGGATGTCCAAACAACAACATCCGGAAGTCCGCGCGATAGACTACCGCCGGACAATCCCCTCACGCGACGCTAACACGACGTGCCGGGCGGCCCGCGGATGGCGTCATCATGGCACGGACATTGCTTGAACCCAAGTCACTCGATCAACTCCGCGGAGTCCGCCGGAATCCACGCCTTGATCCCCCCAGCAAAACGGCCGCGGTGCCAGCGCTCGCCGTCATTCGCGCGACGCGTTTCGATCCAGCGGAACTCGGAACCGCTGGGAAGCGGAAACGAGACGGCCGCATCGTAGTCCGGTCCGCACCCCTTGCGCGGCAGGAAGTCCGCATCCACCACAACGCCGACATCGACGGCGGATCGAGAGTTCCCGCCCGCCGACACCGTTGCGATTCCGGCGGCGATGAGGATAACACCGAGACCCGAAATGAACAGCGCAGGGCCCGGACGACGGCCGGTTCCGGGGAAGATCAGCATCAGCAGCCAGGCCGCGTTCCAGGCAATCAGTGCGGGCAGACGCCAGCCGTCCGACGGCTCGCCGGCCGAGCGAGTGTCGAGATAATCCGCCGCATGCGATACGGTGGTGGTTCGGCCGTCGCGCAGCCAGCGTGCGAACGCGAGATTCTGTCGGATGCGTTCGTCGCGCGGGGACAGTCGCGAGGCTCTCAAGAGTGCAGTGATCGCCCTTGCCGGGTCTTCGAGTCGTGCATACAGCGTTGCCATGTTGTATTCGAGCGCGGCCGTTCGGCATCCGCTCGCGCGAATCTCGATCAGGTGCTCCAACGCCTCGCGATACAGTTGCGTCGCTTCTGCCGGCTTGTGTTCAGCAAGTTCGTCGGCGCGGCGGACGCAATCCAGTGCCGATGTCAGAAGTTCGCGGCGATCGCGCTCAGAGGCTGCGCGCTCCTCACTTCCCTCGCCCGCTCGGGCCATGGCTCCGCCAACGAGCAGCACCGCCGACGTGAACAGGATGAGCGTGCGCATCATTCCGTCAGTTCAGCCTCCAATGCACGCATGACCTTGACCGCATCGGCGACGATTGACTCAGTTGCCCGCCGATCAATCGTCGCCCCGCCATAAGCGGCCTGCTCAAGGCGCCGCAGTATGTCGTCCAACGCCTGTCTCGCTTTTTCGGATGCGCCGTTCACTTCAAGGGCGTCCGCGACCTTGCGGCGATCGTCGACATCCTCGCGCGCAACGAACGCGCAAACGAAACCCAGCACAGCCGCGCGCATTTCGTCTATCGAAGCCCCGGCGGAGCTCCGCTCGACCGCTCGAGCCAGCGCACGTCTGCGGCGCTCCCTCTCCGCTCGCTCCGCCGCTCTTTCGGAGTACTGTCGACGCCACCACAGAACCGCGCACACAATCGGCAAGGGCAGCGCAGCAGCCCACCATCCCCAACGNNCGTCGACCGTTCGCCCAGCAGCACACGATCTGGGTCAGTTTCGATCGGGGCAAGCGTCGGCACGGCTTCCTGCGGTGTCTTGCCTGCATCCGACTGTTGACGCGCCTCTGCCGACGGCCTTGGACGAACGAGGATTGCTATGGGCTCGCTGTGCGTCGTCTCATAGCCGCCGGTCAGAGGGTCGAAATAAACGAACGCGAGCGGCGGAATCCGTTCGACATCGAGCCTGCGGGGGCGAATCGTTCGCGTAAACAGCTTACGCGTGCCGAATATCTCGCCCGCTGGATCGTCGGGCTCGACCTCAAAGTCGCGTGCGAGCGCCTCGCTCTCCGCCGGGTCGGGCGGCCGCAGGCGCTCCAGTCCGCGGCCTTCTATTTCAATCGTCAGCGTAATAGGATCGCCGAGCACGACTTCGAGCGGCGAGGCAGTCGTTGACATCGTGTATTCGCCGATCGCACCGCAAAATCCCGCCGGCTGCCCCCGCTCGGGCAGCGGCTTGATCTCGACGCGCGGGACGTCCGGCGTCCGGCTCAGGACGAGCGGCGATTCCCCAGGAAGCAGCCCCCCGAACGGGTCTCGGCTCAAGCATGTCGGGTAGTTGTAAACAAAGACAATCTCGCCCCAATCGAGTACGCCCGGCTCCGTCGGATAGATCGTCTTGCTGATCTCGAACACGTGATATCGACGGGTGGATTCACTCGAGTGCGGCACGTTCGACCTGAAGTGCGCCCGGAGCATATCAACACCGGCGAAAACGCCGAGCCGCGTCTCCCGCTCGTTTCGGAACTCCTTACCCCACAGGAGGCGCCCTCGGGAGATGACAAAGTCGGCCTGCTGATCGATGCGGATCCACACGCGCAGGGTCAATTCGATGGGTTGCCCCACATAGGCCGTCGTCATCGGCGTTTCGACCTCGCAGATCAGCAGCGACTCCGTCGTTTCCTGAGACACGGCGATCGGGATCTGCGGTGTGTGTTGTACACGTCCTGCCGCCCAGATTTCGAACGGCGGCAGAATCAGTTGTCTCCCCTCGCGAAGCGGCCTCGCTTCAAAGCGATAGACGAGATCGTGCACGCGCCGGGCTGCGCCGTTTTCGATTGTTGTTCGCACATCGTCGCGAATCGGGTTGCCGGCAACGGCCTTGAGCTCGAAGTCACCGGCTGCCAGCGGCTTCGGTTCGACCACCTCCGGTGAACCATGGATGAGAACATCGACAACAAGCATCTGATCCGCGTAGAGGTGCGTCGTCGACGGTCTGACCTCCACACGCTGCGCCGTCGCCGGCGCAACCAGTGAAGCCGCTAGCCACACCGGCAGCATCCGGCACAGCACGCGGCGCATTCGGTGTCGTGGCGTCATGCTACCAGTCCTTCTCCGGCCGGGTCCGTTGTTGTTGCTGCATCGCGTGCCGGCGCAGCGCAGCCCTGCGTCGAAGCTCCGCGTCGCGGGCATCCTGTAACATCGCTTGGGCCTCTTCGATGGGAATCGGCTTCAGCGCGGTGTCAGATTGCTGCGGCTGGTCGCTCTGTCGGGGCCGCTGATTGCCTGCGCCTTCTGCCGGATCACCTTTCTTGCCCGATTCGCCCTGTTCGCCTTCCGTTTGACTCTCGTCGCTCGGCGAGGGCTTACCCTCCTGCTCGGGCGGACCATCCTCCCGCTGCGCTTCCTCTGCTGCCTGCTGATCGTCAGCGGATGATTGCCGTTGCGAGTCCTCGCTCGATCCTCCCTCTTGCGGCTGCGAGCCTTGGCGCGGTTCCGGCTGTTCGCGTTCATCCGCCAGCCGCGCTTCGAAAAACCGCATGAGCCGCCTGGCCAAAACGAGGTTGTTCGTCGCCTGCGGATGATCGGGGCTCAACCGCAGCACGTCCTCATAGAAGCCGATTGCCCGGGAAAGTTTGAGCACGGCGGACTCCGTGTTCTGAGCGCCCTGCACGGCCGATTCGTGCAGGCTCTGGGCCAGGTTGTAGATCGCGTCTGCTTCAAACCGCCGATCGTCCGTCGTCAGCGCATCCTGAAACACGGAAGCTGCTGCATCGAATTCGCCGCGCCGATACAGCGCCACGCCCCTGTTGAAGGCGATTTCCGGTGTCCCCGGAGCACGNNCGCCTTTGCGTACGCAGCCAGGGCCGCACCCGGCTTACCGTCCGCCAGTTGTGCGTTGCCCGCTTCAACGTATCGTGCCGCCGGCTCGCGTAGCCACTGCGCTCGAGCGTCGGCCGCCGACAGCAACGGAATGAGCAATGGCACAAGACATGCAGCATGCCGAGTGCGCGGCAGAGGGAGTCTCAGGCTGCGACGCCTTCGCCGTTCGGGGAACACCGTTGCAATCGCTATGAGAAGCAGCGCGAAAGCGGCGGGCCATTGGTAGCGCGCGTGCTTCCGCAGCGTGCGAGAATCCTGAATCGGCCGGCCGTCGATCGTCGCGAATTCACGTTCGTAGGTCCGCTCAATCGTCCTTGCCCCGCCGCCCCAGCCGCTCTCCGCAAATTCCCCGCCGCCGGCCGCCGCAATCGCCGACAAGGCGCCCACGTCCATTAGGGACCAGACCTGCTCACCATTGTGCGTCAGGTACGTGCCGCCTTCGGGGCCGTCGATCGGTATTCGTGCTCCCTGATCCGAATCGCCGTAGCCGAACGCGAACACACGGATGTCGCGTTCGGCCGCCTGTTGGGCGAAGGCCAGTGCGAGATCGTTGTGATCCTCGCCGTCTGTGAGCAGGAAAATAGCCCGCTTCCGATCCGGCGCGTCGTCGAACAGCTTCAGCGCGGTGGATATCGCCCTGCCGATGTCGGTGCCGCCGATNNCGCTGTGCATGCCCGCGTCGGCAAGCATCATGCGAATGTAGTCGTAGTCATCCGTCAGCGGGCAGAGCACTGCCCCGCGTCCTGCGAATGCCACAAGCCCGACGCTTCCACCGTCGATTCGTTCGAGGAGTCGGGTCATATCGTCCTTCGCGCGATCGAGCCGCGACATGCCGACATCCTCGGCCACCATGCTGCGCGACACATCAAGACAGACGACGATATCAATGGGCCGCTGCCGCACGTGCTCGAGATAATCGCCCCACCTCGGTCCCATCCAGGCAAATACCAAACCCGCGATCGCGCCCAGACACAGCACTGACCTGGCGGCGCGGCGCGTGAGCGTTCCCGCCGGCAGAATACTCCCTGCCAACGAGGCGCTCGCGAAACGGTGCTGGTTTCTGCGTGCGTGCAGAACGCTCCTGATCGCGAGCAGCCCGCACACGACAACCAGCGCTGCCCAAGCCCAGCCGTACGGATTGTCGAAGCTCCATTCGCCCATATCGCTCATGCGTCCCGCGAATTCACGGCGTTTTCCTCAACCACGTGTCGCCCAGCATCATCTCCAGCGCAAACAGCACCATCGCACACAGCAGCAGCGGCGGGCATGCCCTATCCCCGACAGGAATCCACGCGTGGGCCAGATCGTGATACGTCACGACACTGCGCTCTTGCACAATGCTGCGTTCCAGTGCATCGATTTCTTCATATATCCGGCGCAGCGCGTCCGCGTCCGTCGCCCGATAGAAGCGCCCGTCAGTCATGCGGGCGACCTGTTCGAGTGCGTCTTCGTTGATTGCTGCAGGCTGTGTCCGCCCGCCGACCATCTCAAAACTCGGTGCCGCGCCAATGGCATACACCTTGATACCGAACGCGGCCGCTGCCCGTGCGGCCTCCTGGGGTTGGTACTTGCCCGCAGTCTGGTCTCCATCGGTCAGAAGGATGACGATACGGCTCCTGACCTTGAATGCGTCGTTCTCGTCAAACCGCCGGCCGGCGTAGCGCAAGCGCTCTACCGCGAGCAGCAGCGCATCCCCGATCGCCGTTCGCCCCTCCTCTCGCGTGGTCAATGGCTCGATCTCGTCCAACGCCCGGAGCAGATGCCGATGATCGTGGGTGAGCGGGCATTCCGTATCCGCATAGGTTCCAAACGCGATCAACCCCACAAGATCGGCCTCGCGGCCGTCGAGCGCGTTGCCGTCGCCGACGATGAATCGGCGAACGACGTCCTTGACGGCGTCGATGCGTCGCCAGGGCAGGCCGTCCTTACCGCGAAAATCCTCGCCGCGCATGCTTTCTGAACGATCCAGCACGAGTTGAATCGCCAGCCCTTCGGTCTTGATCGTCGTCCGCTCATCCGCCCGTTGCGGCCGCGCCAGGGACAGCACAAGACACACAGCGGCCAGTGTGCGCAGCGTCGGCAACAGCACCCGCAACCGCGATCGCCACGACTTCTTCAGCGAATGAACCTCGACACCATCGGCGAACACGAACGCCGCGCGACGAGAGCGGCGACACCACATCCACCAGATCAGCGGCACTATCGCCAGTGCGAGAAAGGCGGCCGGACTCTGCCAGACGATCATGCGGCCACCCCCTTTTCGACCGTGGCGTCGCCAGGCGAATCCAGCATAGTCGTCTCGGCGATGAACGCCCGCGCGGTGCCATCGAGCCAGGCGGCGGCGTCATCGGTCGGCTGCACCGCCGCGTACTTGACCGGATCACACGCGCGGACGAATCGACTCAGCACCTCGCGATGCCGCGGCTCGAATGCAGTCCCGCGCTGCACCGCCGCCAGAAACTCCTCGCTGGTCTGCTCGCCCGCGTGAATTCCGAATCGAAGCTCGATATACCGCCGCAGCACTTCGTTGATTCGATAGTGATAGTCTTTGGGTGCAAGTCGATGCTCATGCAGAGCCGCTGCAATCCTGTCTAGTTCCTCGATCGCCCATCGCTCCGGCGCGATGNNACACGCCGATGAGCCTCCGCCGCAAGTACGGAACAAGGCGGGCCACGAGCACCCATAGCACGGCCGCACAGGCGACTGCTACCATGCCCCACTGCACGATAACGCGCCACATCGGCGTCGGCAGTTCAACCGCGCCCGCAGCATCGGCCAGCCCCGAGGCGATCTGCACCTGAACAGGCTCGGTCCGCAGCGTGCGAACGCGCTCTTCTGCCTCTCCGCCTCCCCCGTCTTCGCAATAGCGAAACTCGAACGGCCCCAGCTTCGAAGCACCCGGCAGGGCGCTTTCCAGCGTCAAATGCAACGCGAACGTCCTCACGCCGCTACTTGTCTGCTGCGCGGACTCCTCCTGCGAGACAATGAGAAACCCCGCGAGTGTGCGGCCGAACGTCGGTGGTCTGACCTCCACGCCTGTTTCAGCCGTTNNAAAGAGAGCCTGACGTGCTCCGGCGTCGTAACCCGCGTGCGATCGAGGCTCATGCGGACCTCGACCGGTCCCTTGGCGTACACCTGATCGATCGAGGAATCGTCACTATCTGATGGTACCGATTGCCCCGCAGCGGTGGTTGAAACGCTACCCGCCAGCGCGACGACGAGCAGAGCCGCATGCAACCGCAGATACACGACGTGCCGGTGTGCTCCTTTCCCGCATTCGCACGCCCGATCGTCTTCAGCGAATCCGTTCATCGTTTGCATCCACATCCCGGCCGGCGGCTTCCTGCGCGGAATGATACTATGGATGTGCGGCGTGAGATATCGGAGCGAGACAGAATCTCGACGTGACGAAGAGCACGCGACGACCGCCGCTCAACTGCCGATCTCGATCTCAGGCTCGATGACGACGCCTTTGGGACGGCGGCCGAAGATCAGAACGATCAACAGCAGCAGGAAGGACCCGACGCCCAGACCGTAGGCCCACGATGCGCCGCGATAATACGACGCGTGGAATTCCGGCGCCCATTGCAGCAGCGCGTAGTTCAGCCCATCCATCGACAGCAGGCCGACGATCGCGACTGAGATTGCGTATGGCATCTGCGTCCATACGTGGCGTGAAAGCTCGCACTCGCTGGCAATAGAGGACAGCACTGTTGTGTCGCTGATCGGCGAGCAATGATCGCCGAATACCGCGCCGGTCAGTACCGCACCAACGGACGCGTAGAACAGAGGCATTGCCTGATCGGCCGGCAATCCTGCCAGCACGCCCGCCGCAATCGGGATCACGGCCGGGCACATGATGCCCATGGTGCCAAAGCTCGTTCCGGTCGAGAATGAGACGATGCCCGCAGTGATGAAGATGGCAAGCGGCAGAAAGTTCACCGAAAACGTGCCGGCGGCCACCTGCTCCTGAAGGAACGCCCGGGCGTGCTCGCCGAGGTGGAGGTCCTTGCCGCCCTGCGAGATGCCCCACGCCAGCACAAGCACGATGCAGGCGGCGAAGATGCGACACATACCCGAGACGAAACCGTCCATCGTCGTCGAGAGCGATACGCGTCCGGGATACACCGAAATCGCGATCGCAACCGTCACCGCTATCAGCGAGCCGTACACCAGCGCCGGATACGAATCCGCCCCCTTGAGAACGTTCTGAAACGCATCCTTCGCGCCAGACATACTTGACCACTGCAAAGCGATGCCGTCCCCACGGCACTTAACCACGCCGGTCCAGACAAGCAGGCCGACGACCGCACCGACAAGCGTCAGTACCGGAATCGCCCCAAGCCACCATCGCGAATCATTCGCCTCCGTCGTCGCACCGCTTTCAGCGTCATCTCGATCGTCGCCGGTCGCCGCGCGTGATTCCGCCTTGCGCATT
>NPIF01002284.1_pt1 | contig 10143 bp, 10 predicted proteins | sample 8637461 | NCBI WGS metagenome assembly NPIF01 (sample SAMN07420641, study PRJNA396082) | bioreactor metagenome | isolation source: sample BR12 brine-fed electro-methanogenic bioreactor BR | place: Japan: Kochi | collected 2016-12-09
CCTGAAGCACACTTAAGTATCTGCGAATCAAGAGAGAATGTCAACGTCGATCCCGTAATGGAGCGGTCCGCGGTTCGACTTCTACGCATGTCCGCAAAGCCGTTGACTCCCGGCGCTTAAGGCATGACCTTATGGGGCGTGGCTGTGGTCGGCCCCATCAGCGTGCGCCCGCGAGCCATCCGACCCCTGGAAAGTGGAGCCCGATCTGCATGTCCGCGAAAACACTGTATCTCATAGACGGCCATGCACAGATCTATCGCGCCTATTACGCCCCGTTCGGCAACCTGTCGTCGCCGTCGGGAGAGCCGACGCGAGCGGTCCACGTTTTCGTGCAGATGCTCCTGAACATTCTACGCGATCGGAAGCCCGACTATCTCGCGATGACGATGGATTGTGCCGACGAAACCGTGTTCAGGGTCGATATCGATTCCGAGTACAAAGCCAATCGACAGCCCCCGCCGGAGGATCTCCCACCGCAGATCGACCGCATCGTCGAGATTCTGGAAGCGATGCATATTCCGATTATGAGGCTCGAAGGCTACGAAGCCGACGACCTCATGGCAACTCTGTGCCATCGGCTCGCCGGGCCTGATCTGGACGTGTATCTAATCAGCAAGGACAAGGATCTGGATCAACTCGTCAACGATCATGTACGGTTGTTCGATCCCGGCAAGGATCGCGTCTTCGACGCCGAGACTCTGCGGCAGGAGAAGGGGTATGGGCCGGAACTTGCCGTGGACGCTCAAATCCTGATGGGCGACAGCACGGACAATGTCAAAGGCGTTCCCGGCGTCGGCCCGAAGAAGGCGGCGCAGCTCCTCGACAAGTACGGCTCGGTCTCATCGATCATCGAGCACGCCGATGAACTGACCCCGAAGCTGCGGGAGAACATGCTTGCGTTTCGCGATCGTGTCGAGATAACGCGGCAACTCGTCACGCTAAAGAAGGATGTTCCCTTCGAATTCGATCTTGCTTGGGCGAAGATCGACGCGTTTGAAGTCGTTGCGGCGAAACCGATTCTGGAGCAACTCGGGTTGAGACGGTTGATCGAGCGAATCGCGGAGGGCGGCGATGACACCAGCTACGTNNGACCCCGAACCGTGCCGTGCCCGCTGCCGGTGTCCCTGCGTCCCTTTTTGACGAGGCACCGGCCGAAAGCGGTCTGCTCGACGCCGCCTCCAGTCATGCTGAGTATCACCTTGTCGATACGGAGGCCGCATTGGCGTCGCTGGCGAAATCGCTGGCCAAAGTCGAGGCGTTTGCGTTTGATACGGAGACGACGAGCCTCATCCCAGCCGCCGCGGTGCTGGTCGGAATCAGCATCGCGTGGGAACCCGATGTGGCGTACTACATTCCCGTAAGCGGCGTGGGCCGCGTGTTGCCGCTGGATGTGGTGCGCCGGCATCTCTCGCCGGTATTCGCCAACGCTGACATCCGCAAGCGCGGCCAGAATCTCAAGTACGACGTCGTCGTTCTCAAGGTCGCGGACATCGAGGTCNNCTGACTTTGATTCTATGATCGCGAGCTTCGTGCTCGACGCGACGCGACGTTCGCACGGGATCGACGGCCTCGCGTTGGACCTGCTCAAGTACCGAAAGATCGCGACGCGCGAGTTGATCGGCAGCGGCAAGAAGCAGAAGACCTTCGCCGAACTGCCGACGGATGTGACCTGCCAGTACGCATGCGAAGATGCGGACATCGCGTGGCGGCTCTGTCGCAAGCTCGAAAGCCAACTGACGGATGCCGACCTGCTGAAGCTGTATCGCGAAGTTGAATTGCCGTTGCTCGGCGTGCTCGCAGAGATGGAACTTCGCGGCGTCGCCATCGATACCGACCTCCTGGCGAAACTCAGCGGCACGATGACGGATCGGCTTGCGGAACTCGAACACGAAATCCACAAACAGGCCGGACGACCGTTCAACATCAACTCGACCAAACAACTCGCCGAGGTGCTTTTCGATGAGCGCGGACTGCGGGTCGTCAAGAAAACGAAGACGACCCGATCGACGGACGCAGAGGTGCTCGCGACGCTGGCAGCGGAGACGAACGACCCGATCCCGACGCTGGTGCTCGAACACCGCGAGCTTGCCAAGCTCAAAGGAACCTACGTTGACGCCCTGCCGGAATTGGTCTGCGACCGGACCGGGCGTCTGCACCCGAGTTTTCATCAGACGGGTGCCGTCACCGGCAGGCTGTCGTGCAGCGATCCCAACCTCCAGAACATCCCGATCCGCACCGAATTAGGCGCGCAGATTCGCCGAGCGTTCGTCCCCGGCGACGCCGACAGTGTGTTGATCAAGGCCGACTACTCGCAGATTGAACTCCGCGTGCTCGCCCATTTCTCGGAAGACCCAACCCTATGCGCCGCCTTCGAAGAGGATCGGGACATCCACGCGTTCGTGGCAGCGCAACTGGCGGGCGTTTCGATTGATGAGGTTACGAAGCAGCAGCGCGGTCGGGCCAAGACCGTGAACTTCGGCATTGTATATGGCCAGTCGGCGTTCGGTCTCTCGCGCCAGACGGGTATGCCGATGGGCGAGGCGAAGGCGTTCATCGAGCGATACTTTGAGCGATACCCGCGGATTCGTGGTTTTCTTGATGAGTGCGTCGCGCATGCTCGCCGGTACGGCCATGTAAAGACGATTCTGGGCCGGCGGCGTGAAATTGCGGACATTAACTCGCGCAATCAGACAGCACGGAACGCCGCCGAGCGATTCGCGGCGAATACCGTGATTCAGGGATCGGCCGCCGATCTCATCAAAGTCGCGATGGTCAACATTCATCGTCGTATTCGGCGCGAAAACCGCCCATCGCGGATGCTTATCCAGGTACATGACGAACTGGTCTTTGAGACACCGAAATGCGCGGTCGCGGAGGAATCGGCCATGATCGCAGAAGAGATGTCGCGGGCCATTCCGCTTCGTGTGCCTGTCAAGGTCGACGTGGCCCACGGGCCCAACTGGCTTGATTTGGATACCTGAGCACGCTCGGACTTGACGCCGCGGGTCCGCCCTTTCAGAATCCCAGCCGCTTGAAATCAGGCAAACTCACTCGCAATGATTGGAGGAAAGGCAATGGATCGCCGCAGAAAAGCTGTTCAGACCGCACTTGTCGCCGCCGTGTGTCTCTTTGGGCTGGCCCCGGCGGCTGTGTTTGCGCAGGACGTCGTCGTCGTCAAGGTGAAGGGGATGGGGCTCGACCGAGACGCCGCCGTCAAGGACGCGTTGCGTAACGCCGTCGAGGAAGGCGGCAAGAACGAGCTGATGAGCAAGTCGCAGACCCAGGACTTTGCGCAGGCATACGACATTGTCCTGACACGGGCGACGGGGCTCGTCAAGGACTACAAGGTTCTTGACGAGACTCAGAGCGACGGCCTCACGATCGTTCGGGTCGAGGCGAAAGTCAGCAAGAAATTGGTGGACGCCACTTGGGGCGAGGTTGCAATCCTCCTCAAGCAACTCGGCCGGCCGAAAATCATGGTCGTCTTCACGGAAGTGATCCACGATCTCGAACGCCCGGAGGGGACACGGGAGGTGGTGCAGCGATCGAGCGTGCTCGGCACTCTCATCGAGCGGAAGTTGCTCAAGCTCGGCTTCAAGCTCGTCAATCCCGCACAGATGAAGGAGATCGAGCGCAAGAAAGCGGAAATCGCCGCGGCCGAGGATGATACAGCGACATTGAAGGCGTTGGCGAGCAGTTACGGCGCGGCCATCTACATCGTCGGTACCTCAAGGGCGACCGGGCCACAGAAGACCACCGCCGCCGGCATCAGCCTGAACATGTGGGAAACGGACGTAACGATTCAGGGCTACTGGACGGAGACCGGCGACGCGATTTTCTCAAATGCGATGGTCGGCGTTCGCGGCGGCTCTCGTGTGGCCGGCCCGGCGGGCGGCAACAAGGCCTTGGAGAAGACCGGCAAGAAGCTGGCCGAGGCTAGCGTCTATGACATGCTGGAGGCATGGTCGCGCGGCACAGCCGGTGGCGTCGGCGACGTCATCGTCGAGGTCCACAACGTTCAGAGCGTGAAGCAGGCTATTTACATCAAGAAGGCGCTGGCGGACATCAAGGGCGTCGAGGATGTGAGCAAGGAAGGCGCCAAAGGCACCGTCAAGTTCACCGTCACGACGAGCATGGGGGCTGAAACGCTGGTCGAGCACATCATCGAATTCGAATTCGAAGAGTTCACGCTCGAGGTCGAAGACCAGAAGATGAAGACAATCATCTGCAAGGTGGAATGACGCCTCAGCACAGGATCAACCGGCGGCGGGGCCGGCGTGGCCCCGCTGCCGACCGCATCTGGCAGGCGCTCTTTCGGACCCTCGTGCCCCCCCGTCGCCGCTCCAGATCGGACGCAGACGCGGTAAATGTGCGTCGCGTGCGATAATCCCGTCTGACAGTCCTGCGATAATTGCGATCTCCTGCTCGAAGCATGGACTTCCGTCTATCCCGCGTCTTAGATTGAATGTGGGGAATGTGCCTCCGCGCCCCAGCGGCACGAGGCTTCAGAGGGGGAAAGATCATGATGGAAGAGACAGCACGCAAGAAACTGGCAGAGCTTGAAGCGAAGATCGCCGCGTTGCCCGCCGTACAGCGGACGCAGCTTGAAGGTCTTCTGGAAGAAACCAAGGAGCGCCACGACCACATCAAGTCTAATGCTGACAGCGCCCGAAACGCCCTTGATGACTGGCGGCTGCTGATGAAGTACCGCGTTTTCGATCTCGAGGCGCGATTGCGAGAGAAACGGGCGAACTGATACGCAAATGACTGTTGATTTAGGATGCCTCGGAGCGAACCGAGTTGAGGTGCTTATTCTGCGCCTATCGCGACTCGCCGTGGCTCGATCGCGTACACGCTGTATGTAGGATTAGCGTAAACACGTCGCAGCGGCGTCAGGTCACCTGTGTGATGTGAGTCGAATGTGACGAGGTATGAGGCGTCGTATGCATTCGCAAGCCCCATCGCCCGCAGTGCGGTCATGTCAAGAAAGCCGGCGCTTGCGGTACCCAGATCGTTGAAATCCGTTCCACAAACATTTTTGAGGCGGTGATACCATTCCCGGGTGTCGCGCGGCAGGATCGGCATGCATTTCCAGTCGATGACGACAGGCCTGCCGGTGCCGAGCCGGAAGCCACCGCAGACCGGCGGGATGATGAAGCGCTGCCCAGGCTCGGTATTGTTACGGCACCATGCATAGAGCAGTTGTTCGTCCGGCGTGGGCGGTGGGCCCATGAAGTCCTTGCGTTGCGCCCCGACGCGCATCAGAAACGCGGCGATCACCAGCGGCACCGCGACAATGGCGGGCAGCAGAACCGCCCTGCCGCTCCGGATTCTGTCGAACCGCCAGGCACCGCACCGGGCGAGCACAACTCCGAAGAGGCAGCCCGCCGTCACGATCAGGCTTGCCTTGCCCGCGCCGAGCAGCCAGAGAGCGAGCAGGCATCCGCTCATCGCAAGAATCGCACGTTCGATCGGCACGCGGCTGCTTCGACTCAGGCCGACGGCGTAAGTGACGACCACAAGCGTTGCGAGACAGGACAATGCGTAGCGATTGACGCCGCCAATTGCAAGAAGGCCTCCGAGGGCGGTCCACAGGCACAGTGTCCCCCAGGGGCTTGCCTGAGGCCGCAGGGCTGACTCTACGATCGCCCCCGCAACCGCGATCTCCGCAGCCGACAGCAGGAACGGCGTGAGGCGATACGGAAACAGCAACGCGACAGTGTCGAGCGGAATCACGGTTGTCGTTAGTGTGCCGATGGCCGCGATCGCCGCGAGTGTCAGTAGGATGGACCGCGCGATGAGATTCGCTTTCTGAGCCGGCCGTTGCCACCAGATCGCAAGGCCGCCTGCGAGCATCATGGCGCCGAATCGCACGAATGGCTCGACGCCCCACGTCAGCGGGCGTGAGTGGCACGGCATGTAGATGTCGTGCAGGATGCGCGAAGCCTCCGCCGAGACGGCGAGTTGTTCTGCCGATCGCCCCTCCGCAATGAATGGCAGGTGAAAGCACACGGCGAGCCCGATCGGAGCGATAAGTGCGACTGCCTTACGAATCTGAATCCGCCGCAGATTCAAGAGTGTCACGCAACCCGCGATCGCAACGATCCAGACCATGTAGTTGACGTGGAACACAGCGCCGAGAAAGAGCACCCAACCTGCCGCAGTCCAACGCTCATACACAAGACACGTCAGACCCAACAGCAGGCAGACAGCACCGATCGTTGATGGTTGAAAGTAGAACGAGAGAATGCACGACCAGCCGAGCATGCCGCCTTTGGCGAAGTGAAAGAGGTACGCGGCGATCGCGCCGACCAGCAATGGGTATCGGTAGTGCTTTGCCGCCAGCGCATAGATGGCTGCAATCGTCGCAATTGCAAAGGCCGCGTTGAGGACCACGAACAGCAGGTCGAGGCGGATGAACGCCCCGCCTGCCACCAGCAAGGTATTGAAAGCGGCGTGGTGAGCTTCAGTTCGAGTCGTGAACCAGTCGCCCGCCAGAAACGTTGGATCGATTGCGTGAAGCCCGTGGAGAAGGTATTGCCGCAGGTTACCGCTGGCCCAGCCGAGGCCGTTGGCCAGCGCGAATCCCGCACCGATCGCCATGACGATGGGCCACGCGTAGAACCGATATCGCACACGGATGTTCAGCATAACTTTGTTGCGAGGACGGCCTGGTTGACGCACAGCGGACCGTGGATTCGCCCGAAGCGATCGAGCCATTTCAGGAGCGGCTGGAGCGCCTTGACTTGGAACGGGAACAGATGGATGCCGCGCATCTCGATGATGTGGGCACCTTCATCCTCGACCCACTTCCGCAAGTCCCGCCAGCGCGGCCAGTCTTCGATTCCCTCGTAAGGCCGCCAGTGCATGGCATTCGCCACCACGCAGAGCCAATACCAGATCCGATTGGGGCAGGTGATCGCGATCAGGCCACCCGGCTTGCAGACTCGGATCAGTTCGCTGACCGCACGCTGGGGATTGCGCGTGTGTTCGATGCATTCGGATGAGACGACGACGTCGAAGTGCTCGTCGGGAAAGCGCAGGTCCAGCACATCGCCGCAAACAGTGTCCGCATCGCACTTCTGCCGGACCTGTTCGAGCAGCGTCGGCCCGATGTCGAGCGCCGTCACGATGGCCCCGCGCTCGCAGGCCCGCTTGCTGAACCAGCCGGTGCCGCAGCCCGCATCCAGCAACGTTCGCTCGTTGAGGTCGTATCGCCCGAGCAGGGTGTCGAAGACCGTGTCGACGCGACGCTTGAGGTCGTACATGTTCATGATCGCGTCAAAATCCGGCGCGATGCGATCGTAGAAGAGCTCGATTGCGTCAGGCGGACTCGTCGGTGCCGGCTCTGCGGGAACCTCCTGCGCAGGCCGCTCAGTCGCCCAGAAATCGCGGGCGTGCTCGTCCGGCAATCGGCCGGCCACCAGTTCGGCGATCCTGCCGGCGGCGTGGTGTTCATCGAGCAGGAAGAGGGACGAGTCGTCTTCCTCGTCAGACTCCGCCAGACGGAGGCCGTGGGCATGTTCACGTTTGGGCAGACTGTGGATCAGCACGTCGTGCGGCCATGTGTGTCCGCAATCACGGCAGAGCCAGTACGGCTCGCCCTGGTGAATATTGCGGAGTTCAAGCAATGAGCGATCGAATGGACAACGGCGCTGGGATATCCCTGCTGACATGTATTCCCCTCCGTGGGATTCGTGTCGTGCAGCCGATGAGCTGCCTGTTTGTGGGCATATCGGTTCGGCCTGTCGGCGCCATCACAAGTGGCGCCTGCTCGATCACAACCGCGGCCGGACGCTCCGATGCCGGCGACGCAGGTTATCGCTGCCCGCGCGGCGGAACTGTGACGGGCCGTAAGCGCCGCGGCCCGGCGACGGGGGTGCGTTCCGAAAAAACCGCCCGCAACACGTGATGTTCCGAACGCCACGGCGGGATCAGTCCGTCGGGGCTTGCTTTTGGGCATTACGCGGGGACAATGCTGGCCGTCGAAATGGATTCGATCACTGGCAGGAGTTCGCACAATGAATCGCAGAAACATCGGCACGGTCCTATTCTGTGTTGCCGCAATTGCAGCTTTTCAGGTCACGAGCACGACAGGGCAGACCAACCCCTCCGGGGCGAATCCGACGGATACGCCGCCGGTCGGCAACAGGGTCGTCGTCGTAGACCTCGTCCGCATATTCAATGAGTGCCAGCAGATCGCCGACCTCAACGCGATGATCAAGAAGAAGTCCAAGGAACTCAGCCAGGAGGCGGAGCAGCGTCGCAAGGTCATCGAGGACAAGCAGCTTGAACTTACCGCCTTCACACCCGGGACACCTGATTACGAGGCGAGAAGAAAAGATCTTGTCCGCCTGAACATCGAGGCCAACGTCTGGCTCAAGGTTTCCGAGGAATCGATGGAGCAGGAAAAATTCGAGTGGACGCGGATCATCTACGNNGGCCTGCGCGTCATCGAAAGCCTGAGCCGCGAGCGCGGTTATGAGGTCGTCGTGCAACGAACCGAGTTCGTGCCTGACGAGGTCGGTCAGAACGTCCAGGCGCTGAGGCGGATGATACAGGATCGTACTGTGGTCTATCATGCGCCGGAGATCGACATCACCTCCGAGGTCATCCGCCGGCTTGACGCCGACTACCAGGCGTCGGGCGGAATGAAGATCACGATGCCGAGTTCTGAAGGCGACTCCGAATAGGCTTGAATCGAGTCTTGATGCCGACGCGGGGATGTGTCGCTGAGGAGAATCTCAATGACCAACGAATCGGGCGTCAGCCTTCAGGACATCGCCTCCCGCTGCGGCGGGCGGCTTCTCGACCCCTCACGGGCGGAACACCGCATCGTGCGCGTCGCTCCGGTCGATGGCGCGGGCGAGGACTCCGTGACGTGGGTAACGGATTCCCGACACGCCAGGGGATTGTCGGACTGCAAGGCGGGCGGCATCATCGGAACCGACTCGCTGCTCGAAGGCGACCCGCGCGGAATCGCGGTTGACGATCCGGAACTGGCGATGGTGCGCGTGCTGGGAATGCTGGGGGAGGCGAATACGCCGCCTGCGGTCGGTATTCATCCGACTGCGGTCGTCGATGCAGGCGCGGAGATCGGCAATGGCGTCGCAATCGGCGCTCTGGCGATTGTCGGCCCGGGCGTTCGCATCGGTGACGACTCCGTAATCCACGAGGGTGTGAGCCTGGGGGCCGGCGTGACGATCGGCTGTCGCAGCGTGATTTACGATCGGTGTGTGGTGTACGACCGCTGCTCCATCGGCAATGACTGCATCCTGCACGCGGGTGTCATCATCGGAGCCGACGGTTTCGGCTACGTTTTCCGCAACAATCGGCACGTTAAATTCCCCCACATCGGGACCGTGCAGATCGAGGACGACGTCGAAATCGGGGCAAACGCCTGCATCGATCGCGGCAAGTTCGGCGCTACCCGAATCGGCCGCGGATCGAAGATTGATAACCTTGTCCAAGTCGCCCATAATGTTGACATTGGCCCGTTGTCCGTGGTGGTTGCCCAATGCGGACTCGCAGGAAGTGCGCGCCTCGGAACGGGGGTGATATTGGCGGGTCATGTCGGCGTCGTCGAAAGCGTTGCTATCGGCGACGGCGTGCGCGTCGGCGCACAGTCGGTCGTTACGCGTGATACTCAGGCTGGAGCGGTGCTCCTGGGCTACCCCGCCCGAGATCACAGGAAGGCGCTTCGCGAGCAGGCGCACATGCGCAGGATCGGAGAGTACGCCGATCGAATCGCGGCACTTGAGAAACGGATTGCAGAACTTGAAGCGTCAAAGGACCATTCGTAAGTCCACTGAGATCACCGGGCGTGGGTTGTTCACGGGCGAACCGGTGACCTTGCGCTTCAAGCCGGCGGCTCCCGATGCGGGGATCGTCTTCGTTCGCGTGGACGGGACGGCCCCTGCCCAGATCCGCGCCCATGTATCCAACGTGACGAAGCGTGCGCGTCGCAGCTCGCTGCGGAACGGGACACTGGCGATCGAAACCGTCGAGCATTGCCTTGCGGCCCTGCACGGATTGGGCATCGACAACCTTGAAATCGAAATCAGCGGCGGCGAACTGCCCGGTGGTGACGGCAGCAGTCTCTGCTTTGTCGATGCTCTGCGCGAAGCGGGCGTCGAAGAGCAT
>NPIF01004458.1_pt1 | contig 10133 bp, 9 predicted proteins | sample 8637461 | NCBI WGS metagenome assembly NPIF01 (sample SAMN07420641, study PRJNA396082) | bioreactor metagenome | isolation source: sample BR12 brine-fed electro-methanogenic bioreactor BR | place: Japan: Kochi | collected 2016-12-09
CTGGCGGTGAAAGACAACACGGCGGATCTGATTTCACCGCCTATCGAGCTCCCCAAAATCCCCCGTTTTTACAGCTATGGAAACGGTCAGGGGTATCTGCAGCCGGTGGATGTTAATAACATCCCCAATCTGAACAAGATGATGCCGGTTTTCCACAACGACCAGACGCCTTTGTACAACGGCATGCGTTACGGCGTGCCCTACAACTGCGGTCCCTACGGTCTGGCCTATAACCGCGACAAGGTCCCGAATCCACCGGAAAGCTGGAATGTTTTGTGGGACCCGCAATATGCCGGTCAGTACACCATCAACAACAACTTCCCCAAGGTGAATGTCTGGATTTCCGCTTTGGCCCTCGGCTACAGCTATGCAGACATCTTCGATATCAACACCCTCGACCGACCCAAAGTGCAGGAAAAACTTAATGCGCTGGCCAAAAACGCCAAGAGTCTGTGGGACGGCGCTGCCAACCCGGATGAATTTCCCGAACTGGCTCTGGCGACGACCTGGGGTTTCGCGGCCCAACAAGCCAACCTGAAGGGCGGCGACTGGCGCCTCGCCCTCCCCGCCGAAGGCGGAACCGCCTGGATCGATGCCTGGTATCTTGGCGCCGGTGCCCGGGGCCTGACCAAAATCCTGGCCGAAGAGTGGATCAATTTCATGCTGGACCCCGAACGCCAGGCCGATGTGGTCAAATCTCAGGGCGTATCCCCCGTCATGGCCGATACCGGCGGGCTCCTCAATGACGAGGAAAAGGCCATGTTCCACGTAGGCGACGAAGCCTACTTCAAAACCGTCGCCCTGTGGCGGGTCCTCAGCGAAGAGACCGAACAGGCTTTCAACGCCATGTGGGAAGAAGCGAAACAGCAGCGTCAGTAATCCATCGTGGGGCAGGTAGCTACCGCTCCCATTTTTAATAACCTCATACCCCGCCCGAGAAAATTCTTCCTGGCGGGAGTGCATACCCATCAGACGAGACGGAGGTAAGCGAATGTTGACAAAGAGTAAATTCATAGCGGGCATTACCGGCGCACTGGTAATGACCCTGCTGGCCGGACTGGCCGGAGCCGTCACCATCGGCAGCGTTAAGCCCGGTGAAGACGTCCTGCAGTACGTCAAACGCACCCAGGGAAAATTCGACCACACATACTACCAGCAGGTGATCGGCGCCGCCAACGCCTTCAAAGAAGGCGACGAGGCCATCGGCGTCGCCGCGGACAGCGAATTGTCCCGCGAAAACGCCCGCAAACTGTTGGCCAACACCACAATCAAGGATATTACCAACACCTCGCTGTTTGTGGACGGCCAGGACGAACTGATCCGCAAGACCACGGACAAAGCCAAGTACAACAAGGTCAAAAACATGACCATGGGCGCCTTGAAAAACTTTCTGCTCACCAGACCCGAAGTCGAAATCAAGGGCATCATGGGCGGACTGCACAGCGACGTGATCGGCTCGGTGGTCAAACTGATGTCCAACGATGAACTTATCCGGGTCGGCCAGAAAATTTTCAACACCCTGCCCGGATCCAAAATCGGAGCCAAAGGCTACCTCAGTGCCCGGATTCAACCCAACTCGCCAACGGACAACATTGAAGATATCCAAATGCAGGTTCTGGATGGCTTCGCCTATGCCGTGGGCGACATCGTTATCGGCACCAATCCGGTAGACAGCCAACTGGAAGCCACTCTGCGCGTCGAAAACGCCCTCAAAGAGATCGTCACCGCTTTCGAACTGGAAGATACGGTCCCCTGGTGCGTTCTGGCCCACATCGACGGCCAGGCCGCAGCCGAAAAAGAAGAGCCCGGCTCCACCGCCATCTGGTTCCAAAGTCTTGCCGGTACCGAGAGCGCCAACAAGACCTTCGATCTGACCCTGCAGAAAATGATCGATTACGCCAAAATGCGTACAGGCCCCTACGGCCTCTATTTCGAAACCGGCCAGGGTGCTGACTTTACCAACGGTCACGGCCACGGTTTCGACATGGTTATCCATGAATCCCGCAAATATGGTTTTGCCAGAGCTTTGCAGCAGGAAATCGCTAAAGCGAAAGGCGTTCCCGAAAATGAGGTCTGGCTGCACCTCAACGACGTGGCCGGTTTCATCGGTCCCGAGGTCTTCAAGACCCGCGAGCAGCTGGTCCGCTGCTGCCTGGAAGACATCGTCATGGGCAAACTGCACGGCCTGGTGCTGGGCCTCGACATCTGCTCGACCCTGCACATGCCCGTCACCCTCGACGATCTCGAATGGTGCCAGGATCAGATCGCTCCGGCCAACCCGGCTTACCTGATGGCCCTGCCTACCCGTAACGACCCGATGCTCAGCTATCTGACCACCGGTTTCCAGGACCATGTCCGTCTGCGCGAGAAGTTCGACTTTAAAGTTAACGACGACATGTGGGCCTTCTTTAAGAAAATCGAAATAATTGATGCCGACGGCAAGCCGACCAAGCATTTCGGCGATCCGGCCTGGGTGTACTACAAGTTCCGTCAGGCCCAAGGCGACAAACGCTCTTTCGACACCATCTATGCGGAAGGTCAACAAGCCATCAAAAACGTTCAGAACCGCGGTGTCGATCTGGCCGTTGGTTATGGAGAGAACATCTGGGATCTGGAACCGGTCACCAATAAGCGGATCCACGATCTGTACGATGATGCCAAAGTTAGCTTGTGGGCCGAATTCTCACCTGAATTTATCAGCACCATCCCCAACGCCGTGAGCATCAGCAGCCAGTCTCACGATCGTGAAAACTACATCGCCGCTCCCTCCAGCGGTGAAAAGCTGTCCGCCTCGGCCGTGGCCACTCTGGACAAACTGGCCGCTTCCTGGAACAACAAGGCCCCCGATGTCCAGGTGGTGATCTCCGACGGCCTGAATGCCAAGGCCATCATGGATGAGGGTCACCTGATGCCCTACCTCATCGAGCTGAAAAAACAGTGCGAAATGGCGGGCCTCACCCTGTCCGACAAAAACATCGTGGTGACCGGCGGACGGGTTCGCGCGGGTTACAAGGCCGGAGAAATTCTGTACAGCAAGGCGGGTTCCATGCCCAAAGCCGTGGTTCACATCATCGGTGAACGTCCGGGTAGCGGCCACCATGCCTTCTCCGCCTACCTGTCCAAAGTGCAGCCTTCTGCCTGGGCTGATAAAGGCTCCGTCGACCACGACCAAAGCAAGGTGCTCTCGGGGATTTCCGATACGGGTCTGAAGCCCGCCGAAGCAGCTCGCCAGACCGTGAATTTGCTGAAACAGATGTAACATCCTCCTGACTGCAATTGGCCCGGAACCTTTGGCATGGGGTTCCGGGCCCTTTTCTTCCTACCCCGTCCGTCACTGATTCTCTGGTCCTCTTCTGACCAGTCGGCTATGTCACTCAACCTGCGAAAATAATCGCCCCCTCGGCGTTTTTCTTCATAAACCTGAAGCACCCGGATGGCAGATATGATGGACCCCGCATTAAATATCACGGCAACCGAATCGCGCCCCCGACCCCGGGCTCTGGCCCGGGATGTCTGGCATAAAACCCGTTTATGGGCTCATGCCATGTCGCTCAGCCCCTATTACCGCTACGGGGAGATCGGCAATCTGCTCTACACTTTCGGCAAGGGGATCCTTGAAGGCGCGATTCTTTACACCATGTTTTCCATGGCGCAGAACGAATTCAAGGTGGCGGCTGTGCTTGGCGTGCTGACCCGGTATTTCTATCCGATCATTACCTTTATCAGCAGTCTCAAGGTGTCTTCGTTCGTAGACTATCTGGAAGGCCTCGCCAGCGAGAACCTTCAGGTCCGACGGCTGATTCGGGCGCTGGCTATGGTCGGCGGCGGGCAGGCGCTGGGGGCCCTGTTGCTGCTGTTGTGTTACCCGCCATTGTTCATCGGGCTGGTCGGCGATTGGTCGGGGAGTGGCTACCTGCTGATCGCGTTGTACCTGCTGCATCATATCTGTGATGGATCTGCTCAGGTCGTTGAAGGGCGGGTCTGGTTCAAACTGATCGAAATCAAGCTGCGTCATGGCCGGCTGCGCCATATTTCGGAAAATTTCTGGGGCATCCACGCCATGAGCCAGAACATCATGATGCTTGCGGGCCTGGTGCTGCTGTGGATCACCACCTTGACTACCGGTCTGTTTCAGGACCGTCTTGGTCATGGTTTCATGTTGGGAATCGTGATATTCGGAACCCTGCTTACGGCCCTTTCCAAGTTCAGCCTGCCCCTGGCCTGGAAATTCATCCTGCCTCGGGAGAAACACGAGGCAAAGTAAGCAACAGCCGCTTCGGCAGCGGACAAAAATAGCGCGCCTGCCCATTCTGCACGTTGGCCAAAGATAGCCTATGCCCTTCATAGAAACAGCGTTCAGCCCTGAGGCCTTTTACCGGATTCTCAGCGGCTGATTTGAGCCTTGAGGGAAACCAGAATTTTCCCCACCCCCAGAAACACTACGAAAAATTCCAGGCGGCCCAGAATCATCCCCAGGATACCGGTCCAGAGCAGCCCGGTGGGTGCATCCGGTGCGGTCACCCCGACGGAAAGCCCTACCGTACCCAGGGAACTGGCAAATTCAAACAGACTCTGTTTCAGGGGATAGCCGTAAGAGGCCACAATCCCGGTGCCCACGGCCAGGACAACCAGATAGAGAAAGGCAAAGGCCGCGATCTGCCGCAGGTCGCTGTCCCGTAAAAAGCGATGTTGCTCTCCCACCCAAACATCGGTTTCGGTTATGGCATGAGCGGGCAAGAACATCCGTCTCAGTTCCATCAACAGTCCGCGATACAAAGCATAAACCCGGTATTGTTTGAGCCCCCCGGCGGTGGATCCGGTGCCTCCCCCGACGATCATCAACCCAACGAGCAGCAGCCAGCCCAGACCGTTCCAGTCGTTATAGCCGACCGTGGAAAACCCGGTCGTTGACAACGCCGAAACAGTTTCAAAAACAGCGGTGCGAAGCTGCTGGCCAAAACTTTCGTAAAGCTTTGTCGTGACCCCAAAAAACGCAATCAGTACCGCGAGGGGGATCAACAACATCTGCAAGCGAAGTTCGCCATTTTTGCCGACAGCACGAAACTTGCCATGCAGAAGTGCGTAACCGGTGACAAAATTCATGGTCCCGAGCAGCATCAAAAAAACCGCGACAGCTTCTATAGCAGGACTGTTCCAATAGCCGATCGATGCTGCTTTTGTAGAAAAACCGCCGGTCGACAAGGCGGCAAAGGCATGATTGATGGCATCAAACCATCCCATACCGGCCAGAAACAGGGCCACGCACCCGAAGACCACGTAGCCGCTGTACATGGAAATGACCAGTTTGGCAGAACGACGGACGTTGGGAGCCAATTGATCCGCGCGTCCTTCGGCCGCGCTGAGCCCGCTGCCGCTGGGGCCGCTCAAGGCGCTGACCATGATAATGGCGAGCCCGGCGCCGCCGGCCAGTTGCATCACGCTGCGCAACAACAACAGCAGATGAGATGCGTTCTCTACGTCCACCACCGACAACCCGGTGGTGGTCCAGGCGCTGGTGGCTTCGAAAACAGCCTGGGTAAAGGTTAGCCCGCCAATCAGCATAAAAGGGGCGGTTCCCGCCGATATGGCCAGGAACCAGGACAAAACCACGACCGCCGCGCCCTCCTGCAAGGGCAGCGTGGCGCCGCCTCGGGGCAGCAGGCAGCGCCAGAGGATCCCGCCCAGCAGGCTCAGACCAACCCCCGGCAAGATCAGCCCCCAGGCCAGTGGTGCCTCTTCGGCAAAAAACAGCAAGCCAAGACAGGGCGAGACAATCAAACCGCCCACCAGCACGCTGACCAGCCCCGTGTAGCCAAGCATGATCCGCCAGCGCCGCCGCATAAATTCGGGATATCGTGCCCGGTTCATCCGTCTTCTTCCCCGGTCAAGAGGCGCAGCACTCCATCGTAGCAATCGGGTCGGCTGATGACGATCAAGCGGTCTCCGGAGCGCAGGCAGGTTTCACCACGGGGCACAATGACATCCTCACCGCGCAAAATTCCGCCGATCAAAGCGCCCTCGGGGAGTACCAAGTCGCGTAGCGCCTTATCCACCGCCGGGGCCCCATTGCGCAGCGCCACTTCGGAGATGGTCACCCGTCCCTGGGCCAGAGGAATAAGGTTGGCGATGTCCTCGAATCCGGCGCGCTCTTCCAGAATACGGGCTATGATCTGGGTGGAACTAAAGGCGACCGTTACGCCCAGTTTCCGAAACACCTCTTCGTTCTGAGGGTCATTGACCAGAGCCACGGTGCGGGGAACCCGAAACATTTTGTGGGCGATCTGACAGACCGCGAGGTTGTCCTGGTCTTTTGCCAGCAGCGACACCACCACATCGGCCCGACGGGCTCCGGCTTCTTCGAGCAATCGGGAGTCGCTGCCGTTGCCATGCAGGACCAGCGCCTTGACCCGGCGCGAGAGGCTCAGGGCTTCGGTGGTATCGTTGCTGATCAAAGCAACCTCGTACCCCTTGCTGGCAAACTGACGGGCCAGATAATAGAGAAGTTTGCCGGCACCTACGACGATGACTCGCATGGTTCAAGTCTCCTTTCCCGGCACCAGACTGGCCAGAAAAGCATCGGCCATCAAATTTGTCGGGCTGACGGTTTCAATACCAAACTCCCGATAAACCTCTTCCCGGCGCGGATCGAAAACTCTCGCCAGCACTTTGGGAACCTGAAAAACCTTCAGGGCGACCTGAGCCACCATCAAATTCACGTTGTCCTCTTCCGTCACGGCCAGCAAACAATCGGCTCGGTGAGTTTTAGCGGTTTGCAGAACCTCGATCTCCACCGCATCACCGACAATGCGAAAGCCACTGAACTCCACCGGCAGAAGGTCGAAGGCCGATTCTTCAAGATCGATGACCACGACACTGCTACCGGCATTACTCAGCAGACCGGCCAACAGGGAGCCAAGACGACCGCAACCGACGATCACCACATACTGAGGCCATTTTTCTTCTGGGTTCAAAGGCATCACTGGTTACTCCTCGCCAAGCATCAACAACCCTGTTTGTTTGACCACCAATCGATGAAAGTTGCTCTGGGCCTGCAGGATGGCTTCTCCGGCACGCCCCAAGTGGTACAGACTCGCCACGGCCACGGCCCAGACGATCATCAACAAGATCAGGATCAGACCGTAGCCGCCAAGAATTTTGATTCGCAATCGCATGGGAGGACTCCTCGAAAACCGGGGCGGAATGTCGTCTGCAATAGCTCCCTTCCAGAAGACTGTGAGACTAGCCAGGCCGAAACGAAAGTTTGGAGGCTTGAACGCAGATTTTAGCTCTTTTAAAGCTTCATAGCCATAGTTATGGCCGAAAAGGAGCTAAAATCTGGGGCAAAGGATCTGTGCCTCGGGATGGGCAGCGCTGCTTTGACCGGGTTGGGGAAACCCGGGCGAAACCGTGTATAATTGTCCGATATGCTTTTATCAAAGGAGAACGCCATGACCAGCACAGCAAAGATCCGGATCGGCATCAACGGCTTCGGCCGCATCGGTCGGACGGTTTTTAAGCAACTTCTGCAAAAAAACGGTTTCGAAATTGTCGGCATTAACGATCTGGCGAGTCTGGATGATTTGGCCTACCTGCTCAAGTACGACTCGGTACACGGCTGGTATCCAAAAAAGGTATCTCTGGAAGAATCGACCCTGTTGGTGGACGGACAGCGCATTCCCTTCTTTTCCCAGGCCGATGCCTCCACCCTGCCCTGGCAGGAGCTTAAGGCGGATATCATCATTGAAAGCAGCGGCGCCCTGCGCAGCCGTGCCAAAGCCGCCGGACACCTGACCGCCGGCGCCAAGCGGGTGATTATTTCCGCGCCATCCGATGACGTGGATGCCATGATCGTGATGGGGGTCAACGAATCAGGTTATCAGCCGACGAAACACCAGATTGTCTCCATGGCCTCTTGCACCACCAACTGCCTGGCGCCCGTAGCCAAGGTGTTGCACCAGACTTTCGGTGTCGAGTCCCTGGTTTTCACCACCATCCATGCCTACACCTCAAGCCAGAGCCTGATGGACACCCCGGCACGCCACCGACGCCGCGGACGGGCAGCCGCCTTGTCCATCATTCCCACCACCACCGGAGCGGCCAAGGCTGCGGAAAAAGTCCTGCCGGAACTGACGGGGCGGATTACCGGTATGGCGATGCGGGTACCGGTCCCGGACGGTTCCATCACCGACATGGTGTTCACCCTGCAGGTGGACGCCACCCCGGAACAACTCAACGAAGCCCTGTTCAAAGCTGCGAAAAACCCGGCCCTACAGGGCATTCTGCGGGTCACGGAGGAAGCCCTGGTTTCCCAGGATATCGTCGGCGATCCCCATTCGGCGATTGTCGACGCCCCCTCCACCATGATGCTCGGCCGCCGGGTCGCAAAAGTCCTGGCCTGGTATGATAACGAATGGGGATATTCGGCGCGTCTGGTCGATCTGGCCGGGTACATGGCCGGGCAAGGACTTTAAACCACAAAAAGGACAAACAATGGGGGCAGGCCACAATCAGCGACCTGCCCCCATCTTAACATCCCTGGATTGGCGTTACCGGCGTCCCTGGCTTGATTCCCCGGGGCAACAGCAACGAAATGAACCCGGCCAGCAGCACAAAAGCGGCGGACACCCACAGACAGCCGACCAGCCCGGAAAACTGGTAGACAACCCCCGAGAGCAGGGTTCCCACCAGCCGACCGGCGGCGTTGGCCATATAATAAAAACCGACATTGAGAGAGGCCTGATCCGCTTCTGTGTAGGCCAGGATCATATAAGAGTGGACGGAGGAGTTCACGGCAAAGATCAACCCGAACAAGGCAAGTCCGGCAAAGACCGTCCACCATGGGGACAGTTCAAAAGTGACGCCAAGGGCGATAAGTGCCGTCAGCCCGGCCAGAGCAAAGGCGCCGCCGCTGACCGTGCCGCCTTTGGGAGAGCCGCCGCCAAGCCATCGATTCAACAGGTTGGGCGTCAGGGCCTGGATGCCGCCGTAACCGATGACCCACAGGGCAAGGAATCCCCCGACCTGGGTATGATTCCAACCGAGACTGGCCGACAGGAAAACCGGCAACCCCACCACAAACCAGATATCCCGGGAGCCGAACAGAAACAACCGGGCCAGGGAAAGCAGGTTGATCTTTCGATCTTTGCTGAGGATGGCGCTGAAACGGGTCTTTTTTTTCGCCTGGCCGATGGCGCCGGGGAGGGATACGGCAGTGGTGAGCAGGATCAGCACCAGACCTGCCGCCATCCACAACAGAGCCGCCCCAAAGCCGACGGTGGCCAGCAACAGACCTCCGAGGAAAAAACCCAGCCCCTTCAGGGCATTCTTGGATCCGGTAAGCAACGCCACCCAGCGAAACAGAGTGCTTTCGGAGCTCTCCGGAACCAGCACCTTGATGGCGCTTTTGCTGCTCATCTTGGTCAGGTCCTTGGCGATCCCCGACAGGGCCTGCAACCCCATCACATAACAGACCGAAACCACGACCGGCCAGGCGGGGTTCAACAGCGCCAGGGCGGCCAGGGCGACGATCTGCAAAGCCAGCCCGCTGAACAGGGTAACCTTGAGCCCCATGTGGGAACCGATCCAGCCTCCGACCAGATTGGTGATCACCCCGAAGATTTCGTAAAACAGAAACAGAAAGGCGATCTGAATCGCACTGTATCCCAAGCTGTGAAAGTGCAACAGAACCAGCATCCGCAGGGCACCATCGGTAAGGGTGAACCCCCAGTAGGCACCGGTTACCAGAACATAGTTACGCACCTCGCTGTTCATAGGCCCGCAGCCACCTTGAGACAGAGTTCGGCCAACCGGTGAGCGTAGCCCATTTCGTTGTCGTACCAGGCGTAGACCTTGAGCTGAGTTCCGTCCACAACCATGGTGGACAGGGCGTCGACGATGGCGGAACGGGGGTCGCTGCGGAAGTCGATGGAGACCAGCGGCCGGTATTCGATGCCGAGGATTCCTTTCAGAGAGGTTTCGGCGGCCTCTTGGAAAAGGCTGTTGACCTGCTCGGCGGTGACCGGCTGCTGCATTTCGAAGACGGCATCGGTGAGGGAACCCGTCAGCAGAGGGACCCGGATCGCATGGCCGTTGAGTTTGCCCTTCAGCTCCGGATAGATCAGGGTGATGGCGGT
>NPIF01007044.1_pt1 | contig 10129 bp, 5 predicted proteins | sample 8637461 | NCBI WGS metagenome assembly NPIF01 (sample SAMN07420641, study PRJNA396082) | bioreactor metagenome | isolation source: sample BR12 brine-fed electro-methanogenic bioreactor BR | place: Japan: Kochi | collected 2016-12-09
CTCACGGGCCACCTCGTCTTCAGCACCCTGCACACCAACGACGCGCCGACGGCCGTCACCCGAATGCTCGACATGGGCGTCGAACCGTTCCTCGTCTCCAGTAGTGTCGAGGCCGTGCTGGCCCAGCGACTTGTGCGTACGCTGTGCCCGCACTGCAAGGAGCCGTATGAGCCCGACGCGCTGGACGTGCCGGAAGATTTTGACACCCAGGATGCACAGATCTATCGCCAGGCGGGTTGCCGCGAGTGCCGCAACACGGGCTACGCCGGCCGAAAGGGCATCTTCGAACTGATGGTGCTCGATGACGACCTGCGCGAACTCGTGCTACAGCGCGCGTCGGCGAACAAGATCAAGAAACTGGCGATCGAGCGCGGCATGATCACCCTCCGCGACGACGGCTGGATGAAGGTTCGCAAGGGCATCACGCCGATCAGCGAAGTCGTCCGCGCGACGAAGGGGTAGGCGCACGGATCGCCTCGGGGGACAATCCCGCGACAGCGTATTCGCCCGGTCAACGACTCAGACGGATCCTCGCACATGGACGAGTCGCAATTGACGCATCTTGCGCGCCAGGCCGCCGATGGTGATGCCGACGCGCTTCAGCAGTTGATCATCCACTACCACGGCCCGCTTTGCGCCGCCGTTGCGCGACAACTCCACCCGGCCCTGAATCGTCACGTCGATCCCGAGGATGTGCTCCAGCAGGCATACGTCACAGCGTTCAATTCGATCGGTGATTGCTCGTTCGAAGCTTCGGCGGCGTTCTATCGCTGGCTGGAGGCGATCGCCCTGCGGCGACTGCAGAACATCGAGCGCGATCTGCATCGCGACAAGCGTGACATCGCCCGCAATCTGACAGCGGCGTCGCCGGCGCGAACGACCTATCACGATTTCGTCGATCAACTCTCCGCTCAGCTTACGTCGCCCAGCATGAAAATCGCGAAGCGCGAAGCGGCCGTGGCCGTCATCTCATCGCTCGCCCGACTGACGGACGAGCAGCGTCAGGTCGTGACGATGCGGTTTCTGGAAGGGCGTTCGCCCGGCGAGATCGCACAGGCGCTGGCCAAAACCGAAGACGCCGTGTACGCCATGTGTCATCGCGGACTCAACGCGCTGCGCGACGTCATCAATCGGCTGGGCTCGAGCCGGCCCGACTGAGCAGCACGCCCTGCTTTGCGAATACGCGGTGCTCTCGCACGTCATTACTGGTTTCTTACCGCGCAGAATTTTCCGACATCGGCGTCAGGTTCGCACGCCGACAGATGTTGAGTGACCGGGCAATGGTCGTTTGCTCGTGTAACAGCTCGGCCACGCTCCACGTTGGCATGAGGGGAGGAGAGTTAATGAGTTGCGAGAGGTTGTTGTTGGTCGTCTCCGCGGTGTGTTTACTGGCGGCGAATGCGGGCTGTGGCACGAGCATCACGTGTCCGGGAACAGGCTATTCAGACGGGTACGACGCCGGCTACGAGTACGGCATGGCGATTATGCGAGCAATGTACGAAAACACTCGTTCCCCCAATCAGTTGGAGGTATGGAATCGCCACTATCGCGGACAGGACTTGCTGAGCGGGCCGGAGGATTTCGCACCTGGATGTGCCGACTACTTCTACGAGTACACGGCTGGCTGGCCGGATGGCAATCGAGATGCCAACTTCGACTATCAGGAGGAGTTGATGCGGCAGTATGAACAGGGCGGATATGTCCTCCCGTAACAACCGCATTCATGTAACACATCCAGCCTGTATTTACCGTTCGAGCACTCGCCAATACTTCTTCCAGTACTCGAGGTCGCTGCCCGTCTGGGCGCCGCCGACGTTGACCGGCGTGACGGCAACGAGGTTCAGGCGTCGATCGGTGAACAGCATCGCGCGGCCGACCCATTCCCCATTGAGATCAGTTGCCTCAACGCTAATCCGCAGCCGCGCCGTCGCGTGCTCATCCTCAGCCAGAACGGAGAAACCTACGAGGCCGCCCAGTTCATCGAACCGCCAACGCTGACTCGCCACGGCCGGGTCTTCCGCGGCCCGCCCCGCGACGAGCACGCTGCGCGTGTACGCCAGATCGAGATAGGCAAATGCGACCGGCCGACAAGGCTTGATATCTGTGATGCGTGATGTGAACGGCGGCCCGTATCCGTCCATCGCCTGCGGGTCCAGAATCATGACGACCCCGACCACGTCGAAATCGGTCCGCGGCTGATCCTCTTCGTACTCGCTTGTATAGGGCCGCGGCGGTGTCGGCAGACCGAAGCCGTCCAACTTGTTGTTGTGGCCGCGGGCAATGATGGCGGGTCGATCATCGTCCAGGAAACCACCGGCTATTTCGACCTGGTTGATGTGTCCCATGTGCCAGAACGCGGAGGTGATCTGCCGCGTGGTGGGGTCGATCACGCAAACGGCGGTGGCGTACTCGTCAATGTCGGAGATGGTCGCGACGATCTCATCGCCGGGGCGGCCGTCCAGATCGCCTGCGGTCACGTTCATGCACGCATACGCGATTGGTCGATTGCAGTCCGGCCACGCGATGGGGCTCGAAATACTCAGATGCCACAAGGGCCGCCCGCTCGCGTCGATCGCCCAGACGCAGTCTCCTTCCACAGGCCGCTTCAATCCGACGACGGCAATTTGTTGTGCTTCCGGTCCGACGCGCGCCGTTGTTGCGCAATACAACTGCTCGACTTCAGCCGGGAACTCGTAGAGCACGCGGTTTTCTGTGCTCCCGGCGTCGCGCGTCAGTAGGGTCGTCGAGAGCGACGGATCTTTGTAGGTCACCCATACGCGATCAATTCCCGGCGGCGAGGCATTGCCCGCGGCCACTCCGTATCGATCGCACAGCAGCCAGATGCCCAGCGCCAGAACCACGACGAGGCACGAAGCGATCGACAGTCGCCGTCGGCGACGTGTCGCGGATCGAAGCCTGCTGAGCCGGGCGTCCCCTGACAGGATCGCGAGGACATCGGCCGCCGATGAAGGCCGGTCCTCCGGCCGCTTCTCCAGCAGCGCCATCGCGAGACGCGCGAGGTCTGTGTCTGTTGCACGGGCGTTCAACGCGGCCGGCGATTCGTGCAACACGCGATGCAGCACGGCCGTCGGCGTCGGGGACGCGAACGGCGTGCGACCGGACAGCATCTCGTACAGCACCACGCCCGCTGAGTACAGATCGCTGCGATGGTCGAGATCGTTCGAACCCGCCGCCTGCTCCGGGCTCATGTATTCAGCGGTGCCGATGGCCCCATCCCCCAGCGTGAGGCGTGTTCGAGAGTCCGCCATTCTTGCGAGGCCGAAGTCCGCGATCTTGACCTGTTGATCTTCGCCGTGCAGCAGGATGTTGGAGGATTTAATGTCGCGGTGGATCAGGTTTGCCTTGTGTGCGGCGGCGAGGCCGTCGATCTNNGCCTTTTCGGCAGGTACTGTGCCCCGATCCCGCACCATGTCGGCAAGCGTCGGCCCGTCAATCAACTCCATGACGAGAAAATGCAGGCCGTGTTCCTCACCGTGGGCATGAAGTGCCACGATGTTGTCATGACGGAGGCCCGCGACGGACTGCGCTTCGCGCCGGAATCGTTCGAGCGAGACGAGGTCGTCCGCCAGTTCAGGGCGCAGAATCTTGATGGCGACGTCGCGATGGAGACGCTCCTCGCGGGCTTTGAACACGAAGCCCATGCCGCCCTGACCGATGAACTCCACCAGCGTGTAAGGCCCCAACTCCGTGCCCACCAGCGAGGCCGGCCGCATGTTCGATAACCCGACGCTCGACACCGCGGGTGTTCGTCGTCGATCGAGCATTCGCAGCATCTCGAAGTGCTTGCGCAGTTCGTCGGCAATGTCCGGGTTCTGCGCGATCAGCGCGTCGACATCGACCGGGCGCCCTCGGTCCATTGCCTCCTGCCATTCGCACAGCACACGGCCGATGCGCACGTCCTGAGGAGGCTCGGAGGATTGAAGATCGTGAATCACGGGGCTCCGTTTCAATGCGCGGCGGAAGTGCGGAGTTCGACATCGCGCCGAATCAACTCCACCTTCAGTATAATGAACGGGATCGCGGGGATTAAGCCCGCGGAATCGAGCACATTCTCCTTCCACCGAAGACGCGTTCGAGGCTGGAAGTTCCGAGAATGTACGGCACTGTCGAATCAAAAAACGCGCAACATCGATCCAGCGGAGGATCCCGGTAACTCGCACCTGTCGCATGAGCCCGCCTCATGTCAGCGGAAGTCCCGCGACGCAGGCCCGATTGCGCCGCTCGCACGGGAGACGGATGAGTGCCAAGAGGGTGGCACTTGCTGAGTTTGGTCGTTGCTGCGATGTGATGTCCGAGGCCTTCGAGAGCATGGAAGGGAGTGCGGGTTATCCTGTATCTCTCTACGCAAGGGCCCCAGGGGGCGACTGTCGGCCTGGCGGCGACCCAGGACGTCGCGACCGCCAGCAGGGTGCGTTTCTAACTTATTTCAGGGCATTGAGTTATGGGCCGTCATGGCGGCAGCCCGGCCGGGCGTGTCGCCTGCCCGGAAACGCCGCGGCTCAGCCAGGCGAGTCCCGGCGGGAGGTTGCTCGCGATGCCTCTTGTCGTGTGGAAGTCGCCGCGATGATGGCGGCCGAAGCGAGATCTGTCGCCGAAGCTCGACTGACCATCTCCTCTGGAATTACTTTTTTCTCCACACCGGATATGAAGAGTCTCAGTGGATACAAACATCTGTAAGGCTCGCTGCGGGCGGCGTCGGCGGCGATCGCGTTCCGCCTCGCCGAGTAGTCCGCGATTGCCAATGCTGATATGCGGGATTGCCGATCAGCTATGCAGTCATTCCGCCGCCGGCGCCCACTCATCTTTGCCGAGCATTATCTTGCTTGCGCAAGCGTGGCTGGGTTTTGTGCAGAACTTGCGCCGTTCTTTGGGTTCATGTTTGTCGAAATCTCTGTCGAATATGGGATAACCGATCGATCAGACGGCGGAGCCGTTATCGCGCGGCGCCATTGGGGCCGCTCCAGCCCGCGCAATCGATACACACCGACCCTGTGGAACATGCGGTGCTATCGGTAACAGTGTGTTGCGAGCGTTTGGTCCGCATGTGTGTGCGAACATCAGGAAACGCGGATTCGCTGAACGATGAAGGCTTTTTCTAGGAGCCCGGAACCACGCTAGTCTTGACCCAAAGTCCGCGATTCAGTAGCATGAATATCCATGCCGTTGGCCTTGGAGGGGTTTCTCACGTAGACGGACCCTGCCAGCGGGAGGGGAGTTCAAGCAACCGATCACGGCTGCGCAAGAAGCAACGTCCGACAACCTATCTGTCATGCGAAGAGCGCAGTCGGCGAATCGGTGGGATCCGATCTCTCTTGGGTTTTGACGGTATCGCGGAGTGGGCGAGTGGATTGGAGATCTACCACTGCACACCAAACGACTTGGAGATGATTGAACCTTTGCGGTGATGCTTCTCGGGGAAGCTTCGCCGTGTTGGCGTGTATGCCAACGCATACAGGACAAAACGTACTTGCCTCATTGTCATTTGTGGAAGGAGCAGGATACATGAGAACGCGAAGGATAGTTATGGTAGCCCTAGGAATCACAGCCTGTCTGTGTTGGGCCATCACCGGCACAATGGCGGACGTCAAACCTGCGGAGAAGCTGCAGGCCAAGTCTGCCACCGCCAAGATGGCACCCAGCGGTCAGGCAACCCCGACTCTGCTTCCGGCCAATACGGAAGGCGTGTCACCATCGGTGACGCCGGCCGCGCCGAAGCAGGTCTCTGAGAATCTGGGCCACATGCTGCGGCCTGCCTGGGAGGTCAAGCGGACCACCGGTCAGCCCACCGTGACGCATGCCGGCCCGCGCGGCGGCTGCGGCCCGGAGCACCTCAGCCAGAGTCTGGACGAGACGACGGACGATGCCGCGGGCGTGGCCTGTGGTAGCGACTGCTTCACGGCCGACAACGGCTTCTGCCGCAGCTTCAATCTTGCTGCGCTGTATCCCGGCCAGTCGTTCACGATCGACTGCATGACGGCCGGTATCGGCACCAACACCATCACGGACCTCGACCCCGTCGACGATTGCGGCGTGGATCCGGCCGATCTCCCGATCGGCGGCGAGACCACGGTGTTCTTCAACGTGTACCTCGACCAGAACGGCGGTGCGCCGGGCAGTCCGACCACGGACCTGTTCCTGATCGCCAGTGCCGAGGTTCCGGTTCCGGCTGACGCCGATGCGTACCTCTACACGGCCACGTTCGATGTTCCTGCTTACCTGCCGCCGAATTCGACGGTGGTTCTGGAACTGTACTGGCCCGACGGCGATCCCGCCCAGGGTGGCTTCGGCGGACTCATGTGGCCGTTCGCGAACCAGAACGGCGAGACGGGCGATTCCTACATCCGCTCGGCCGGCTGCGGTCTGAATACGTACGTGACCTACACGTCGATCGGTTTCCCGGATGCCTGCCTGGTCATCACGGCCGACGGCACCCTGGATCTCGATCCGCCGACCGGTGCGTGCTGCTGGGAAAACCCCCCGGGAACCTTCAACTGCACCTCGGACATCACGCTGGCGGATTGTCTCGCCAACTCGCCGGACGCCCTCTGGGAGTACAACATCACATGCGGTCAGCTCAATCCGCCTTGCGGTGCCGGCGCCTGCTGTGTGGACGAAGTTCTTGCCAACTGCGTCATCGCGGCTGACGAGGACGAGTGCTTCAACACGCTTGGTGGCCACCTCTTCTTCCTGCACACCCTCTGCGAGGACGTGTTCAGCTGCATCGCGGTGCCCGCCAACGACGAGTGCGATGACAAGGTGCTGTTGACCGGTACCTGTGTCACAGCGACCTACAACTCCGTCAACGCGACCACGTCGACGCTGGCTCTCGACGCCACGCCGCCATGCGACGACATGCCGATTCGCGACGTCTGGTACAACTATCAGATTCCGACGCAGTGGTACAATCCGGCGACGCAGTCCCTCGAGAATCTGCCTGAGGGCAGCTACGTCGTCATCAGCACGCTGGGCAGCTCGTATGACACGCTCATCGTTGCTTACGCTCAGCCGGGCTCCGACTGCGCCACCGCACCGTGCCCGACGGACGGCCTTGACGGCATGACCTACGTTGTCTCCAGTCCCGGCTCCACGCCTTCGGACTGTGCGGACGACCTCGTTGCTGGTGTTCGCCAGCTTTCGATCCTGAACATCGTGTTGGATACCTTCTCCGGTTATCCCGGACCCGGCGACTGCATCAAGCTGCGCGTCGGTGGTTGGGACAGCGAGTCGGGTAACTTCGGCCGAGCCGGTGGCCCGGGCCAGGTGAACATCGGCATCGTTCCCTTCCTCAAGGGTCTGTGCTGCTTCGCCGACGGCTCCTGCACCACGGGTTATGACTTCGTGCAGTGCCTGAATGCGGGCGGCTACTTCCGCGAGTTCACCGACTACCAGGAAGGCATCATCGATGCCCCCGAGTCGGTTGCCGATTGCTGCGCCACTGGTTGCCCCGAAGACGGCGAAGCGTGCTTCAACGCGATCCCGCTTTCGACCGGCACGACCACGATGCTGGTGCGCAACGTCATGCACTTCTCGTTCAGCCCGCCGCTGGGTGAGGGTGCCATCACGATTGACACTTGCGGCACGGCGTTCGACACGGTCCTGTCCGTGTACAGCCAGTTCGACGGCCCCGCCGGCGGCAACTCCGGTGAGTGCATCGACGACGGCTTCTCGCTGATCGCCCGCAATGACAACTGCGATCGCGACACGCAGCAGAGCGCCAACGGTCTGGTAAGCTGCTACGATGACGCGAGCCCGTCGACCGAGACGGCCTCCTGTCTGTGCCTGACTTACGGCGTGGGCGGCGGCTTCGATCTCGAGCCGGGTCTGACGTACTACGTCCAGATCGGCATGTTCGACAACCGCAGCGCGGACACGACGGTCCTGCGTGCAGAGGGCATCGACCCGGTCGGCAACTACCCGATCGACGAAGAGGTTCTCCTGAGCGTCAACCTGTCGTACCACGATGAGTGCTTCCAGTGTGAAACGCCTTGCCCGCCGGAAGGCATTGCCGAAGTCGAGACCGATTGCGGCACGGCCAACAACGGCTGTGAAGCGCAGCTCGACACGGGCGGCCCGATTCCTGTGGGTTCGACCGAGCCGATCTCCTGCGGCGACATCATCTGCGGCACCGTCGACAACGACGACGCCGACTGGTACGAGTTTGTCGTCACGTCGCGCCTCGAAGTGACGTGGACGGTCAATGCCGAGTTCCCCGCCGAGGCGTGGATCTACGTTGCCGGTGACGCCGGTGACGAGTGCAACGTCGGCGGCTTCGGCCTGATCGCCTCCGTGGACTGCATCGAGATCCCGCTGACCCTCGACCTGTGCCCGGGCACCTACTACGCAGTGGTTCGCCCGAACCAGGCTGCGGGCGGCGTCGCCGAATTCTGCGGCGATCCCGGCACCCATTACACGGGCGCCCTCACCTGCACCGAGCTCACCTCGACCTCGTGCTGCAAGGGTGACACCAACAACGACGGGCAAGTGAACGGTCGCGACATCGATCGCTTCGCCTGGTTGGTCGTCAATCAGGACGTCCTGTTCGACGCCTTCGAAGGCTGCTTCAACTTCAACTGGTGCATGATCGACATGAACGACGACGTTCTTGCCGACATGACCGACGTGACGGCGTTTGTGGATGCTCTGCTCAACAAGACGCCTTGTCCGTCGCTGCCTCTGTGTGAGGACCCGGCACGATGTCAGCTGCGTGATGGCGGTGGTATCTTCGCCGACATCGCTCGCGGCATCCGCGTCGCTGACGACGTCCAGATCACTGAGCCCGGCGAATTGACAAGCGTCTGCTGGACCGGCTTCTACATCGACGCCACCACGACCACTGCTTGTGATCCGCAGAGTGGTGATTCGGCTGACGACTTCACCATCACGTACTACGCCGATGCCGGTCAGTATCCTTCGAATACCGTTATCGCGTCGTACGCCGTGACCCCGGTCAAGGTCGACACCGGTATCGACGTCCCGCTCGCGGGCGGCTTCGATGTGCGGGTGTTCGAATACACCGCGACGCATGCGGCGCTGGCTGTTGAGGTCGGCGACTGCCTGTGGGTCGAAATCGTCAACAACACCACCGGCGACTGCCAGTGGCTGTGGGAATACGGCCTGCCCGGCAACACCATCGCTCACCTCAACGGTGACAGCGGTGCCGCCGGTTCGGGTGGTTACAGCCCCGGTACCGTCTCGTTTGACGCCGACATGTCGTTCTGCCTGAACCTCCGCACCTGGAAGGCCGGCTGTGGTCCTGCTGAAGGCCGCTGCTGCTTCGAGAGCACGGAGCAGGATTGCATCGACTTCGGTGGCAGCTACTCTGTGGGTGACGGTCTCTGCTGCCTCGTCACGACGTCGGATATCTGCGACGCTCTGGCAGGCACCTGGACCTTCAACGGTGACTGCTCCGAGGGATGCCCGACGTACTGTGGTGTCCCGGGCTACTGCCAGTTCTACGCGAACGCGTCGGCGAGCTACTCCGATCCGGATCGCGGAACAAACGGGCAGGTCATGTACGATAACTTCGAGGTCGCCGAGACCGGCAGCATCACTGAGATCTGCTGGGAAGGCATCTGGCTGACGGCGAGTCCGTGCAACGGCGCCACGCCGAACAACTTCGAGGTTCTCTACTACGGCACCACCGCGGGTGGCTTGCCTGACTTCACCGACCTGTTGGCCACTTACTCGACTGGCAATGCCACGCTGACCGTCGTTCAGACGGATACCGGCGAGGAATTCGCTCCGCCGCAGACGACCACCGTCTGGCAGATGGAAGCGACCCACGCCCCGCTGGCGGTCACCGCGGGTGAGTGCTACTGGGTCAGCATTGCCGGCCTCGAGGACGACTGTCAGTTCCTGTGGCTGGCCTCCGATGCTGCCAACGGCGGAAACGGCGAAGGCGCATTCGGAACCGCTGCACGAACCGCTGCCAATGCCACCGGGTTTGACGGCACGTTCTGCATCGATCTCCTGATCACGCCGAACGCCGGCAATTGCCCGACGCAGTAAGAACTCAGACCAAGTGTCATCCGGCCCCGAGGCCTCGTGCCTCGGGTGCCGATGGCATCCTGGATACTGATTCATCGAATCCGTTCGCTTCGATACTTCG
>NPIF01001904.1_pt1 | contig 10110 bp, 8 predicted proteins | sample 8637461 | NCBI WGS metagenome assembly NPIF01 (sample SAMN07420641, study PRJNA396082) | bioreactor metagenome | isolation source: sample BR12 brine-fed electro-methanogenic bioreactor BR | place: Japan: Kochi | collected 2016-12-09
AAGGACTGGGACCGGGCTTTTCTCGATGAGCACAAGGGCAGCTGAGGTGTCCCGGCCCAATCCCATCGACTTTTGCCTCTACCTGATCAGCGACCGGCAGGCTCTACCCAAGAACCACGACCTTCTGGCGGTTATCGAGCAGGCTCTGCTGGGCGGGGTGGATGCCGTGCAATTGCGGGATAAAGACCTGCCGGCCAGTGACCGCCTGGTTCTGGCTCATCAGCTACGGGTCCTGACCCGCCGCCACCAGGCGCAATTGATCATCAACGGTTCCGTTGATATGGCCCGGGCTGTCGAGGCCGATGGTGTCCATCTCGGTGCCTCTTCGACCCCCATAGCCGAGGCACGGCGCCGGCTCGGCCCTCGAGCCTTGATCGGCTACTCGGCCCACACCCTCGAAGAGCTGATCCCGGCAGCCGAACAGGGAGCCGACTTCGCCACTTTCAGCCCGGTATTCTTCACACCCTCCAAGGCCAAATACGGCTCCCCGCAAGGCCTGGAACGGCTTGCGGAGGCCTGCCAGACCAGCCCCATTCCGATTTTCGCTCTGGGAGGCGTTACCCTGAACCGGGTGACCGCCGTGTGTCAGGCAGGAGCCCACGGCATTGCCCTTATCGCGGCAATTCTCAGCAATGCAGAGCCACGCAGGGCCGCCAGAGCCCTGGCCGAGGCCCTGGGCCATCACTGAGACCCCCCTCCCGAAAGCCCTTCCCCTTCCCTGGCCATCGATCGGGCATATCATCATTCCCGCAGTGACCCGCAATATAAAAAAACCGACCCTTACAGGATCGGCGAGACGGCCATAAACACGACCGGGGATCAATGCTGGAGAACATCAGCCAAGCAGAGTAAAATCAGTAAACGCCCCCTCCGAGTCTGGGCAGTGTTACCGCAACGCGTTTCTCCTCGCTGTCGGTCACGGGCAGCCATTGATCTAACAAACGATTAAAATGAACAACAACCCGATGTTTCACTTCGTCCATCAGCACCGGTCGGCCAAGAATTTTTTGTAACGAGGTCATGGTGCACCCAACGATGCCACAGGGGTTGATCCGCTCAAAGCCGACCAGATCGAGGCAAACATTGAGAGCGAAACCATGCATGGTGACCCAGCGTCGGGCGCCGGCGCCGATGGAGGCCAGCTTCCCCTGATCCGTCCAAACCCCCGTTTCACCCTCCATCCGATAAGCAAAGACACCGAAGTCAGCAGCCACCTGAATCAGCACCTCTTCCAGAAAACGCAGATAAAACCGCAGATCCCGGCAACGGCGCCCCAGATTTACAATCGGATAGCCCACCAGTTGACCCGGTGCATGGTAGGTAATATCCCCGCCGCGATTGATATGAACGGTTTCAATGGAGGGATCGAGTATATTCTCCCTGTGCCCCGAACGTCCGAGGGTATAGATGGGGGGATGTTCCAGCAGGATCAGGGTCTCGGGAGAAGCCCCGGTCAGAACCTCCGCTACCTGTTTTTCCTGGAGCTCCCAGGCTTTGGCAAAAGCCATTAGACCAACATCCTTGACTTGCATAAAAACCTCGCAACTACTTAACCCGAGGGTCTCGGCCAGCCGGCGGCCCCCTGAGTCTGAAAATATCGGCTGTTCGACCTTACCTTTTCAAAGGGCCTTCCTGTGCCGGCAGCCGTTCAAAAATATCCCAACTGGAGGGGGAGAGGACCCCCCACTTGGTATCGAAGGAGGCCGAACAGCCGATAATCGCCCAAAAAAGATCCCCTGGAAAACTCTATTCTCTATACCACTTTTGCTCAGAAACGCCACAAAACGGATCAGGAAAAATCCCAGGCGGGGAGCTAGGAGGTTCTCCCCGCCTGGCAGTGAAGCTCCATGCAGTGGCACTTCTTTCCAACGCCGCCCTGGTGGAGGGGAGGAATCTCCATTCAGGACGGTTAGCGCTCGAAGGTCTACTCACTTTTCAGGACCAGCTGATCAGTCCTTGCATGACCCGCATATTTGTCATAATGAAAAAAAATCCAGATTCTTTGCGGGGAACGCAGGGTTTAAATGACCCTGCGATCTGCGGTGTCGTGACTGGTTTTCGCTGTTAAAAATCCGGGAGGCAGCTAGGAGGTCTGCCTCCCGGCAATCAGGCTATCTCTCGGGAAAACAGCCTAAACTTTTCAACAACGAAACCTTGCACACCTTCGAGATCCTTCTTCAAAATCTGGGAAGCTGTGGTGCTTGTCTGTTCCCATCAGCAGTGAATGGCTGCATCATGGACATCCAGAGCGGCCTCTTTCAGCGCCTCGGACAGGGTCGGATGGCCATGGAACATGGCCCCCAGCTCCCGTGCCGTACCGCCTTTAGCCATAACCGCCACCGCCTCGGCGATCATATCCGAGGCCCGGGGACCGAAAATGTGCACCCCTAGTATTTCGTCGCTGTCCTTATGAGCCAGGACCTTGACGAAACCGTCGGTTTCCGCCATGGCGTGAGCCCGACCGTTACCGACAAAATTGAATTTGCCAACCTTCACCGGGATGCCAGCTTCCTCAAGAGCTTGTTCGGTTTTGCCGACTGAAGCTTGCTCGGGCCAAGTGTAAACGACTCCGGGGATGGTCCCGTAATGAACCTTAACGTCTTTGCCGGTCATCCGCTCGACGCAGACCACGCCTTCTTCCGAAGCCTTGTGGGCCAGCATGGGACCAGGGATCAGATCGCCTATGGCGTAAATGCCCGGCACTGACGTCTGGTAATTTTCATCTACCTCCAGAAAGCCTTTTTCACCGACTTTGATACCCAATTCAGCAAGACCGAGCCCGTCGGTATTCGGCTTGCGCCCGATGGACATGAGCACCTTGTCGCAGGCCACTTCCGTAACCTGGTCGCCTTTGGCCAATTTCACCATGGCTTTGCCTTGCGACACCTCTATGCCGGAGACACTGGTCCCCATTTTGAAATTCATGCCCTGCTTTTTCAGAGAGCGCTGCAACGCCTGACTGGCGTCGGCATCGGCAAAAGGCAGCATCTTGGGCAACATTTCCACCACCGTGACCTTGGCGCCGAGGCGCAGCCAGACCGATCCCAACTCCAGGCCGATATAACCGGCACCCACCACCATCAAATGTTCAGGAACCTGTTTAAGGGATAAAGCGCCGGCATTATCGATTATCACGTCACCGTCGATGCTGATTCCGGGTACTTGAGCCACCTTGCCGCCAGTAGCCAGCAACAGCTTGTGGCCCTTGATTACAGCGGACTTTTTGCCCAGCACGTCGACCTGCTGAAGCCCCTGATCATCGGTTCCGATCAGCTTTCCAAACCCCTTGATCCAGGTGATGTTGTTTTTTTTGAAGAGAAATTTGACCCCGCCGGTAAGGGTGGACACAACCTCTGTTTTGCGCTGCATCATGGTTTCCAGATTCAGTTTCGGTGCCGGGATCTCGATACCGTGCATAGCAAACTTGTCCCGGGCCAGGGCGAAATGTTCACTGGAATCGAGCAGGGCCTTGCTCGGGATACAGCCTTCATTCAGACAGACACCGCCAAGGGTCGGACGGCCTTCAATGACCGCCACTTTCAGGCCCAGCTGGGAGGCGCGAATCGCCGCGACATAGCCTCCGGGGCCGGCGCCCACCACCACCAGATCAAAGATTTCTTCAGACATTCTATAGTCTCCTTATGGGGCAATCGGTTGTTGTCCCCTGGTTGTCGTTTTTATAATACGTTCTGTGCCTGCAGATCGGCATGATAAGAAGAACGCACCAAGGGGCCGGATGCAATCTGGGAAAATCCCATCTCCAAACCTCTCAGGCGAAAAATTTCAAATTGTTCCGGCGTCACGTACCGTTGCACCGGCAGATGATGACGGCTGGGGCGTAAATACTGACCAATGGTCAACATCGTGCATCCGTGAGCCCGCAAATCCTGCATCACCTGTAAAATTTCTTCATCCGTCTCGCCGAGTCCCACCATCAAACCTGATTTGGTGGGGATTCCCGGATAGGTTCTTTTGAATTGCTGCAGCAATCGCAGGGACTCCTGGTAGCAGGCCCCGGGACGGGACTCTTCATAGAGCCGCGGCACTGTTTCAAGATTGTGGTTAAACACATCCGGCAGTCCAGCCCCGAGATTTTCAAGCGCTTTGACAACTTTCCCACGAAAATCCGGCACCAGGACTTCAACCCGGAGGGCCTGGTTCTTCTGGCGGATTTCCTCCACACAGCGGGCGAAATGTTTCGCCCCGCCATCGCTGAGATCGTCCCGGGTGACGGAGGTGATCACGACATATTTCAGCTGCATGGCATGAACGGCCTCCGCCAGTTGTTGCGGCTCCAGGGTGTCCAGGGTACCAGGGCGGCCGTGGGCTACATCGCAGAAGGGGCAGCGCCGGGTACAGGTGTCTCCCATGATCATAAAGGTCGCCGTGCCGCGTTTGAAACACTCGCCCAGATTGGGACAGCTGGCCTCTTCGCACACCGTATGCAGACGATGACCTCGCAGAATTCCGGTCAACTTTTCCACCTCGCCGGCGGCCGAAGCCTTCACCCGAATCCAGGCCGGCTTGGCCAGAACCTGCTCCCGACCGATACCCGGCAGAGCGGTTTTAGCCCCACCACGTTTTTTAATGACTGCTTCCATGACATATCCCGTTTCCCAGCAAGATTAGCGCCGACCCAAATTCGGTACTCCGTTTTGCCTCATGAAGCCTTTTGCCTGCCGGTACCCGAAGGTACCGGCAGTGGTTGTTTATCCCTGAAGTTCTTCGGGGTTCTCCAGAAGACGCTTCAGTTCCACTAGATACTGGGCGGAATACAGCCCGTCCACAACCCGGTGATCGGCTACCAGAGTCACCCGCATCATCGATGCGACAGCAAGGCTTCCGTCCCGGACCACGGCTTCCTCCTTGATCCCGCCCACGGCGAGAATGGCGGTCATTCCCGGCGGCACCAGAGCCACGAACTGCTCTACACCGAGCATCCCCATATTGGAGATCGCAAAGTTGCCTCCGGCCATTTCGGCCGAGCCGCAGCTGCCGGATTTAACCTTTTCAATCAGAACTCGGGAGCCGCCGGAAACCTCTTCCAGACTGAGGGCCTGGCAGCCCTTGAGCACGGGCATCATCAGACCTTCGTCCAGACCAACGGCGATGGCGACATTCACTTCGGTATTCAGCACATATTCCTTGGCGCCGAGGCCGGCATTGATCATCGGATATTTGCCGATGGCCATAGCACAGGCCTTGACCACCATATCGTTCATAGATACCGGCGTGCCGGCCTCTTTAAGAGCGGCCCGCAGCGCCTTGGCCGCATCCATTTCGATGGCCATGGTCACCGGGAACTGAGGCACCGTCCAGGAGTTGACCACCGTGTTGGCAATAGCGGCCCGCATCGGGGATATGGCTTTTGAGGTCGCTGCGGCGGGTGCTTTGGGGGCTTCGGCGGCGGTTTCCTCTTCTTCTGCAACGGTGGCAGCCGCGCCGTTACATTGAGCAAGGAACTGATCGATAGCGGCGTCGGACACCGACGCATCGGCAATAATACCAATTAGGGCCTGCACCGGATACTCCTCGCCCTCTTCCCCGATCTGGCGGCGCAGCACACCGGCCACGGTACTTTCCACCGGTTGCGCGATCTTGTCCGTTTCGATCTCGACAATTTCATCGCCGATCTCGATTTCATCTCCTTCTTCAACCAGCCAGGAAGAAATGGTGCCTTCTTCCATGGTCAGGCCCCACTTCGGCATGGTCAGCGCGTGGATTCTGTTGTCACTCATTTTTATACTCCAGGTTCTACGACTGCAGCCTTCAGGCAGGCTGCAGTCGCGACGTATTATGGCTACATGGTTTTACGCACCGCAGCTTCGATCTTGTTGGCGTCGGGAATAAACGCGGCCTCGAGATTGGCTGCAAAAGGTACCGGAACGAAGGGCGGGGTCACCATCTGCGGAGCGGATTTCAGGGCACCGAATACATTCTGGGACACCATCCCCACGATATCGGAAGCAAACCCGCAACGATCGTAGCTTTCGTCCACCACCACCAGGCGCCCGGTTTTTTCGACGCTGGCGAAGATGGTGGCCGTATCCAGCGGCGAGATGGTTCGGGGGTCGATGATGGTGCACTCGATACCGTCTTTGGCCAGCTTTTTAGCGGCTTTTTCCGCGAACTGGACCATGCGGCCCAGGGCCACGATAGTGACGTCCTTGCCCTCCTGAAGGACATTGGCCTGCCCCAGAGGAATGGTGTAGTGCTCTTCCGGAACTTCGCCTTTCATGGTGTAGAGCGCCTTGTGCTCGAAGAAAACACAGGGATCGTCATCCTGGATCGAGGCCGCAAGCAGACCCTTGGCGTCATAGGGATTGGAAGGGATGATGCACTTCAGTCCCGGCACATGGGCAAACATGGAATAGGGGCTCTGGGAATGCTGGGCGGCGGCGCTGAAACCGGCGCCAATCATGGTCCGGATGGTCACCGGGGTCACCGCCTTGCCACCGAACATGTAGCGGAACTTGGCGGCCTGGTTGTACAGCTGATCAAAACAGACCCCCAAAAAGTCGGAGAACATCAACTCGCCGATGGCACGAAAACCACAGGCCGAAGCACCGACAGCGGCACCGATGTAGGCCGATTCAGAAATCGGAGCGTCGAGCACCCGCTCCGGAAATTTAGGATAGATCCCCTTGGTGACCCCCAGCACGCCGCCCCAGGAATCACGCTCCTGCTCGGTACCGGCAGACCCAGCCACGTCGAGACCCATCAGGATGACGGTTTCGTCCCGCTCCATCTCCTGAACGATTGCTTCATTGATTGCGTCCTTGAACATGATCTTTCTAGCCATCGTAAATTCCTTTCTATGGATAAAGTCGTCGAAAAGGGATCAGTAAGAGACGTAGACGTCCGCCAGCAGAGCAGACGCGTCGGGCTGGGGCGCTTTTTGCGCTTCCGCGACCGCTTTGTCGATTAACCCCAGAACCTCTTTATCGATGGCTTCAAGTTCAGCCGCCTCAATCAGGCCGGCCTCCGTCACTGCTTTCGCAAAACGCTTCAGGGGGCAGTCTTTTTTACGGGCATTGGGCACTTCGTCCTTGGGCCGATAGGTTTGAGCGTCGCCTTCGAAGTGACCGTAGTACCGCAGGGTTTTGCATTCGATATAAGTAGGCCCACCACCTTTACGGGCACGCTCAATGGCTTCAGAGGCTGCTTCGTAAACGGCGAAAAAGTCATTGCCATCGACGGTGACAGCCGGCATGCCGAACCCGCGGGCGCGGTCGGCGATATTCTCGGTGCCGACCTTGGCGGAGTACTTGGTCGAAGTCGATTCGGCGTAGCCGTTGTTTTCAAGAACGAAAATCATCGGCAGTTCCCAGGTCACCGCCAGATTCATCGATTCAAAATTGGTACCCTGGTTGGATGCGCCGTCGCCGAAAAACACCAGCCCTACGCNNGCCAGAGCCGCACCGGCAACCAGAGGGGGACCGGCACCGACGATGCCGTTGGCGCCGAGCATGCCGTGATCCAGGTCGGCGATATGCATGGATCCGCCCTTGCCGCCGCAGGTCCCGGTTTTCTTGCCATAAATCTCCGCCATCATGCCCATGATATCCACGCCCTTGGCGATGCAGTGACCATGGCCGCGATGGGTACTTGCAATACGGTCTTTGTCGTTGAGGTTCTCACACACGCCGACGGCGACAGCCTCCTCACCGGAGTAGAGATGCACAAAACCCGGCACGGTCCCGGTAGCGAACTCCTTGTGCAGGCGGTCTTCAAACTCACGAATCTCCCGCATTTTGCGATAAGCCTTGAGAAGATCCTCTTTTGACAGTTGTGTCTTCATTTAGCTCTCCCTTCTTCCTTTGAATAGTTCCATCAATACGATAGAAGTAACGATTGATCGCCGGACCTGAGTAAACCGACTGGCCGACACGATCGCGCTTGGCCTCATTGCCTGTGGTTAGAGCACAACAGGTGCCAAGGGGCTGGAAACCCCTGACCGAGAATCGCAACAAACCCGGAAAGCTATTGCAACATATTGTTTTTCAACGGATTTTCTTTATTAATTTTTAGATTTTCAAAAGCGGAATCATCGTGAATCGAGGGCAAAAAGAGAGGTTGGCAAAGGATGCACTGATGTGTTTTGTTAATTTTGAAACAACTGTCTTACCGGGTCTCTAACACCTGTCGCAAGGCCCGTTCTCAGTTCGTTTAATCCGGAAAAGATCAACCCAACGGCACGAGGAAATAAGACGATCAGGCAAAGCTGAGGGCAGAAATGACATGGGAAGGGGCAGGGCAAAGCGGTTGGTTGGCGAAGGGCTCAGCCTAAAAGGGCACGGGCCAGGCGGTATTGTTGCTGCAATTCCAGAACGGCGGCCTGGCAATCGTCGGCCCGCATCACCGCCGAGATGACCGCCACGGAATCCGCTCCGGCGGCCACGGCCAGAGACAGATTCCCGGCATGGATACCACCGATAGCAACGATGGGCAGGCTTACGGCGTGACGCACCCGGCGCAACTCTTCAAGAGAAGCAGCGACCGTATCCGGCTTGGAGGTTGTGGGGAACAGACAACCGAAACCGATATAATCCGCCCCTTCTTGTTCGGCCTGTACCGCCTCAATAACCGAATGGGTGGAGCGACCGATAAGGGCCTGGTCACCGAGAATCTGGCGAGCCTCGGACACCGAACCGTCCTGTTGCCCTAAGTGCACACCGTCAGCCTGCCAGGCCAAGGCGGTTAGCGGATCGTCGTTGACAATAAACAGAGCCTGATGTTGGCGGCACAGATCGCTTAACTGCTTCGCCAGGTAGCGCGGTTCCTCTCGATCCGGATCTTTGTGGCGGTACTGTACAATTTTAATCCCGTGCCGCAGAGCGACGGTTACTCTCTCAAGCAGGTCCCGGCACGGCTCCGTCAATAAATAGAGTCCGGAAATAGCGGTTCGTGACATAAATTTTCCTCTTTGTTACCGTTCGAACGCCAAAAATCAGCCCTGGCAATTTTCCATAGGGAGGTAAGGAGAAGGCCAGGACAACAGGCCCCGTTCTGCGGCAACCCGCATCACCCGTGGCACGTCAACGGTCAAGGGACCATCCAGATCGAGCCACACCTTCACCGTATCGTTTTTGTGAAACGAGAATTCCCGTTCCCCATCCAGAGTGACCACGCCAGAGGATAGACCAGCAGAAAGAACTTCGTGGGGCCGCAAAATCGTCAGGGACGAAATCCCCACAGGCACAATCAGCCCCGGGGCGATGGGGGCACAGAGGGTCAACATTCCCTCTCCCGGAGGACACAGGGTCAGGTGAAGCCCCTGGCCGCTATCCCGGGCGATGGGATTGACCAGACCGGCCACCGAAGACAGGCCGATGGCATTGGCTTCGGCATAGGTAACAAAAACCTCCTTGACCCTCTCGGGCCTCCACATGGCTCGGGCACCCACCCACATGTCGTCCGTCACACACAAATCCACCAAAGCCAGATCACGGCACTGACCGTTGATTTCCACCCGTAGCACCTTGTTGCGGCGGGTCGCCTCGCACACAGAAACCCCTCCGTTGGCGACCAGTCCGGCGGCCATGCCGGCCACCGTCGCCTCTTGAAAGCTGGGAAACGCATTATTGGTACCGGTTGACAGGGCGACCATGGGGGTCTCTCCACAGTTATTGGCCACCAGCCGGTGAGTCCCATCCCCTCCCAGCACGATAATCAGCCCTACCCCCCGACCAACCATCAACTCCACAGCCCTCAAGGTATCGATGGCCTTTTCTTTCACCGGCATATCCAACAATTCGATCTCCGGCCATTTCTCGTCGAGCACCTTGATCCCCTGCTCTTTACTGCGCAGCAAACCTCCGGCGATCCCCGAAAGGTCCGGAATCATACAGACTTTTTTTACGCCTACAGCTCGCATTCCGAGACATAGCCTGCGAACAATATTGGCTTTTTCTGAGATTGAAAACCCGGAAGCCGCACTGACCAGGCGTCGAATATCACAACCTGATGCCGGGTTGGCAATAATGCCTACAGTCCTTTGCAAATCGGCAATAAGCGTCATGTCTCTTGTTCCTCCAGGGGGAAAATTCAGACAGACAACCTTTACCCTTGGTTGCCCGGTCCGTTCAGAAAAGCCCGGTCCCAGTCCTT
>NPIF01001777.1_pt1 | contig 10101 bp, 8 predicted proteins | sample 8637461 | NCBI WGS metagenome assembly NPIF01 (sample SAMN07420641, study PRJNA396082) | bioreactor metagenome | isolation source: sample BR12 brine-fed electro-methanogenic bioreactor BR | place: Japan: Kochi | collected 2016-12-09
CTTTTCGGTGATGTCGTGGACGATGGAATAGAGCAGGGAGCGTCCTTGGATAGTGACCGGGCCACTAAAGACTTCCACGTCCCGCACGGACCCGTCGGCCCGCCGATGTTGAAACAGGAAGTGCCAGTCCTGCTGGATACGCGCCCGACAGACGGCCGCCTGCAGTTCCGTCTCACTGAGGCTGTTGATTTCTCGGATATTTTTACTGCAAAGGTCCTCCCGGTCCCAGCCGTACCAGGACACCGCCGCCGGATTGGCATCCACCACATCCCCGCTGGACGGATCAACGACCAGCATCACAGCATGGTTGTTTTCAAACAAACTCCGATAACGAGCCTCGCTTTCGGTCAACGCCTGCTCGGTCCGCTTGCGATCGGTAACATCGACCACAATACCTTCTATCGCCAGGACATCCCCCGAGTCTCCATAGACTCCCACCCCCTGCTCCCATACCCAGCGCTCTTCGCCGCTGCAGGTACGAATCCGGAATTCAGCCTGAAAAGGTTTCCTGTTTGCAAGGGCCTCCTGCACTTTTCGCCATACCAGATCACGGTCTTGCGGGTGAATGATCCGGCCATAGTCGCTCATGAGTTGCTCAGGAGAATATCCGGTCAGAATCCGGCAGCCCTCGCTGACAAACTCCATGGTCCATTCCGGGTCATTGCTACAGCGATAGGCCATCCCCGGCAGGTTCCCCATCCAGCTGGCCAGTTTTCGCTCGCTCTCCCTTAACGCCTTTTCTGCAATCTTCCGCTCGGTAATGTCCAACGCGGTGAAGGTAACACCCTGGCTCAGATCCGACAGACACAAAGGGGTAGAAGCCAACAGAACATCGATGACGCGACCGTCCTTGCGACGCCAGCAGGTTTCGACCACGCCGGTTCCCAAAACCTTGATCTGCTCATATTTCTCAATACCGACCTTTTCAAATTCCTCTGCCATTGGATACAGCATTCGCGCACTTTGGCCAATCAGCTCCTCCTCGGCATACCCTGTCATCTCGCAAATGCGCGGATTAATCTCTTGGATAACCCGGTCGCGCACCACACCAATCCCCGTCGGGGCGACTCGAAACACGCTTTGCAGACGTTCTTCGGCCTGTTTGTGCTGGGTAATATCAGAAAAAGCGGTCGCAAAGCGGCCAAAGGACAGGGCGTAGGCATGTACAAAAAAATACTTATCCAAAGGGGCGCTGTGATATTCAAAGCTGGTCGGCTGCCCGGAAAGAACCACCTTGCCGTAGGTTTCGATGAGGCTTTTTTCGGTGCCCGGCAGAACCTCGGTAACCCGGCGTCCCAGAATCTCGGCCTGTCGTAGTCCGGTCTGGTTTTCAAAAGCCGGATTCACACTGCGGAAAATATAGTCGACCGGATTACCCTTCTCATCACAAACCAGGTCGTGAACGGCCACAGCCGATACGGAATTATCAAACAGCTGCCGATATTGCTCCTCACTGCGTTGCAGTTCCCGGCGGTGCTGATAAGCCTCGGTCACGTCGCGAAAAACCAGAACCGCGCCGATTACCGTGTCCTCGAGATCCCGGATAGGAGCGCAACTGTCGGCAATGTGACGTTCGCTTCCCTGCCGGTGAATCAGCAGAGTGTGATTGGCCAACGCCACGCTGCAGCCATCCCGCAGACACTGCTCGACCGGGTTTTCCACTACCGCGCGGGTTCGGCAATGGACAATCTTGAACACCTCCTGGATTGGACGTCCGAAGGCTTCCAGACTGCCCCAACCGGTCAATTCCTCGGCGACACCGTTGAGATGAACCACCCTGCCCCGGTTATCGGTACTGATCACTCCGTCACCAATTGATTCCAGAGTAGCGGACAGACGCTCTTCGCTCTGGCGCAATTCCGCCTGCTGACCTCGAATCCCCGCATCGGTGCGACGCAGCAGAAACAGAATAACGCTCAGCAGGCCCAGCAGAAAAACACCGCCGGAAAGCCCCCCCAGCGCCAGAGTCCGGGTCAACAGATATTTTTCGGCGCTTATGTCCGTCATCACCAGAATACAGCCGATGTCTTTGCCGGCCGCATCTTTTAGGGGGTTGGCAGAGAGTTTCCAGTGCCGACCTCCGTTGGCGACCTCTACATGACCTTGGTCGTTAAAATGACTCTGATCCGAAGCGTGGTCCGCCGCCGCGACCAAAACATCGGGCAAAGGACCGTAGGAGTTGTAGACAAGCACGCTGTCGGCGAGACGCTTTCGGAGAGGTTTGACTCCGGGGGAGGCCAGGACCCCTTCCCATTGCTTTCGACCAAGATATTTTTTAAAAACCGTTACCACCAGATGGCTGCCGGATTGGAGATGACGCTCGTAAAAAATATCGTCTATCTCTTTGCCTAACTCCACATATCCCAGCAACTGGCCGTCTTCAAAGACCGGCTGTACGGCCCGGAGGGTCAGGGTGCCGACCTTGCCGATTTCAAGACCGGCAGCATTCCTGCCGGTGCGCTCGGCCTCCTTCAGAATAAAGCGATCAAGCCGCTCTTCCGGCCCTTGGGGCGCGTGCATCCGCAACAGCAGACCGCGATCCGCCGCGATGAAATTAAAGTGGGTCAGGGCGTAGTTCTGCCGGAAGTGTTCATAGACCGGCTGCCAGTCGGCCAACAATCGCTCCCGGTCGCTGCTGCGAAGGCCCTGCCTTACCCTCGGGTCGGCAACAATCGATTCCAGCGCCATGACAAAAATATCGGCCTGATTTCTCAAGTCCACTTGCAGTTCAGCGACAATAGAGGAATTCACCATCGCCACCCGCCTGTCCATGGCCGCGTCATGCTGCCACCAGAGCAGAATTCCGGCCCCGGTCAATAGAAAAACGACCATGATCGCCAGGGGTGCCAATAACCGGCGCAGGACCGGTTTGGGAGAATCCTCCACGAGCCCCCGCGAAAAAAGCCCCCGGGGGATTAACAGGGCGGCAATAAGGAGGACCCCGGAAAGCAAAACGGTAAATGGATTCTGTCTCATCGTATTTCCAGCCATGGATTCAAGGTGAAATGGATCTCTAACCGAGAAAGCGTGCTGCGTAGACGGACCCATTGTCAACGGGAATTCGCTGCGAGGCCCACAACAAAAGATCCCCTGCAGTTTGACACCGCAGGGGATCTCCAATATTTAAGGCAGGCCCTCTGTGTCTTGCCGGTCCGGCCCTGATTTTTCCTGTCGCTCCAGGTATTCCTGCCATTCCACAGGCAACAGATGTTTTTTCCGGTTATTGCATTCCTTGCACGCCGGCACGCAATTACCCCGGGTCGAGCGGCCTCCCCGCGTCAGCGGCAGCACATGATCGAGAGTCAGGTCCTTAGGCGCGACCTTGCAGCCACAGTAGTAACAGAGCCCGCCGGCAATGCGGTTTTGCCACCACTGACTGCGCCGCAGATCACGAGCCTTGTCCCGTTCGCGACGAATCTGCTCTTCTGTAACATCGTCCAAAAAATCCAAACCCGCTCTCCTCGTTGACCCTGAGCGCATTATCCTCCCGTGCAACAAACAACCGCCCACCTCTGCCGAAACCTACTTGAGCAACATGAAGCCCATCTGACGACCGGTCTGACCTTTGTCTCGCCGGTAGGAAAAAAACAACTCCCGGTGGCAACAGGTACATTCGGCGACGACATCGATCTTATCGCTCGCAAGACCCGAGCCCTCAAGTTGCAGCAGGCAGCTTTTCTGCAGATCAAGCTGCCACTGATGGAGTCCGGTTTCCCTGGCGATCTGGGACCAGTAACCGCTACCCGCCTGAAAGGCGTCGCGTACCGGACGATCGACGGTGTAACTGTGGGCGGCAATACCGGGCCCGACGGCTGCCAGCAACTGATCCGGGCGGCTGCCGAACAGAGTTTCCAGGCAGGCCACGGTCTTACCCAGCAACCCGCTGGCGGCCCCCCGCCAGCCCACATGAATCACCGCCACCGCCCGCTTCTGGGGATCGAACAACAGCACCGGATAACAATCGGCCACCAGCACGCCGATCATGATACCGGGCTGGTTGGTGACGATGGCATCGCTTTCAACAGACAGAAAATGGGACAGATCGTGATTCGCCTGGTCAATAACCAGGATGTCATGGCCATGCACCTGATTGACGGTGAGCAGCTGATGAGGTTGCAAATCAAAGGACCGGGCCAGGCTCGAGCGATTGCCTTCCACGTTATGCCGGACGTCCTCGGTGTGATAGGACAGATTCAGAGAGTTAAAGGGAGGGCGGCTCACACCGCCGTTGCGGGTACTGAAGCCGGCCTCCAGATTGTGCACTGATGCCCAGCTGGGCTGCAGGTGGCTGATTTTACCCTGTCGTACCTGTTTCATGGTGATAAAACTCCCTCTATGGGCGAACAGCTGGCGCCGCCGTATGTTTGTCGTTCAGATAGTCGATGATCGCCTGCATGTCGGCGGGCACCGCACTGGAGTTTTCCAGATAAGCGCCACTGACAGGATGGATGAAGCCAAGCAGCCGGGCATGCAGGGCCTGGCGGCCGAGGCTTTCGGCCAACCGGCGCAGGACAGGGTCCTTTAGAGTCTTGATGCGATTGCCGCCGTAAACCGGATCCCCCAATACGGGGTGTTGCAGGTCGGCGAGATGAACCCGAATCTGATGGGTGCGGCCCGTCTCCAGAGTCAACTCCACCAGACTCAGCCGATCGTCCGGGAAGCTTTGCAGCACCCGCCAGTGGGTCACCGCCCGGCGTCCGCCGCGACTGGCGGTACTCATTTTTTTGCGCTGGGTCGGATGCCGGCCGATGGTTTTATCCACCGTGCCTTTGACAGTGGGCAAAAGCCCGTGAATCAGAGCCAGGTAGCGACGGTTGATGCTGTGATCCTTGAACTGCCGGGCCAGGTGCTGATGCGCCAGGTCGTTCTTGGTGGCCACCATGACGCCGGATGTATCCTTGTCGAGACGGTGGACGATACCGGGCCGCAACTCACCGCCGATTCCCGACAAATCCCGGCAGTGATGCAGCAGCGCATTGACCAGGGTGTCCGCCGCATGGCCGGGGGCCGGATGCACGACCATTCCGGCCGGCTTGTCGATGACAATCAGCTGGGAATCCTCGTAGAGAACGGTGAGTGGGATGTCTTGCGAAAGGGTTTCGACGGGCGTCGGTTCCGGCAGAGTCACCGCCACTTCTTCGCCACCTTTAAGGCGAGTTCCCGCCTTGGCCACCACAGCGTTGAGAGTGACCCGCCCCTCGTCGATGAGACGCTTGAGCTGCGAACGGGACAGCTCCGGCAGTTCGGCAGCCAGAAAACAGTCGAGGCGTTCGGGTAACCGAGATCGATCAAAGATAAACCGCTGCACCGGCTCCATTTACCAGATGGGACTTTTGATTTTACCGGCCTGCTTAATCATGATATCGACAATGGCCCGATCAAATAGTTGATCGCGATTGTCGATAACCGGCGAAACACGGGTCGCAAAATGCTCCCGTCCTTCCTGCAGTTCATCGGCCAGCAGCTCAAAAATCGTATCGTTTTCGATCCCCTCCTGAACCTTGCTCTGATTGTAGAGAGCAATATCGGAAACGATGGCCCGCGCCAATCGAAATGCGATCTGAGGATTATCAACCACCCTGGCCATGAGACCTCCCTGAATAAAACCAACACTGTACCCGCCCTGCTTTTTCGGACGGATTTTTTTGATATAGCTCTCGGATTCTGCGTTTCCTCGTATCAGGACGAGGGAAAAGCAAGATAGAGCGTCGCACTGCCTCGTTTCAGCAGCAGCCGCACATAGCGGGTCTTTTTGCTATCCTGCACTGCCTTCTCGAAGGAAGCCAGATCGGTGATCTTGTGCTGATTGACTGCCAAAATCAGGTCTCCGGAGACAATCCCGGCCTTGGCACTGACACCCTCGGGATCGACGGCGTCGACCCGGACCCCGTCTCCGTCGGTGGGCACCACGGTCAGCCCCAGACCGGTTTGGCGCGTTTCCTGCCCAGCATTCGGCGGCTCGCCCTCGCCGGCCTCAGCCGGCATATCCCGATGAGCAATAACCACTGACAGCTCCAGCGGTTTTCCGTCCCGCAAGATGCCGAGCCGGGCGCTAGCGCCCGCCGGGGTATTGGCGACCTGCAACTGCAGGCTGCGCACCCCGCTGATTTCCCGATCGTTATAGGTCAACAGCAAATCGCCCTGACGCAACCCGGCCTCGCTGGCCGGTGAGTCGGGAAGCACCTGGTTGACCAAGGCGCCGGTAACGCGATCTAGACCGAAGGATTCCGCCAACGCAGGGGACAGCGGTTGAATACCGACCCCCAGATAGCCTCGAACCACTTCGCCGTTCTCCATCAACTGATTGGCGATAAGTCGCGCCAGGTTGATGGGAATGGCAAAACCGATGCCCTGTCCGGACGCCACAATGGCGGTGTTGATTCCGATAACCTCTCCGTAGATGTTCAACAACGGCCCTCCCGAGTTCCCCGGATTGATAGAGGCGTCGGTCTGAATAAAATCTTCCAAAGCTTCGATACCGATATCGGTGCGCCCGGTAGCAGAGATCACGCCGACGGTCAGGGTACTGTCGAGCCCAAAAGGGTTGCCGATGGCCAGCGCCCACTGCCCCACCTGCAAGGCATCCGAGTCGCCGAGCACCGCGACTGGCAGTTCTTCGCTGGCGGCGATCTTGAGCACGGCGACATCGGTATCGGGATCGGCGCCGATCAGTTCGCCCTCAAAAACGCGGCCGTCGGTCAGTCTGATTTTGATCTCCTCCGCTCCCCGGACCACGTGCTCATTGGTCAGGATATACCCTGCGGAGCTGATAATAACCCCGGAACCGAGACTTTTGCTCTGTTGCTCCCGTTGCGGATGGCGTTTGAAAAACTCATCAAAAAAATCTTCGAACAGCGGTCCCAACTGCGGCACCCGCCGCACCCGGGCGGCCTGGATATTCACCACCGTGGCCGTCACCTTCTGCGATACCTCACTAAAGGCCTGCTGGGTAACGAGCAATTCCTGGGCTGGTTTTTCCACCGGCGCCGCCGTTCCGCTCTCGCGCACCGAAACAGCTGTCTCCACATCCTGGCGCCGTTCGCGACAACCACCCAGCACAGCAGCGGACAACAGGCAGGCGATAAAGATATAACGACAGACCTTCATGACCAAACCCCCTTTAAACCTGAGAAAAACATCCCGCAGGGTACCCAAAAAAGCCCACGGTGTCAATTGTCCCGGCGATTTGCGCCAATACAGCGAACCAAGGCAAGCAGGTCGCGATGGCTGCCACGGAAATCGGCGCGGGCCGAACGATTTTTGTGATCAATAAGACAGGTATCGAGAATGAAGGTCGGCAATCCCGCCTGCTGGGCGGGCAAGTCGTATTCGGTATCGTTACCGACCATCAGAGTCTGTGCCGGAGACAGCCTGCAAGAGTGGAGAATATCGAGAAAATATTGCCGGTGCGGCTTACAGAAACGACAGTTTTCGTAACTGGTCACCAGGGCAAAGGGGAAATCGTCCAACTGCCCCCATTTCAGGCGCGCATCGACTACGCTACGGGGAAAGACCGGATTGGTCGCGATAATCACCTGCAGGTCCAGATCAAAACAACATTGCAGAATACGTCGGGCCAAAGGAAAAGGGCGGACCAGGGTCGCCAGGCGATGCAGACCATCATCGCAGTAGTGGCCGAGACGATGGCGGAACAGTTCGCCGTCAATGCCCAGACGCTCTTCGACCAGAGACAGGAAAAGATCCTCCATGGTCTGTTCGCCCCGGTCTTCCTTCAGCAGGTCGTAGGCCGTAGTCACCACCGTATCGGCAAACCGGCATCGATTGACCAAGTCACTGAAATGACAGGCCAGACCCTGCACATAACCGGCGATATAAGCATTCATCTCGATGTTCAGCAAGGTACCGTCAAGATCGAACAGGATAGCTTCAATCGGCGGCGTTGACGGGTAATCCATCGGCACATACTCTTTCGACAGGCGGCTAAAATCCTGTCTATGATACCATGGCCCCTGCGAGCCGCAAAGAACCAAAAACCCGGCACAAAAGCCGCAGTAATTCCTTGACTTACCCTGCCATGCAGGGTAGGAATTCAATAAATACAACGAGGTAAGTCATCAATGGATAATATCAGAGAAGAAGTCAAGGAACTGCTCATCGGTCTCAAGGTGCGACGCCTGCGTCAGGAGCGGCGGATGACCCTGCAGAACCTCGCCGAAGCCACGGGCCTGTCCAAACCCCTGCTCTCTCAAATTGAAAACGAACAGGTGATTCCGCCCCTGGCCACCCTGCTGCGCATCTCCAAAGCACTGAAGGTCGGGCTGCAGTCCTTCTTTCAGCAGGAAGATGACGCGGAAAAGTGCGTTCTGGTGCGCGCCGGGGAGAGTCGTCGCATGGATTGGCGGGCCAGTCGCAGCAAAGGACGCTCCCCGTACAACTATCATTCTTTGGCTTACGGCAAGAAACAACGCAGCCTCGAACCCTTTCTCATTGAATTCGAGGTGCGGCCCTGGCAGGAAGATCTGCTCGAAATTCATGAGGGCGAAGAGTTTATCTTTCTGCTCAGCGGCAAGCTGGAATTCCACTACGGCGACCAGACCATGCTCCTCGATCCGGGCGATTCCATCTACTACGACTCCAGAGAACCCCACGGTTTCGTCGCCATCGCCCCGGCTCCGGTGCGGGCGGTGGCCGTGGTCTATTCCCGCGAGTGAACCGGGCTTTCTATGGGGACTTGGCCCGCAGATTTCGGAATTGATCTCGCACCAGCGAGATACCGACGGGTCAGGCAGCGTCAACGACCGCTGACGCCTTCATTGAGAGACTTGATCAGGGGATAGATAACAAACTCGACGATGCGGCGTTTTCCCAACTTGATCTCGGCACTTACACTGTTTGGCAGGTCGGTTCCAAGCGCTTGGGTTACATCTCGACCTCCTAGGACGGAAAACGGGAAAAGTAAAGGGAACGGATCGGACCCACCCGCTTCGCCTGACCAATTTGTTACGGGCGGGTACCTGACCCCGCATCCAACCACAAACAAGAGACGAGTCGAAACGATGAATGGACAGAACAGATCAGAGATCAGCCCCGGGCTTGCCGTAGTGATCATTCTTAAGCAGGATCAGCGGTCAGGTAAACTGACCAAAGGGATCGTCAAAGACCTCCTGACCAAGTCACCCTTTCATTCCCGGGGGATTAAGGTCAGGCTGGAGGACGGTCAGGTCGGCAGAGTGCAGGGCCTTGCGGGGTAGCAGGATCGGGAACAAATTCCGAATTCGTGAATTCAATAAAGGGACAGGCACCTTGTTGATACGGTGCCTGTCCCATCTTTCGCCTCTTCCGTCGACTAAACTTCTATATCACAGAAAATTTTTGCATCTCCAGTGTTTACCGGTTTACAAAGACTCGACTTGTCGTGAGAAACCACACAGCAGGTGAGGCAGGAATACTCTCCACCCTTGTCTCTCAGAATCTCGGAGCGAAGTTCGCCGGAATCATTAATCTCGCATATTTTCTTGCTTGATCCTGTCATTTACATAACCCCCTTTCGGGAACGCGAATCGATTGATTTCCATCCTGATCGCAGGACAAAAAATCCTTTCTTACCCTGTAGCTAAATAATACTATTTATTGCATAATCTAGCAACCTGAAAATGAAATTCATTGAAAGGGGAGGGTTTTCGTCCTCGCGGATGTCCGGACTGTCCAGGCGGGTAAGCCGCAACACTTAAAGGCCCTGTTCAGCGGTTAGTTCAAGTCTGCCGGTTCCACAAGACTGGGATCTTTTGTTCCGCTGCTGCATGAGGGCTTGTCCAAGTCCGAACCCTGCTCCCCAGAATTGTCTTTGCTGAGCACAGGCACCACTGATCCATAAAATATCGCATCTTGCTGGCTCTTTGTCGGGTCAGGCCCCAGGTTTCACATCCTCCTGTTGCGTGGCCCATCCGTCTCCAAAGATGGATATCACCCGGTGGGGCGGCGCTTCATTCTTGGAAATGACAACCGAAAATTGACCACCAATGATTACCGAACTTTGACCACCCCCGGTGGTTAGTAAATGGGGCAAAATTCGGGCGAAATTCCGGGGCGAAATTCCGGGGACAGTATATCTAACTTCGCGAAATTCCGGGGACAGTATAT
>NPIF01001483.1_pt1 | contig 10089 bp, 4 predicted proteins | sample 8637461 | NCBI WGS metagenome assembly NPIF01 (sample SAMN07420641, study PRJNA396082) | bioreactor metagenome | isolation source: sample BR12 brine-fed electro-methanogenic bioreactor BR | place: Japan: Kochi | collected 2016-12-09
GTTTGTATTGAGCATGCAATAACAAATGGAGGTTACTGATAAATTATTCTTATGGATTGATATTATGCTCCTTCAGAAAATTGGAGAAGAACCTATTTTGTTAATCATAGAACATCCCACATCCTCAATGATGTGCAATTATTTTTTCGTATGAATCGCAAACTGCTGAAATAATTGTGTCAACCTCTTCTATCCGATTATACCTACCATACGAAATACGGATAGCTGATTTTGATTGCTCTTCGGTTAACCCCAGTGCAAGCAACACATGGGATGGTGTATCTTTGCCGGATTTGCAAGCTGAACTAGTCGAGACACAAATACCCTTTAAATCCAATAATTGCATCAAGGCTTCACCTGAAGCACCTACAAAACTGAGATTAATTATTCCGGGAAGACGATTCTCAGCATCACCATTTACCCTTACAGCAGGAAGTCTTGCCTGAATGCCTTTTGTCGTAAAATGAACCATTGCTGTTAGTCGTTGGGTAGATTCGTCCATTTCAGCTATGCTTTCTTCAATAGCATAGCCTGCTGCTACAATACCTGCGACGTTTTCTGTACCTGCACGAAGCCCATGCTCCTGCTCGCCACCGAATATCAAGGGAGATAATTCTAAACTGGAGCGTTTATAGAGTATTCCCACACCTTTTGCTCCATTAAATTTATGGGCAGATGCAGTTAGAAAATCAACCTGTAAATCGCCAACATTTACGGGAATATGCCCAACTGCTTGAACGGCGTCGGTGTGAAACAGAATATCACGTTCACACAGAATTTTGGCAATTTCCGCTATCGGCTGAATGGTTCCGATTTCGTTATTGGCAAGCATAATTGACACCAGTTTTGTGTTATGCTTTATTGCCGCCTTAACATCCTTAACCGAAATTCGTCCTGTATTATCGACAGACAGGTAGGTAATCTCAACGCCGCCACCTTGTTCAAGTGCACGGCAAGCGTTCAGGACAGAGTGGTGTTCGATAATTGAGGTTATGATGTGAATCTTTTCGTTGGGGTAAGTTTCCGCAACACAGCGAAGTATCCAAGTGTTTGCTTCCGAACCCCCGGAGGTAAATATGATTTCTGACGCCTCTGCGCCAATGGCTGATGCAACCTGTTTCCGAGCATGCTCTACGGCGCGTTTGGCTTTCACTCCAAGTGAATATTGACTGGATGCATTTCCGTATTGCTCGCGTAAAAACGGAAGCATCTTTTCAAATGCCCTCTCGGAAATCCTCGTTGTCGCGGCATTATCTGCGTAAATCACGATATCATTACCTCAGAATTGTTTGCAACCTTGCTCCTTGAATTCCTCAACCTTGGCGAGCAAGAACTCAGTTTCCACTTCCAAATACTCAGCAAGGCAATCAAGGCAATAAAATTTTTTGGATTTCTGATCGAGCAACTTTTTTGTTAGTCCGATTTCGTTTTTGTTCAGGGCTTCTTTTCCGCATACATAACATTTTTTCTTTTCCACACAATTACCCCACTTCTTCAGGGTCAGGTCTGACGCTGAACGCTGGCATGTCTTTCCCTCGATACTCCACATCGAGCTTCCCCAACTGGTACTTTATTGTATCCCTCATCTTTCGCGCTCTGTCGAGGCAATAACGCTTGAACTCGCGGGCAGTTATGTCGTTCGCACTACGGACATGCGGAAACAGCAATTTTAAATATGCTGTGGCAATGCGCTTGACCGCCTCAGTATCGCGGGTATCTGCTGCTTCAGGAACTTCGATGAGTTCATCTACAATGGTGCGATAACTCATATCCCCCCGCAATTCGTGCATAATCGAGCAGAAATATTCAGAATTCAATGCCCACCCAGCAATCTTAAGGTCATCGTTCATTCGTGGAATATTCCATCCCTTAATAAAGCCATGGAAACGCTCTATCAAGGCTGATTCATGGAAGACGGATGGTAGTTCCATAAACATATCTCCATAGCCGTCCTCATCCATTGTTTCTTTTTTGATATTTCCGCAGAGGATAATGCCCGCGTCAGCAGTCCCCTCATAATTGCCAACTGTGTAAATTCCTGATTCAAGGTAACCTTTCAAAGCTGCGCGCATTTCGTCCACATCTGTGAATGAAATGGTTTGCACTTCGTCAAGTGTAATGAAGTCATTGCCGGACACCAAGCCTTCTAAACGCTTATTCTGGTCGTAGAACATTTTCGCGCGACTCATAACACCACCGCTCGAAAGCCACCCGAAGCGGCTTACGCGACCAAACAGATATGACTTGCCTGTTCCTTTAGGGGCAAGTTCGATGAGGTTCAGCCTCTTTTCAACGAATGGCAGAATCCGGGTAAGCATCGTGAGTTTTTTTTCCTCATCACCGAGATAACCGCTTGCATTGTAATCTACTGCGCCAAGCAGGATATCAATCCACTCCGCTGTGGTAAACTCACGTCGGGTGTCCTTGTAGTAGTCGATATCAATCGTGTAAGGGCAGAAGGTCTTAAAAGCCGTCAGCTTGATTTTGCCCCTGCTTGCACCCTTTGCCTTGTTTTTTGAAAACACCATGTCGTAGTCATCGGGTGGACGATAGCCAATTTCGACCATTCCCCAAGTCTCGCGGCTACGCACCAAGTCATTCTTACAGGTTTGCCAAACGAAGTCCTCGATGATGGTGTCCTTGCCCGTCAGCCCGAAATCGGGCAATGCAAAGGACACCCCCCCAGTCTTGATGTCGATATCAACCGACACTTTGGCAAGGAACTTCGCCCGCTCGTGTTCAATTACCACCTGATTCTTTATAGCAGTCCAGTCATCTTTTCGCGGCAAGTAAGTACGCACAAAGCGAACCAACTCTTCGGAGTCGAAGTGACCGTTCTCGTCCTCGAATTTCTTTAAAAGCCAGTCACGCATAAAAGAAGGCAGGCTCAGAGCGGAGAAGAAATTGCTTTTCTTGAGATCTTTATACACGACCATCTCGTCGAAGCAATTTCTAAGTTTCTCTGTCATCTATCGCATCTCCTAGAACAGGTCATCAAAAGCATCATTTACTTTACCACTCTTGCCTTGTGTCTTAATCACAATTTTACCAATCAGGTTGTCGCCTGCGTAAACATCCGCAGGGTATTCGCCCGCCCGTTTTGTGTCGGGCAACTTAACGGAGTAGTGATTTGCATCAATCTGCGAAGCTGAATAGGGTTTCCCTTTTAATACAACGGAAACATCCTGTACTGGCGAGTTAAAGAACAGATTAATTTCCGTGCCGGTTCGGAAGTCTACTGTCACAACGTCATCAACTAATTTGACCCTTATACTTCCATCTTTGAGCGACAGTTCGATAATAGGGACGACAACCTCTTCTAATGATGCCCCTCCATGAACTTCCACGTTCGCCGCACGACTTCCCTTGAAGCGACCATAATCGGCAAGTACGAGATATCCATTCTCTTCTGCGGCAAACGGGAGATCATAAGGCTGGAACAACTTGCAGCAACGACCCGAAAGTTCACCCGTTGTTTCGGTATCATACTTTTCATCCTTACGACGCAGAACAGCAAGCCGTGATGCGCCGTGGTCGCTTACGATGAGGAAGCGTTTATAATCCCTAAACGCAAGCTCCGTAGCTGCCCTCTCAATTACCTCCACTATAATCTCCAACTCTTTTACAAGATGAATAGGCAGTTCATTAATGGTAAAGTTATAACCGCCCGCGTCGCTGTGTTTAGTATTGTCAAGTTCGTTATTCTTCTCCTTATGACCTTGCCAGGCATCGAAAAAGTCGCGGTTGATGGATGTTATCGTCGGCAGTTCTGCACGGGCGATATGAATCCGAATCGATAGGCCACGTTTTTGAGCTAAATCTTCAATTAAGCCCAAGTACTCGACGCCGAGTGCATCGAGCCAATACAGGAAAGTCTCATTCTTCTCCACGTCGTCCATAATTTGGTTCCGCGTAGGCAGCCGGTTGAATTCTCGTGTGAGGGCAAGATGATCGACTTTTTCCAAAAAGTCAGTTTCAAGTTCGTTAGACAGTTTTTGTCGTTTGTATGCTTCGAAATACTCAGTCAGCAGGTCCGCAAGTTCCGGACATTTAAAGTTGTATTTTTTTAGATAAGCCGTCAATGTGGGGTAAATACTGTCAAGTTCCGGGATTAAGCCATTTTTTGATACCCAGGCGATAATCTCTTGGCGTTCAACCCTTTTCGAGTCAGTCAGCTTATAAATGCTTTCAGATATCACTTTCCGATTATTCACTACGAAGTTTGTGACATCGAACTCAGAGAAATTTTTAACAAGATCTTTTCGCTCCCGATAAAACGATAAAAATCGTTTATCGATATGTGGGATTTCAATAATTGCGTTCAGGGTATTTGAAACGAAATCTTCAAAGCGACTCGTCTTATCCAGAACGAACCGGAGGTATCCGTTTTGCAATGTGTCAACCCGGCTCTTCAAACAGATAAAATAGAGCCAATTGCGGTAGTCGCTCCCTGCAGCGCGAGCGTAGAAATTATACTCCAGGTTATTACCAAGGCCATTTGTCTCAAACACCTCGTCGAGAGAGTTGTTGCTCTGTTTAAGTTCAGTCAGTAACTCCGCCCAATGGGTGTCGCTCCCACAGGAGCGCTCCAAAACAAAGCCCCTTGTGGAGAATTTAATACCGTCATACGCATTGCTGATGTGATGTACGGTGAATATTGCCTTATCAAGATTGATTGTCGTACTTACGACAATATTTCCGCACCGACCTTCTTCAAGTTCTATAAGTAATGCTTTGAACCCCGATAAGGCTGGCAACCCAACAGATGGGGCAGCAAGGGTAATTGACACGTCACTCCCCGCTTCTTTATCAATGACGCTGAACCGACGCTCATCAAAACGAGGGTCGGCCTGTAATGTGACGATCTGTGAGGGAAGCCCTCGCAGGAGCAACACAACTTTTGCACCGCCGACATTAAGTTCTTTTAACCGCGACAGAGTACGAGAGGCTTCATCGGATCCGCGGAGTGCGAGATATTCGCCAAGTCCCGTCACAAAAAACTTTTTGCCTCTTGCGTTTACATCGGCCTCTTCGATATGGTTTAGCAGACCGTCAATATCCGGCAATTTATCATCGCTGCCGCAGAAACTGCTCATCAGCACATTCTCAAGTCCCAACATCGACAATTCGCCGATGACGACCTTGTACTGATCGTCGCTGATAAACAGGAAATACGGGGTTTTGACGGAAGATGTCAAGTATCTCTTCACCGGATCGGTTTGCATTCTATCTCCCGTCTCTATCCACCAGTATTTCAATGCCGACCGTAATGTTGTCTTTGACAAGCCGTTTAAGATAGTCCTTTAACTGTGCATCGGCCATCTCATCGATCTTCTGGAGGACCCTGTCGCTGCCGCCCGCATTGTACTCTGCTTCGGCAAGTTGCTTCACCTTTTTCTTAACGCTCGGATTATCATGCCAATCATACGTATCGACAGAAAGGCGGTCCAGAGCATCCCTTACCTTATCAGGATCTGGAAGTAACGCACAGTATTCGCCAACGATATCGCGAATGAATGCTATGTTCCGCTTTTCACCATTCGAAAGGATATCAAACATAGTAGTGGATTCCAGAAATGCGAGGGAGTCTTTGATTTCGACATCTGTTCCCCAATTGCGGTTAAGGGTTCCAAATGCCTTTTTTGCCATCTCAAACTCATCCTCGGAGATACAGCATAGGATGGGCGTCCTGTAGAGGCCTGACCATTCGCGCGGGTTTTTTGTTCCCGTTTTCTCTTTCCACAAGCTGAAGAGTTGTGACTTCAGTTGATTTTTACGGAACTCTTCAGCAGCCTCTTTCACTTTGATGTTACAGTCGGTTTTTGGCAATTCAAACAAGCCGGTTTTCAAGGTACTCTTAACATTGGTGATATCGTTATCACTAAGATCTTCAAGATACGGCTCATAAACCTCAGCAAATACACGGTTGTCGTTGTTTAATAGCTCCCTGATCTCTGCACCGTGCACTACTAGTTCTGAATGGAATGTCTTTAATTGTTCGGACAATATGTCCTCTTGCTTGCAGATCTTCAAGAGCGTGTCGAGGACTTTTGCCAACGCTGGGTATCTTGACCGTAAAGCATCGCATGAGATGCCGATGAACTTCAACCGTTCGCGCCACTCTTTGAACGCTTCCATCAAGGAATGGGCCGAGACGCTCAGGATGGCGTCGCTCTCTTTGACAACGCTGTACTCAGTCAGCAGTTTACGGATTTCGTCCTCTCCGGTCTGTTTATCCCACAGACACGAGTGTTTCACCCTAAACAAGCGGGAAATATCGGTGAGCACATGGTCCTCAGCACCAATTACCTTAGCGAGTTCCATAACCTTACCGCCTTCAAAGGAATGAAGATATTCACGCATTCCTTCCCGACAATTATCTTTTGTGACCAAAGCAGGCAAGCTTTCGGCGAGGGATGGTTTTGCAGATGCAATCTTTCCGATTTCGACTGCTTTTTTGTGAGCATCGTTGCCCTCCTTTTGAACGAGTTCACTGTATTTCTGAACGACATTGGAGACGCCGACTGTACCTACTTCTTCAAGACACCAAACGGGCAAAGTCAGTTCACGCATTTTGGCGGCTACCGCGATAGCTGCCTGACCCGCAGATGAACACGAATTTGGTTGGATACCCCATACCTTTTCGGTGAGTTCGTAAAACGCCATTTCATCGGCAGTCATCTTTACGATAAAGGTTGGTTTCGGTGATTTGCCGATGTAGTTACCCAGCATCTCTGCAAGTTTGTCATGCGTCATCTGCTCATGACCTCCGGATGAATCGCTGTAGCGATACAGTTCGCTGCCGTACTCTTTCAGTAAAAAGCCTGCAATGAACGCCGAGAGATTGCAAGGAGCAAAACCATAGTTTTTTTCAAGGAAGTCATAGATTTCGCCGATTGAAATTTGTCCGTCGCGGTCAAATGCGCTTTTAATGAACTTCTCAACCTCGACCTTAATTTTCGAGATCGGTAAGGAAGAAGTAGTCGGGTTTTCCCAGTAATTATCAACCCTCCATACAGCTGGCAACACATGTTTTTCAATGCCAACAACAACACCGCTCGTGGTTTGTGTAATACCCGCCCTCGCTGACTGTTTCATGCCCGGAGTTATCTTCAGCTGACTTTCCGTAAGTCCACTTGTAAAGTCAAATACATGAGGGAATTTTGTTGTAACAATCGTCTGAAGAACACTTGCCACGCCTTGACCGTTTCCGAGTTTCTCGCCTTCCGGGTTGGTATAGGTATATACGAGAAACTGACCATTGTAGATACGGTTTCTCCAGTCCTGGTCTAAAACACGCTTAGCCTTATCTGAATTATCCCTAGATGAGCTGTTGTTGCTCCCCTGATAGTACATCGCCATTGCAGAAAAGTCCACATATTGTTCAAATGCTTCGTAGCCAAGTGGCGTGGAAAGCGCATCGATAAACACGATATTTTCGTATTGCTTATCAGCTACCGCTGCTCTAATAGTCTTTCGGAAGGTAATCGCCTCTGCATCATCCCTAGCAAAGGCAATGACAGCGTGGAAATTCCACCCTGTGTCTTTATGGCGGAGGATATTGATCGTACGTGTAAAGTCTGCAGCAGTCACAGGGATGATCTTACCTGTACCCGGCTCCGACTCAAATCGGAGACGAAGAGCAGGAGGGAGCGATAATACGGTAGAAAGCCCGCCCTCGGTCACAAGTTTTGGGGTTGTGCTGTTTTGTCGTATCTCTTTCTTGTTACTCTCGATTTTCGCTTGGTCGCCCGCAAGCACGGCAGCCGCGTACACATAGCGCCCGCTACCTACCGGGTTGGAAACGAGGATGCCTTTGTCCTTAAGCCCTCTTGCAAGATTTGTGGACTTCGTTCCCTCTAAGTCAGGTATGCCCTCAAAGACATAGCTGAGGTTCTGCTCGGTTGCTTTGAACAGATCAATCGTGCCACCCAACCGCTGGTCAATAGCCTGCATGATGAGGATGGCTTTCAGGACAGCTTTCTCGTCATCACGCAAATTTTGCTGTTGCGGAAAGGTATCCAATATCAGGCGAATGTCAGATGTGAGGTTATCCCGGCCTTTTTCGTAGAAAAAGTTCCATAGCATGTCCAACGTGAGAAGCGGATGGTCGTCAAAAGGACCTGTATTTTCAATGAACCATTGGAACGCCTTCACGTCGTCCGTGTTTGAGGACTTGATGAAGTCGAACATACTTCTCTGGTTAGACTTGAAAGCGGAGGCTATATTTTTCAGGAGCAATGCCGCCATCGGGTGGAGCGGCATAATGTCCTTCATCACTTGCGGATTATCAATCTTAGCCACAGCCATAACTTTAGAACGAGAAGTACTTGTCCGGCCTCCCAAGTCGCTATCAACCAATGTATCCCAATCTGTCTTAGCAACGGGCTTCACATTGAAAGCGTGTCCGATGAGTTCGAAAGCGATGTTGTCCGGCAATTTAATATCAATAGTAATAAATCGGTCGCGTATTTTTGCCCAAGTCGTGTCAGCGGTCGCGAACAAATGCCCGGACTCATGTGTAACGACGATGAAATAAAACGGCTTCAAATTTACTAATTCGGCGATTTTCTGGAATTCTGAAAGGCTCTCGCGATTGTTCCTGAAATAATCGGAGAATTCGTCCCAAATAAAGATTATTTTTACATTATTGCGGTCAATAATGTCGATTAGCCAGGCCATAAGCCTGTCTGAATCAATGGTCAGCGCGGTTATACCCTCTTTATCAGCAAGCCGGAAAATGTTGTCCATCAGCGTCTTGACCTCGCCACCTTTGCGAAGGGCGTCCAGCACCTCGTCTGCGGAGGATTGACTAAAAAGAGCTCCCCATTCCGGTTTTTTCAAAAGTGCGTCAAAGAACAGTTTGTGCGAGGGTTCATCAATCCAGGCGATGACGCTCTCTTTCAGCGTATTCTCTCCGGCGTAAAGGTCCTCAGCGACCAACGAAGCCTTCAGGGTTTCCTGAACAGCCAGGAACAAGTCGCGGGGAGAGTCGATCATGCCCGAGGCGTAGCGATAAGCGATCACGATGCCCTTTTGTTTGTGACCGATGAACTTTTCGAGCAGGTCGGTTTTCTTTTTCAGCGGCTCATATCTGTCCCAATATGCGCGGAGTTCATCCTCCGGCACTTCGAGAACCTTTTTCAGGGCATAAGCACACTGGGACTTGCCCGTGCCGTATGCACCCTCAATCCAGAGGGAACGCTTCTCCTGCCGCGCCAAAACACGCTCCATACTGTTCAACATTTCGATGAACGTGTAGTGCGGGTAGGTACGCATCCAGAAGTCAGGACTAGCAGCGGCGATGGTGGAGTCATTGACCTGAGGAAAGTATTCTTCGTCAATATCAAAATATTCGCGGTATTTATTGCTATTGGCCATTTGCTGCATCCCCCTTAAATAAGTCTAGTACATCCTGGGAGGATTTGTCTTCCGCAAGCGTTATCTTCTCTAGGTCATGCGTGAACGACGCGGTGATGAACTCAGGGTATTTTGCTGACAGCCCCAAGAGTATGGGCGTCATTTCGTCGCGGTCAAGCCCAAAGATGAGTGTTGGGCTTGTGCCATCGCGGTCGATGTTGTCATTCAGGAGTGTAGCGAGAGTGAATTCTTTGTAGTCGTTGCACTTCTCTGCAAACTTGAACAAACCATACAGCACCACGCGAGGGTCGCTCACTGAACATTTTGTGCGGACTAGGTTGCCCTCGTCGGTCACGAAACCGAAGTGGAGGACTGTGCCGAGAGGGGTTTCAGTCAGACGCTTAAACGCTTTTATAACAGACTGCGCTGCCTTTTTTTTCAGATTAATAGCCGTTAACATATCCTCTACAGACTTTCGGGTATAAATCCGGCCAATATCTAAATCGTTGACATACCATTCAATTTGTGGATTATCATAAACAAGATTTACAAATATAAGGCCTTGAGCCATGTTAGATTCCCAACCCAGTTTAATTATCAACTCCCCAAATGATGAAAGTTTATTCTTATCTTGGAGTCCTGCGTCACGCAAAAATCGTTTAAAACACTTTATTTGATTAGGTCCCAAATTGTTCGAGGTAAAGAAATTGGTTCTTCTCCAATTTTCTG
>NPIF01001741.1_pt1 | contig 10086 bp, 3 predicted proteins | sample 8637461 | NCBI WGS metagenome assembly NPIF01 (sample SAMN07420641, study PRJNA396082) | bioreactor metagenome | isolation source: sample BR12 brine-fed electro-methanogenic bioreactor BR | place: Japan: Kochi | collected 2016-12-09
CGCAGGTCGAGGGCTTCACCTTCCTCAACTGGACGGTGAACGGAGAGATACTAAATGATAACCCTCTTCAGATAAACATTGACAGCCCGAGGAAAGTTATCGCCAGATACAATGCGATCCCCACTCTGGAGATCCCGGATCAGGCGGTGAGCACTGGAACGAATCTGGTTCTGGACCTGGGAAACTTCGCCTCAGACTCAGACGGTGATCCCATTGTGTTCTCGAAAGTATCTGGAGTTGGAACGGTAAGCGGAAACCAGTTCAGCTACAATGCGACCACTGCAGGAACCTATTCGGTGACCGTTAGAGCAAGCGACGGCAGGGGCGGAGAAGCGACCGATACTTTCAGCATAACTGTTGAGTCTTCCAATAATGCTCCTCTGAAGCCTTCAAATCCATCCCCATCGAGCGGCGCAACCGGTATCGGAACATCGATAACGCTTTCATGGAACTGTTCTGATCCCGACGGGGATGGACTTGTCTATGACGTTTACTTCGGTACCACGACAAACCCTGCTAGAATTTCGGCCGGGCAGACGGCAAAAAGCTACACGCTATCAAATCTCACTGAAGGCACGAAGTATTACTGGAAAGTCGGTGCCAGGGATTCGAAGGGGCTTGAGACGACTGGAGATCTCTGGAACTTCACCACAAAAAGCAATCAGCCGCCCGCGAAGCCTTCAAGTCCTAATCCCGCAAATAACAGCAGTGATATCGCTCTTTCAATAACTCTCTCATGGAATTGCAGCGACCCCGATGGAGACTCTCTGAAATACGATGTCTACTTCGGAGAGAGTTCAAATCCATCTAAGGTGGCCTCGGGAATAACAACGAAATCTTACAACCCCGGCAATCTTCAGAATGGAAAGGATTACTACTGGAAGATAGTAGCGACAGACGCTAAGGGAGCAACTACTCAGGGAGATGTTTGGAAGTTCAGAACAGTAGCCGCCGAAATACCACCCGAAGACGGCATAGACATGAACGGGCCGGTTTACACGGGGAATGTCCTTCTAGTAAGCAATGAATCAGAGAGTGCAAACACTACAGAGTACACGGGAACGCTCAGTTCTGATTATCTTCCATCAGGGGATATTCTTCCCAAAAACCTGCCGATTGAAGCGTATGCAATAAATCCCGAGATACCACTCCCCGATGACATCGACCTATCGATGAAGATGCGACCGGATCTAGTTGAGGCAGGCTTCGAACTCGCAGCCGTAGGCAGCACGAGATCCTTCCACGTCCAGAACTTCAGAACGAATTCAAAGTACCAGATAACCGCGACTCTCCAGTACATCGGGGAGACCTGCGAAATATGGGTCGAGAATCCTTCGGAAATAACTATTTCTAAGGCAACGCAGCTCGGACAGGAGTTCGATAACGTCATCTATCCTCTGGTTACTGAATACTTCTACACTCCATCAGATGTGAACGGAGACGGAAGAGTCGCGATCCTCTGTTTCGATATTCAGGACGATTTCGACAACACCGGAGCATACGTGGGCGGTTATTTCAGCTCAGGAGATCTCTTCAACACCAGCACTTCAAACAAGATGGAGATCTTCTATATAGACACCTATCCTACGATGCACTACCCGGCATCTAACCCAGTAGATGTTTCGAGAGCTTACAGCACTCTCGTTCACGAATTCCAACACAAGGTCAACTTCAACAGAAACTACTTCGTGGAGAAGGGCAGTTCAATGCCGACGTGGCTGAATGAAGGTTTGTCGATGGCTGCCGAACATATCTACAAGGGGACTCTGACAAGCAGGATAAGCTATTACAATTACGCCACCAGCATAAGAAACGGACAGTCTCTGCTTTACTGGAATGACAACGGCGATGTTCTCGCCAACTACTCGCTCTCTTACCTTTTCTTGCAGTATGTCAAAACACAGGGTGGAGGAGACCCCGCTATCTTCAGAGATATCCTTCTGGATAGTTGTAACGATCAGAGGGCAGTGACGGCGGCGCTGGCAAAGAGAGGGGTCAATATAGGGTTTGGAGATCTCATGACGGCGTTTAGGATTGCGCTCCTCCTCAAGAAACCGACGGGATTATATGGTTTCAGAGGCGATAGCAGTTTCGACGGCATAACAGTCTCATATTACACCGGCGGTGCGAAGAATCTGAGGGGTGGAAGCGCAGTGTTCAAGACAATAAACCCGAGTTTTACGGATCCGGGTAATTCGGGAAGTTCCATACAGTATGTCGGAATATGCAAGTGATCGAATAACCAATCCCTGTCTTCTAGAAATGAAAAGCCCTCCGTCAGGAGGGCTTTTGAGTTATAGAAGTTACTGTATGGCTATTGTAGTACTTCTACATCCAGATGAATCGCAAAGTATCTTGCCGGGCTAACAGGAACGACCAGATCAGTGCCTTTGTATGTAAATTGCCCTCCTGCTGGTCTTTCTGTCGGTAACTCGCCCTCGGCATATCCCTGAATCTTCACAGTCTCGCTTCCACTCTGGAGCCGCATATTAGGTCCGAGAACTATTGTCAGCTTGCCGTCTTTGTAAGTTACTGAGGCTCCGGCGACTTCATTCTGACCAGCGTAGATATCCTGAGTGGCGGGACCGTTTGTATCGAAGTAGTACCACCATGCAGATCCACTGCCCTCATAGTTTCCACCCCAGGCGGTCTCTTCACCCCAGGTTTCGGGATCAGTGGGAGTCAGCTTTATTTCAACTACCACGTCGTCCCATATCTCCTGCAGCTCACTGGTGAGTGTCGCGGTATTCTCAAGTCTGAATTCCTCTTCTTCACACGGAAGTACTATTTCAAGTATCAGATCTTGGTTATTTCCGCTCAACGCCTTTATGAGAATCACATCGCCACAACCCGGAAGGAAGCTGTCTTCAGCAGTATCGATAATGGCTTGTACGAGAGGTCTGTCTCCATCTGGGACATTTGAACTAAACTCGGTTCTCCATGAGCTCCAATTGAGAGAGCCTTCCATTATCGCCCATATTGCGATTTGAATATGCCTGTAGTCAACTCCAGGATAATCACCGTCTCTGTATCTGTTGAGAATGTAGTTGACTCTTGCCATATCTGTGCTTGGCGCACCGCCGTTATAGACATCCTGTATTGTGTACGGACCACCGATTCCGGGTACATTAACCTGGATACACCAACCGGGATACGTACCTGCCATGTAGCCGGTGACTGTGGCTGAGATATATGCATCTGTTACTGGATATTTGTAGGAGATGCTTCCGCTTCCTCCAAATGAGAACTTTCTTAGGGTTATGGAGAACTGAACTACGGCCGAATCAGTAAGGTCTATCGGGAATAGAAGCGGATCTGTTGCGACGATCGCGAATCCGTCTGGCACGTAAGTGAATTCATCATCGAGAACTGCAGTGGCATTAGTCTCGGTTGTTCCCGTAATTGACAGGGAAGAAACATCGTAAGCTTCATCGGTATTGGCAGGCGCATCAGCAGAGACTTCGACCTTTACCCTGTGTTGAGCATTAGTGTCAACAGGTGTGAAGACTATCGGTCCAAATCCATGAGTCTTGTCTCCGCCAGAAGAGATACTTCCGAGTGGTTCTTCCGGAAGAGTCTGAATGGCTAGCCAATTAGACCCGTCGTAATACTGAAGTGTAATGGTCAGCTTGACGTTTTGGGCCTCGCTGTTGCCGTTGTTGGTAACCTTTACTGAACCACTGTAAGAGTGCGTGTCCACTACAGAGTCGAGAGTCTTTGTTGCCGTTATGGTGTATTCGATGTCCTTTTCGAACTCATTCACCTGGAAGATTATCAGAGTAGGATTCGCTTTCTTATCGATTTCCCACTCGTAGATTTTCTCTCTTATCCAGAAAAATTCAGCAGCAACTTCTGCTTTGAGCTTGACTGTCTTGGGAACTGTGATAGTTACCGTAGCATCGTCGGAGCTTTCCTCTTTGGTATCGTCCTCGGTAACTGTGGCTGTGTTGGTCAGGTAGTATGTACCGGGTAGTGCTTCTATATTCTTGAGAACTAGAGAGTAGGTGAGTGTATCTGAACCCGTGAGATTCCACTCTCTCTCAAGAGTTGCCGGATCTATTTCGAAACCTTCAGGTACATTCGTTATTAAGTCGTTTACGGTAGCGGTCTCGTCTATCTCTTCCACAACGTTGAGCTCGGTCGGTGTATCTCCGGTCTTGCTTACCTGTAGAGCGGCGTTGTTTGAAGAGGTTACGTCTACCGTGGCCGTGTAGCTTGCGTTGAAGTTCTTCGTTGTATAAGTCTTGCTGTAATTCTTCGTCTCTCCAACACCTATGGTTATACCTTCTACAAGAGTATCCAAGACACTCAGTTCAGGTATGGTGAGTGTTACCTTCACTCCCTGGGCGATGCCCTGTCCGGTATTGGACACGGCCACATTGACGGTCACCGTGTAGGTGCTGTCGGTGGTGAAGGCATTGCCTCTGGTCACCTGTATCGTGTAACCTATCGTGGCTTCTTCGCCCTGGTCCAGAGTGACTTCTTCCGGATCGACAGACTTGACTATACTCCAGTCGTACTCTATCTCGTCCTCTCTGCTTACCTGGACGTCCACTTCAGCTCCCAGTCCGGGCGCCGGTACTGTGATAGTTACCGTAGCATCGTCACTGTCGTATTCATCTTCAGTATCTTCACCGTAGATGACGACCGTGTTGTCAAGCGGGTATTCTCCAGGAGCGGCTCCCGTGTTGGTCGCTACAACTGTGTAGCTTACACTCCAGCTGCTGGTTAGTGAATTCCAGTCAGTACCCTCTATTATGTTGAGCCAGTCACGATAGATGTTTCCTTCTATAGCTATTCCGGTCACACTGAACGCATCGAAGGTGTCCTCTACGTACGCGTCTTCGTCTATCTCCGTCACGTTAGGAGTCGGAAGTAGCTGATCTGTCTCGACTTCGTCCGAAGCACCGTCAGTCGCCTTCGCTATTACCTTGAACGGCGCCTTGTAGCCTGTCGGGTCGAATGTGAAAGAGTACGGTAAACCTTCTTTCGCTCCGACTGCAAGTGCGGCTATCGTGGTGGTGTATTTATCTATCTCCACTCCGTCTGCGTCTTCCAGGACTATCTCTACAGCTATGTTCGTGAGAGGTACGTTACCCGTGTTCGTAACTGTGGCAAGACCGGTCAGTGTCGCTATGTTCGTTTCCTTAACTGTCCTGGTCGCCAGAAGGGTGTATGTGAAGGTGCCGTCTTCCCCTTCTTCCAGCTCTATACTTTCGGGTGTCGCGCTCTTCTCTATAACCCAGCTGTATGCCTTCTCCTGATCCCATTCCATATCGTGTTCGTTCTCTATCTTTAGATTTGGATTATCTATGAAAGGCTGCGGAACTGTTATTATCACACGTGCATCGTCTGAGTGCTCGGTCTTGCTGTCATATTCGGTGAGTGTTGCCGTGTTATCGAGTATGTAGAAATCCTGTTGTGGATCTTCTATCTTCTCGTTAGTGAGGTGAACCTTATAGACTATCGAGAAGGTCTGAGTTCCATCTCCCGGTTGCTCCAATATCCAGTTTCCCGTTGTCGGTGGTACATATGCTGCACTAAACCCACCGGGTATTTCGCTTTGTATGTCCTTCAACTGGTCAGCTATCGTTGCGGTAGCGTCCGTGGACTCTGCAAGCCCGCTCAATGTGAAGGTAGCATCCAGAGTGAAGGGGAAGAGATCATCTGCTGCAATCGAAGCCCGAATCCTGTACTCATCAACGCCTTCCTTTGGATCGAAGCCGAAATCATATTTGTATGAACTGGATTCTCCCGGGTTCAAAGTGTGAGTCGCCGAAGTGTCAACATTTATCGCGGTGAACCCTTCCAGATCTGTATAGACATCTCCAAGAAGATACTGAAGCATCACAGTTATTGCAATGCTTGAGGCCGGCAATTCGCCGGTGCTGTTGAGATTAACTGCCCCAAAAAGCGAAAAATCTCCTTCTACCGGAGTTCTAGTCGCATTGATAGTATAGGTTAAAGTCGCCGATTCTCCGAGTTTTAACTCCACAGATTCGGGATCGACACTCTTCTCGATTTCCCAGTCATAGGAAACCCCTCTGACCAGAGGATCATCTATATCGCCTTCAAGTTTTGGTTTCTTATCTATTACAGGAGTATCGTCGTGATATATGAAGGAATTTATACACACTCCGTACTCGGCCTTTACGCGTCTACCGTTGAAATCGAAGTTTATCAACCTTACGAACGTTCCAAAATAGACTTTCTGTCCATCGTTCAAATCTCCCAATGGAAGCTCCATTGTGTGGGTGAAAACAGGAGGGTTGTGTGTTTCGCCCGGAAACTGCGATGGATCGATCCTATTCTTATTGTCTCTTGGGAATCCCTCGATCGTCAGGGATGTTGCTGCTCTGGTCTCTGTAAATAGCCAGCCGTCAATGCCCTCGAACTTCAAGAAGAGAGAATTGTCTTCTTCCCAGGCATAGACATTGCCGACATGGACTCTCTGAACTATTATCCTGTAAGAAGACTTAAGCCCACTTACCGAAACCAGCTCAAATTGTACTTCGTTTTCTGGAAACTCTTCAATTAACAGCTCTTCCTGTTCTTGCGGTCTGATACAACCTGCCAGAACCAAGAGTATAAGAATTGCCACTACAACAATAAAGCTTCTTTTCATAACTCCACCTCCACCTCAATGGGTGCAAATAACCTTATCCAGTCGATTGATATGCAACTATATGCCATGTCACCCCAAAATCTCTCAAGAAGAAGAAAAAAGTGCTGAAGTAATGATAAGAAGAAGAACAATGGAGTTTCTGTATTTATCATACCATAAACTAAATACAAACGTATGCTTAGAAATCACCTTCATATATGCAAACCAGTCGAACGCTATCGCTGTTAATTGAGCTAATGTTTGCTGTGACTCTTATCTTGCCTTTTGCGGGCACCTCAGCACTCAGTTTAGTTGAAGCGCCTGGAACCAGATTCAGTTCGTCTTCAAAGGAAACCAATTTCACTCTCTCAAACTCAAGCCACGTTCCTTCTTCTTCGATCTCAAAGAGAAGCTCCACCGTAATAAACGAAGCTTCAATATTACCTTCATTTATAAGAGAGAGATCACAGTAAGCCAAACCATTCCGGAGCTCGACATGAAGACTGCCTGCCAGGACGGCATTCAGATCAATCTGACCCGAATCTCTGAATATGGTGCCGAGATACACTGTCGGAACAGTTGATACCTCAGTGCCGTCAGCATTTCTCATCTCCAGGTAGAGTGCGGTGAAGAGACTAGTTGAGAAATCACCGAGAAAATCTAGATCAACTTCATAGGAAGCAGAATTGACAACATTTTCGAAGTAGACATTCGTAGAAAAGGATGCTATATCCAATTTGCCCCTATCGTCAAGCTTGAATTCCCCAATTGTCTCTTTAGTTTCGAAAGCGATTCTGCTGAACATCCATTCATCAAGACCCTCGAAATTGAGGCTAAGTGAATCGTTCTCAATCAAAAAAGAAAAGGTTCCAACACTAGTTCCTGCGACCACAATTTCTGTTCTTCGGACACCAAAAGCGTCAAGTGGTAGAATCTGGGGCTCAAGAGAGAGAGCGGTTTCCGCAGGTTCGCCAGTCAATCGAGGTGTAAGCAAGCAACCACTCGCTGTGAATATCAGAATCGCTATAGTCAGAACTAATCCAATCTTCGACATTCTTCTCTCCTCTCTTCCCAGTTCAATAACGAACAACCTTTGAATATATTCTACTCCAAAAAAAGCCCACAATCATACGAATGATACAGAGAAAGAAGTAAAACCGAGATGTCACAACGATTACGTTTGTGTGACAGAGGTTGTGTTTTTCTGGATTCATGGATCGATGGCGCTTACTTTAGAATTGGGATGTAGATAGTAATGACAGTAGAGAATCGGCGATCGGTCTATGTTAAAATAGCGGAGAATACCAAGAAGGTGATGACTGCCAAAAGCAGTCATAAAAAGTTCGTTATACTTAATCGATTGATACATACGTTGGCTGTAATCAATACTGATTTCTTGCACTGTCGTTTGCAATGACGGGCTTTTTGCAAGCAAGAGAGTTCAATGGTGAACTTATCATTCAGTATCCAAAAACACAGAAAGGTTCTCTTTTCAGTTTCCTTTTTTGTAGAAATGCTAAGAAAAATAGAAGAACCGGCCTGTAAATCAGGCCGGTTCTGTATGTTTATTCTTCTGAGTGTTTTAGTTTGTTTTTGAGATCTGTTCATTCACCAAATAGAAGCCTTCGGGCCAACTGAAGTCCCTGGGACAAATTGCTTTCTCGTCGTCAAATACGTTTCCAGAGCCCAGAACGGTCCCGTTGAAGACAGTACCGCCACAACCGCAATCTGTGCAGCTTCTGAGATATAGATCAAAACCGTGGCGGGCATTGCTGTAGAAAAGATTATTGTTGAAATCGATAGTCGAGGTGCTTCTAAGCAGAACTCCATTGTCTATGTTTCCTGTAATTCTGTTCTTCTCAACCGTTCCGCGGGCAGTTCCGGTTATCGACAGCGCAACCGTATTCTTCTCAAAAACGGAGTCGGAGATCGAGAACCCGGTATCGTTGCTAATATAAAGACCGGTTCCGTTACGGAAAAAGAGAGAGTTCTCGACTATCAAATGACCGCTGCCGTAAACATAAAGACCAGTAAGTCTCTCATTCAGTTTATCTTCTGTCGTTTCGCTCTCAAATGCCGAGAAGAGGCAATCATCTATCTTCAGCACGTTACCTGCGGCTCCGCTGTAAGAAACACCAAATCTGCCGCCCTTTATAGTTACCCCGGTTATCTCTCCGGAACTGCGTGAAAACTGTACTGCCGTTGCGGAGGTTTTGATTGTCAAATCTCTTATAGTTATTCCGTTGACACTTCTGACATAGATTCCGGCCGTATTCCCCTCTGGCGTGAGTAGAATCACCGAGTCTCTTGAAGCACCGGCAAGGATTATTGACTTGGAAACGCTGACGTTTTCTTCGTAGACTCCAGGCATTATGAGAACAGTATCTCCGGTCTTTGCGGCATCAACGGCTTTCTGTATGGACGTGAATTCACCGCCGGCTTTGTCGACTATCAAAGTATTGCCATCAGCAGAAAGCGAGGGTGTTCTTACTTCTACATAAAAGGTCGTGGAAGCTTCTGCGCCTTCGGAGTCTTTAGCGACGACAGTTATACTGTTTGTACCCGGCTTGAGGCTACTGGCTTTGACAAGGAGTTTTCCATTCTCTATTGGCAACGATCCGTCAGGCACAGTGAATGAAAGAGCATCGCCATCAGGATCAGATGAAGCAGCGACAAGATCTGTTGTTGTCTCTTCTCCAAAGGCAATCTCCCTGTTCTCAATATAGATCGTAGGCGGTCTGTTCACATTAAGCACTGTAATATTAAACATTGACTTACTCTCTTTTCCCTTTTCCGTTTTTGCGACAATCGTGACACTGCGAGTTCCAGAATCGGCAAAACCAGGCCTATAGGTGTAAGTGTTTCCACTTACAGTTCCCACACCGCTACTAATAGTGTAAGTAATATCTGCTTTTCCATCGACCTTCGTGTGTTTTGAAAGATCTACTGAAAGCTCTTCCCCTTCAGCTATCGTCTGATCCGGAATAGATATTTCGGGAACAGGAGAGCTACAACCAGACAAAAAGAACAGAAGGAGAATTAAGCTGAGGAAGACAGTTGCCTTTCTTTTGAATATCGACATCATACAGACCTCCCAATTTTCTTATATATGAAAATTATAACACGCAAGGTTCGATGGAACCCCGGTTCTTCTGATCCAAAGCCTGCGGTAAGTTAGCCGACTCTTCTTAACTACATTAATCGATTATCATAGTGAAACCTTAATTATTACCTAAAACCTCTGCAGTGTAAGTGTATAATCACAATATCTACAATTCAATCTATAGATTGTTTTGTCTATTATCGTTTGTTTTTTTTAAAACACGGGAGTTGAGGATTATGAAGAGAGAAAACTCAGCAAGTACCAGGCGTCTTTTTTTTCTATTGTCTGTTTTTGTGCTCGTATTTTTTCTGCCTGCATGTTTCAAACTTGGCGGAGAACCCTCGATCAATGCTGATTTCACTCTGACCCGTGAGATTGC
>NPIF01004723.1_pt1 | contig 10084 bp, 10 predicted proteins | sample 8637461 | NCBI WGS metagenome assembly NPIF01 (sample SAMN07420641, study PRJNA396082) | bioreactor metagenome | isolation source: sample BR12 brine-fed electro-methanogenic bioreactor BR | place: Japan: Kochi | collected 2016-12-09
GTAGCCGAAGGCGAAGCCGGGCTCCAAGTCATAAGTCCAAACGCATCCAGGCAAGGCCGCGTCGAGTTTGCCACGGCGTAGCCGGACTCTTCCACGAAAACCCAGGCCCCACACTTCCGCGAGTCTCCTCACACACGACCACTCTGCGCCTGGATTCCGATGGTGTGTGGGAACTGCCGAACGATACGGACCACCGGGCTAGACGACTTGTTGTCGGATTCAAGAGAGAGCCGCGGCATCGGGAATCCCCAACACGCGATCGCAGGAGGATTCGACAGTAGGACAGCCGCGCGTTCCACGGGCCAAGAAGCTCTGCGTGCACGCCGCGCGGATGGCAGGTGATGCAGCCGGGCGGCGGTCGATCGTAGAATCCTCCGCATGGTCCGTGTCAATCCAGCGTCGATTCTACTGACATCGCTTCAGAAGGGAACGGTCATGTCGTGGTCCCGCAAGGTCGTGCTCGCCCTGTTGTTCTCTCTCGCCGTTGTGAGCACCGTTGCCGAGGGACCCTCCAGCTCTCGGTTCCGGTGTCCCGCGAGATCTCTCGATCGGTGGGACGTGAAAGCGGACGAGATTGGGAAGGCTGTGGAGGCCAATACGCTTCTCTGGGAGTCAGGAAAGCTCTCCGGGGAGGTCTTCAAGAAGGTGACGAACTGCCAGTTCGAGCTTCTCAAGCTCCATGCGGAGGCGCTACTCACCGAAGGTCGCCACGAAGAGGCCCTCGAACCGATCCGGGAGTTGCAAGGCATGGATCCGACGTATTCGGAGGNNGCTTCCTCGGTGAGCTCGACCTAGCGGCCTCGCCCGAGGTGTATGTGCTCAGAGCCCCGACCTCGAATGTGAACGAGAAGTTCCGCAAGGCCCTCGCTGCGAGGCTATTCGCGTGTCGATGCGAAGAGAGAGATGTGCCGAGCGCGGAGGCGAAGCGGGATTAGGTCCGATCTCTCGTTGCTGCGAGTTGGCACCGTCACACAGCCAGTTCCGGTCGATCGTAGTCACGGGCCGCACCCGCTCGCTCGCGCGAGCAGTTGCGCCACGTCGATGTCTGGTGAAGAGTCGCTGACGGTGCGGTTCACGGCATCTTAGACAGGCGGACTTCTATCGACCTGTCGACCAACTCTGGCTTTCGTCGCGACGATGGAGAAACCGACGAGAACCGCGCTCGAGGCGGCGCCTCTCGCGCCGGCCATCCCGTGGAACCTCGTCGAACCGACTCAGGCCGAGGAGCTGGCGATCGAGTCCTGGTCGTACGCGAAGCGCCTAAAAGAAGAGGGCCTGTGGGTCGTTGCTCTGGGCTTCGTCAAGGTTCGCTCCGTCTCTTGCCTTCCCGCATGGGACTACCGAGCCATCTGCTGCTGCACATCCGGAGCCGCCCTCAACACCCGCCGCGTGCTCTCCCCACGCAACGCGATCTCAACCGCCTCGCGCGTCTCGTTCCCGTCGACGAGCGCGGCCCGCCGTCCCCCCACTAAGACCGTCATGCGGTACTCACCCGGCGGGAGCTTCCAGAACGCGTAGTTGCCCTTCCCATCGGAGTAGGCCGAAGCGACTTCCTTTTTGCCGAGCCAGAGCGTGACCCTGGCCTTGGACAGCGGGTAGGCTTCGTCGCCACTGCCAGCGAGCAACACCGTTCCGTACAGCGCGGGCCGTCTCGTGGAAGTCGGCTGCACGGTGGTTCGGGTCTGCCTCGCTCCAGGATCCGGTCTCGCTGCGGTCACGGGAGGTACCACACCGGAAGAGTCCGGCGGCTCGGCGCCCGTCTCTCCCGTGTCGCCGCCCGCATCGCGAGGCGCGGGCTCGCTCGTATCGCTCGCGTCGTCAGGCGGGACAGTCTCGCTGCCACTCCCCGCGTCCGCAGGTGGTGTCGCGCGCCTCTCATCCTCGGAGGCAGAGCCAGCGCAGGCTGAGAGCGCAACGATCAAGAGAACGAGTCCAAGGCACGTGAGGACGCTCTTCATGGTGGGGACCCTCCGGGAATCGGCACCATCGCGAGGTCTTCGATCTTGACCACGCGGTTCTCGTGATCGACCTCGGCGCGGCTCCCGTTGAGTGAGACATCGCGAGGTTGGTAGCCCTCCGCGGAGAGCAGGATCCTCGGCCAGTGTGTGCTCGCGGGGAGGTCGACGTTCGAGATCGAGAACAGACCGGTGGGAACGCTCGTCGTATTCGGCGCGGGCGGGATGACCTCGACGAGGACCCCGCCGTGATCCGTGGCGCCCTCTTTGAGCACGCGTCCTTCCACCGACCAGGCCTGAAGGCGTTCGCCGGAGTCGAGGACGAGCTCGAGGGTGCGGAACACGCCGGCGATCACCGCGATGACCGGTGTGCCGTAGAGAAACAGGCGAATCAGCTTCAGCCGGTCTTCCGAGGAGTTCTCGCTGCCTTGCTCCGCGCGCAGCAGCATGAACGCGAGCCCGGCGAGGGCCAGCGCTAGCCCCATGAAGCCGTACTCGAGCAGACCTCCGAGGTGTTCCATCGTGGATCCTCCCCAGGGAGTCACGGGGTGACCTCGATCGAACGCGGGCCGCAGAGTCGCACATTGGTGACGGTTCTTCGCGGGCTTCTCGTTCGTGCGGGTACCCGGAAATCGTCGTCGGCGTCTTTGGCAGCGTATCCGAGGGATTGGCTGCGAGTCCACTCCGGCGGATTCTGCTCGCCAGATGGGGAGAACTAGGACGGACTGGCGCGCGAGGGCTGTGCTTTGCCTCGCGCTCGAACTCTGGCGCGCAGGACGTTCCGACGTGGGCCTTCCGTATGGGACTTAGGATCAGCATCGCTTGTCGGGCCGAAAGCAGAAAAACCGTCACCTACGGGAGATCAGAAACGTCATGAAGCGGCTTCGTGCCAACTCCCTAACTCTTCTGGGTGCACTGGCTAACTGGCATGAGCATCCCCGTGAGACGCGGCAAACAAAGATAGTATTGCTGTTGGGGATTTCTTTTCGTACCGAGGCCCACGACGGGCGCGAGGTCTGACCTTGCGCTCCGTTTCCCTGTTTCCAAGGAGCCCGAACGATGAAACACGACGAGCAACTCGACCTCGTCGCGTCGCTCGTGGAGCGCGTGGCGATGGAGAGTGACACAGTCCCGAACCCATCTCCACTTCCTCCGCCGGAGACCATCGAGGTTCCCTCGGAGGATCTACGCGAGACGGCGACTACCACCGCCGTGCATCGTGTCGTGATTGTAGGGAAGCTGGGCTTGGGGGCTGCGGCTGCGGTCGGCGGCCTGCTCGCGGTCGGCTTGCTCGTGTTGCCGGGGGCTTGGGGCGGCGCCCACTCCCCGCTCGGTCTGATGGTGTCCTGGGGTCTGGCTGCTTTGCTCGGCGTCGTGAGCGGCCTGCTCCTTCCACTTGATAGGGAGATTCGCATCGAGCAAGAGAGCCTGACAGGCCACGAAGGTGTGTCGACGATTCTCGAAGTTGAGCTGCGAGCAGGGGACCATCCGGTCAAGACTGTCGAGACGCGGACGGCAACTCCTTACACACGCTATGTGTCCGTGGCAGATGATGACGGCCCTGCGCCAGCACGCTTCGGACCGCTCGCTCTCGGAGTCTCGCTCTCTCTCGTGACTACGGTTGCGACTCTCTCGGGTGCGGAGTTCATGGTGGGGCTCGGCCGCTGGGCAGGGGTCGTCATCTACCTGCCGGTTGCCGCTGGCGCCCTCGCGTTCGCTTATCTCACATGGGCCAAACGAAGCTACGTGGAGCGCGACCAGGCGGTGCAAGATGCGCGACTCGAGACAAACTCCGTCGAAGTGCCGGTGCCCGAGAGCTTACGTATCGATCCCGATCGCCCCCCTCGTGTGCCCGCGATCCGCATTGCCGACACGTCTCGGGTGGAGCTGCCGATCGCCGCGGTCGAGTCGCCGGCCGGCGTGATCCTCATCGACACCTCGGGGACTCTTGGGACCGTCGAGCTGTCCGTGCCACAAGACGAGTCGAGCGAGCGGGTCCACGCGACAATCGCGCGGCTCGACGAGGAGGTGGCGAGCGTCCCCCAGATCCTGGGCAGCGAGGAGGGGAAGACCCCGCTGCCACGAATCGAGGACGGCATTCCCTTCTCGGAGCCGGCCAGTTTGCGAGGCCAAGAGGGCCGACTGCTGGAGCTTCTGGCAGAGCTATCGGATCGACTACTGGGCCTTGATGTCGATACGAGCTCTGTCCCTCTGCTGAGGCGAGGACATCCGGCTACACGTTGCCTGTCGAAACGGGAGAGTGCGGATGAGGCCGCTGGCACTGAGGTCCCGCCCGAGCTTCGCGAGGTGCTCGAGGGGGGATGGTACGAGCTCGTCGGACAACTCTCAGAGTTTAGGCGGCGCTGGAGACGCAATGCGGGGGTGCTGGCGGGCGCCCGATTCCATTCGCTGACGCAGTTGCTCTCTTCAGCGCTCTCCGACGTGGGCGAGGCGGTGCAGTACAGCTCGTTCAACTTCTATTGCCCGGTTTGCCACGAGGACTCGCTTCGCAAGCTTCTCTCGCGTGATTACAGCGTGTCCGCCGACACCGACACCTCGCGGATAGAGCTCGCAGCGAACAGTCGCTGCTTCTACGTCCCGGGCACTGCGCAATGGCGTTGCCAGGCATGCGAGGCGGAAGTCCAGACACCGATCCCGGTGCACAAGGTCCTCGATGACGTGCTCGTGCCGACCTACGAGCGGTTGATCGCCGAGAACCAACCGGCGCGGTTCGAGCTCGACAACCGTACCCGTGACAAAGAGCTGGAGTACTCGAATCGCATGGAAGGTGAGCTCGATCAACTTGTTCGTGAACTCACGCTGGAGAGTGGGCGTATCGAGCGGGAGCTCTCGCTGGTGACCGCTCAGATGACAGGTGGTCGGAGGGCGATCGAGACACTCGAGCAGCTGATGAGCAGCTATCAACAACAGCAGAACGCAATCGTCCAGAAGATCGCCGCCGACACGCAGCGCCTCGTGGCGGCGATCGATCATGACACCCGGCGCTCCCTTGCGGAGCGCCAACAAGCGTTGGAGAACATGCTCACAAGCTACGAGCAGGCCATGGACGAGCTCGCGGTGGCGAAGAAGAAGGAAGACATGATCCGCGACGAGTACTTGCGCACCGCCGCCGAGGGCATTCAGCGCATGGAGAAGCACACCGCGGCCATTGCCACCAACACCGCGCGCACGGCAGAGAACACCGGCGCCATGCGAGTCCATACCGGGCGCATGGTTCAGCAGAACGATCGGAGAGATGCGCTACTGGGCCGCGTTGCGACCGCGGGGGAGCGCACCGCTGCAGGGATGGAGCGGAGCGTTGGCCTGCTTGGCGACGTCGTCCGCTCGGTCAATGCGAACGGCGAGAAGATCGAGCGCGGCAATGCCATCAGCGCCGCAGTGGCGTCGAAACACGGTGTCAAGATCCACGACAACGCATGGTGGCGTTTCGATAAGAACCTCAAAAAGTGGGGGGCTGGGTTCGTGTCCGGGGCCATTGGCGAGAGCACGATCGATGCCGAAGCGCGCAAGGAAAGGGCACTCCGATGAGCGAGGGACGAATCGAAGTCACGATGCCCCGCGAGCTCACTCGTTCGATGTCGAAGATGGACGAGACGCTGCAGGGTCTCAAGCGGTCGTTCAAAGAGCTCTACAAGATCCTTCACGAGAACGGCAACTTGCTGACGCAGCAGACCAAGGTCATCGAGCGCTTGCCGGTAATGGTCGAGACGTTCCAGGAGGCGGTGCAGCAGCAGTTCGAGATTGCCGTGCTGCGGCAACTCGAGTCGCTCGTCCTGCAACAGCAGGCGACCCTCCTCGCCGACGAGCAGCGGGTGCGAGCTCTGCAGGAGTTCCTCGATCAGAAGAGCTCGGATCTCGAGAAGCAACAGTCGCGGATTCGAGAACGCTACCAAGAACTGCTGGGACAGATTGCGCAAGACAACCGCGAACGACGGCGCCGACTGGACTCTCACGCTTACGAACTGCTGGAGGAGGTCTACACGAAGCAGATCGAAGGAACGTTCTCGCGTCGTTCTTTGCCCACCTTCGAGTACTTGTCGGCGCACGCCACCGAGTGTGCCGTGCATCGATCGAGGGTGCTCCTCGAGGGGTTGCAGGAGGCGGAGCTCGCCGCGGGCGAGGTCGAGGGGCTCGCTGGGACCTTCGATGAGAGCCTGGGGCGGCTCGCGCACGAGGTCGAACCGGGAACGTACGAGGCGCCCGCGTACGTGATCGAGACGACCAACCACGAGGGCGGTGACCCAAGAACCGAGGTGCGATTCTGCGGAACTCGGAGAGACCCGGAATCGCCGCCAACGTTCGAGATGATGCCGGGTCTCCCCCGCATGAGCATCGACCTTGGGAAACTCCGAAGGCGGCTCGTGGAGCGCGGTGTCCTGCATCCTGATGTCATCGAGAGTTTGCTCCCCACGGATGGTCAGGGTTCGAAGTCCGCGGGAGGAGCATGATGAGTCAGGGCACCTACCAAGACTCGACCCGCTACGTCGTCGACAGCGATCATCCCGGCGGGATTCTGGCAGGTAAGAGGGAAGAGATGGGGCGCGACGTCTATCTCGAACCTGGGGCCGCCGTGCATGGCGGCGTCTTTGCGGAGCAGCTAGAGGTATCCGCAGCACCCGTTATCGTGAACGGCGCGATCCATGCCCGAAAGGGGATTCGGGTTGGCGGTGCGAGCGCGGCACAAGACAACGTCGCCACGGTGACCTTCGGGTCGGCCATCAACGCGGGGGGCTCGTTCGTCATCGCGGAAGGCTTCCCGTCGCGCGTGCGAGTTCTCGGCGACATCTATGCTGACCAGCTCCGGCTGCAGAACGTCTTCGTCCGAGGCAATCTCTTCGCGCGCAACGCGATCCTGCGTGACTGCGTCGTCCTCGGGGGTGCTTTCATCGAGCAGGGGCTGCGAGTGGAACAATCCGCCCTGACGACGTTTCGCGCTGGGTCCGCATCCTTGGGTTCCCATGTGTACCTGTTCTACCCACTCGCGTTCGCCCACGAGGAGATCGGCATCGAGTCGCCGGTCGGTTCGCTGGCGTTGCAAGATCTCGCTGAGCTCCGGTCCAAGGAGTTTGAGACGACGCGGGTGACCTACCTCGACGAGACGGATGTCTTCGCGATCTCGGAGCGGGGCGGTGAGGACGGAGAGACGACCGGGATGTCCGTGCTCTCATTGGCCATGCGGCTGCTCGACATCGAACCCGCCAGAGAGGCGTTCGAGAAGAACCTCGGCTTCATCAAGACTCTCGCCCTTGCCGACCACCTTGGCCCGGGCACGTTCAGTGAGGACGCTCGTAGTGAGATGGCGGAAGCGGAGGAGAGTCTCTTCGAGATCCTAGCGGCGCCGATGCCGGCATCGACCGTACCGCGTACGACGCTCGACGAGATCGCAGGGCGCGAGAGCACGCAGGAGATGATCGAGGTCTTGAGGAGCTCGGGCGGAGGAGACAGAACCTGAGTCAAGCAATGCGCGCCTGGAGGGGGCAATGGCCTGTTACGCGTGATCGGGTTGGTCGTACCCGCGCCAGCTTGCCGCTCGCGCGAGCATCGGCAAGCGTTCACACGACGTCCAGCATGACGGTTTCCACAGGAGCGAGCCTGATCTTCACGACGTCCTGGAGCGACCCACGGCGATAATGCGCAACGGGGTCGAGAGTCGATCGGGCGAGTCGCGCGATAGGCCGCTTGTGTCGTGATGCGAGGCTCCTTAGTCACGGACCGCCGAGCTGTCTCCCCATCTCCTCCACCGCCTCCACCAACGCCGCCGTCACCGCCGGCTCCGCCTCCGAGTGGCCCGCGCCCTCGACGATGACGAGCTTCGTGCGCGGGTGGGCCTGTTCGAGCGCGTAGGCCGAGGAGAGCGGCGCGAGCAGGTCGTAGCGGCCGTGCACGATGATGATCGGGATCTCGGCGATTCGCTCCACGTCGCGGAGGAGCTGGCCCTCTTCGAGGAAGTAGTGGTTCGAGAGGTAGTGCTGGTCGATGCCGTAGAAGTGCTCGCCTTTGTCGCCCGTGAGGTACTCGTCCACCATCTGGAGGCGCGCGTCGGGAACGACGAGGCTCGACATGCGCATCTCGAGGTGGCCGAGTGCGATGAGCACGCGCTGGCGGAGGGCGGCGTCATCGCCGTTCACCACGGCGTCGAGGCGCTCGAGGAGCGGGCGCTCGTCGGGGGCGGGGAGAGCGGCGAGCAGCGCCGTGTACTCGCGCGGCGCGAAGCGCTGGGGCGCGATGCGGTAGTGGAAGTCGAGGTCGTCGTCGCTCGCGAGGAACACGCCGCGGAAGACCATGCCCGTGACACGCTCCGGGTGGGCTTCGGCGTAAGCGAGCGCGAGGGTGGTCCCCCACGAGCCGCCGAAGACCATCATGCGCTCGATGCCGAGGTGCTCGCGGAGCCGCTCGATATCGGAGACGAGGTCCTGGGTGGTGTTCTCGCGCAGCTCGCCGGCGGGCGTCGAGGCTCCCGCGCCGCGTTGCGAGTGCACGACGATCCGGAAGACAGCGGGGTCGAAGTAGCGGTGCAGGCGGGGGTAGCCGCCCGCGCCGGGGCCGCCGTGGAGCACCATCACAGGGATGCCGTCGGGTGTGCCCGAGACCTCGTAGTGGACCGCGTGAAGCTCGCTGACCTCGAGCATGCCGCTCTCGTCGATCACGGGCTCCGGGAAAAGCGCGGTCCCGGCTTGGGGCGCCGCGTTGGGGGCGGCGCAAGCCGCAAGAAGGAGGAAGGCGGCCGCGAGGGCGGCGAGAGCGAGGCGGGATGGCGTGCACGGGAACATCGGCGGGCTCCTCGTGGGGTGCTTCGATAGTTCAGCGCTTCTCGGCGGCGGTACGCAGGGCAGCGCTCGCTTCCTTGACGCCGCGCAGCGCCTCGAGCAAGGCGGGGCTGGTGAACGCGCGGCCGTCGTCGTCGTGATCGTCGAGGTCGCCTAGGCCCGCGCTGCGGCCGTGAAGGCGCAGCCGCTCGCGGATCTGGTCGCGCACGGCGGCGGCGTTCTCGATGCCGGCCATGCGGACCCGGTGGCGCTGCTCCTCTTGTTTGCCCGGGTCGCTCGAGCCGCCGCCGGCGGTGTCGAGCTCGAGGTGCCAGATACCGAACAGGCGAAGGAGCGGACCCTGGACGATGCGGATGTTCTGCACGTTGGCGAAGCTGATCGTCTTCTCGCGCACGATCACCGCGCCCTCGCGCACGCGGAGCGAGCGGTCGGTCACGATGTAGTAGCGCATGTCGTAGTCGATGCGCACCGTGAAGTAGACGAAGAACTGGATCACCGCGAGCACCGGGATGAGCACGATGCCGATCCACAGCGGAGGCGCTTCACCCGTGATCATCCCGACGAGGATCAGGCCGAACGGAATCAGCCAGTTGAGCAGGAAGATCAGCCAGAAAGCGAGCAGGCGATAGCTGAGAAAGCCGGGGCTCGCTCGAAAGACCTGGACGGCGTCGTGACGCCCGGCGGGGGCATCCGGCGCCTCGGTCGGCGCCTTCATCAACCGGAGCGCGAGATTCTTGGTCAGCGAGTAGAGCATGGTCAGGCCTCCTCGCGGGTCTCGAGCGCGCGGCGGATGCCGTCGAGGTCGTCGCGGATCGCGCCGAGGAGCGCGACGGCGTTCTGCTCACCCTCGGCGGCTGGCGCGGCCGTCTCCTTCGTGTCGGTCCCGCTCGTGCCGCGCATGCGCCCGTAGAGGTAGTCGCGCAGCTCGGCGAAGTGCTCCATCCCCTCGAGCGCGAGCTCGGCGGAGGAACTGCCGGAGGCGGTCTGGAGCTCGACCTTGCCGATGCCGAGCCAGCGCTCGACGAGGTGCCGCCGGACGTGGATGTCCTGGATGCGCCGGTAGGTCAGGTGGATCTCGCGGCGGAAGAGCAGGCCCCAGGAGGCGCTGATCCCTTCGTCGTCGAGCTTGTAGCGCAGGGTGTGGTACTTGAAGTAGAGCGGCAGGAACACGATGGGGAAGGCGATCAGCGCGGGCAAGGACTGCAGGAAGTAGAGGATCAGGAGGTTCTTGTGCGGGCGCTCGAGCGCCTGGATCTTCGCGTCGTCCATCGAGGGGCCCCTTCCAAGCAGCGGGAGAGCTGCGAGGCGCCATCCTCTACCGCTCCGGGGGCGCGCGTCTAC
>NPIF01005628.1_pt1 | contig 10064 bp, 5 predicted proteins | sample 8637461 | NCBI WGS metagenome assembly NPIF01 (sample SAMN07420641, study PRJNA396082) | bioreactor metagenome | isolation source: sample BR12 brine-fed electro-methanogenic bioreactor BR | place: Japan: Kochi | collected 2016-12-09
TGTCTGGGGTCATGATATATGCTTCCTTTTATATACTGTTCCGGCACAGCTTTTGGCGACGTCCAAATCCACTGTACCACCACCCAAATATGAATAGCAATCCCAGCTCTGTGCACCGATTTGTGGAACAAAAACTGGCTGCGTTTGGTGCCCGCCTGGCGCAGCGTCCGGACAGTGAACACGAGCAGGCGCTGGTACGCGTCGTAATCGTGGGATTGCTCCTTGCCTATTTCGCGGCCCTCCACGCCGCGGATACTCCGCTTACGCCGGATCAGGAACTGGGGCTCGTTCTCACTGCCATCATCTATCTGACCTTTTCTTTTATTTACGTCGTCCTCATTGCCATCTCTCCGGGCAAGTCCGGGCCGCGGCGGCTCACCGCGATGGCGACCGACTTCACCGCCATGTTTGCGGTGCTCACCCTGGGCGGGGAATACACGGCCCCCCTCTACCCGATCTATCTTTGGGTGACCCTCGGCAACGGCTTCCGCTACGGGCTGCGTTACCTGGGCGCTTCGATGGCTGTCTCGTCCATAAGCTTTGCCGCGGTCCTCGCGACGACCGCTTGGTGGGCGGACCGCCTCCCCCTCGGCATCGGCCTGCTGGTGGCCCTGATCGCGATTCCCGGATACGCGGGAACCCTGATCAAGAAGTTGACCGTCGCCAAGGCCCTTTGCNNCGCACACCGCTCAATGCCATCATCGGCATGAGCGACCTGCTGGGCGGCACGCAAATCGACCGCGATCAGCGGGAAATGGTGCGAACCGTCAAAACGTCGGGCAAGGCCCTTCTCTCACTGATCGAAGGCATCCTCGATTTCTCCAAGATCGAGGCGAACAAGATCTCCATCAACGAAGAGGACTTCGACCTGCACGGGGCGCTGGTCGATCTCATCGCGATCCTGCGGGTGCAGGCCGATCGCAAGGGACTGGTGCTCGGGCTCGACGTTTCACCACGCGTTCCCTACCGCCTGCATGGCGACTGGCCCCACCTGCAACAGATACTCACCAACCTGATCAGCAACGCGATCAAGTTCACCGAGGCCGGTCACGTCTCGCTCCACGTGGACGTCGCCCAGACGCAGGCGCACGGCGGCAACCGCCTCGACCTGCTGTTCGAGGTCGTCGATACCGGCATCGGGATTGCCGAGGATCAGATCGACCGGGTATTCGAGAGCTTCACCCAGGCCGACGATGGGATCGCCCGCCGCAACGAAGGCGTCGGACTTGGACTCGCGATCTCCAAACACCTGACGGAACTGCTGGGCGGCAGGATCAACGTTCAAAGCCTCCCCGGGAAGGGCAGCACATTCACGCTACGGGTTCCCATCGCCCCGCAAAGCGCTACGGTGACGGCACAGGCAGCTCCGAACGCCGCCGTTCTGGTCATCTCCCGAGATACCGCACTCGTCGATTCGATCCGCCAGGGCTTGGCCGCCCTCCACATGGATGTGGTCGGGGTCTGTTCACCATTCGACGCCCAGAACGCTGTTGCCGGCGCCATGCGGGGTCCGGCCTGTCCCATCACGATCATCGACAGCCGGGACGCCGGTTGGGAGGCCAACGACGTCGCCCGCAGCCTTGAAACCTTCCGGCCCAACTGCACCTTCGGGTTCATTCAGGTTAAAAATCCGCTTCAAAGCGCCCATCCTGCCGACATCTTCCTGTCTTCGCTGGATGTTCCGTTCGATAACGAATCCTTGGGAAATGCCGTCCACCTGGCGGTGACCTTCGTGGCGGCTCGGTCCGGGACGGAAACCGACGAGCAAGAGTTCCCCGCACGGGCTGCCAGCAGCACTCCGCTCTCTGTCCTCGTTGCTGAGGACAATCTGGTTAACCGCAAGGTCACCGAGAAGATTCTCATCCAGGCCGGTCACACCGTGACCCTGGTCGACAATGGCGACGACGCCCTGGACATGCTGGAATCGACCCGGTTCGATCTTGCAATAATGGACATCAACATGCCCGGGACCAGCGGCATCGATGTCGTCAAACTTTATCGGGTTGCGCATCTGGGCGAATTCCACCTGCCGATCATCGGCCTCAGCGCCGACGCGACGGAGGATACGCGGGCCGCTTGCGAAGAAGCCGGAATGGACCGCTATCTGACCAAGCCGATCAGCGCACGCCAACTGATCGCAGAGATCGACGCCCTCGTCGCGCGCGACCGCGACACCGGGAAGCAACCGGAAAAACCCACGACGAGCGCCGGGGTCACCGAGATCTACGCCCATCCCCGTTTCAAGGGCGACGCTACCGCCGCTGTCGACTGGGTGGTTCTTCAGGATGTCGAGAACCTGGGGCCCGACGATGGTTTCCTTAAGGAATTGATCCGGGACTACCTATCCGATTCCCAACGTCTGATTGCGGACATGCGGACCGCCGCCTCGCGCGGAGACAATATGAAATTCCGCGAACTGGGCCACGCCCTTCGAAGCTGTTCGGCCAATGTCGGCGCTCGGACAATTCACCAGCAATGCCTGAAACTAAGCGGAATCACGGCAACGGAACTTGCGCAAAGCGGCGACCATCACATCCGGCGCCTGCGCGAGGAGCACGAACGGTTCCGCCAGGCGGTTGAAACCTATCTGGCGGGCAGAGCCGACCATACGGAACGGCTCTGATTTTCCGCCAAACCTTTCATCGGCAACCTCCCGTCCCAGCAACCGATCCCGATGCCCTTACGCTCCCCGCAGGCAACTTCTTCCCCAATCGGAAAAAGCGGCTCCAATGCGGGGGAACACCCGACTGGAAATCAATCGGTAACGCGCGCCCGGCCTCGACGTCGGTCCTGGGCCGCGGCCAGCCGTTCCATTTTCCGCAGATCGAGCGGGGACAATGTTAGTGCCGCCTCCACCCACCGATCCGTGATCTCGACAAGTTCCTCATGCGTAACGGGATTGATGAGTGCCCGCGTCTCGAGAACCGCATTTCGCGACGCGAAGGAGCGATCTGTTTCGGCAATATAGTCATAGAGTCCCTCGACTCCGGAACCATCGGGAACCACCCGGTCGACCACCCCCATCTCGTGGAGTTCCGCCGCCGAGAAAATCTTGCCGCTGAGCATAAGCCGCTCGGTGGTGACGTTGTCGACGCGCCGGGCCAGGAAACTGTAAGCCCCCATGCCCGGGAACAGATTGAACAGAATTTCCGGAAGCGCGAACTTGGCGCTCTCTTCGGCGATAATCACGTCATCGGCCAACGCCGCCTCGAATCCACCACCCAACGCATCGCCCTGAACCAGAGAGATCGTCCTGATAGGCAGCCGATTCTTGATCCAGCGCCGGTACTGAACGTCGACACAGGCATGGGCGTAGTGGCGCAGGCCGTCGGGATCCCGTTCCCGGATCAATTCAACGAATAACGGCAGGTCCCCCCCCATGTTGAAGACACCGGGCAAACGGGACGCCAGAACCAGATAGCGGACCGGTGGATCGGATTCGGCGCCCGGAACGGCGAAGGCCTTTTCAATCATCCCGAGGATTCTTTTAATCTCGCCCAGGAGTTCCAAGGTAACACTCGGCCGGCGCCGGAACTTCATGAACTGCCACACCACCTTCGCCGATGTATCAAACTCGACATCGACCTCGCGGAACGGTGTCGTACGCAGCCAAAACTCCAAATCGAGGGGCTGTCCCCCCGACCCTGGACGATCGAAACCCGACAGGGGATCGTAATGGGACTGGCTGCGCCCACCTCCCGGAATCAGCTCCTCCCCCACAGAATGATGGAAACCGTTCTTGCCGAGTACTTCCGATAGCACCGACTTAGACATTCTCTCCTCCAAAACGCTGGCGCCGCCCACCAATTCGTCAGGTTCGCTGCGAACGATCGGTCCATGCGCGTTTCCCAGTTCCGGCCCTCCGATTGCCCCTCCACAATCACAGAACAGACCCAGGTGAAAGAGTAGCTTGTTAATATGAAACTGGCGAGAAAGATTGGTTAATTAGTTGAACAGGCGTGGTAACGGGAAAACCATACCGGGAGGGTGACTGTATTCGCAGAAGTCCAAAAACCATCCGAAGAACCCATGGTTACCACGAATTTCTTGGGACGATTTCCGAAAGTGGTACGTTCTTTCATGGACAACGGTTCCACAAACCGCCACTCTTCAAGAGGGGAGAAATCGGTAATGGATTCGCAGTCAATTCACGGCGGGCTTTCCTTCCCGGTGGAGCCCTTTTTATGGTTTCAATTCTGGACTAAATTGGCGCCACTAAAAAGCATCCATCACAAGCGTCGCGGGAGGGGGTAGCTCGTACCACATGTCTGTCATCGTAGTGGTCGACGACCGTATCACCAATCGAAACATCCTGGCCCGACTGGCCCGGTCCTTGGAACCGGGCGCGGAAGTTCATCCTTTCGACAATCCGAAGTCGGCCTTCGAATGGATGGTCGACAAGAGCGTTGACCTCATCGTAACCGATTTCTTGATGCCGGAAATGAACGGCGCCGAGTTCGTTCGCGAGTGTCGGCGGAAACTCAGATGCTTCGATGTCCCGATCATTGTCATCACCGCCTATGAGGACCGGGACTACCGTTACAGTGCCCTCGAAGCAGGTGCCACCGATTTTCTCCGCAGCCCCATAGACCACCACGAGTTCCGCACCCGCGCCCTCAATCTTCTCACCATGTGGCGCCAGAAGCAGATTATCCGCAGTCGCGCGGTCTCGCTGGAACAGGAACTGCAGGCGGCCGTCGATCAGCATGCAGAGGATCTTCGCAAAAGCGAAAAGAAGCTGCGGGATGTCATCAACACGGTTCCCGCGCTGGTCAGCGCCACCAACCGGGATGGGCTCTACGCCTTTCTGAACAGCCACCACCGTCATTTCCTCGACTGCAACCCGCTTGACGCCATCGGCCGCCCTGTCACCGACGTGTTTGCCGGGGAATTCGGCAGCCGACAGATCGAAAGAGACCGCCGCGTCTTCAGTAGCGGAGAAATCCTTACGGGACTGGAAGATCACCTGACGGACCGGGAAGGAAATGAACGTCTTCTGCTGACGACCAAAGCGCCGCTGAAACTCGAAACGGGCGAAATCGATTTGGTGGTCACCGTTTCCCTCGACATCACCGAGCGGGTGCGCGCCGAAGAGGACGTCCGCAAGCTCTCCCTTGCCGTCGAACAGAGCCCGGCATCAACTCTGATCACGGGAATCGACGGCAGCATCGAGTACGTCAACTCGAAGTTCGTCGAGGTGACCGGCTATGAATCCGACGAAGTCCTGGGACAACGCCCAAGTATCCTGAAATCCGGCTACACCCCAAGCGAGCATTACCGCGAACTGTGGGAAACCATTACGGCGGGCAAGGAATGGCGGGGCGAGTTCTACAACCGCAAAAAGAACGGCGAGCTCTACTGGGAGTACGCCTCGGTTTCACCGATCACCGACCCGTCCGGTGAGATCACACACTTCCTGGCCGTCAAGGAAGACATCACCGTCCGCAAGAAGTACGAAGAGCAGCTTCTTCGCCAGGCCAACTACGACGACATCACGCAGCTCCCCAATCGGGTTCTCGCCCTCGACCGCCTGTCGCAAGCGCTGGCCCGTGCCCACCGCCTGCAAACCATGGTGGGGCTCCTGTTCATCGACCTCGACCGGTTCAAGGACGTCAACGACACCCTTGGCCACGCTGCCGGCGATGCCCTGCTGCGGGAGGTTGGGAAACGTCTGATGGATTGTGTTCGCGAGGGCGATACGGTCGCCCGTCTCGGCGGTGATGAGTTTACGGTGATTCTTCCCGACCTGACGGCCCCCCAGAATGCGGAAATGGTCGCCGAGAAAATGCTGGAGGTGGTGACGCGGCCGCTGATCGTCGAGGATCAGGAGCTGTTCTCGACCGCCAGCATCGGCATCACGGTCTACCCGTTGGACGCCAATGATCCACACACCCTGATGCGCAATGCCGACGCGGCCATGTATAGGGCAAAGGAAATGGGTCGCAACCGCGCCCAGTTCTTCACCAAGGAACTCAACGAGCAGGCATTGGAGCGGGTACGGCTGGAAGCCCAGTTGCGGCACGCCATCGCCCGCAACGAGCTGGAGCTCCATTTCCAACCGATCGTCGACCTGCGTTCGAGATTGCTTGTCGGCGCCGAAGCTCTGCTGCGGTGGCGCAACGATGAATTGGGCGAAATCCCGCCGGATCAGTTCATTCCTCTGGCGGAGGATTCAGGGCTGATCAACGCTCTGGGCGATTGGGTGCTGCAGCACGCGCTGTCGGACGTCAACACCTGGCGGAACAACGGCGTGAACGGCCTGCGGGTCGCCGTGAACGTTTCCAGCCGGCAGTTCCGCGGAACCGGACTCGTCGATTCGGTCGTCCAGATCCTCAATCGAACCAACATCCCGCCGAACTTGCTGGAACTGGAAATCACCGAGGGAATCCTGCTCGAGGATTTCCCGGAAACGACGGAGGTCTTCAAGCGACTGGCCGACCTGGGTGTCGGATTCGCCGTCGACGATTTCGGGACGGGATATTCATCCCTGAACTACCTGCGGCGTTTCCCCGTCGGATGTCTGAAAATAGATCGCAGTTTCATCAGCGGCGTGGTCAGCAATCCGGATCAGGCGGCGCTGGTACAGGCCATCATCAACATGGCGCGGAGCCTGAAGCTCGAGGTGATATCGGAAGGCGTCGAAACGGCCGAACAACTCGCCTTCGTCCAAGAGAACGGCTGCAACCTCGTGCAGGGTTTCCTGATCAGTAAACCGCTCCCGGCCGACGAGTTCTTCAAACTGGCCAAGAACTGGGACGGGAGCCTTCTCGACCCGGACAGTTTCTGAACTCGCGATCCGTGGGTCGGGACTATTCCGACTATCCGTCCCCGCCCTTCAGCGAAGCAGGCGTTGCCTTGTCGCCGCTGAACCTGTAGTAAGCTCCCCCTCTGCTCGACGTCGGAAGCCGGGCATCGGTGACACGTCGCACCGATATCCCGCTCCCGACAGGAAGAATTGGGAGCCCCCCGGATGACTAAACTCGGCCTCGAAAAGGCAATCGTCGATCAACAGGTCTATGAAAGCTCGGTCCGCCGGTTCAAGAATGCCGGCATCGTCTTGCCGACCTTCGCCCAGCTGGCAGCACCCGAAACCATTCCCGCCAGCATCAAGGAACGTCTGCGCTCGGTCGAACCCGACACGCCCGATCCGCTCAACCTGTTCCGGGTTCACTGGTTCAATGCCGACGATCGCAAAGGCGAGATCGCGACACCCGCATTTGTCGAGATTCCGGAATCGCTGTCGGGAGTGCCGGCACGGATCGTCCTGGCGTTGGGCAACCGCTTCCCGATGATCAACGCCCACAAAGTTCTGGCCGCCTACGGCTGTCTGGCTCCGCGCGTCATAACCGGTCAGTTCGATCCCGAGGCCCATCGCGCAATCTGGCCATCGACCGGTAACTACTGCCGCGGCGGCGTGGCCATCTCGCGTATCATGGGCTGCCGCGGCGTCGCCGTCCTGCCCGAGAACATGAGCCGCGAGCGTTTCGAGTGGCTGGAGGGCTGGGTCGGCAATCTGGCCGACATCATTCGCACCCCGGGCTCCGAGAGCAACGTCAAGGAGATCTACGACAAGTGCGCGGAACTGGAGACCGATCCGACGAACGTGATCTTCAATCAGTTCTGCGAGTTCGGGAACTATCTGGTCCACCGTCTGTGTACCGGTCCGGCCCTGGCCCGCATCTTCGACGCGATGGAAGGCAAATCGCCGCGGACCCGCATCGCCGCTTTCGTCTCGGCTTCGGGGTCGGGCGGCACCCTGGCCGCCGGTGACTACCTGAAGCGGGAATTCGGCTCCAAGATCGTCGCCGTCGAGGCGCTGGAATGCCCGACCCTGCTGTACAACGGTTTCGGCGAGCACAACATCCAGGGCATCGGCGACAAGCACGTTCCCTACATCCACAACGTGATGAACACGGACATCGTCACCGCGGTCAGCGAGCAGGCGACCGACGGGGTCGGCGTGCTATTCAACACCGAGGCCGGACGCAAATACCTGGCCGATCGCCGCGGCGTCGCCGAGAACGTGCTCAAGGCCCTGCCCGACATCGGGCTCTCCGGCATCTGCAACCTGCTGGCCGCGATCAAGACCGCGAAGTACATGGACCTCGGGCATGACGACGTGATCGTGACCGTGGCCACCGACGGTGCCGCCATGTACCGCACCGAGGCCGACAAGGCTATCCAGAGCTATTTCGGCGGCACCTTCGACGAGGTGAACGCCGGAGAGGTCTGGGCCGGTGACATCAAGCGTGTGGCCACCGACCATCTGTTGGAGCTGTCCCACGTCGACCGCAACCGCATCTACAACCTCGGCTACTTCACCTGGGTCGAACAGCAGGGCGTGGCCATCGAGGACTTTGACGGCCGCCGTGACCAGTCCTTCTGGGACGGGTTGCTTGATCTCGTACCGGCCTGGGACGGCATGATCGAGGAATTCAACGCCCGGTCGGGCGCCGCCGAGAGGATGTAGGTATGACTGCGTTCCGGGTCGTCTGTTCGGGCTGCGGCTACACCGTCGATCCGGCGGCGACCCTGCCCTTCGCTTGCCCTGGTGCCGCGCCGGACGACGGAATCGACCACGTCCTGGTCCGCCATCTGGGTGACGGCGCGGATTTCCCGGCCCCAGCAGAGGACCTGGGGGGTGAGAACCCGTTCCTGCGCTACCGCCGGCTTTCGCTGGCCCATCGCCTCGCGCTGGCCAACGGCCTTTCCGATGAAGCATTCTGCGCGCTGGTCGAGGAACAGGACACCGCCATCGCCCGCGTCGACGGATCGGGATTCCGGGTCACGCCCTTCAACCCCGTACCGGCCTTGCCGGGTGCCATCGGCGCTCCGCAGGGCAGCCGGATCTGGGTCAAGAACGAGACCGGCAACGTCAGCGGGTCCCACAAGGCCCGGCACCTGATGGGGGTGATGATCTATCTCAAGGTCCTGGAACGCACCGGTCTCTCTGCCGGCAAAGACCTTCGCGACCGCCGCCTCGCCATCGCGAGCTGCGGCAACGCGGCGCTGGCCGCCGCCGTCATCGCCCGCGCCGCCGATTGGCCGCTCGACGTGTTCATCCCGCCGGACGCCGAGGAACCGGTCGTCCGCCGCCTCAACGAGCTTGGTGCCTCCTGCCATGTCATGGAACGCCAGGAGGGACAGGCAGGCGATCCGTGCTACCTCGGTTTCCGCAAGGCCGTGGCCGTGGGAAGTCTACCGTTCGGCGTTCAGGGCAACGAGGTCGGGCTCGCCATCGAGGGCGGCCATACGCTGGGTTGGGAGATGGCCGACGCCCTGCGCCAGCAGGGAAGCCACCTCGATCTGTTGGTTGTCCATGTCGGCGGCGGCGCCTTGGGCAGCGCCTGCTACCGCGGCCTACAGGAGGCCGTGCGGGCCGGCGTCATCGGACGGATGCCCCACATCTGCACGGTGCAGACGACGGGGGCCTATCCGCTCAAGCAGGCGTTCACGCGCTTCCTCGGGGAGCGGGATCCGGAAGACTTGGCGGCTTCGCTCAATCACGCCGCCCGCAACCGCGCCGATTACATGAAGCCCTGGCCGTCGACGCCGCACAGCGTCGCCCACGGCATTCTGGATGACGAGACCTATGACTGGCTGGCCCTCGTCGAGGCCATGGCGGCGACCGACGGCGATGCCTTGGTCGCGTCGGAAGACCGCCTGCGGCAGGCCAACAAAATCGGCAACGAGGTAACCGGGATCGCCGTTTCCCACACCGGATCGGCGGGTCTGGCCGGACTGATGGACCTGTTCGCCACCGGTGCGATCGAGGCGATCAACGCCGCCGTCCTGTTCACCGGCACCGAACGCAGCTAACCCCGCGTCTTCGCGTTTCCGGCTTCCGGATCGAACCGGAAGGGATGTTTATTTGCACCTCTTCAACAACTTTGTTGTATCCATCAACAAAATTGTTTGATAGCATTCCGGTCCTCTCGGAGAGAGTCCATGGACAAACAAACCCTCGACCAACTGAAGCGCGTTGCAGACGCCGTTGTCGCGGTCTTCGGATCGACGGCCGAGGTCGTCGTTCACGACCTGTCGGACGTCGAACATTCCGCGGT
>NPIF01003363.1_pt2 | contig 10061 bp, 9 predicted proteins | sample 8637461 | NCBI WGS metagenome assembly NPIF01 (sample SAMN07420641, study PRJNA396082) | bioreactor metagenome | isolation source: sample BR12 brine-fed electro-methanogenic bioreactor BR | place: Japan: Kochi | collected 2016-12-09
GATCCCGACTGAATACGTGGAGCCGCCCCAGCCGATGTTCGGCGATCCCATGCCGGACCCGGCGGTAACGATGGAGGACGATACGGCCGTAAGCCGAAGGGACGATCAGGCCGTTCATCCGGGCTTTTCCGTGACATCGTCAGACAATGGCGCGGCCAAAGGTGGGGGCGTGACCGCGGATACGCCCGTGTCCTCAGAGGTGCCGGCAACCAGATCGCATAAGACCGCCTGCGCCGAGGAGTCAGAATAGACATGCGCTCAACCAGCCTGCATGAGGGATGTGCCCGTTTGGTCGGCACGCTGATAGTGTTGCTCGCCGTGACCGCCGGCGGCTGCGGGGAGTCGATGCGCAAGAGCAAGACCGGGTCTGGCTCGACAGGTCTCGTCGAGATCGAAGACTCGACACCGACGATGACGCCGGCTCAACGCGACGAACGCTTCGCGCGCTGTTATGAAGACGGTCTGCGGTTCGCGTACGAGGGACGCTATGCGCTTGCGCTGAGTGCGTTCGAACAGGCGTTGGAACTGAAGCCGGCGTCGGTGCCGGCTCTCTTCAACCTCGGAGCCTGTCACGAGGCCACGGGTGATCCGCTGCGGGCCATCAACATCTATCGGCGCGTTCTCGAACTTCGCCCTAACGATCCGGACTGCTACGCCAACCTGGGGACAAGCTTTATCAAGTTATACCATCGCGAGCGGAGCCCCGTATGGCGCAAAATGGCGCGCGAGTCGTGGCGGGAGTCGCTGCGGCTCTCACCGGACCAGCCCGCCGTGCGCGAATACCTTGCAATGACCGATGTCGCGGAGTGAGTCCGGCTCGATCGAATTGGAAGGGGGACAATCGTGGCGACTCGGGAGTCGATTCTTCAGAGTATCAGAAGCAACCCGAAGATCCCGGCGCCGTCTGAGGCGGTATTCCAGGTTCTCGAGTTGACGAAGCAGCCGGATTGCAACATCAAACTGGTTGCGGACGTTATCAGCCGCGATGCCGGGTTGACCGCACAGTTGTTGCGCCAAGCGAACAGCGCGCTGTATGGCTTCAGCAGCACCACGTCCTCTGTCGGTGAGGCCTGCATGAGACTGGGCCTGAAACGCGTGCGATCGGCAGTCATTAATCAGCATGTGGTCAACGGCCTCGGTAAGGCAAGGCCGCCGGGCTTCAAACCCAAGGAGTATTGGCAGTCGGCGCTGGCGTCGAGCGTTGCCGCCGAAGAAATCGCCAAGCGGCTCAAAGCACCCAATGCGGAGGATGTTCGCACCGCGGGCCTGATGTGCGATATCGGGGTCGGGCTGTTGGCTTACGGTGTTGTCGATCTGTACAAAACCGTGCTGACGGAAGTGTCATCACCGAGTTCTCCCGACCTGGGCCGCATCGAGCGTCGCGTGCTTGGTATTACCCACGCGGAAGTCGGTGCCGAGATTCTCGCTGACTGGGGCATCGAATCGCTGATCGTGAACGCCGTGCGGCAGCATGATGTCGATCCCATGTCACCAGAATATGCTGAGATGGACAGGTTTTCGCAATTTGTCGCCTCAGGCGTGACGTTGTCGCGCATTGCGCTGGAGGGCTCCGACATGGAGGCTGTCAAGCAGCTCTTTATGCAGATCAGCGTCTTGACGGACGCGCCCGATCAACTGGTCGCCGACCTGCTGGATGTGCTGGTCGATCACATTCAGAAGACCGCTCATTCACTCAACGTTGATGTCGGGCCATTGGACGACATGCAGGCCAACTTCGAGGATCTTGCGCGCGACATGCCGGATGTGAGCGGCAAGATAGCGTTCAGGCCGATGGCGCGAAACGACGCGTTGAGCTGAGCTGAGCTGAGCTGGGAGCGGCGCTCTCAGCGGCGCTATCGCAGCAACTCGATCAACAATATGACCGCGGGAGCGAAGCCGATCGCTCCACGCGGTCTTTGTCGTCCGGATAAACCCTGCGTCGCGAAAGTCTACGAGGGATTCGCGCCGATGCGGATTTCCTGCGGTCGTGGTCGCGGGGCGCCGGGCGTCTGCGAGGGCGCGCTTCTTGACTGCTCACCCTCCGGGTGACGATGTGGAGTCGCACCCGAGCTCTCAGACGGTGTCGGGCGGCGTGCTGATTCGGCCGCGGCCTGTCCGACCACCACGTTGCCGCAGAAGATCGCGCCGTCCTGGATTTCCAGTCGATTCGTGCGCAGATCACCTTCCATCTTGGCCGTGGCGAGCAGGTGCAGCTTCTCCGTCACATGAACGTTGCCCTTGCATTCCCCTTCGACCTTGACGTTGGCGGCCTGGACGTTCGCTGTGACGTGAGACCCCTCCGCGATGTGAAGCGTACCTTTCGACGTGATTTGTCCGTCAAACGAACCTTCGATCCGAACTCCCTTCTCGAAGGTCAGCTCTCCCTTGAACTTCGCGTCGCTGCCGATGACTGTTGGAAACTCGCCGTTCATGTCGGCCATGATTGAAGAACCTCCCGGCGTCTAAACGACGCCTGAGCGAGTAAGCAGAATGACCTCAGAAAATCCCTCCTGGAAGCTGTGCCAGTATACCGTTATTCACGGCGGGTACAACAGGCGCAGAAGCCCGGGAGTGAGACTTCGCGGGGCAAAAGAGGCCCCGGGTCTGTGAATTCTGAACGCACCCCGGCGGCCGGCAGTTCGAACCAAATGCCTCATATTCTGACGAGGTATCCGTGCCTTGGAGGCCAGTGACGTCGTAGAGGGCCTGCGCGGAGCACGAATTCAGCGGGTGCGGCGACCGGATGGCGGCTCCGTGCGGAAACCTGCCACGTTCAGGTCGGAACTGGGAACAATGGCGACGCAGAACGGGGATGCCCGGACCAGCGGTGCGTTGGAGGGCGGCGGGGTGGTCCTGGTCTCGACGCGGATCAGGCTGCCATCGCGCCAGACCCTGGTGATTCTGACATTGTACTGATCCGAGGTTACGTCCCCGAGCGTGACGACCAGCATCATCTCCCGGTTGAAATCGACAGGAAGGTCCACAATTGGCAGCTTCGCGAAAGCGGCGGGATCTCGGATCACCACTTTCATCGGAGTGTATTCGCCGCAATGGGCGCCTTGGATCTGTTCGATAATGGGAAGGGTCTCGCCGTCCTCGAATCGATAGACGAGGCGTCGCGGCGGTTCGTGGCAGCCGCCGGTCGCAACGTGGACCATCGGCATGATCACCGCCGAGAGTGAGAATAATCGGCACCAGTCAAATCGGCTCGCCATGAAGCTCATGATAGGCTGTGGAGCACCGACGGCCAACTCCGCTGCGGATTTGACCCCCTTGCAGCAGAAGAGCTACCATACAGGGTTTCCCGCAGTCGTCGCAGCCGAATTCCCGCTGAAACGCCGAGGAGGCCATGAGACGGACCGAAGGAAAGACCGTTTATCTCGAAACCATGGAGTGCCAGATGAACGCGCTGGACAGCGAGCTGGTGCTCGATGCGCTGCTGGCGAAGGGATATCGGCTGTCCGAGGACATGGCAACTGCGTCACTCGTGGTCTTGAACACATGCTCGGTCAGGCAGCACGCCGAAGACAAGGTGTACTCGCGGCTGGGGCAACTCAAAGACAAACGGATCGCCTCGCGCGAACGTATCGTAGCGGTCATTGGGTGCATGGCGGAGCGGGACGGCGACGGCCTGCTGCAAAAGTCGCCTCATGTCGACGTGCTCTGCGGTCCGGGCGACCTGCACCGATTGACCGGCCTCATTGAGGATGTTGAGGCGTCGCGCCGCCCGGCCGTCGCGCTTTCCGGGCGACTTCGCGATCGCAATACGCCGGAGTGGCACGGCGGCGAGCACGCGGATCTGGAGACGCTGGATTCCAGCCGGGCGTTTCAGATCGGTTCGCATGTTGCGACGCCCAAGGTGTTCGGCCGCCATCAGGCTTATGTCCGTATCACGCGTGGCTGCAACAAGTACTGCACGTTCTGTGTGGTTCCTTATACACGCGGGCCGGAGACGCACCGTTCGCCCGAACAGATTGTGGAGGAGGTTCGCAGGCTGGCGGACAATGGTGTCGTGGAGGTGACACTTCTCGGCCAGACCGTGAATCATTACCATCACGTCGATGATCGCGGGCGCTCCACGTCTTTCGCCGAATTGCTGCGCAGGGTCCATGATGAGGTGCCTTCGTTGCCGCGGCTGCGGTTCGTGACGAGTTATCCGCGCGACTTCACGGATGAAACGCTGGAGGTGATGGCGAGTCGCCCGCGGATTTGTCGATACCTGCACGTGCCGGCGCAGAGCGGCAGCAATACCATCCTCAAGCGCATGAACCGCGGTTACACGGTTGAGGCATACAGAGACCTGTTGGATCGCGCACGAGCATTAATGCCTGATATAAGCCTCGCCGGCGACATGATCGTCGGGTTCAGCGGCGAAACGGAAGAGGATTTCGCGGCAAGCCTCGATCTGCTCCGCCATGCCCGGTACAAGAACTGTTTCGTGTTCAAGTACTCGCCGAGGCCGGGCACGACTGCGGACAATCGGCTTTCGGATGATGTGCCGGATGAGGTCAAGCGTCGCCGCAACAACGATATGCTTGCGGTTCAGGCTGAAATCAACGTCGAAAACCACAATCGGATGCTGGGCGAGAGCGGTGAGGTTCTCGTCGAAGGCTATTCCAAAAGCGCCCTCAAAGCGCAGGAGTCGGAGCAATCGAGGGGTGCGGAGGTTGCGACGACGACCGCGATTCGCAATCAACTGGTCGGCCGCACGCGCGGCGATCAGATTGTCGTGCTGGATGGTCCGGAAGACCTGATCGGTCGTTTTGCCAGGGTCCGAATAGCCGGTGCCACGCCATATACACTGCACGGCGAATTCGCGGAGATTATGGGCGAGGCGGCCGTCAGGTCGCCGCATCTGTCACTCCCGGTTGTCGAGCCGTAGAGGGCTTTCTGTTGCGGGGGGCAAGCCCGACCGAATAGAATGGTATCGGCAAGCCCCGAGCGAAGGCTCATTTCCGGATTCAGGAGATCGAGATGGCGGACGTGATTTCTGCCCAGAAACTGCTCGCGTCGATGAAGAAGCACGGCGCGTCTGACATGCATCTTAAAGCCGATTACCCGCCGGTGTATCGCGTTGGCAGACAGCTACGGGCGCTGACGATGCCGCCGATGAGCGGAGAGGACATCGACAAATGCCTCGCTGAAATCATCCCGCCGACCCGTCGTGCGATCTTTGACGAAACGGGCAATCTTGACTTCTCGACGGGCCTGCCTGACGGCGAGCGGTTTCGTGTGAATCTTTTCAAGGCGGGCGACAAGATGAACGCGTCGATCCGCCGCGTGAACTCCGAGATACCATCCTACAAGCAACTGCACCTGCCGCCGATTTACGAGAAGGTCATCGAGAAGACGCGAGAGGGCATCGTCATCGTCTGCGGCGTGACGGGCTCCGGAAAGAGCACGACGCTCGCGGCGATGATCCAGCAGATCAACGCGTCGCGCCGCGAGCACATCGTCACAATCGAAGACCCGGTGGAATACCTCTTCAAGCCGGACAAGTCGATCATCTCGCAGCGAGAGATCGGCATTGACGTCGAGTCTTTCGAGGAGGGGCTCAAGTACGTGGTTCGTCAGGATCCCGATGTGATTCTCATCGGTGAGATGCGCGACAAGCTCACCGTGATGGCGGCGTTGCAGGCGGCGGAGACGGGACACCTTGTCTTCGGAACGCTGCACACCGCGGACACGGTGCAGGCCTTTACGCGTATCCTGAAGTTTTTCCCGCAGATCGAGCATGACTTCGTTCGCGCGTCGCTCTCCAATTCGCTGCGAGCCATCTGTGCCCAGCGTCTGCTGCCGGGTGCAAGTGAAGAGACACCGGTGGTGCCTGCGACCGAGGTGTTATTGAATACAACGACCTGCCGTGAATTGATCCGCAAGGGGCAGGATGACGATCTGCCGTCCCTCGTCAGTTCGAGCGAGGGTGACGGAATGCATTCTTTCGTCTCATCCCTTGCAACTCTTGTGCAGCAGGAGCTTGTGAACCGGGACGAGGCGATGAAGTGGGCGCCCAGCCCTGAAGCGCTGGTCAGTCAGCTCCGCGGGATCAAGGCGCAGTCACAGTCCATGGTCCAGCGCGTGCGCGGCGGCTGAGGACGCGATCGCACAAGTCCTCTCGCCTGAGCGGTTACGCCTCGTCGTTCTCAGGATTCGGTTCCCGCATCAGGACGCGCCCGAGGTGGATCCGATAGGCGACGTGTGGGGGCAGGTTTATCCGGCGGGAGAAGCCGGGCGGTGCATCGCGGCCGAAGATATAGATCGATTCATCATCCAGACGGCATCTCAGGACCGCGTGCTTCTGTCCCTCGACGTCGAACGTCACCGGCGTTTCGACGGCTTCGATAGGCTTGCCTGGTGCAATGCGGTCGAGTATTTCTCTGGCATCATTCGAAGCGTCGTAGTCATCTCCGGCGTTATCGTCAATTCGCGGAACCCCGAGCACCGACATGAACCGCGTTCCCCAATGCAGGCAGAACACGTCGCCCGGTTCGAGTTCGTAGTCGGGGTAGTAGTTCGCTTCCGTCCTGCCGACGACGACCCAGTGCCGCTGTGCGTCGCCGACCCCGAAATCCGCCACAAAGGAAAAGGCGACGATGGCGCCCTCGCCCTCCAGTGGTGATTCGGTGCAGAGATGTGGCCCACCAAGACGATCGGGCGACGCGCCCTTCAATTCCGCTCGCAGGTATTCGAGAGCAAATTGTCGCCACGGTTCGAGGTCGTCGATGGTCGGCGGGTGGGGCGGGGGAGCAGCGTTCATTTCAGCGGACTCGGCGAGAAGTTTATGTGTCCTTATACTACGCGCATGCTGTGAGAATGACACACGCGCGGCCTGTTGACATTGTAGGCGAATCTTATGACGGACAAGGAACACGCCCGAGATTCTTCAAACGGCGGCGAACCGTCCGACAGTGGCCGCCCCAGTTTGATCTGTCCGCACTGCCAGGCCCTGTTTCGACCTCGCAAGCCGACACGCGGCCGCCGGGTCCGCTGTCCGCACTGCGGGCACGTCTGGCGGGATGAGCGGGCGGAAGTCGGCAAGGTCGCTGCCGGTCTGGATGCCGCCGCGGAGGCATGGCTGCGGTGCGGTTCGACGGTGCTCGCACAGATCAACCAGGGATCGACGCTGGGCGGCCTCGCGAGAGAATTGAAACCCGCGACGAGAATGCAGTCGAGCGAGTGGCTGGGCCGGACGCTCGGCCGATACCGCATCAAGTCAGTGCTGGGCGAAGGCGCGATGGGGTACGTGTACGAGGCGGAGGATCTGGATCTGCAGCGCGTCGTCGCGTTGAAACTGCTGCCCTACAGAGCAGAAGCGGGTGAGGAGTCGCTCCGCCTCAAGCTGTTTCTTCAAGAGGCGCGGATCGCGGCCCGGCTACAACATCCCGGCATCGTCACGGTGTTTGAGATCGGCCGCGAATCGGGTGTCTATTACTTTGCGATGGAACGCGTGAACGGCACGACGCTGTCACGGCTGGTTGTTGAGCGCGGTCCGCTGTCGGCGCGGCAGGTCTGTTACATCGTGGCGCATGCGGCGCTGGCGCTGGCGGCGGCACACGAGCAGGGCGTCGTTCATCGCGATATCAAGCCGGGCAACATCATGATTGACGCGCGTGGCGTCGTGAAGATCACGGACTTCGGCCTGGCGGATGTTTCGGGCGTTGGTGGCCTGGAAGAGTTGGGCGAACGCGCACTGGGAACGCCGGGGTGGATTTCACCGGAGGTGGCACGCGGCGAGAAGGCCACGCCGAGCAGCGATATTTACGGGCTCGGGCTGACGCTCTATTTCGCGATGACAAAAGACAGGCTGATCAAGGCGGACACGAAGAGCGGCATGATCCGTTCGCAACAGGCGGCGAAGAGCATCCATCGGGACGCGTTGCCGGAGTCGTGGCCCGCCCGCTTGCGCGACATTGCGGCGCAATGCCTTCAGGCTAATCCGGCGGATCGCTATCAGTCGGCGCAGCGCCTTGCGGCGGACCTGCTGCACGCGCTCTCGCCCGCGGATGACGACAACACCATGCATCTGAACGGTGCTTGACGCGCCGTTCCGCGCATCATCACCGGTTCAGGCGTCCGCCTCGAGGATCAGAGACTGTTGGCGATCGATTCCAACTGTCGTGTGATCTCTGCAATCTTGGCCGTGGCCGCCTGCTGTGCAGCGGTGATATCGGCGTTGGTCTCCTTGGTGAGGATATAGAATTTGATTTTGGGCTCCGTGCCGCTGGGCCGTGCGATGACCTTCGAGCCTTCATCGAGGGCGAATATCAGCACGTTGCTGCCAGGCAGGTCGTAGCGTGAGATGACCTTGCCGCTGTCCGCCTGCTTGAGTTCGCCCGTTTCGAGGTCGGCAACGGTCTCGACCGCGTGGCCGGCAAACTCCCTCGGCGGCCTGGCTCGCAGGTGGTCCATCAGCGCCGCAATGCGCTCGGCGCCTTCCTTGCCCGGCCAGACGAAGCTTTTCGCCCCTTCCTGGTAGTAGCCGTACTCACGGAAGAGACCGTGCAACACGTCGAGCAGCGTTTTTCCCTTCGACGCGGCCACCGCTGCCGCGTCGGCGATGAATGCGGCGCTGGCGACGGCGTCCTTGTCGCGGACGAACGCCGCAGGCAAGAAGCCGTAGCTCTCTTCTGCACCAAAGATGAAGGTCTTCGAGGGTTTGTCCGGCGTCCCCGCCTTGTCATAATCGTGCAACGCCTTGGCGATCCACTTGAAGCCGGTCAACGTCTCGACAACTTCGGCGCCGTACTGCTTCGCGATCCGCTTCATCAGGTCGCCGCTGACGACAGTCGTCAGCATGACGGGGTTCTTCGGATACCGTCCGGCGTGTGTGAGTTGCTCGCAGATGAAATGGCACAGGATCGCCGCGATGCGGTTGCCGTTGAGCAGTTCGAATTCGCCGTCTGAACGTCTGACAGCAATGCCGATGCGATCCGCGTCGGGGTCACTCGCGAGAACAAGCGCCGCGCCTTGTTTCTTGGCCAGCGAAATCGCCATCTCCAATGCTGCGGCCTCTTCAGGGTTCGGCGATTTGACGGTGGGGAAATCGCCGTTCGGCTCGGCCTGTTCCGGAACCTCAACGACCTGAGTGAAACCGCGTCGTCGCAGGGCTTCGGGAATAAGCGTGCCGCCGCTTCCGTGGATGGGGGTGAACACGATCTTGAAATCACTGCCCACTTTGCGGCAGACGTCCGCGGCGAGGCAGGTCTGCTGCAATCGCTCAAGATAGGCTTCATCGGTCTCGCTACCGATGATTCTGATGAGGCCCTTCGCTTTACCTTCCTCGAGATTAATCGACCGCACGTTGCTGAACGCGCCGACGCCGCGGACCTTCTCGATGATTGCGGTGTCCTGCGGGGGGACGACTTGACCGCCGTCTGCCCAGTACGCTTTGAAGCCGTTGTACTCCGGCGGGTTGTGGCTGGCGGTGATCACGACGCCGGCCGTACAGCCGTGGTGCCGGACCGCAAACGACAACCAGGGCGTCGGGCGGAGCGACTCGCAGAGGTAAGCGGGGATTCCGTTGCCCGCCATGACGCACGCGACGCGGGCGGCGAATTCGTCGCTCTTGCGGCGGGAGTCACAGGCGATGGCCACGCCGGCTTTGGCTGCCTCATCGCCACAACTGAGAATGTAGTTGGCGAGCCCCTGCGCGGCGGCGCCGACGGTGTAGACGTTGATGCGATTGATGCCGTTGCCGAGGATGCCGCGGAGGCCGCCGGTACCGAAGTCGAGCTCCTTGTAGAACCGCTCGGTGAGTTCCTTGTCGTCACCCTTGCTCTGAAGGTCGCGAATCTCGGCCTTGTCTGCCTCTGCGATGGCCGGGTCATTCAACCAGCTCTTGACTGCGGTACGAACGTTTGCTTCCATGATTCTGCGTCCTCGCCTCACCCCGGGCCGGGGCATCTGTCCTGGTTTCTTTCGTGAATCTAACGCCCTCCGACGCCTATGAAAAGTCCGGGGAATCGCCGCTTCGGTGGCCCTTGCGATCCCTGCCAGCGACGCTAAAATGTTAGGCGTAACGTCTTAACGCGTTGTTAGCGCGGGCGATTAGCTCAGTTGGC
>NPIF01000433.1_pt1 | contig 10057 bp, 12 predicted proteins | sample 8637461 | NCBI WGS metagenome assembly NPIF01 (sample SAMN07420641, study PRJNA396082) | bioreactor metagenome | isolation source: sample BR12 brine-fed electro-methanogenic bioreactor BR | place: Japan: Kochi | collected 2016-12-09
ATCGTCGTCCTGCGGCGCCGTGCCGGAAAACAGCTCCGAGGCGGCGAGGCCGCGCAGCCGCTCGCCCGCGGCAATACTGGGCCGGCCGGCGTTGAGCGGCATGGAAACCGCGCCGTCCAGCATCCCGGCAACCACCGGTCCGTAGGTCCCCGGATCAAAGGTTCCCGTCATCGCTCCGTTCCCCTCGTCGACTGTGTTTCCGGTCTCGCGATCTACAGGATAGGCATTCGGGCCGGCGGGTTAAACCACCCTTATTTCAATCCGCCGCCGAAGCCACGGGTCAGTCCCTTCTGGACGACGCCGACCACGGCCAGGATGGGCAGCGACGCCACGAAGCCGATGGCCGCCAACCGCCCCCAGAAGGTCTCGTCCTCGGTGATCAGGGTGGCGATGAAGGTCGGCAGGGTGAACTTGGACGGCGTCTGGATGAACAGCAGGGCGTAGAGGAACTCGTTCCAGCTCAGGATCATCAGGAACACCGCCGTCGACAGCAGGCCCGGCCGCATGATCGGCAGCACCACCCCGGCCATCCGGCGCACCAACCCGGCCCCGTCGACCATGGCCGCCTCCTCGTACTCGAACGGCACGTCGCGGATGAAGCCGAGCAGCATCCAGATGGAGAAGGGCAACAGGTAGACCTGATAGACGAAGATCAGCCCGGCCAGGGTGTCGAGCAGCCCGATCGCGCGCAGCACCTGGTAGAGCGGGATCGCCAGCACGATCGGCGGCGACAGCTTGATCAGCAGCACGAACAGCAGGAACACGATGTCGAGCCGCGCCGGGAAACGCATCCGGGCCAGCGCGTAGGCCGCCGGGAAACCGGAGGCCAGGGCCAGCGCCGTGCTGCCCAGCGCCACGACCACGCTGTTCCACACCTTGCCCAGGATGTCGTCGGCGATGAGCTGGCGGTAGTGGGCCAGGGTCGGCGCGTCGGGGAACAGGTCGATGGAGTCGGAAACGTATTCGATGGGCGGCTTGAACGACGTGCCCACCATCCACAGGATGGGCAGCAGGAACAGCCCGGTCACGAGATAGGCGGCTGTCGTCCGGCCCGGTCCGGCGTCACGCATCGCGATCCCCCCTGATGATACGTACCGCATAGACGGCGGCCAGCGCGCCGGCGACGATGATCATCACCACCGCCGCGGCCGATGCGAGGCCGACGTCGAAGAAGCGGAAGCCCAGCCGGTAGACGTACATGGAAAGCGTCTCGGTGGCGTTGCCCGGCCCGCCGCCGGTCAGCGCGTAGACCTTGTCGAAGATCTTGAAGCTGTCGACGCTGCGCAGCAGGGCCGCCAGCAGCAGGTGCGGCCGCAGCATCGGCACGGTGATGGTCAGGAACACCTGACGCGGCTTGGCGCCGTCGAGATAGGCCGCCTCGTAGACCTCGGCCGGGATCGACTGCAGACCGGCCAGCAGGATCAGGAAGGTCAGCGGCGCCGTCTGCCACAGATCGACCAGCACGATGGAAAACAGCGCCAGGTCCGGGTCGAACAGCCACTCGACGGGCGGCAGCGCGGCGGCCCGGAGCGCGTTGTTGAGGAAACCGAAATCGTAGTGGAACCAGGCCCGCCAGATGGCGGTGACGACCATGGTCGACAGCACGAAGGGCGCGACCAGGGTCGGGATGACGATCCAGCGCCCGCGGAACCTGCGATTGACGATCAGCGCCACCATCAGCCCGAGGCCGACCTCGCTGGCCGTCGCCATCAGGGTGAAGGCCACCGTGTTCCACGACGCCCGTTGGAAGAACCGGTCCGACAGAAGATCGATGTAGTTCTCGAGTCCGACGAAACGGGCCCCGGCGAAACCGTAGTCGGTGATGAAGAACGACAGCAGCACCCCGCGCGCCAGCGGATAGATCGTCAGCGCCGCGAACAGCAGCAGGGCCGGCGTCAACAGGAACAGGAGCGTGCTACGGGGAACGTTGTGCATGGCGCTGGGTCGGCAAGCTCAACCGGAGAACCGGGAGCGACGGGCGCGCCGCGGCGCGCCCGCCTTTCTCCGGCAGCCTGATCGTCCGCGCGGTCAACGCTTGAGGGCGCGTGCGACCCGCGCGTTGGCCTCTTCCAGGGCTTCCTTCGGCTTCATGTCGCCGATGAGGGCGAGTTGCAGATAATCGCCGAGGATGTTCTCGACCTTGGACCACTGGGTGATCCGCGGCCGCGGCTGGGCGTTCATCAGCGCCTCCAGCTGGGCCGGGTACCAGCGGTACTTGGCGACCACGTCGGCATCCTTGTAGACGCTGGCCCGGGTCGGCGGCGTGCCGATCTCGAGCGCCAGCATCTTCTGGATCTCGGCCGAGGTGATGAAGTCGATGAAGTCGCGGCCGCGCTTGGCGTTGGGCGCGTCGGCCGGGACCGCCAGCAGCCAGGAACCCAGCATCGGCGCCGGACCCTGCACCTGACCGGGGGCGGCCATCACTTCGAGCTTGCCCGGCACCTTGGACTTCGCCGGATCATCCAAGGACGGCGCCCAGGACGGCCACAGCTCGATCGACATGGCGGTGGTGCCCTGCATCAGGGCGTCTCGCACTTCCGAGGAATTGTAGGTTTCGATGCCCTTCGGCGCATAGGCCTTGAGCGACAGGTAGAGTTCCAGGGCCTGCAGGGCGGCCGGCGAATCCAGGCTCGCCTCGCCCTTGTCGTCGACGATCCGCGCCCCGTGCGCCCACAGGATGGGCAGGAAGCCGGTGACGATCGGGTTGGCCTTGATGCCGCGGTAGACGACGCCCGAGACGCCGGCTTCCTTCTCGCTGATGGTCTTGGCCGCGGTGACCACATCGGTCCAGCTCTTCGGCGTGCCGAGGCCGTACTTCTCGAACAGGTCCTTGCGGAAGGCGAACAGCTCGACGTTGCCGACGAACGGCAGCGCGTAGAGCGGGCCGCTGCCCACCGGGTAGCGCGACACGTCGACCGCCGGCTTCACGAAGTCGGCATCGGCGCCACCGCCCAGCTTGTCGAGGTCGGCCAGCCAGCCGTTGGACATGAACTCCACCGCCCAGGTGTCGTCCATCATGATCACGTCATAGGCCCCGGCCTTCTCGCGCAGCGAGATGGTCGCCTTCTCGTAGAGACCGCCGTAGGGCAGCTCCAGGCGCTCGACCTCGAGCCCGGGGTTCTTCGCCTTGTAGAGATCGACGGCCTTCGAAAGGCGATTATATACTTGACACACCCAATCAATCTGAGCTAGAGTAACTGTACACTTTAGCCCGGATGAGTGAGTCATGAGTGTCCTCAACAAAGCATATTTCCACGATGAGGCGGCAGCGGTCGCCAAGCTGGAAAGCACCATCTGGCCGGAAGGCCCGATATGCCCCCACTGTGGAAGCGTTGAGAAGATCTACTCCCTGACCGGCAAGACGACTCGGATCGGGCTGAGGAAGTGCGGCAACTGCCGGAAGCAGTTCACGGTCAAGGTTGGTACGGTTTTCGAGTCCAGCCATATTCCGCTCTACAAGTGGTTCCAAGCCGTGTACCTGATGGCTTCCAGCAAGAAGGGCATCAGCGCCCACCAGCTTCACCGGACGCTAGAAGTCACGTACAAGACCGCTTGGTTCATGGCCCACCGTATCCGCGAGGCGATGCGGACGGGTGCCTTCGACGTATTCGGCAACGGTGGCGGGACGGTTGAGGTCGATGAAACCTTTATCGGCCACGACAAGACCATCAAGCCCGAGCATACCAAGAAGGGCCGGGGCTACCACCACAAGCACAAGGTGCTGGCGCTGGTCGACCGCGAGACCGGTAAGGCGCGGAGCATGGTGGTTGACGACTTGAAGGCCAAGACGCTGGTTCCGATCCTGAAAGAACGGATCGCGAAGGAAGCGCGTATCGTGACGGACGAGGCCGGACAGTACAAATACCTGAACCGAGATTTCGCGGACCATCAGTTTGTGCGCCATGGGATTGGCGAGTATGGACGCGGCGAGATTCACACGAACACGATTGAGGGCTATTTCAGCATTTTCAAGCGGGGTATGAAGGGCGTGTACCAGCATTGCGCAAAGCGCCACTTGCACCGCTATCTCGCTGAATTTGATTTCCGCTACAACGCTCGGGAAGTTGATGATCCAGAACGTTTCGCGGTACTCTTGAATGGCATCACCGGGAAGCGGCTGATGTACCGGGACTCGTTGGCGGGGCAGTCTCCAAGAACAGTCATGTGATGGTGCGATTGATGGCTTCTGATGACCACATCACACTTGTTGTTGAGGGGTTGCCCGAAGACGATGGGCAGGTTCGGCTTGCTGCGTTTCTGTCCGAACTTCAGAACCTGAGTGCAGCGCTCGGTCGGCTCGATCGCGATGCAAATGCTGGAAAGGCGGCCAGCTATTTTCGTATTGCTGAACTGTCCTACAGCAGTCCGGCCCGTGTCGCGATTGACCAGCGCCCGCTGCCGGGACAGCCATTTACTGGCCAAATTGTCATCGACAGTCTGGTCCGGATTTCTGCGGCGTTGGCAAGCGGTGATGATCTTCTTGATTTCGATGCTGAATTGCTCGGAGATATCAGGGACCTAGCGCGGCCAGTTGGCGCGACCGTCAACAGCGCGACGTTGCTTTTCAATGAAAGCCGTATTGACCTAACCCCGCAAGTTGTCAGCCGCGTTGATACCGCTCTTGCGGTCGACGAGGAATGTGACGGGTTTCTTCAGGGAAACTTGGAGCAGATCAATCTCCATCTCGGGGCAAACACATTTCAGATTTATCCCGATGTTGGGCCGAAAAAAGTAGCCTGCCATTTCCCCCCGAGCCTTTACGACGATGCCGTTTCTGCGGTTGGCCGTAAGGTAGAGGTCTTTGGCACACTTCATTACCGCGCTCGTAAGAACTTTCCGCACCAGATCGAAGTGGCAAGCATCGATACATATCCGCCTGAATCTGATCTGCCCGACTGGGACGATCTGCGGGGGCGTGCCCCTGACGCTACTGGGGGGTTAAGTTCCGAGGCTTTCGTCAGGGAGCTTCGCAATGGCTGGCGCTAATACCGTCTACTATTGGGATACCTGCCTTTTTCTAGCGTGGCTCAACGATGAAGACCGGAAGTCGGGTGAAATGGATGGCGTGCGCGAGGTAATTGCGCGTCACAAGCGCCGCGAAATAAAGTTGGTCACCTCCGTTCTTACGCGAGTTGAAGTGCTTCAAGCCAGAATACCGGTGGGGGTCGGCAACAGCTTCACAGATTTATTGAAACGCATGTCCCAATTGGGAATGGATACCAAGATCGCGGGGCTCGCTCACGATCTGCGGGACTACTACGCAGCTAACGCCGCCGCTCACAGCGGAAAAATTCTTTCCACTCCTGATGCTATCCATCTAGCGACAGCCATTCATTATCGCGTTGATGAATTTCATACGTTCGACAACGACGGCGATGCAAAGCACCTAGGACTGTTGCCGTTATCGGGAAATGTTGGAGGGCATAGGCTCAAGATATGCAAACCAGAGGCAAAAAACCCGCAGCTGGATCTGAAAAAACCCGGAAGCTGATGAAGGCGGACAATCCCTCTCAATATGCCGCTTTTATTGAAAAGGCGCGGGAACTCGGCTGCGACGAAAACGAATCGGCCTTTGAGGAACGATTGTGCGAGATAGCCAAATCGCCGCCGCAACCGGCGAAGAAGGACAAAGACAAAGCCCCGGAATGATCCGGGGCTTTTTAGTTGAAGTAGTGATATGAGGAAGAAAATTCTTCACCACATCGCCCGAGCGTTAGGGATTCTGATACACATTGACGGCCTGCCGTTCGTGGCCCAGGCGCCGAAAGTTCAGGGTGTGTCCGGTTCTATTTGTTCCAGTGATCCTTGATGTACCGCGATGCTTCATCAGAAACATTTTGCCATGAGGCGGAATTATTCGTGGCATCAACCACGTAGAGCGTATCGTTCGCATCGCACTTGGCCCATACGATTTCGCATGCCTCTTTCGCTGTCTTCGGCGAGTCGACGTACCAATACGATTTGTGGATTTTCGCCCAGCCACCGAGTGATTTGATGGCCTCGATTACATCGTCGTAATTCTGGCCCGGAGAGTTCAGATCGTATGAGATGTGAAGGTTATTGGCCATGAGCCTCTCCTGTTGTTACGCAAATCTATGGCTCGGCGATGCTTTGCCGGACGATTGGGTTTTGAGTTGGGTGGACGATGACGGGGCTTTTGTCACCACCGTGTTCTGCGGACCCGCCGCGCGGAAACGCGCCGAGGCTTATGCGGTTTCGCAAGGTCGGGGCGAAATTCGGCTCTGTGATCCGGATCGACGGATGTATCAATCCAGTCCACACAGTGCTGCTCGCCGCGACCGGTCTCGTACCCCCGAAACCATTCGCCGGGACGCGAGTTAAGGTTGCTGATCCCGCTAACCTCGAAGCATCGCCACATGCCGCCTTCCGGCAGTCCCTCGTCTTGTGAGGTGCCCCCGGCAAACTGCCACATGAGTGACTGCCAAACCCCCTCCTTCCTTCCGAGAAGATGAGGGCAGGCTTCGCGTGGATATCCGTTGTAGCTGAAAGTCAGTTGAAGATGGTTGTTGATGGCGTGTCGAATAATCTCGGCAGTATCTTCCATTGCCGATTCTCCCCTCCCAATGCGAGAGAATCGTGACTCGTTATACACGCTGAGTCAAGAATGGGTTTGTAAACTATATAATTCCCCTTCGAAAGGGCCTCGGCGTAGCCGCCGTCGCGGCCGGCGATAACGAGTTTCTCAGCTCCCTGTGCGGCGGAGGCCGCCAGGACGATGCCCGCTGCCAGCGCCAGAATGGATTTGCTCCGCATGCTTTCTCCTCCTCCTCCGGGAAACGTCGGACGCTTCCTGCGAACGTGAGCCTTGCAAACGTTTGCAACCTTACCGGCTGTCTATTGCATCATTATGACACAAAATTGGAATTTTTGTTGTACTCTTTCGCTTGTGTAACGTTTGCAAAATCCGGCCCGGCAGGGTAACACTGAACACCATGAGCAGAGTGACGATCAAGGACGTGGCCCGGACCGCAGGCGTTTCCGCCTCGGCCGTTTCGCGCGTCTTCACCGAGGGTGCCAGCGCCTCCGCCGAGACCCGCGCCAAGGTGCTGGCGGCGGCCGAAGGGCTCGGCTACCGGCCCAACGCCCTGGCCCGCGGCCTGGTCGGCGATCGCACCAACCTGATTGCCCTGGTCATGGGCCGCACCCGCAACATTTTCGATTCCCTGCTCCTCGACACCCTCGCCGAATCCCTGGCGCGGCGCGACCGGCGGCTGCTGGTCAGCCCGATGCTGGGCAACGATTCGGTGGACGAGGGGCTGATGAGCGCGCTCGACTACCAGGCCGACGCCGTGGTCGTCGCCGCCGGCACCGCACCGCTGGAGATCTCCGAGCGCTGCACCCGCCTCGGCGTGCCGATCATCATGATGGGCCGGGTCATCGAGGCCTCCGGCGTCGACTGCATCCTCGGCGACAACCGCGACGGCGCCCGCCAGGCCGCCGATCTGCTGGTCGCCACCGGCTGCCGCCGCATCGCCTATCTCGGACGCGGCCACGGCGCCTATTCCGACCGCGAACGCCGTGACGGCCTGAAAGAAGCCCTGGCCGGACACGGTTTCGAACTGGCCGGCGAGGCGAGGGTCAACATGGAGGAGGACCACGGCTTCGCCGCCGCCGTCGCCCTGCTGTCGCGCCGCAACCGGCCCGACGCCGTGTTCTGCGGCAACGACATCATCGCCTTCGGGGTCATCGAGGCCGCCCAGGCCCTGGGCATCCGCATCCCCGACGAACTGTCGGTCATCGGCTTCGACAACCTGCCGCTGGCCGACTGGCCGAGCTACCGCCTCACCACCGTCGACTACCCCATCGCCGACACCGTCGAGGCGGTCGTCGAACGCCTCGAACAGCGCCTCGCCACGCCCGGCCTGCACCCCATCGTCAAACGGGTGCCGACCCGCCTCGTCGTGCGCGAAACCACGCGCCACGGCTAGCAGCCGATCAAATTAAATCTGAAGGGGGAGAATGGTGCGGGCGGTGAGACTCGAACTCACACTCTGTCACCAGAACTGGATTTTGAGTCCAGCGCGTCTACCAATTCCGCCACGCCCGCACGGCATGAGGGACCGCGCCCGAGCGCGGCGCCAAGAGTGATAGCCGAAAAGGCGGCGGCGTGCAAACGTCTCGATGGGGGAGGGTCCGGTCAGTCCGCCAGGGCCCGGGTGAACAGGGCGGGATCGACATTGGCGCCCGACAGCACGGCCACGACGCAGCTTCCCTCGACCGGCACCCGTCCGCTCAGGACGGCGGCCAGCGAAAGCGCCCCACCCGGTTCGGCGACCAGGCCGAACTCCTCGAAGGCCACGCGCATCGCGCCCAACGCCTCTTCGTCCGAGGCCTGAATCGCACCGCCGAGCCGGGCGGCGTTGATCGGGAAGGTCAACTCGCCGGGCATTGCCGCGAGGACGGAGTCACAGATGCTCCGCCCGCCCGGCGCATTGGCCAGCCTTTTGCCGGCCGCCAGGCTCCGCGCCGTATCGTCGAAGGCTACCGGTTCGGCTACCCAGACCCGTGAGTCGGGCAGCAGCACCTCCCAGGCCAGCGCGCATCCCGCAGCCAAGCCGCCGCCGGAGCAGTTGACCAGCAGCACGTCGGGCTTCACGCCGATCCGTTCCGCCTGCCGCGCGATCTCGCGGCCGAGCGTGCCGGCGCCGGCCACCACCCGCCTGTCATCGTAGGGTGGGATCAGGATCAGGCCCTGCTCGTCGGCGAGGGCGCGGCCGATCGCCTCGCGGTCCTCCTGGGCCCGATCGTAGAGGACGACCTCGGCGCCCCAGCCCCGCGTCGCTTCGATCTTGCGCGGCGGCGCGTCGCTCGGCATGACGACCACGGCGCGGCTGATGCCTAGCCGCTGCGCCGCCCAGGACACCGCCTGTCCGTGGTTGCCGGACGAGAACGTCGCCACGCCGCGTTCGCGCTCCTCCGGGGTCAGCAGGGAGAGGCGGTTCCAGGCGCCGCGCGTCTTGAAGCTGCCGGTCACCTGCAGGCCTTCCGCCTTGACCAGCAACCGGCCGCCGAGCCGGCGGTTCAGCCGCTCGCTCTCGAGCAGGGGGGTTTCGCGCAGGACCCCGTCGATGCGGGCCGCGGCCTGCTCGATCTCGGCGTAGGTCGGAGGTTGGAGATGCCATGGGTTCGTGTTCATGACGGGAAGATTTACACCGATGGTGTTTTGATACAATATTTATATTGTCTCAGAGACATTGCGATGAAAGCACGAGAGATCGCCCAGGCCCTGGAAGACATGATCCGCGACGGCCGGTTGCCGCCCGGCGCCCGCCTTCCCGCGCACCGCGATCTGGCTTATCAAAATGGCGTTGCCCTCAACACCGCCAGCGCCGCCATGCGCCTGCTCGCCGGGCGCGGCCTGATCGTCGGCGAAGTCGGGCGCGGCAGCTACGTCCGCGCCCGCAACCGGCCCGACACCGGCGATCTGCGCATCGAGCCGGACAGCCCGTCGCTGATCGATCTTTCCGGCAACGTCATGCCCCTGCCCGGCCTGGCCGAACGCTTCGAGGCCGCGACGGTCGCGGTGCTGCGCCGCCAGCGCGACTCGCTGACCGAATACCAGCCCCATGCCGGACGCCTCGAGGACCGGGCCGCCGCCGCGGCCTGGCTGTCGCGCCGCCCCGGCCTGCCCAACGACCCGTCGCGCATCGTCCTCTGTGCCGGCGCGCAGCATGCGGTCATGCTTGCCCTCATGGCGACGACGCGGCCGGGCGATACCGTCGCCGTCGAGGCCCTGACCTGGCCCGGCGTCAAGGCGGTGGCCGACGCCCTGCGGCTGACCCTGGTGCCGGTCGCGCTCGACGGCGACGGACTGCGTCCCGATGCGCTGAAACGCGTGGCCGCACGCCATCGCATCGCCGCGCTCTACTGCATGCCCGACCTCCAGAACCCGTCTTCCGCCGTCATGTCCGGGCAACGCCGGGAGAAGATCGCGGCGCTGTCGCGGCGGTTCGATTTCGCGGTGATCGAGGACGACGCCTACGGCTTCCTCGCCGACCAGACTCTTGCCCCTTTGGCCGCCCTGGTCCCCGAGCGC
>NPIF01002323.1_pt1 | contig 10049 bp, 7 predicted proteins | sample 8637461 | NCBI WGS metagenome assembly NPIF01 (sample SAMN07420641, study PRJNA396082) | bioreactor metagenome | isolation source: sample BR12 brine-fed electro-methanogenic bioreactor BR | place: Japan: Kochi | collected 2016-12-09
CCTCGTTGAAGTTGCTCGGACTCCCCTGCTTGCTGCTGCGCGACTTGACGCCGGACTGCGTCATGTTCGCCGGGAGCTGGTAGGGCGGCATGTGGTCGCCGTTGTAGACCCGGCCGGTGATGATCGGCTGATCCGGATCGCCCTCGATGAAGTCGACGATCACCTCTTGGCCGATGCGCGGGATCTGGATGTGCCCCCAGCCCTGCCCGGCCCAGGTCGACGCGACGCGCACCCAGCAGGAGCTGTCCTCGTTGCGTGTGCCGATCCGGTCCCAGCGGAACTGGACCTTCACCCGGCCGTACTTGTCCGTCGAGATCTCCTCGCCGTCCTTGCCGACGACGATCGCGGTCTGAGGTCCCGTTACGAAACCCCGCGGCGTCACGCGCGCCGGGCGATAGGGCACGGCGGCATCGAGGGCGGTGAAACGGCACAACCACGCCTCGCCTTCCCCGGCCTCGACGCCGCTCTCGTACGCGGCCGCGTCGAGCTGGAAGTCGAGCTCGGTGACGAGGAACTCACGGTTCTGGTCCTCGCGAGGGTGCTCGTCGAGGTTGAAGAGCGCACCACACTGAAGGCCACGCGCGTCGCTCTCGCCGCGGGCGAGCTCGTGCTCGGCGACCATGCGCTCCATCTCGATGCGCGCGCGATGCCTTCCGCGCCCTTCCTCCCGGAACCCCCACTCGACATCGAACACCTCTTGCTCGGAGTTCGCGTGGGGCGCGGGTTGGCTCACCCGGGCCTCGAGCTCCATCCGAGGCTGCTCGAAATCGTAGCCGAAGAGGACGACCTCACCGGACTGCGCCGTCTTGGTGAGCTCCCACTCGTACACGTGCTCCCGCTCGATCACCTTCGAGTCACTCGGCGGGTGGTACGGGATCACCTCGTAATTCTCGGTGGGCTCGTGCCCGTCGATCGAGTCGAGCAGGATGAGCGAGTGCTTCTCGGAGGTGTGGGTGAAGGTGTAGTAGATCCCCTCCTCTTCGAAGAGCCGCTGGATGAAGTCGAGGTCGCTCTCGCGATACTGGACGCAGTACTCACGCGCCGGGTAGCGCCCGCCGAGCTTGTCCTCGAAGTCCGTGAAGCCGTGCTCGCGGAACAGCTCCATCGCGAGCTCGGGCACCGACACGTCCTGGAAGATCCGGCAGTTCTTCCGCTTGCCGAGGAACCAGAGCCACGGCCGGAGCTCGACGCGGTACGCGGCGTAGCGGCCACGCCTCCCCTCTTGCTTGCACGCCGCGACCAGGCCGTGGAAGTAGCGCGCGCCCCCATCGACCAGGTCGAGACACACGTTGAGCGGCTTGCCGAGCAACTCGTTGAAGTCGACGGCCTCGTCGATCCCGTTGAGATCCGCGACGTAGCGGAAGGGGCGGCCGAGACACTCCTCGCCGCGCAATCGGCGCAGCTCGAGCGTCCCCTCCGGCAGAGGCGTTTCCATCGAGATCGGTCGGGTCAGCGGCTTCATCACACACCCCCTGCGGCCAGGCTCAATCGAAGCTGTAGGTGAAGCTCTCCCCGTCCACGCCGACGTGGATCCGCTGGGCCGGCTTGCCCTCGAGCATCCGGCCGAGCAGCTCCTCGCTGATCGCGGGCAGGACCGTGTTCGTCAGGATCGCGTCGATCATGCGCCCCCCGCTCTCGAGCTCGGTGCAGCGGCTGACGACGAGCTCGACCGCCGCCTCGTCGTAGGTGAAGGGCAGCTCGTGCGCCTCCTGGACGCGGCGGGCGACACGCGCGAGCTGCAGCTTCGCGATCTTGCCGATCATCTCGTCGCTGAGCGGATAGTAAGGGATCGTCACGATGCGCCCGAGCAACGCCGCGGGGAACACCTTGAGCAGCGGCTCGCGCAACGCATCAGCGATGCCCTCGGGCTCCGGCATCAGCTCCGGGTCCTTGCAGAGATTCATGATCAGTTCGGAGCCGACGTTCGAGGTCAGGAGGATCAGCGTGTTCTTGAAGTCGATCAGCCGCCCCTCGCCGTCCTCCATGATCCCCTTGTCGAAGACCTGGAAGAAGATCTCGTGGACGTCGGAGTGGGCTTTCTCGACTTCGTCGAGCAGCACGACGCTGTACGGCTTGCGCCGCACCGCCTCCGTGAGCACACCGCCCTCGCCGTAGCCGACGTAGCCCGGAGGCGCTCCCTTGAGGGTGGAGACCGTGTGCGCCTCCTGGAACTCGCTCATGTTGATGGTGACGACGTTCTGCTCACCTCCGTAGAGCATCTCCGCGAGCGCGAGCGCCGTCTCCGTCTTGCCGACTCCGGACGGCCCGCAGAGCATGAACACGCCGATGGGCTTGTTCGGGTTGTCGAGGCTCGCGCGCGAGGTCCGTACACGGCGCGCGATCATCGCCAGCGCGTGGTCTTGCCCGATCACGCGCTGTCCGAGGTGTTTGTCGAGCTCGAGGACGGTCTGGATCTCGTCGCGCACCATCCGCCCGACCGGGATCCCGGTCCAGTCGGCGACGACCGACGCGATCGCCTGATCGTCGACCTCGGGCAGGATCAAGGGCGCCTCGCCCTGCAACTCGGCGAGCTTGCCCTGCAAGGTCTCGAGCTCCGCGAGCGCGGTGTCGCGCGCGGGCGCCTCGGCTGCCTCGTCCTCGCCGCGGAGACCTTGCCGCAGTCCGGCGATCTCCTCGACGAGTCCACGCTCCTCTTCCCATCGCGCCTCGAGCCCTTCGAGCCGGCCCTTCTCCTCGGCGAGCGCCGCCTCCGCCTTGGCGCGGCGATCCGCCACCGCGACGCCGATCGCTTCCTCGCGCTCGATGATCTCGAGCTCGACCTCGAGCGCCGCGATCGCCTTGCGGCAATCCTCGACCTCGGCCGGGACCGCGTGCTGGCTGATCGCGACCCGCGCACACGCGGTGTCGAGCAAGCTCACCGCCTTGTCGGGGAGCTGCCGCGCCGGGATGTAGCGATGCGAGAGCCGCACGGCGGCATCGAGCGCGGCGTCGAGCACGGGCACCTCGTGGTGGCGCTCGAGGGTGCCGGCGAGGCTGCGCATCATCTGCACCGCGCGGTCCTCGCTCGGCTCGCCGATCTGCACGACCTGGAAGCGCCGGGTCAACGCCGGGTCCTTCTCGATGTGCTTCTTGTACTCGGCCCAGGTCGTCGCCGCGACGGTGCGCAGCGTGCCGCGGGCGAGCGCGGGCTTGAGCAGGTTCGCCGCGTCCCCGGTTCCGGCGGCGCCCCCCGCCCCGATCAGGGTGTGCGCCTCGTCGATGAAGAGCACGATCGGCTTCTCGGAAGCCTGCACCTCGTCGATCACCTGACGAAGCCGCGCCTCGAACTCGCCCTTCATGCTCGCGCCGGCCTGGAGCAGGCCGATGTCGAGCGAGAGCAAGGAGACGTTCTGAAGCGGAGGCGGCACGTCCCCCGCGGCGATCTTGAGCGCGAAGCCCTCGACGACGGCAGTCTTGCCGACGCCGGCCTCACCGGTGAGGATCGGGTTGTTCTGGCGCCGCCGCATCAGGATGTCGACGATCTGCCGGATCTCCTCGTCGCGCCCGACGATCGGGTCGATCTCGCCGCTCTTCGCCCGCTCCGTGAGGTCCACGGCGAAACGCGCGAGCGCCTCGCCCTTGCCCATCGCCGCGGGCGCGATCGCGTCGCTCGCCTCGCCGGGGGCCGCACCGCCGGCGAGCCCCGAGCCGTCCGAAGCCTCGAGGCCATCCTCTGCCGAACCCTCGACGATCTCACCGAAGCGTTGGCTCAGCTCCTCGACCGAGACTTTCTCGAACTCCTTGGAGACGCTGCCGAGGTGGCGGTCGAGGCCGCGCGTCTTGAGCATCCCGAGCAGGACGTGTCCCGTGCGCACCTGACCCTGGCCGTACATCAGTGAGGCGTAGACCCAACCGCGCTCGACGGCGTCTTCGAGCTCGGAGGACAGGTCCGTGATCGCGCTCGCGCCGCGCGGGAGTCGGTCGAGCGCGGCCGTCACGTCACTCGCGAGCCGGCCGGGCTCGATACCGAAGGTCCCCGCGATCCGGTGCAGGTCCGAATCCTGGAGCTGCAGGATCTGGTGGATCCAGTGCACGAGCTCGACGTAGCGGTTGCCCCGCATCTTGCAGAAGACCGTCGCGCTCTCCATCGCCTTGTAGCCGACGGGGTTGAGCTTGCCGAACAGCGCGACCCGAGAGATGCCTGCCATGTCTGCCCCCAATCCATGCGCCGGGCGACCCCTCCGGTCGCGCGGGCGCGGTGTCCTCAGCTCGCCGGTGCAAGCTGCAACGTCAGATCCGCCGCGTCCTCACGCTCGCCGCTCGCGGGGAGCCAGGTCGTCAGACCGAGGCCCTCCCGAGCGCCGAGACGGAGCGGCGGCACATCGTCTCCGCGGAGTACGAGGCGCAGCTCCCAGAGCAGGGTGTCGCCGACGTACTGGCGGACCATGGCCTTCATGCGGTCGAGCGAGCCGCTCCCCGGCAGGAAGCGCCGGTACTCTTCGAGCCCCATCGCGCCCGCCACCAGGCGGAACTTGAGCTGACGCTCGAAGACGCGCTCGCCGATCGTGGCATCGCCGCCGAGCGTCGCGCTGCCGAGCCAGCCGCGCGCCTCTTCCGGGAGCGTGAGCCAGGTCCCGACGAAGGGCTCGACGTCGAAGTCCACGCCGAAGAAGCCCTGCAGCAATCGACGCAAGCCGTCCGCGTGGCGCGTCGGCGCGGCGAGAAGCCCCGCGAAGTGCAGCTTCGCGAGGTCCGGCAGTGCGTCGCGATCGCGCAAGGACGGCGACGCGAGACCGGACAGCGCACCGACGTAGAGCTGGAAGCGGTCGTCGTCCGGGCGATCGTGCGCCACGGCTGGCCGGCTGCTGCACCACGCCCGGTAGAGCAGCGAGAGCATGCGATGGTGGAACACGTCCGCAAACGCGGCGAAGCTCCGGTCCCCTTGGTGTTTCGCGCGGTCCGCGGCGTACTCCGTCAGGTGGAGCGGCAACGGGCCGTTCGGGCCGAAGAGCCCGAGGAAGAACACGCTCAGGCGATCGACACCCCCGTCCTCGGCGACGCTGAACTCGGCGATCTCGGAAGGGGCGAAGACGAGCGAGGGTCGCTGTCCGAGGCGAACGAACTCGTCGGCCCGGCGCCGCGCCATGCCGAGGCGGGGTTTGTCCGGATGCTCGCTCTCGAGCCGCCGCAGCGCCTGGAAGAACGCGAAGCGGTAGGGTGCCGCCGCGAGCCGCTCTCGCGCGCTCATGAGAGGGGCGTCCTACCCGCCCGGGCCGGCCAACGCATCACCTCGCCGCGGTGCGTCGAACGGATCACGGTCTTTGTGAACGAGTTGATCGAGACGTAACGGGCGAAGAAGTCCTCGAGGACGGCTCCGAGCAGAAAGACCCCGCTGCCCTCGAAGCCGGACTCGTCGAAGGTCAGCTCGATCTCGAGTCCCCGTCCGAAGCTGATCGGCCCGCTCCCCGGGAGCCGGCTGACGATCGGCTTCGAGCTGACACCGTGCAAACCCTCGATCTGCTTGACCGTCGCCGCGTCGCCGAGATCCGCGTACAGCGCGAGCAGCTCGCGCAGCGCGCCCGCCCCACGCCCGCACTCGTCGTCGACGAGCGAGAGGTAGTTCAGCGAGAGATGGCTGATCAGACGCCAGGCGGTCTCACCGCGAGCGATCGGGGGCCGCGGCTTCGTCGGTCCCTCGATACAACGCACGGCAGAGACCGGCGCGCCGCTCGTCAAGTTGAAGTCGCCCTGGGAGCGGCCCGTCGCCAGACGCAGCGGGAGGTCCCGATTCGTGCACATCAGCTCGAGCGAGAGCTGCTTGAGCTCCTCGTCGTAGGGCGCGGTGCCGGAGTCGACCAGCGTGAGGAAGATCTCCGTGCCCACCGTGTCGCCCCGCCCGCCGCTCCCGCCGGGATTGACCCGCGGAGCGCGCCGTTCGGTGTAGAACGCGCCCACCTCGTCGCTGCGCGTGCTGTCGTCGACGGCGTAGAGCGGCCGGAACTCCCGCTCGTCGCGCGTTCCGCCTCCATGGCCGACGACCTTCTCGATCGACCACACCTCGAAGTCGAGGGGGCGGGTGCGATCGGGGACGACGTGGAGCTCCGGCTCGCGATCCGAGACGTGGATCCTGTCCGCCCGCATCGGGAAGAGGTTGACCGCCGGCGTGGCGTGGAGCGCGAAACTCTCGGCGCCGACTCCGCCCGCGAGCTCCGGGTCACTGCGCGTGAGCAGGACGAAGAGCTCGACACTCTCGCCTTCCGCGCGACGCAGCAGCTCGCCGACAGCGTGGAGCTCGAACGCGCGGAAGCGCTCCGGGAACGCGAAATACTCGTGGAGAAGCCTGTATCCCCGGAACGAGCGATCTCCGAAAGGGAGCAGCGCTTCATCGTCGCGGAAGCCACAGCGCGAGAGCACGGATCCCTCGCCGACGACGCGCCCGCGCGCGCCGCCGCAAGCCAGCGCGCGCGCACCGCCGACGAGCAGCTCGTAGAGCCGACCGCAGATCTCGTCCGCCCCGCGGAGCTGCAGACGCAACGTCTCGAGCCCGATCGCCGAGAGCGGCACGCCGCCGGTGCTCCGGAAGACGAGCCGCAGCGCGGACTTGACGTCGGGCAGCGCGGGGAGCCCGTGCCGCGAGAGGTCACCCGCGTGGGCGAGATAACTCGCCTCAGCGAGTTCGAGCGGCCACAGCGTCACGTCGCTGGCCGTCCTGTACTCGCAGGGGCTCTGCGCGCCGGTGACGACCGGGCTTCTGAGGGCGCTCCCACGAGGGATCTTGAAGCCCTCGGGCGGAATCCCCTGCCCGGGGTCCGGCACGAACTCGACGACGGCCATCGAAGGGGTCGGCGCGAGATAGTGCGGGTAGACGATGCGCAACAACTGCTCGGTGAACGAGGGGAACTCGGCGTCGAGCTTGAGCTGCACTCGCGCAGCGAGGAACGCAAAACCTTCGAGGAGGCGCTCCACGTAAGGGTCGTGGCAGTCGATGCCATCGAGCGCGAGCCTGCCGGCGATCTTCGGATACGCCTCGGCGAACTCCTCGCCCATCTCGCGGATGTGGCGCAGTTCCTGGTTGTAGTACTGGAGCAGCCGCGGATCCATCAGCCACGCTCCTCGAGCTCGGCCAAGCTCACGCCGCCCGTTTCGAGGTCGAGCTCGCTGCGCAGGGCGAGGTGCAGCGGGCGTGGGTCGGCCTCGATCCGGCCCTCGATCTGGAAGACGACCGCGTTGTGCGCGCTCGCGTCCTCGTCCGCGACGACCCTCAGCTTGAGAGTCGACGCGATGAAGCGCGGCTCGAACGCCAGGATCGCCTTCTTGAGCGAGCGCTCGAGCTTGCGCGGCTCGACGGTGCTCGCCGTCCTGCCAGTCATCTCACGAACTCCGAAATTCAAGACGCTCTCCGCAGCGAGCGGCGCCAGACGCTCCTCCTCGTCGTCGAGGAGACTGACGGTGTTGAGGAGCCAGGCGAGATCGCGCACGACCGCGGCCCTGTGCTCCTCGGGCGAGACGTAGACGCGATCGCTCGCGTCCCGCTTCGCCGTCGGCTTGTCGTCGCTCAGCCGATCGAGCAAGGAAGCTCTGAGCGGCTCGGAGTCGCGTTCACGCCTCACCGGCCTGCTCCGCCGTCTCGAGCACGATCTCCCTCGCGTCGAGCAGCGCGCGCTCGCCGGTGTCGGTCGCGAGCATCCGTTGGCCCAGGCCGTGGTAGCTGCCTCCGGCACGCTCGACCCACTCGGTCTTCCGGCCGAGCAGGAGCGCGGAGTCCTCGCTGCGTTCCGTACCCGGGTAACGCGCCGGGATCAGCGCCACGGTCTCGCCGCCGTTGGCGAAGGTGAGCTGCGCGGGAGCCCAGACGAAGTCCCGCAGGTCGGTGGGCTCCTCGACGCTGACACGCGCGATGCGTTCGAGCGGAGCCCAGTAGTAGCGTCCCTGCACGAAGAGCTCGAGCACCGGGCCGAGGCGGCTGTCCGCGTCGGCCAGCCATGCGAAAGGCTCGCCGGCGAGCGTCCCGGGGACGGCGTCTGCGGTCTCGAGCGCCCGCTCCCGCAACGCAGCGGCTTCCTCACCCGCGCCCGTCGCTTCGAGGCGCAGCGCCTCGAGCATGAACGCGATCCACTCCGGCGGCTCACCGAACACGAGCGGTGCGCGCTCCCCGGCGAAGACCTGGGCGCGCAGCACTTCGAGGCGCAGCGCCGTCTCGTAGAGCTTCACCATCGGCAGCGCCTTGGGCTCGAGCTCGCCCGAGACCCGGAGCTGCGTCAGCGCGCGGTCCCACTCGCCGAGCACGGTGAGTAGCTGAAAGAGGAAGACCCGGAGCTCGGCCCGCGCGGGCTGTGCCCGCACCTCTTTCTGCAACGCGGCCAGCGCCTCGGCGGGCTGACCGGAGCGCAGCAGTTCTTCCGCCTTCGACGGCGCACTCATCGTCACTCCCCTTCCCTCGCACACATGGATCCTGGGCGCGCCGGCCCGGCATCTCCCGGGCCGGCCGCGTCCCGGACGGTCACGGCTCGTTGCGCGCGATGTTCCAGGTCATCGAGACGGCGCCGCCGTCCGCGCTGCCATCCGGCTTCTGCGCCTGATAGTCGAACGAGACCGACGCGAAGTTGAAGGTGACCGTCTCGGTCAAGCGGTCCTCTCCGCCGGAGCCGCCCGTGCTCAGCGAGGAGATGATCACGTCCGACATCGTGATGATCACGGACTCGAGCGGCTTCTCGCCCGCCTTGCGGACGGTGAGCTTCGCATCCTTGAACTGCTTGCCGGAGCAGCAGAACTTCATCAGGTTCGGCGAGGACTTGTCGATGTACTTCGTGACGCTGAGGTCGTTCATGTTGACCTTACCGGCGCCACCGCCACCACCCATGTGCATCGTGCCGGACTGGCTCATGCCCCAGGACCACGCCAAAACATCGATCTCGTCCTTGTGCTTGTGGTCCTGCGCCTCTCCCTTGATACCGGCGAGTTTCAGGAACATGTCGACAGCCATCGTCTGCTCTCCTTTGAGGAACCGTTCGGCCCCAACCCTGTTGTCGCGGAGCGCCGTCTCCCTCGCGGCTCGCTCCGCACCGTGGCATCAAACCGGCGGGCGCCGGAACGGCGCCCGCGAGCCCCCGTGATCTACTCGGCGCGCGCCGAGGGCAGCTTCGAGACCAAGCGCAGAGAGACGGTCAGCCCCTCGAGCTGGTAGTGCGGGCGAAGGTAGAACTTCGCCGCGTAGTAACCCGGGCTTCCCTCGACCTCCTCGACGGCCACTTCGGCAGCCGCGAGCGGCTTGCGTGCTTTCGTGTCTTCGCTCGAGTGCGCCGGATCCCCGTCGACGTACTGGAGGATCCAGTCCTGCAGCCAGCGCTGCATGTCCTCGCGCTCCTTGAAGGAGCCGAGCTTGTCGCGAACGATGCACTTGAGGTAGTGCGCGAAGCGGCAGCTCGCGAAGAGGTACGGCAGGCGCGCGGCGAGAGCGGCGTTCGACGACGCGTCGGGGTCGTCGTACTCCGCCGGCTTCTGCAGGGACTGCGCACCGATGAAGGCCGCGAAGTCGCTGTTCTTCTTGTGCACGAGCGGCATGAAGCCGTTCTTGGCGAGCTCCGCCTCCCGGCGATCGCTGATCGCGATCTCGGTCGGGCACTTCATGTCGACGCCGCCGTCGTCGCTCGGGAAGGTGTGGCAGGGCAGGTTCTCGACCGCACCTCCCGACTCGACGCCGCGAATCCGCGAGCACCAACCGTACTCCTTGAAGGAGCGGTTGATGTTCGTCGCCATTGCGTACGCGGAGTTGGCCCAGACGTACTTGCCGTGGTCGGCGCCCTCGTAGTCCTCCTCGAAGTCGAACTCGTCGACCGGCGCCGTGTTCGCGCCGTAGGGCAAGCGCGCGAGGAAGCGCGGCATCGCAAGACCGAGGTAACGCGCATCTTCGGAGTCGCGCAGCGAACGCCACGCGGCGTACTCCGGCGTCTGGAAGATCTTGGTCAGATCGCGCGGGTTCGACAGCTCCTGCCACGACTCCATCTGCATCAGCGTCGGGCCCGCACCCGTGATGAAGGGTGCGTGAGCCGCCGAGGCCACCTTCGCCATCTCGCCGAGCATCTCGACGTCCGGCGGGCTGTGGTCGAAGT
>NPIF01004312.1_pt2 | contig 10049 bp, 10 predicted proteins | sample 8637461 | NCBI WGS metagenome assembly NPIF01 (sample SAMN07420641, study PRJNA396082) | bioreactor metagenome | isolation source: sample BR12 brine-fed electro-methanogenic bioreactor BR | place: Japan: Kochi | collected 2016-12-09
CCGCCGCGGGTTGCTCGCCGGCGTCGCGTACACGGCGCGCCTGCCGGCCCGGGCCTACTCGCTCCGCGTCTCGACCCTGTTGCCCGCCGCGATCGGCCTCGCCACTCTCGAGCGGCTCGCCGCGACGCGTGGCCGGCTCGACCCCGAGCACGTCGTCAAGATCGAGCGGCGCGAATTGCGCGCGCTCGTTGTTCACACCCTCCTCGCGTGTGCAACACCGCGGGGGCCACGCTGTTTTGGGTTAGGCTGAAACGGCAGTCTGCGCTTGGGCGTAGACGTCGCTCTCGTCATCGGAGGTAATCATGAGTCAAGGATCCGGGTGGCCGGGCCAAGGTGCGGAGATCAAGATGCCGCAGATGCCCAAGCTCCCGACCAAAGGGATCGTCCTGGGCGTCCTCGCCCTGGTTGTCGCCATCTTCGCATGGCAGACCATCTACGTCGTCGGGCCGCAGGAAGCTGCCGTCGTTCTCCGGCTCGGCGAGTACGTCGGGACCAATGGTCCTGGCGTCCATTTCCGCGTCCCCCTCGTCCACGAGATCCGGGTGGAGCCCGTCGAGCGTCAGCTCAAGGAGGAGTTCGGCTTCCGCACGGTCGTGTCCGGGCAGCGCACGGTCTACAGCGAGTCGAACTTCGACGCGGTCTCGCTGATGCTCACCGGCGACCTCAACGTCGCCGAGGTCGAGTGGATCATCCAGTACAAGATCGTCGACCCCTACAAGTACCTCTTCAAAGTCCGGCGCGCGCGGGAGACTCTGCGTGACCTCTCCGAAGCCGTCATGCGCTCGGCGGTCGGCGACCATAGTGTCGACGAGGTGCTGACGACGGGGCGAGCCAAGGTCGCGTCGGACGCGAAGATCATGCTGCAGTCGCTCTGCGACAAGTACGACACCGGCCTGAGGATCGAGCAGTTCATCCTGCAGGACGTCAACCCGCCGGAACCGGTTCAGCCCTCCTTCAACGAGGTCAACCAGGCGATCCAGGAGCGCGAGCAGCTCGTCAACGAAGCACGCGCCCAGTACAACAAGGCCGTGCCGCGCGCGGAAGGTGAGGCGAACCAGTTGATCCGGCGTGCCGAAGGCTACGGGCTCGAGCGGGTCAACAATGCGCGTGGTGAAGCGAATCGCTTCCTCGCCTTGCACGAGGAGTACCGCAAGGCGCCCACCGTCACCCGCCGCCGCCTCTATCTCGAGACGGTCGAGCGCGTCGTGCCACGCCTCGGGGACAAGATCATCGTCGACGAGAAGCTCGAGGGCATGCTCCCGATCATGGACATGAGCGGGAAGGGCCTGCCGGGCAAGAAGTCCACGGCGAAGGGAGGTGCGTCATGAAGGGCCGCACGATCGCCCTCCTCGTCATCGTAGCCGCGGCGCTACTCATCCTCTCCCAGTGCCTGTTCATCGTCGACGAGTCGCAGCAGGCGCTCAAGCTGCGCTTCGGCGGCAAGGTCGTCGGCGACGCCATCTCCGAGCCGGGGCTCTACTTCAAGCTGCCGTTCGGAATCGACAGGATCCGCTACCTCGACCGGCGCTGGCTCGCGTGGGACGGCGACCGCAACCAGATCCCGACCCGCGACAAGAAGTACATCTCGGTCGACACCTTCGCGCGCTGGCGCATCGCCGACCCGCGCAAGTACCTCGAGGCGGCGACGGACGAGGTCAAGGCCCAGAGCCTTCTGTCCGACGTCATTGACGGCATGACCCGCGATGTCATCGCCTCCTACGACCTGATCGAGCTCGTGCGCAGCACGAACCGCGGTTTCGATGTCGATCCGGATCTCCGTGAGATCGCGGGGGTCAACCTGCCGAAGATCGCGGCGGGGCGCGGAGCGCTCGAGCAAGCGATCCTCGAGCGGGCGGCGAAGAGCACGCCGGAGTTCGGCGTCGAGCTCGTCGACGTGCGTTTCAAGCGCATCGACTACATCGAGTCGGTGCGGCGCAAGGTCTACGACCGGATGATCTCCGAGCGGAAGCGCATCGCCGAGCGCAGCCGCTCCGAGGGTCAAGGTGCCGCGGCCGAGATCCGCGGTGAGATGGAGCGCGAGCTGCGTCGCATCCGCTCCGAGGCCTACAAGACCAGCCAGGAGCTGCGTGGTAAGGCCGACGCCGAGGCCACGAAGATCTACGCCCAGGCCTACAACCGCGACCCGGAGTTCTACGCGTTCACCAAGAGCCTCGAGACCCTCGAGCGCACGATGGGCGAGGACACCCGCTTGCTCCTCACCACCGAGGCCGAGTTCCTGAGGCCGCTCAAGAAGGCGCGCTGAGTTCCACCAGCTCCATCGACGCATGAAGAGAAGGGCGGCCAGATGGCCGCCCTTTTCGTTGCTTTCTCGGGTGTGAACGTTGCGAGCTCAGGAGGCGCCGACTGCGCGCGCCTGCTCCTTCATCTTGAGCACGATGTTGAGCGTCGCGTTGGCGCGGCTCGGGGTGAGCGAGCCCGTCAGCCCCACTTCCTTGAGGAAGGCCGGGTCCACCTCTTCGAGCTCCGCCAGGCTCAGGCCGGAGAGCCCCTCGACGAGGATCGCGACGATTCCGCGTACGATCAGCGCGTCGGCCGACGCGCTGAACGCGAGCTTGCCGTCTTCGAGCGTCGTCTCGACGTGGACGTTCGACACACAGCCCGGCACGCGTAGCTCGGGCTGCCGGCGCTCGGGCGGGAGCTGCTCGAGCTTCTCACCCCAGGCGATCAGCTCCTCGAGCTTCTCTTCCGCGTCGAAACACTCGGCGAGCTCGTCGAGGATCTCCTGCAACCGGGCCGGCAACGCGCTCACGGTCAACCTCCGAGGGTGGCGAGCAGGACTCCCGCGGCGACCGCGGAGCCGATCACGCCGGCGACGTTCGGTGCCATCGCGTGCATGATCAGGAAGTTGTGCGGGTCTTCCTGCGCGCCGACCATCTGGCAGACGCGTGCGGAGTCCGGCACCGCCGAGACGCCCGCCGCACCGATGATCGGGTTGATCTTGTTCTTCGTGAACAGGTTCATCAACTTGGCGAAGAGCACGCCGGCCGCTGTGGCGACCATGAACGACGCCGCACCCATCACGAAGATCTTGATGCTCTCGGCGGTCAGGAAGCGGGTCGCGTCCGTCGAGGTGCCGACCGTCAGTCCGAGCAGGATCGTCACGATGTCGATGAACGCGTTGCGCGCGGTCTTCGCGAGGCGCTCGGTGACGCCGCACTCCTTGAGCAGATTGCCGAAGAAGAGCATGCCGAGCAGCGGGATAGCGCCCGGGGCCAGCGCGGCGGCGAGCAGGAAGGCGACGATCGGGAAGATGATCCGCGTGCGCTTGCTGACCGGCTTCGACGGCTTCATCCGGATCAGCCGTTCCTTCTTGCTCGTCAGCAGCTTGATGATCGGCGGCTGGATCACGGGCACGAGGGCCATGTACGAATAGGCCGCGATCGCGATCGCTCCGAGGTACTGCGGCGCGAGCTGCGAGGAGAGGAAGATCGCCGTCGGGCCGTCCGCGCCGCCGATGATGCCGATGGCGGCGGCGGCGTTGACGTCGAATCCGAGATAGAGCGCGCCCATGAAGGTCAGGAAGATCCCGGCCTGGGCCGCGGCGCCGAGCAGGATCAAGCGCGGGTTCGAGAGCATCGCCGAGAAGTCGGTCATCGCGCCGATGCCGAGGAAGATCAGCGGTGGGTAGTAACCCTGCTGAACGCCCTGGTAGAGGATCGAGAGGACGGAGCCCTCTTCGTAGACGCCGAGCTTCATGCCGGCGGCGAAGGGGATGTTGCCGATCAGGATGCCGAAGCCGATCGGCACGAGCAGCAGCGGCTCGTAGTCCTTGGCGATCGCCAGATAGATGAAGACGAGGCCGACGGCGATCATCGCGAGGTTGCCCCACGTGAAGTTGCCGATGGCCCCGACTTGCAGGAATTTCAGGAACATCTCGATCATGGCGGTGTCACCCCCGGCCGATCACTCGAACTCGACGAGGACCTGCCCTTCGCGCACGGCATCGCCAGCCGCGACGGGGATCGCCTTGATCTTCCCCGAGGAGGGGGCGGAGATCGAGGTGTTCATCTTCATCGCCTCGATGACGAGCAGCTCGCTTCCCTCGTTGACGGTGTCTCCCACCTTGGCCTTGAGTTCGACGACGGTCCCGGCGATGGGAGAGGCGACGCTACGCGTCGCTCCGCCAGCCGGAGCCGGCGCGGGTGCGGCTGCAGGCGCGCTCGGCGCGGCGGCCGGGGCGCTGGCCGCGCGCGGCGCGACGGTCGGCACGTGCGGGAGGGGTGTGGACTGGAAGCCGTCCCCGCCATCGAGGACTTCGACGTCGACCTCGTAGGGAACTCCGTGGACGGTGATCTTGAGCTTCATGGTGCTTCTCCGGCAGCCGGCGCACCTCGCGCCGGGCGTCGTATCGCTAGCGGTTGTTCTTCTTCACGAAGACGTGGGATCCCTGCAAGGTCGCGCGGCCCTGAGACGACCACGGGCTCGAGGGCGCCGAGAGCGGGAGGAGGCGGACCGAGCGGATGCGGTGGCGTCCCTCGATCACCGTCGCGACGGAAGCCGCGATCAACACGAGCGTCGTCGCGTCGATCGTCGGTGCCTTCTCCTCGGCCTTCTCGCTCTGGACTTGCTCGTTCTTCTGCCATCGCGCGTCGAGTCGCCCGAGCAGGGCGACGGTGAGCGCGATCATCACCTGGATCGTGAACACGATCGTCAGGCCGACGACCGTGAAGGTCAGACCGGTTTCCAGCCACTCTGGCATGACCGTCTCCCAGAAGGCCCCGAAGGGCCTCGCTTACATCGGAATCAGCCCGTGCTTCTTCTGCGGCCTGAGCTCACGCTTGGCACGCAGCACTTCGAGCGCGGAGGCGAGGTAGAGGCGCGTGTCCGCCGGCTCGATCACGTCGTCGATCAGCCCGCGCGACGCGGCGTTGAAGGGGTTGGCGAACGCCTCGCGGTACTCCTCGATGCGCTTGGCGCGCTCTTCCTTCGGATCCTCGGCGCCCGAGATCTCCTTGCGGTAGAGCACGTTGACCGCGCCCTCGGCGCCCATCACCGCGATCTCGCCCGTCGGCCACGCGCAGGTGCGATCCGCGCCCATGTCCTTGCTGCACATGGCGAGGTAGGCGCCGCCGTAGGCCTTGCGCACCACGATGGTCATCTTCGGGACCGTCGCCGAGGCATAGGCGAAGAGCATCTTCGCGCCGTGGCGGATGATGCCGCCGTACTCCTGCTGCACGCCCGGCATGAAGCCCGGCACGTCGACGAAGGTGACGAGCGGGATGTTGAAGGCGTTGCAGAAGCGGATGAAGCTCGCGCCCTTGCCCGAGCTGTCGATGTCGAGCACCCCGGCCTTGACGAGAGGCTGGTTCGCGATCACGCCGATCGTCCGGCCTTCGAGGCGGCCGAAGCCGACGATGAGGTTCTTCGCGTAGTGCTCGTGCACCTGGAGGAACTCACCGCCGTCGACGACGCGGTGGATCACCTGGAGCATGTCGTAGGGCTCGCGTGGGCTCTCGGGCACGATCGCGTTGAGCGACTCGTCCGAGGCGACGGCCTCCTCGTGCATCTCCGGGTAGAAGGGCGGGTCTTCGGTGTTGTTGCTCGGCAGGAAGGAGATGAGCTGCCGCGCGATCTGCATCGCGTGCTCGTCGCTGTCCGCGATGAAGTGCGCGACGCCCGAGACCTGCGCGTGCGTGTCGACACCGCCGAGCTGCTCGGCCGTCACCTCTTCGCCCGTCACCTCCTTGATCACCTTGGGGCCGGTGATGAACATCTGGGAGGTGCCGCGGACCTGGATGATGAAGTCGGTCAACGCGGGGGAGTAGGCCGCGCCCCCGGCACACGGACCGCAGATCACGCTGATCTGGGGCACGACGCCGGAGAGCAGGACGTTGCGGTAGAAGATCTTGCCGTAGCCGGAGAGGGCGTCGACGGCCTCTTGGATCCGCGCGCCGCCGCTGTCGTTGATGAAGACGAACGGGTCGCCGGTCTTCAGCGCCGAGTCCATCACCTCGACGATCTTCTGCGCGTGGGCTTCGCCGACGCTGCCACCGGCCACGGTGAAGTCCTGGCTGACGGCGTAGACCGGACGGTCTCCGACGGCGCCGTAGCCCGTGACGACACCTTCACCGGGCATCTCTTTGCCGGCGAGGTCGAAGTTGGTGCAGCGGTGTTTGATGAAGAGGTGGCTCTCTTGGAAGGTGTCTTCTTCGAAGAAGAGCGCGAGGCGCTCGCGCGCGGTCAGCTTGCCCGCGGCGTGCTGCTTCTCGATGCGCTTCTGGCCGCCACCCAGGTAGAGCTTCGCGCGCTTCTCACGAAGCGCCCGGATCAGGTTCTCGTCCATGGGTTTCTGTCGTTCCGGGGAGGTGTTGGGAAGGGGGGTAATGGACCTAAAAAAACTGATTAGTTCTCCTACGGTACACCAAGATAATGTGGTGTCAACTCACGGGAAAAGCGTCGGTGAACATCAGTCGAACTCTTTTCATCTCAGTGATTTGTGGGTCACGTTACGGTGCCTCTCGGCCGCACCCGTCCACGGCGACGATCCGGTAGAAGAGCGTGCCGGGAGCCGAGTCCGTCCAACTCGTGGCGGCGAGCTCGACGGTGCTGTCCGCGTCGTCGAGCCCGCTCGGCTGAGACGAGCGCAGAACCCGGTAAGTCTGGGCCCCGGGGGCGGCGTCCCAGCGGAGGACGAGGCCTCCTGGTTCGAGATCGATGCGGAGCGTCGGTCCGACGGGTGTGGCCGACTCGGCGACGTCGACCGAGCGCGTGGCCGAGGCCGAGGTGTTGCCCCGGGCGTCGAGCGCACGCACTTCGATGCGGTGGCGGCCGGTCGGCAGGCTGACACCGACGCCAAAGGGTTCGACGGCCTCGTCGAACGCGCCGTCGTCCGCCGTCACGAGCCCGCGTTGCCACTCCTCGTCGTCGATGCGCAGCTCGACCTCCGCGATCTCGAGCACGGAGATGTCGAGGCGCGGCGTGACGTAGCCCGGGTTCAGGTTGGTCGCGCGCCCGACCGTCGCGGTACCGCCGAGCACGGCGAGCCCATCGCAGGAGGGGTCGTCGCTGCGGAGCTCGATCGTCAGGGACGGCGGGACGGAGAGCAGGTCGGGGGTCCCGTCGAAATCGCTGTCGACAGAACCGACCTGCGTGCGGGTGTACACGGTCGCGGCTTTCGCGTTGTTGCGCATCACATCGGTTTCGAGGGCGCCGCAGCCGTTCTCGCAGTTCGCGTTGACGCCCGCGAGGTACCCGGCGACCGAATCACAGCGGCATCCGGAGGCCGCGTACTGGTCGAGAGTGAAGAAGGTGTGGTGCAGCTCGTGCCGCAGGACCGAGTTGAATCGCGTGGTGCCCCACCCGTCGTTGTCCGTGGTCATCACGATGTGAGGACCGCCGAGCCAGGCGTACGCGAAGCGACCGTCGGCGAACTTCCCGTCTCCATCCGCGGCGGAGTTGACGACGAAGAGGCTCGTCGCCCAGTCGCTGCCGTCGGCGACGCGCGTGTCATCGGCGTAGAGGCGCGAGCGGGTCAGGCGGGAGCCGGTCGAGTAGCCGAGTTTCTCGAAGACCTCGAGCGTCCACAGCTCTTCTCCACCGGTCCCTGACGGGTCGGCGGGGCGGCTGATCGGCTCGTAGCCGGTCTGGGCGCGCGCGTCCGTGCGCCCTCCAATCACGTGAAGCACGAAACTGAGCTCGGACCCTGGGTACATGTCGATCAGGTCGGTGAGCCCTTCGAGGGTCTCGGCGACGATCTGCGTCTCCAGACTCGCCGTCCAGTTCTCACGATCCGGGTCGACGCTGCCATCGCTCTCGAGCAAGAGCAGGTTGACGCTGACGCGGCCGGCGAGGAACTCGCTCGTGTTGCGCCAGTCCGCGCCGTAAGGACGGAGCGCGCCGCTCTTGGCGCGCGCCGGAGCGTCGCTCTCCCACCAGTCCGCCGCGACGAGCGCATCGTCGGGGGGGAACTCGCCGAGCTCGAAAGGTGTGCTCTTGTCCGGCACGGAGGAGAAGACGCGCGCGAGCGCCGCCAGCTCCGGCGCGGCATCCGCGACGGGCACGCTCTCGAGGATCTCGGCGTCGAACGCCGTGAGTTTCGGGTGACGGCGCAGGCTCGCTTGTGACCAACGCGGGGCGCGGACGAGGGCGATCCCGAGCTCCGGCGCGTGGATCAGAACACGGCCGTCGCCGGCGCGGAGCATGCGTTCGAGGGCCGCTCGCTCGATCGGACCGCTGAGCAATAGCTCGTCGTCCGCAAGCGGGCGAGCGCTCGCGAACGAGATCGAGATCAGGCAAACGGCGGCGCTCAGCAGCGCCTTCTTGATGGTCCGCACTTCGCCTCCCCGGGGCTCCAAACCCTCCGATACCGAATATTTGGTCTCGGTGAGAGCGGGGCCAGGGGTGCTGGGTCGACTTCGTGGCGGTGTGCTCGGCGCAGCAGGAAACGGGTGGTTGGGCCCGGTCCTCACGTTCGATACTCACCCTCGTTCCCATCGAGAACGCGGAGGAAACGATGCGCGATGTCTTCGCCCCTGGGTGTGCGCTCCTGATCTACAAGCCAGAGCTCGCGGCGCGCGTTCGCGAGCTGCTCTCGCTGCCCGAGCACCGGACCTGTTGCCGCCACGAGCCGGGACTCGAGCGGGGGACGCGGGTCGTGAACATCTGCCCGGGATGTGACCGGCGCTATCGGGAGCTCTACGACGGGGTGAGCACGATCTCCCTCTGGGAGCTGCTCGCCGAACGTGAGCTGTTCACGTTGCCGGATTACGGCGGCGCCCGCATGACGATCGCCGACGCGTGCCCGACCCGCGATCAGGCGCGGGTGCACGTGGCGGTGCGGACGCTCATCGAGAGGATGAACATCGAGCTCGTCGAGCCCGAGCACACCGGCGCCAACGCGCTCTGTTGCGGGGACACCTACTTCGGGAAACGCCCGGTTTCCGAGGTCGAAGAGAAGATGAGACGCCGGGCAGCGCAGATGCCCGCAAACGACGTGGTCGTTTACTGCGTCTCGTGCATCAAGTCGATGCACATCGGCGGCCGACGTCCGCGCTACCTCGTCGACCTGCTCTTCGGAGAGGCGACCCACCCGGGTACCTTCGAGCCGGAAGCCTGGCACGCCGAACTCGATACTTTCATCGCGGCTCACTAGCCGGACGAGGAACGGAAGATGGAGAGCCTGGACTACGTGCGTGTCGAGAGCGCGATCCGTTTCCTCGAAGAGAGCGCGGCGACACAGCCCTCGCTCGCCGAGGTCGCGGAGCACGTCGGCTTGAGCGAGTCGCACTTCCAGCGCCTGTTCCGGCGTTGGGCCGGCGTCAGCCCGAAGCGCTTCCTTCAGTTCCTGACGGTCGGTAGCGCCAAGATCCTGCTGCGCGACTCCGCCTCCGTTCTCGACACGGCCTTCGAGGCCGGACTTAGCGGGCCGGGACGTCTGCACGACCTGTTCGTTGCCGTCGAGGCGGTGAGTCCGGGGGAGTACAAGAGCTTCGGGCGAGGTCTCGAGATCCGGCACGGCTTCCACGAGACGCCCTTCGGAGAGGCGCTGGCCGCGACGAGCGCGCGCGGCTTGCTCGCGTTGCACTTCGTCGGCGCGGAGGGGCGTGACGCGGAGCTCGCCGCGTTGACGAAGGAGTGGTCGGAGGCGGTCTTCGCCGAGGACGCAGCGGCGAGCGCATCCGCGGTGGAGGCGATCTTCGGCGGGCGCACCGAGCGCTGCGAGCTGCGCGCNNTCAGGATCCCGGCGGGCGCCCTCGTCTCCTACGGCGACGTCGCGCGCGCCGTCGGAGCGCCGGGCGCTTCGCGCGCGGTGGGGCAGGCGGTGGGCAACAACGCGCTCGCCTACCTGATCCCCTGCCACCGCGTGCTTCGCGCGTCGGGACAACTCGGCGGCTACCGCTGGGGCGAGACGCGCAAGCGGGCGATCGTCGCCTGGGAAGCGGCTCGCGCCGCAGGTTGAAAACAGCGCCGGAAAAGAAAACGGGCGGCCCGGAGGCCGCCCGCTTCGTCGCGTTGCCGTGGTGATCAGCCGAGCTCGGCGAAGACCTTCTCGATCTTCTCGACGGCCCAGTCGACCTCGTCCGCCTTGA
>NPIF01004191.1_pt1 | contig 10045 bp, 3 predicted proteins | sample 8637461 | NCBI WGS metagenome assembly NPIF01 (sample SAMN07420641, study PRJNA396082) | bioreactor metagenome | isolation source: sample BR12 brine-fed electro-methanogenic bioreactor BR | place: Japan: Kochi | collected 2016-12-09
GCCGCCGCACAGGCGCGATCCGCAAGTTTCTGGCTTCACCTGACCCTGCTCGGCGGCCTGCTGGTCCTGACGAGCTACTTCATTCAGTGGGCCAGTCCCGTCCAGACCGACTACGTCAACGGCGAAGTCGTCAAGCAGTACCAGTGGCAGCTCCAGATGGACTTCGTCGCCATGGTCGGCGCCGCCCTCCTCGCGATTCGCATCATCGGCCATGCGATTGCCGGCCTGCTGCGCGGCCACAGCCACATGGACGAACTGGTGGCACTCGCGATCGTCGCCGCGTTTGCAACGGCCGATTACCGCGCCGCCGGCGTCATCGGCTTCTTCCTGCTTCTGTCTGAACTCGTCGAGGCGCGAACCGCCATCGGCGCCCGGGCCAGCATCGAAGACCTCATCAAGCTGACGCCCAAAACCGCCCGACTGATCACGGAGGGCGGCGAGCGCGAAGTGGACGCAAGCACGCTGACCAGCGGCCAGCGCGTCCGCGTCCGCCCCGGTGACAACATCCCCGCCGACGGCAAAGTCGTGTCCGGCGAATCAACCGTAAACCAGGCCACCATCACCGGTGAATCCCTGCCCGTCGACAAGCACGTCGGCGACCTTGTCTTCAGTGGCACCAGCAACCTCACGGGCGCACTCGACATCGAGGTAACGAAAGTCGGCGGCGAGACGACCCTGGGACAAGTGCAGAAGCTGATCCTCACGGCGGAATCCACCCGCATCCCGATCATGCGGATCATCGACCGCTACGTCGTCTATTACACGCCCGTCGTGCTGATGCTCGCGGGCCTCGTGCTCTTCTTCAACAAGGATGACAACGGCCTCCAGCGCGCCATCGCGATGCTGGTCGCCTCGTGCCCCTGCGCCCTGATCATGGCCACGCCGACCGCGATGGTCGCCGGGCTGAGTTGTGCCGCCCGACTGGGCATCCTCATCAAGGACGTCGCCCACCTCGAAAGCGCGGGCCGCCTTACGGCGGTCGTATTCGACAAGACCGGCACGCTGACGACGGGCGAACTCTCCGTCACGCGACTGATCCCGGCCGACGGCGTTGACGGCGCCGACCTGCTGAAGCTGGCGGCCTCGGCCGAGCAGTTGAGCAATCACCCCGCCGCCCGGGCGCTCATGACAGTCGCCCACGAAGCCAACGTCAGCCTCGACAAACCGAGCGATTTCCAGGAAGTCCCCGGCAAGGGCGTACTCGCCAAACTGGACGGCAAGGATATCGCGATCGGCCGCGAGTCCTTCCTCAAGGAACGCGGCATCGACACCGCAGGCATGGGTGAAGGCTCCCGGCTCGCCGAAGGCATGAGCCAGCTTTACGTCGCCCACGGCGGCAAGCTGATCGGCATCGTCGGTCTCGAAGACAAGACCCGCGACGCCGCCCGCGGCGCCGTTCAGGAGTTGCGCGACATCGGCATCCGCCGCGTCGCCATGCTGACGGGCGATCGTCAGGCAGTCGCCAAGCGCGTTGCGGCCGAGATGGCCTGCACCGAATACAAGTCGGACTGCCTGCCGCATGAAAAGCTCGACCTCGTCGAAGAAATGCGAAGGCAGGGCCATCGCGTCATGGTGATCGGCGACGGCGTGAATGACGCCCCGGCGCTGGCCGCGGGCGATCTCGGCGTGGCGATGGGCGCGGCCGGCAGCGACGTGGCGATCAACTCAGCCTCGATCGCCCTGCTGAACAACGACCTGACCCGCATCCCGTTCCTCGTGCGGCTCAGCCGCGCGACGCGCAAGGTCGTCGTGCAGAACCTCGTCTTCGGCGTCGCCTTTGTCATCATCGTGATGTCGCTGGGCGCGTTCGATGTGGTCAAGCCGGTCGTCGCGGCAATCCTGCACACGGCGTCAACGTTCGTGGTCGTCTTCAACTCGGCCTGACTGGTGCGCTTCGGCGAAGAAAAAGCCACGCACGATCAGGTGCTCGCGATGGAGGCGACCGGCCCGGCACCCGCACCCGCGCTGGCCGGCGTGTAACCACGGCGCTTACGGGCAACCCTCATTCAGCACGCAGCCGACGAAACCGTCGACGTCGCGCCCGTCCAGCATACCGTCCCGATTAATGTCGCACGCGCAAAGGGCATCCACCACCCCGCTCTGGTTCAACAGCAGATCGACGAACGGCTCGACGTCGTCGATCGTCACCTGCCCGCTCAAATCCGCGTCGCCCATGACAAAGTCGCAATCGTCGGGCACGCCGTTGCCGTTGCAGTCGAGATCGCAATCAACCATGCAATGGAACGGCCCGCCCGGCGCTTCACTGTCAAACGCGATCTCACACTCATCGGGAATCGCGTTCTCGTTGCAGTCACTGCCGATCACACCGCCGTACATGATCATGGCGAGGTTGCGTTCCTCGTCGAAACACCACGGCGTACAACCCGGCACACTGAACGCCATGCCCGGTATCCAGCCCGAGATCGCCCGCTCCCAGACCCAGGTCGTCGTCGAGCCGGCCGTGTTGTTGTAGATCGACACCCAGTAGTAGCCGGGCGACAGCGACACCGGCTCACTCAACGTCAATTCGTACTCGTACTCGGAGATGTTGAGAAAATCGCGGCCGGTCAGCATCCGCGTCGAATCGACCCCCTGTTCCATCGCGATGATCGTCCCCGGCAGGCCGCCGTCGTCCTCGCGAATCTCGACCGTAAAGTCATCCACCGCGATCGGCATGTCGCTCGTATACGCCCCCCAGATTCTGAACGAATCCACGCGCGTCGCCCGCAGCAGCTGAAAGTCCTCCGCCAGAATGTTCCGTCCCAGCGACGGATGCGGATCGTCATCACTCAGGTTGCCCGATGAGTCGTTCGGAATCTGCCGTGTGATCTCCTCGATGAAGGGACCGTCGGCGATGTCCACCTCGTCGGGGGTGCCGTTGTCGTTGCAGTCGCCGCTATTGGCGCAGTCGTAAACCTCGAAGTCGTCGACAAACCAGCCCGTAAAGCCGAAGCACGCGTCCTTCCCGAAATCGAATCGCACTTGCAGCGTGTCGCCGCCCGAGACGAACGGCCCGAGGTCAACGATCGTGGTCCCCCACTGGCCGCCGACCCCGGTAAAACTCAACTGGCCCGCAAGCGGATTATCGATGTCCTTCGGCAGGAAGAGGAAGCGATTGTATGCGTTATAGCGAAACGCCGCAGTCGGCAGCGACTGCCACGGCCCGCTGTTCACGCTGATCTTGAGATTGCCACCATCGTAGCGCGGCTCCGTCTCGACGTAATGCGTGAACGCCATCGTCGGGGTGCTCAACTCCGCAGGCATCACAATCGTCGGACTGAACAGACTGTGCACCGCTTCTTCCGAGCAGGTCGGCGAACTGGTGATGAGAAACTCACCCTCGCCGCCCGAAACGCCCGGAGGCGTGCCGATGCGAATGAGATACTGGCTGTTATACACGGCGGAAAACGACACGCTCGATTGCTCGCCGCACGCGTCGTCGTTGCACGCAAGCAGAGTCGTCGGCGGACAATAGCAACCGTCATACACGGCGATCTTCGTATCAACCGTCGTCAGCCCGCACGTCTCAATCGTCACGACGCCGTCGCAGGTCGCCGTCCAGCAGAACCACACGTCATGATCGATGTCGGGATCACCGCCGCCCGGACAATCCGCCGGGCCGTCCTGCGTCGCTGTGGTCGTGTCAAATCGATACTGCCCTTCACTGGCCAGGAAGTCCATTTCGGCGCAGGTGTCATCACCCTCGTTCAGGCTGCCGCCTTTGCACTGCCCCAGGATCGGATCGGCGATGAACCACACCGTCCCGCCTCGATCGAACGGCAGATCGCCGCTGGTCTGAACCCAGTCGTACGGCGTCGGCGGTGCGGTGTTCGATACCGTCCACCCGTTTACCCCGCCTTCAAAGTCGTCCGCGAAGATGATCGTCTTGTCGCCGCACTGCGTGGGCGGGTCTGAGTTCAGAACATCGACACTCTCGCCGCACGCCCCCGGCGTGTTCAACACGACCGCCAGCAGGGCCTTGTCGATCTCCGCGGCATCGGCGGCGGTGAACATCGAACTCGACGGCAATCCCGTCCGCGGATCGTTCGGGAACGTCCCGATCAGATCCTGTGCCGCCTGGTTTGTCGCCCAATAAGCGTCTTCAAAATCCGATGCGATCGTCAGGTAGGTCGTGAGCGTTCGATACCAAACGGCCCCGGTCTTGATCGGCCCGATGCCTGTAACGTTGTAACCGTTGAAGTTCTTGCCGTCGGTTGCAATCACGAAAGCGTGATTCAGGACGCCCGAGCCGCTGTGGACGCCGCCGTTGTCGGCCAGACTGCACGTCTGGTAAATGCTGTTCGCCGTCTCGGGATCGCCCAGACAGGTCGGGTTCCACATATCGCGCAGCGGCTCGCCGTAACCCGTCGCGTCCTCCGCGAACAGCCAGCGGTAGCCGTTTGTGAAGACCGGGCTCGAACTGCAGAAAGTCCGCAGGTTGTTGGGTGTATCGGTGCCCGGCCCTGTCGGATGCGTTGGCCAGAAAGGCGGACCGCCGGGCGTCCCCGCAAATGCCGCGTCGCCGTTAAAGAGATCGACGAGCTCACCGAAGATGTCGGAGTACGATTCGTTGAGCTGCCCCGGCTGGTTCTGGTAGATCAGGTTCGCCGTCTTCTGGGTTATGCCGTGCGTCAGCTCGTGCGCGATCATGTCGTCGGAAACGACGTCGGGGCAGAAAATCATCTGCTCCAGCGAGAAGATCCACGCCGCGTTGGGACATGGCAGTGCCAGCGTGTTGACAGTCGCGACGATCGTCGAGCCCGCATCGTCGTAGCTGTCGCGCCCGAACGCCCGCCAGTAGTAATCATACGTATCCAGCATGTAGTCGTAGGCGGCATCCACGTCGGCAATACCCGTAGCGGGATCGCCCTCGCCTCGGGCCAGCGGCCCCGGCAGGACTTCACCCGGCTGCGAATCGTGATCGTGGACGGCTCGGTCCATGGCGGTGCAGACCATTGACCAGCGATCAAGCACGCGTCCCTTGTGCGCGCTGATGAACATCGCCTCGTCCATGAGCGTGTCGTTGTCGTGCAGGACAATGTGATACGCCAGATGAGGACCGATCGGCGGATCGCCGTACCAGCCGGGATCGACAATCACGAGTTCAGCCGAAACCACTTCGGCCGTCGCGCTCGCGGCCAGACCAAGGGCCAGTTCGCGCGCCGTTGCCTCAGCAATCGTCGGTGACGTGTCAAACGCGGACGGGATGGGATAGGCGCGGCCGTTCGCCGCCGCGAAACCGCCGGACGCATCCGCGTGATACTTCAGAACGCCGGAAAACACCGGCACGTCCTGATACACCTGCCGATACTCCGTCGTCGTATAGCCCAATTGATCCTGCTTGACCGAGTGCAGCCTCAGCTCCGCCTGTGCATCAGTCAGGCCGAACAGCGGGCCGTGCCGCCCGAAGAAGGCCATCGGATCGGCCGGCGCCTGCACCGCCCGCGGTGATGACTGCGACGAAGCCACCTGCGGCGTGATCATTACTGCCCGCCCCGTCTGTGAGGAACGCCGAACGAGCAGATCCTCGACTTCCGGCACACCCTGAAAGGCGAACGCGGCCTGCGTGATGAGACAGCAGGCGGCCGCGACGACGACGCGCGAAAACCACACTCTCCGGCCCGATCGTGGCTGATCGGGAGCGTTGATGTACATGCGAAGACTCCCTTCCCTGTCGCGCCGCCGAGGCCCGCACCGCGCGGCGTGAACGTGGCGTGCCGGCCCGAATCGTATCGAACAGCGGCCCGGCACTCCCTCTAGATTAGCTGTCGCGATGGCGGGAAACAACAAAACGCCGCGAACAGTCCGTTACAAGGCGGTTATTCGCCCTTTTTGAACGGCTCGGCGGCGATGATCCGCGGTTCGGCCGCCGGGCCAATCGCGGCGCTGTATAATCCATTTTACCCGATGCATCGCTCGGAGGTCTCTGCCATGCCCGGAACCACACCCCTCAAGACGCTGCTCGAAGGCAACACGATGCCGGCCGACCCCGCTGTCATCCGCGAGGAGAAAACCGGCATCCGCTGCTATGCCTGCGGCCATCGCTGCCTCGTCAAGCCGGGACGCCCCGGCGTCTGCCGCGTGCGATTCAACGACAACGGCGTGCTGCACGTCCCGGCAGGCTACGTCGCCGCGTTGCAGGTCGATCCGATCGAGAAGAAGCCGTTCTATCATGCCTTTCCCGGCCGCGACGCCCTGTCGTTCGGCATGCTCGGCTGCGATTTCCACTGCGGCTACTGCCAGAACTGGGTGACGTCGCAGGCCCTGCGCGACGATCAGGCGGTGAGCATGCCCCGATTCTGCGACGCCGACCAGGTCGCCGATCTCGCCGTCGAACACAAGGCCCCCGTCATCGTCTCGACCTACAACGAACCGCTGATCAGCGTCGAATGGGCGGTCGAGATCTTCAAGCGCGGCCGGGCCCACGGGCTGTCCTGCGGATTCGTCTCAAACGGAAACGCCACACCCGAGGTGCTCGAATACCTCCAGCCCTACCTCGATCTGTACAAGGTCGATCTCAAGAGCTTCAACGACAAGCACTACCGCGAACTCGGCGGCATGCTGCAGAACGTGCTGGACACCATCCGACACCTGAAGGATCGCGGATTCTGGATCGAGGTCGTCACGCTCATCGTGCCGGGTTTCAACGACAGTGACGCCGAGCTGAAGGAAATCGCTGATTTCCTCGCGGGCGTGTCCGTCGATATCCCCTGGCATGTCACCGCATTCCGCCCCGACTACAAAATGACCGGACCCCAGCGCACACCCGCCGAGACTCTGGTGCGGGCCTACGACATCGGCCGCAACGCGGGATTGCATTACGTGTATCCCGGCAACATTCACGGCGGCGTCGGCGATCGAGAGAACACATTCTGCCCCGGGTGCAACGAAGTTGTCATTCGGCGTAACGGGTTTTACGTTCAGGAAAACCGTATGCGCGATCCCGGCAAGTGCCCGGGTTGCGGCGGCGACATCGTCGGCGTGTGGGAGGCGCAGGCCCCCCCGGCATCCGACGGCAACGGCATCCCCCGACCGGTCCGCGTCTGAATCTGCTCGGAGCTTTCGATGAAGCGACTCTACGCCCGCGCGTCACTCGCAGTCCTCGTCACGACGGTGGTCATAGCGGCGGGTTGCAACGACGCCGTTGTCTCCCTCAATGATGTGATACGCGAATCGGACGGCGAAGCGAGGCTGGTCGCGTACGCAGAACGTGAGGCTTTCCTCGGCCTCCGCACGGACGCAGAAGATATCGAAGTCGAATTCTTCGCCGGCAGAACCAGACTCGGAGATGATAAGACAAACGACGAGGGCATCGCTTCGATCGAATGCGACCCGTTTCCTCGCGGCGAGACCCGCGTCGAAGCTGTCGCCCACATGGACGGGAAGACGTTGAGCGCGGCCGCGAGTGTGTTCGAGTGGGACGAAGAAAAAGTCGCGATCGCCGTCGATATCGACGACACCATCGCCCGGACCGACTACGACGATCTCGTATTCGACGAGCGCGACGACGACTCCGATCCGATCAAGAGCGCCCGCAGGACGCTGCGGCGGCTGTCGCAGGACTTCCAGATTCTCTACCTGACAGCCCGGCCGCGGTTCATGCTGGACAAGACGCGCGACTGGCTTGAAGAGGAGGAGTTTCCGCCGGGGCCGGTGGTCGTAGCGCCGGGTCTGCGCGAAACCATCAACGCCGAGCAATACAAGCGCGATACACTGAAGCGATATCGCAAGGACTGGCCCAATCTCCTCATCGGCATCGGCGACAAGCCGAGCGACGCGAAGGCATACGGCGAAAACGACATGCTCACGCTGATCGTCACCGAGGATGACGCGCATGCCCAAGGGGCACACGCAATCTGTTTCCGCGACTGGAAAAGGCTGGCGGAGTTCTTCGACGCCAACCGGCAGCGACTGATCGATTCCAAGCAACTCGAGGACATCATCGACGGCAAGGCAATGATTGAGCGCACCGTCCCGCCGTATGACGATGATTGAGGGCAAGGATGTTTTAGAGTCGCCCTTTACGTCGCGCGCCGAAGGCCGGATCCTCTCGCAATCTCTGCAGGACCGCGCTCACGCGCTGCCATCGATCGTCGCCCAGCGGCTCGCCGCCGTACTGAATCTCGTAGAACCACTCAGTAAAGGCCCGCACGTCGTCCAGTTCGGGATATGCCCCAACTACTGCGCCGGCGAACTCGCGCGGCGTCTGGTGCTCCGGCTTGCGATGCCCCTTGCGCGCAAGCAGGAGAAGCAGGCGATCGTAGAAGCGGGCGTCGGGGCGACGGATGAGCCTGCGCCGCGTCTTGCGCCCGGCCAGCAGCGACTCGCGCAGCAACATCGACAGCAACCACAGCGCTCGCAGAACAAGCACGACGAACACCGTACACAACACGAGGCAGATCCAGTAGAGAACGCGCTGCCACGTCGTCAGAAAGGCCGGACCCCGCAGAAAAGTCCTTGTAAGCGCCCACGTCGACCGAGAGCCTTCGCGCACCTGTTCGAGGCTGCGCAGCCACGTACCGAAACGCTCAACCACATCGCTGCGACTCTGCGAATCGAACGAAACGATGAACAATGACCACCGGAATTGCAGATACTCCTTGAGCCGTCGCAGCCGCGCGAGCAGGCTCTCGTCCTCCGCTGATGCGTCGGCCTCAACGATCGGGCTGGGATCGAACGACACCCAGCCGCGTCGCGGCGAAAAAACTTCGACCCACGCGTGCGCATCGCTGCGGCGGAACTGGTAGAACCCGCCCGCCTGATTCACCTCGCCGCCGTAATAGCCCCCGACAAGCCGTGCGCGGATGCCGACCGCCTGACACAACACTGTCATCGCCGACGCGAAGAACTCGCAGTGTCCCGAGCGATTCTCAAACAGAAAATCCGTGACCGGGTCGGAATTGATGTGTGTCATCGAACGATTAAGCGTGTACTCGAACTCGCCCGACGACAGATACTCCGCAATCTGCGCCGCGATATACGCATGCTGCTCCCTGTCCGACGGATCGCCGTACTGGATCGCGAACGATCGGGCGAAGCGGGCGACGCGCGGCGGAATGTCTGATGGCCCGTCGCGCGAATCCAGCGGCCGGAATTCCATCGTCAACGACAGGCTCGGCGGAAGCTCGTCCGACGAATACACCGCGTAGCGAGCGGTGCCGTCGGCCTGTTCGCCGGTCTGGATCGACAGATCCTTCTGATCCTGCACGATGCGTTCCACGTCCGACGACGCGAAGTAGAGCGGGGGATAGACCGCGAAGAGCATCCCGTCCTCCGCCGTATCCAGCCACACCTCCTGTCGCAACATCGAATCGACCGGCATCGCGCGGGCCGCTTCGCTGAGAGGCGTCGGATCATCGGCATGGCCGACGTGATACACCGAACTGACCCCCATCGGCGTACGCCGCCAGCGGCCGAGATGGTAGCGATCGTAGGTGTGCCCGCGCATGTACGGTTTGAAGTCCTTGTCCAGGATCGATCGGCCGCCCCGGCTGAACCGCACCCGCATCACCGGCGATTGATCCTCGATGATCGTCTTGGGATGCAGTGACACCTGATCGGTGATGCCGGTCGCCGAGATGGGGATGATGTGTCGCATCCCGCCGAAGATGTTCCGCCCCCACCCGCGAGGAACGGCAATGAAAATCATGGCCGCGATGCCCGTCATCAGCAGTGCGTAGGCCGGCGCCAGCCTCAACAAAACCGGCACGCCGATCCTGCAAGGCGCGCCGTTCTGCCGCGCCCCTCCCCGATCGCCCAGCGCCTGCTGCCGCCGCCGGTCGATCGCGGCGATGTCGCGCGCCTGTTGAAAGGCGATCAGCCACGCGACACCCAGCGTCAGGTCGACCACAAGCGCGAGCGCATACAGCAGGCTTGCGCTGGCGAAGCCGCCGATGATCACAAGCAGGAACATGATCAGCACAACCACGCCGATATCACGGTGCGTGCGCAGTTCGTAGAACTTGCAGACGCTCAGAAACACCATGAAATGGGCAAGGTCGAGAATGTAGACGGTCGGTTCCTCGTGCGGAGCGAACATTTCGAA
>NPIF01005808.1_pt2 | contig 10028 bp, 9 predicted proteins | sample 8637461 | NCBI WGS metagenome assembly NPIF01 (sample SAMN07420641, study PRJNA396082) | bioreactor metagenome | isolation source: sample BR12 brine-fed electro-methanogenic bioreactor BR | place: Japan: Kochi | collected 2016-12-09
GTTTGGAAGAGTATAAGTATTTCTCATGCTCAACGTCCCTCGCCAAGAAAAGACATGGCATTAACGGTTTCTTGTGGATTAGTATTCCAAATACAGGATTGGATCCGTCCGAGAACAGAAATCTATGGCGGAGGGGTGTTTAGTTTCAGGTTTCAATTTTTAGGAAGTCTGCAACTTAATGGGGTTTTCGCGTGAGGGGTTTCACTCGGTGCTTGGCTTTTCCGAGTGGCAGGATGGATAAGAATGCAGGTTGAGTTCGAGGCCCCGATTGACAGGTGCTTCACAGAATGACTGTGAGCAAGGCAACTCTTGATATCTTTTGAATGTGGGGTCGACATGCCTGATTTCCAAAGAAGAATCATTTTTGCTATGATTTTTTGGATTGAGTGGCTCGCAGTGGTTTTGCGGTGGGGCAATAAAAATCTTGCCGGGAGGCAATAAGTAGATGTCGGAACATATTCTCGTGGTCGAGGATGACCCGACGGTCCGCAGTTTTATTGAGGAATATCTCGGAAGTCAGGGATATCGGATGTCCGGCGCCAAAGACGGTACCGGGATGCGCCACGTGCTTGCGAAGCAGGATGTCGATCTGGTTATTCTCGATCTCATGCTTCCCGGGGAAGATGGATTGGAACTCGCGCGTGAAATACGCGCAGAGTCGGACGTTCCGATTGTCATGCTAACGGGACGAAGCGACACCGTGGATAGGGTCGTCGGCCTGGAAATGGGTGCCGACGACTACATTCCGAAGCCGTTCGAAGCCCGTGAACTCCTGGCCCGCGTCCGGTCCGTTTTGCGGCGGGCGCAGCGGGCACCGGGAACCAGACGCGAGGCCAAGCCACGCCAGACGATGGCCAGCTTTTCCGGATGGACATTGGATCTCGGCCGCAGGCAACTGATCGGGGCCAATGGTGAAGAGGTTCGCCTGACGTCGGCGGAGTTCGATCTGCTGGTGGCGTTCGTCAACAATCCGGACAAGGTCCTGAGCCGGGATCGGCTTCTCGATCTGGTCTATGGACGTGAGATGTTCCCCTTCGAACGAAGTATCGATGTTCTGGTGATGCGGTTGCGCGGGAAAATCGAGACCGATCGCGGCAATCCTGAATTGATCAAGACTGTGCGTGGGGCTGGCTATGTCTTCACCCCCAATGTCCAGGTCGAGTAGTAGCCTTGCAGACAAGGCAAACCATTGCGGTTGCATAAAAAGGTTCGAATATCCAAGGAATTCGGTTGCGTTCCAATGGCTTATGTCTGTTAATATGCGAATGGAAACTGGCACGGCCTGCAGCCGCCGTCGATGACGGGATCGGGGTCGTGAGCGGGGGAGCTAACCATCGTTTCGATCGCCCAAGAATGGAGTGATTATGGCTGTCGACAAAAATATGAAAGTCCTCATCGTTGACGATTATCGGACGATGCTAAGGATTCTTCGAAATCTCCTGCGCCAGTTGGATTTCCGCAATGTTCATGAGGCCACCGACGGTTCCGATGCTTTGCAGAAGCTGAAGGAAGGCGGTTTCGGTCTGATCATATCGGACTGGAATATGGAGCCGATGACCGGCATCCAGCTTCTTCGAGCGGTTCGCGCCGACGACAAGCTGAAGCATATTCCCTTCATTATGGTGACTGCGGAAAGCAAGCCCGAGAACGTCATTGCGGCCAAACAGGCCGGTGTCTCCAACTACATCGTCAAACCGTTCAATGCGGAGACCCTCAGAGGCAAGATGGCCAGCGTTCTGGGTGAGTTCTAGAGGTCGCCATGCCGGATAAGAAAGTTGACGTCGCGCGGCTCCTTTCCGAGTTGCGCGAAAAATACGGTGATACGGTAAAGGTCGAGGAGGTGGCCAAGGTCATTGGCTCGCTTCTGGCGTCCGGAACCGGGAATGTCGCCAGCCTTAGCCGTAAGATCTATGCCGAGCTGGAAGCTCTGAACCGTTACATTCAGAACGCGAAAAGCGAGATTACCGCTTTACGGCCGGACGAGGTGACGGACGAGTTTCTGCCGGCCGCCGCCGATGAGCTGGATGCGATCGTGGCGGCCACAGCCGAGGCGACGAACTCGATCATGGATGCTACGGAAATCATGGAACGGGTTGCCGAGAAGCTCGAAGGCGAGGATCAGGATGCCCTGCTCGACGCGACGACCCAGATTTATGAGGCCTGTGGTTTCCAGGACATCACCGGTCAACGGATCAGCAAGGTCGTCAAGACCCTGGCTGAAATTGAAGCGAAGGTCGATGCGCTGGTCAAAGCGTTCGGTGGTGAGTTCGCGAGCGTGAAGCTTCCCAAGAAGCCGGACTCCGAGGCAACCAAGGAAGTGGCGGACGAAGACCTTCTGCACGGACCGCAGCAACCCGGCGAAGGGATATCCCAGGACGAGATCGATCGTCTGCTCGCCGACATGGATTAGGTTTCCGAAAGGAATGGCAGGTAAGGCAGGAGCGCCGGTCAGGCGCTCGCCTGCGTTTTACTTTCGATTTGGGTTTGGAGGCCTGCCGTGAATTCCTCCGGACCTACGGGCCTGCCGAAGTGGTAGCCCTGGAGTAGATCGCATCCCCTGCTTCGAAGGTGTGCGGCATGGGACTCCGTTTCGATCCCTTCTGCCACGACCTTGATGCCGAGACAGTGGGCCATGGCGATCATCGCATCAACCAATGCCGCATCGCGCGGATCCTCATGGATATTCTGAACGAAGGCTTTGTCGATCTTGAGCGTATCGGTTGGGAAGCTGCGTAGATACGACAGGGCCGAGTAGCCGGTTCCGAAGTCGTCGACCGCCAATCCGATCCCTGTAGAGGCCAATGCTTCCAGGATCCGTCCGGTTTGCGGGTCGTTGTCCATCAGAACCCGTTCCGTGATCTCGAGTTCCAGGCTCGCGGGATCGATCTTCCGTTCCTCGAGAATTCGTGAAACGGTTTCGGCAAAGGAAACGTCGTTCAGTTGGCGCGGCGAAACGTTGACGGCCAGCCGAAGTTGCAGTCCCGTGTCGCTCTGCCATTGCGCCAGTTGCTCACAGGCTTGTTCCAGAACCCAGGTGCCGATGCCGATGATCAGGTCGCTCTCCTCGGCGAGGGGAATGAATTCATCAGGGGGCACGAAGCCGAGTTCCGGGCTGTTCCAACGGGCCAGCACTTCCACGCCTTTCCATTCGCGGGTATGGGCATCGACAATCGGCTGGTAATTCAGCGATAACTCGTCGCGTTCGATGGCATGGCTCAGGAAGGACTGCATTTCGATGCGCCGGCGGGCATCGTGGTTCATCTGAGGTGTGAAGTACCGGCACGTATTGCGGCCGGATTCCTTGGCGCGGTAGAGAGCTGCCTGGGCGTTCCGGACCAGAACATTGGCGTCCGTCCCATCGGTCGGGAACAGGCTCTGACCGATGCTGGTCGTGACAAGAACCTCATGATCGTCGATCCGGAACGGATTTGAGAATGCGGACATGATCCGCCGGGTCACGACCTCGGCGTGAACGCCGCTTTCGAGGTCGGGCTGGACCACAAGAAAGGAATCGCCGTCGAGGCGGGCGAGAACACCATCCTCGCCGAGACAACCCTTCAGCCGTTCACAGGCCTCCAGCAGAACGTCGTCGGCCGCCAGGTGGCCGAACGTCTCGTTGATTTTTTTGAATTCGTCGAGATCCACGCACATGACGGCGACCTTCCGGTCCCGCCGTTCGGCCCGCTTCAGTGCCTGGGAAAGACGGTCCAGACCGAGAGCCCGTTTGGGAAGGTCCGTGAGCGCATCGAAATTGACCTGCCGCAGCAACTGCTCCTCGTAGGATTTGCGTACCGTGATGTCCTCTTTGAGGGCCACGAAATGGGTTGTCTCGCCATCGTCGTTCTTCAACGGAGAAATGCGGGCGTACTCCCAGAACAACGCCCCGGCTTTGTTGCGGTTGCACAGTTCACCTTGCCATTCCTTGCCGGCCTTCAGTGTTTTCCACAGATCCTCGTAGACCTGCTCTGCGACGAGGCCGGACTTGAGGAGCCGGGGCGTTTTGCCGATGGCTTCGGCGGAGGTGTAGCCGGAGGTTTGCTCGAACCTCGGGTTGACGTATTCGATCCGTCCGTCGGCATCGGTGATCACGACGATGGCCGGGTTCTGCTCGACAACCTGCGACAGCTTCCGGAAGGTTTCCTCCGTCTTCCTCCTTTCCGTGACGTCGCGGATAACCATGTGGATGGCGAACGCGTTTTCCGAAAAGACGCGCGTTGCGGTCGTCTCCGCGATCAGCTGCTTTCCGTCCAGACGGTAGAAAACGAACTCGGTAAGCGGCATCGACGCACCGGAAATAAGGACCTCCTTCTGGAGTTCCTGCGCTCGCCTGACGTTGTCGGAGGGCATGAAATGCTGCCACTTTTTTCCGACGATCTGCGCCGGAGTTGCCGCGTCGAACAGCTGGGCCGCGACCTTGTTGGCGTAGATGATGGTATCGTCCCGATGGATCAGGATGGCATCGGGGGAATTGTCGACCAGCGCCCGGTACCGACTTTCGCTATCGCGCAGAACCTGCCTTTCGTGATGTTCGGCAACCTCTTTCTCGATCCTCAGACGATCCAGTTCCAAGGATTTTTTCCGGAAGAAATTGAACGCGCGGGCGAGATCTCCGATCTCGTCGCTCCTGTCGGCATCCTTGATTGGGCGCGCGACCTTGCCACCGACGAGAAGCCGGATATTGTTCGTGATGGTGCCGAGCGGTCCCGTAATGCTACGGGATATGATCACCGATCCCGCGGAAACCAGGATCAGAATGAACAGGGCGATACCCGCCGTCGCCGATGCCCGTTTGAAAATCAACTGGTCGATGTCGTCGAGATAGACACCGGTTCCGATGATCCATTGCCAGGCGGGGAAGGTCTTGACGAAGGACAGTTTTCTGACCGGCTTCAACTCACCGGGTTTCGGCCAGACGTAGATGACGAAGCCCCCGTCGGGGTTCTCCGCCGCTTCCGGCATCATGGCCATCACCTGGACGGTTTTCTCGTCAACGACGCCGCGGCCGTCATTACCTTCAAGTTGCGGGAAGAAGGGATGAACGATGATCGTGGCGTCCGGCTTCTGGACCCAAATGTACCCGTTGTCGCCATAAAGCATCCCACGGATGTGATCCGCAGCCAGGCGTTGCGCCTCTGCGCGGTCCAAGGATTGCGCTTGGGCCTCTCTCTCGGCGACGACGAGGTACCCATGGACGGCTTCGATGGTATTGCGCAGGTGGAGACGGCGTTCCTCAAGAAGGTTCTCGCGCATGTCGAGAACGCCGATAACCGAAATTGCCAAAATCGCCGCGATGGAAACCGCGACGATCAATAGCAATTTGGTCTGGGTTTTAAGGTTTCGCAGAACCATCCGCCCGTGTTTCCCTAGTCGAGCATGGACAGCATGGGGGCGGAGTCCTCGATACTCTGGACGTTTTCGATGCCCTGCTTGATCTCGCTCATGATGAACTCGGCGCGGCGGACGGGACCGCCGACATCGGCACGCGGGAACAGCCTTGCCCAGGCATCCATCTTCACCGACAGAGAACAGAGAACGCCGCCGATGGTGGTGTGGTAGCTCTCGATCAGTTCCTTCACCTTCTGGAAGCGCTCGGCCGAGATGTTGTCCCACATCAGCTTGGTGGAACGGTCGAAGTTCTCGAAGCGGCCGGTGATCGCCGCCATCAGCCCGTTGATCACCTGCTCGACCTCGTCGCAGGTTCGCATCAGGTTGCGGTCCTGTTTCAACTGCCAGTTCGTCCGCAGTTCTTCCATGCTGTCGAGAAAGCCCGTGATGGTGGGTTCGATCTGATCGAGGCATTGGCGGTAATAGGACAGCGAAAGGAAGATGTCGCCATAGTCCTCGAGGAAGCGCGGCACGTCCGACAGCTTGATCTTCGGCTTGGCCGCCATCACCTCCAGTTTTTCCCGCGCCTTTTTGACGTCCGGATCGCGGAACAGGGCGATCACGTCGTCGAAGTCCTGGATGTCCATATCGTCGCCGCCGTAGATCTGAAGGATCAGCGGCCGCGTGAAATCCTTCATGTATTCGGTCAGTTCAGCGTTCTTTGCCGGCGACAGTTTAAGGCTGTCGATACTGTTGACGGCGATGTCGTGCTCGCGAAGAGAAATGCGCAGGCTGTAAACGTCGTAGCTATGCAAAAGGGCGAGCTTGTTGAGGAGCGAACGATCCGGGACCTCCTCATTCTTGGGCCATTTGAACTCCTTGCCGACATCCACGATCTCCATCTGGCCGCTGCCGGTCTGTTTTTCCTCGAACAGTTCGATCACGCTGCGCAGCCGAACATTCTTGATCAGACGCGCGCGCCGAAGTGCGGGTGTCTGGATCGGCACCATCGACAAAGGAAGGGTGTGCAGGGAATCCCGGTCGACATCGGGAACGGCTTGTTGATCCTGAAGCACTTGCGCAGCTTGCATAACATTTCCTTGGCTGTCGAAACCGCGTGGCGTGGAAACGGGAACCCCTGTCCGCAACCTATGGCCTTTTGGTCGGTCGGTTCCAGGTGCCCACGTCGGCCAGTCAATTTCGATACTGCAATTCTGAAGGGTGCGTGTTTCCGCATGATTACTGAACGCGAGGGGATAGGTAACATTTTGTAGTTACCGTGTGACACAATGTTACAGTTTTGGATGTTGACCAAAAGGGGAAGGTGATGATGATGGGACGCGGGCAGAATTGTGTCGGCGGCCGTCGAAAATTGTAGGCCGTGACGCGGGAACAACATATGTTAAGAAATTCATCCCTTTTGACTTGAACCGGTCTGCCGGGAAGCTATCCATGAAGAGTTGCCTTATCGTTGATGATTCCAGGGTAATCCGAAAGGTCGCCCGAAATATTCTCGAAGACCTGGGTTTCGAGACTTCAGAGGCCGCGAATGGCCAGGAAGCCCTGGAGGCGTGTCAGAATCGCGATTTCGACGCCATCCTCCTTGACTGGTATATGCCGGTCATGAACGGCATCGATTTCCTTAGAGCCATGCGTGCGTTGCCGAACGGTCAAGGACCCGTGGTCGTTTTCTGTACGACTGAAAACGACATCTCCAACATTCAGGAGGCCATCGAGGCCGGTGCCAACGAGTACGTGATGAAGCCTTTCGACAGCGAAATCATTCAGGCGAAGTTTGCCCAAGTTGGCCTTTTGTAAAGAGCAAAGGCGGAGGGTCACGTGATCGGCGAGAACAAGACGATGGTTGGCACGGCAACGACGGGAACCAATAAGGATTCTGACCCAATTCGCGTCATGGTTGTTGATGATTCGGCCGTCGTCAGAGGGTTGATCAGCCGCATGATCGAAGCGGAAAAGGACATGACCGTTTCCGCTTCCGTCGGCAACGGGCAGATTGCCGTCAGCACTTTCGCGCGCACGGAAATCGACATCATCGTTCTTGATATCGAGATGCCTGTCATGGACGGGTTGACCGCCCTGCCGAAGCTGTTGGAGGTCGACCGCGAGGTCAAGGTCATCATGGCTTCGACCCTTACGGTGCGGAATGCGGAGATCAGCATTCGGGCGTTGGATCGAGGGGCTGCGGACTATGTGCCCAAGCCGTCTTCCTCGCGGGAACTCTCGGGCGGGATGGATTTCCAGCGGGAGTTGATCGAGAAGGTCCGGAGTCTCGGAAGCATTCGCCGGGAAGTGCGGCGTGCGAAAGGACCGTCGAAGCCGGGGGCCAGGGCGGCTGTCGCCGCGCCGATTCTGAAGAAGGCCCCGGTCGCAATCAAACTTCGGCCGATGCCGGATTTCCGGCCCGACGTCCTGGCGATCGGCAGTTCGACCGGCGGGCCCCAGGCACTTCTTTCGGTGCTGAAGGGGATCGGGCCGAACCCGCGGATTCCGATTTTCATCACCCAGCATATGCCGGCTACGTTCACGGCTGTGCTCGCCGATCATATTTCGCGCTCGACGGGATTGGCGTGCGCCGAGGCGAAAGACGGCGAGACGGTCGTCCCCGGGCGGATTTTCCTGGCTCCGGGCAATTTCCATATGATTGTCGAGCGCAAGGGCACCCAAGTGGTCGTTCGTTTGAACGACGGGCCGCCGGAGAACTATTGCCGGCCGGCTGTGGATCCGATGTTGCGGAGTATTGCCAAGGTTTACGGCTCTCGCACCCTGGTTACGATTCTGACCGGGATGGGAGCGGATGGATTAAAAGGGGGTAAGGAGGTTACGGCGGCCGGAGGGGCCGTGATCGCCCAGGATGAAGCGACAAGTGTCGTTTGGGGGATGCCAGGGGCGGTAGCTACCGAGGGGCTGTGTAGTGCGGTGCTGCCCATTTCTCATGTGGCACCGTTCATCAACAAGATGATCGGAAAAGCCTTATGAACCCCGACGATTTCGATTTCATTAGTCAGTTTTTCAAGTCCCGGTCGGGGCTGGTCCTGACGCGCGACAAGGCATATTTGCTCGAGAGCCGGCTCATGCCGGTTGCCCGCAAGAAGGGTATGAAAACCCTGGATGAGTTGATCGCGGCGATACGGCTCGGACGGGACCAGGCGCTTCTCGGCGAAGTCACGGAAGCGATGACGATCAACGAGTCGTTTTTCTTCCGTGATATCAAGCCGTTCGATCTGTTTCGCGACCACGTTCTTCCGCGCCTGATCGAAAGCCGCGCCGCCAAAAAGTCGATCCGGGTCTGGTGTGCCGCGTGTTCCAGCGGTCAGGAGCCTTGGTCCCTGGCCATGGTCCTGCGCGAGCAGGGGGCTCGTTTGGCAGGATGGCGGACCGAGATCGTGGGCACGGATATTTCGGGTGAAATGGTGGCCAAGGCCAAGGCCGGGCTCTATTCGCAGTTCGAGGTCCAGCGCGGCCTGCCGATCCAAATGCTGGTCAAGTATTTCAAGAAGGAAGGCGACCTCTGGCAGATCGATGCCGCGCTGCGGGCCATGGTGCGTTACCGGGAATTCAACCTGCTGGACGACATGCGCGGTCTTGGCAGTTTCGATGTCGTGTATTGCCGCAATGTTTTGATTTATTTCGATAACCAGACCAAGGGGAAGGTCCTCAAGAACGTCCGGGGGCTTATGCCGGACGATGGCGTGCTGTTCCTCGGTGGTGCCGAGACGGTTCTGGGTATCTCGGATGATTTCAAACCGATCCCCAACCTGCGGGGCCTTTATGCTCCGGCGTCGGCTGAAAATACTGCAGCCGCGTTGGGCACTCGGTTCGCCCAATCGGCCGGGAGCTGATTCCCGGCGGTCGTTACCGGCGCTGCACCTGAGCCAGCGTCCATTTTCCTCCCTGCAGTTTCCGATCCGCCGGTACCGGTAATGGAGCCGGCCGCAAGCGGCGATTCGCCCGTTTTCAAACCCTGCAGCTTTCCGAAAGAAAAATTCCGCAATGTGGGATTGTCTCACCATACGGTAAGGTGTTATATTCTTACTGGTAGCGCTATCTTTAAGACAGATTGTTTCATACTTAACTGGCGGTACGCATGATCCTGGAATTTGGCTTGGTCACGATTGGTTTATGTAGTAATTAGGCAACACAGACGGCCGTCAAGAAATGCCGCATTAACAAAGACATAACAAACGTTAGACAGGGAGTTTCAATGGCATCCGTAGAGATCCGGGATTGCTTCAAATCCTTTGGCTCGACGGAAGTCCTGCACGGTGTCAGCGTCGATATTGCTGACGAAGAATTTGTCGTGCTGGTCGGACCGTCAGGCTGTGGCAAATCCACCCTTCTTCGCATGATCGCGGGGTTGGAAGAAATCACCAAAGGCGAAATCACGATCGGTGGGCGGGCAGTGAACAACCTGCCGCCGAAGGACCGCAACGTCGCCATGGTGTTTCAGAACTATGCGCTGTACCCGCATATGACCGTGTTCGACAACATGGCTTTCAGCCTCAAGCTCGCGAAGGCGCCGAAAGAGGAAATGAGGTCAAAGGTCCAGCGGGCTGCGGAGATCCTCAATCTCACGGAATATTTGGAGCGTTATCCACGCCAGTTGTCCGGTGGTCAGCGCCAGCGCGTGGCGATGGGACGTGCGATCGTGCGCGATCCGCTGGTCTTCCTGTTCGACGAACCTC